>Ga0222651_1000065_pt1 | contig 78650 bp, 65 predicted proteins | sample AntAcemetagen369_FD_179855 | JGI IMG/M metagenome (GOLD analysis project Ga0222651, IMG submission 179855) | Saline water microbial communities from Ace Lake, Antarctica - #369 | ecosystem: Environmental > Aquatic > Non-marine Saline and Alkaline > Saline | place: Antarctica: Ace Lake...
TAACTAATTTTTGATATATAGGGCTAAGGTTTATGTCCGTTTGCCTTGCTGCTCTGAACGCCGTAATCCGTAAGTCAGGATTTTCATTTTCCAAGGCTATTTCGATATACTTCTTGTTATTGTCTTCTATTTTAGCAAGTAACCATAAAGCCCTAGCCTTGAATCTTGGGTTTTTGTTCTCATTAAATACTTTCTCTAAGGCTGGTGCGGCATTATTACCCATGGCTTTTAAGTTTTTCCAACCCTGATAACGCATGGAAAGGTTGGGGTTTAATAGTGCATCGATAGCTCCTTCCAATGTATTGAGATCATAAGTAGGCACCTTATAAGCCTCCCCTGGGCTGGAGATTCTAAATATTCTACCCCTGTTTAAATCACCAGCCTGATGTCCACCAACTCCTGGATCATACCAATCAGATACCATTAAAGAACCATCGGGAGCCACACAAACATCTGAAGGTCTAAACCATTGGTCCTTTTCACCTTCCATGATGTTTTCTATAGTCGCTTTGTAGCCAGCGCCGTCTTTTTGCACAGGATAGGCCCTTACCACATTAGGCCCTGCATCAGTATGGATCATCTGGTCCCAGAATACCTCTGGTAAAGCCCTACCTTCATAAACAACCATGCCTGTAGGCGAACCTGCGCCAGTTTGTAAAAGATTTGGCACTACACCAGGATCATTTAAATGCCAATGCTGTAACGGAACCTCTTTTTCCAAATTGGTTCTGTTTGCGCGCCAGCCTGCATTGGTCATTTCATCCTTATAGCCAAAATTACCATATTCCATTACATAATTGATTCGTACACCTTTATTGCCATCATCATCATTGTCTGACTGCCACATGGTGCCATAAGAATCCACAGCTACTTCAAAATTATTTCTGAAATTCTGTCCAAGTACTTCTATCTCTGAAAAATCAGGGTTACTCCTGAATACTAGTCCTTGTTTATAATTCTCAGTATTTATGGCTTTACCGTTCCTGTCTTTTAAAACATCACCATTTTTGTCAGTAATAGTTCCTCCCGCATTACCAAAATTAAAGTAAAATTTACCGTCTGGGCCAAATACAAATGCATGCATGCCATGATCATGTTGTTCGCCTCCAATTCCCTTAAAAATCACTTCCCTTTTATCTGCCTTATCATCACCATCGGTGTCGGTAAGAAGCCATACGTAAGGACTTTGTGAAACAATTACCTGATTTCCCATGACCCAGATGCCCAAAGGCGCGTTTAACTCTGGTGATTGGTAGAAAACAGTGCTTTTATCTGCAGCGCCATCTCCATCTGTATCTTCCAAGATCAATATTCGATCTCCTTCTGGTTTGGGTTCATTTCCTGTTAGTGCTGGTCTGTAATTGTAGGCCTCACAAATCCACACCCGACCTTTATGATCAATGTCAATATTTGTTGGATTCGTAAGGGTAGGTTCAGCAGCAAACAGTGACGCCTGTAATTTTTCGTTTACTGTAATTCCTAGCAGTGCATTTTCAGGATTTCTCTTTTCTTCTTCTGATAACTGATCAAAAGAGCGGATTGATTCTGGTTCTTTTTTGTTTTCCTTGCAGGAAATCCCCAGTAAGAGGAATAGAAACAGTCCTAATAATCTTATTTGGAGTTTTTTGGCTATCATTATCGTGTTGGGATTGTCTATTGTTAATTTCAATCTTTTAATAAAAATAAAATTACTTTATTTACCCAATAATTAAAGTAATTTTCTGTAGTTTTTTTACCACTTACACAAAACGTTGTTTGGTATTCATATGCGTTTGTTATTTTTAAACTTGGATTATACAATAGATTCGCAATAGCCTGCCCTGACCTTTCTCAGCCTGTCCTGACCTTTCTCAGGGGAAGTGATTTCATCAGGTAATAGTTTATCTTTTGCTTATTTAGGGTTAAATTCTGCGGATCAAGATGGTTCCAGTACTTATTTAACGTTTATATTTAAAGTAAATATTTGGTTTCTTGAAATAGAGAATCCTGTTTTAATCAATTATCATTTTACCCATTTCACTGTGAAAAGAAGAAAATTTATTCAACAAGCAGGTGTTATCACAGGGTTGGCCGGGATTGGTCCAATTCATGCTTTTTCTAATGATTTGTTATCTACTAAAAAAGTACGAATAGGAATAATCGGTGGAAGATTCGGGGCTTCGTTCTATTTTCATGAACAGCCTAACTGTATAGTAGAGGCTGTTAGTGATCTTAGGGAGGACAGAAGAAATCACCTTATGAAAACCTACAATTGTAAAAAAAGCTATGGTTCCCTTGAAGAATTATTAAAAGACCCAAAAATAGATGCCGTTTTTCTGGCAACACCTGCTCCGGATCATGCAAGGCATACAATCGCAAGCTTGCAAGCAGGGAAACATGTGTTGTGTGCCGTTCCGCTGGGTATGTCAATTGAGGAATGTCAGGAAATAAAGGAAACAGTATTGAAGACTGGAAAAAACTTTATGATGGCAGAAACTAGTGTCTATATGCAAGGGACAATTTCAGCTAGGAAATTTTATGAGGAGGGGCGTTTTGGAGAGATTTTTAGCGCAGCAGCAGAATACAACCATCCTGGCCTGGAAGTGCTTTGGTTTGAGGATGGAAAGCCCACTTGGAGGCATGGGCTAGCTCCCATGAATTATCCCACGCATTGCACGGCTTTGCTGGTAAGTGTTACAGGCGAAAGATTAAAGAAAGTAAGCTGTCTAGGTTATGGCAAGGGTGATGGTTTGTTGAAAGATAACCCTTACAATAACCCGTTTTGGAATGAAACAGCCTTTTTTCAAACAGACCAAGACCATCCTTTTAGGGTAGAAGTTAACTGGAAAGGAGCGTTAAGAAATGCTGAAAGAGGAGAATGGAGAGGTGAGAAGATGAGTTTCTACCTTCCTACTGGTCATTCTAATGCGTCTACTATAGTAACCAATGCATCTGAAATGGGAAAAGATGATGCTGGCTTTGAACATACGAATAATAAAGTGGAACCTTATGAGGTTACCAAATGGTGGCAAACTGACATGCTTCCAGAGCCTTTGAGACATAATAGTGGGCATGATGGATCCCATACCTTTATTACCCATGAATTTATCCAATCAATAGTGGAGGAACGGATGCCTAAAGTAAATATTTATGAAGCGCTGGCCTATACGGTTCCTGGGATTGTTGCCCATCAGTCCTCTTTGAAAGGGGGTGAATTATTAACTATCCCTGACTTTGATGATTGATTGATAAGGAGAAGGAAATGACTTGAAAACTCCTCAATATTTGTAACAGGATATTCCATACCTAGGTGTTTTCCTGCCAATTGATAAATGGCTTCTTTTTTCATTCCTGCTTCACGCATTTGATGAATGGAATAGCTCCCAGCGGATTTTGATAGTTTTTTGCCTTCTTCTTTAAATAACTGGTGATGATAAAATGAGTTACCATTGAAGCTCTTGTTCTTTAACTGATTAGAGAGGTATACCTGTGCTATAGTAGATGGCAATAGATCCATCCCTCGGACAATAAGATCCACACCATAGCTTAAGTCATCGGTCATGGAAGTCAATTGATAACTTGCGAAGCCATCTTTTTTTTGAAGCATGAAAAATTCCATTGCACTTGGTAAGTGACAAGTTGTTTGGTCTTTTGAATAAAAGTTTATAGGAATTGGTTCGTCCTTGTGGGTTACCAATCTTAGTGAAGTTTGGTTTTTCCAAAAGGGTAAGTTGCGATGAAGACAGCTTCCTGTATACCATCTCTTAGGGTGGTTTTTTAACAAGGTTTTCCGGGAACAATCACAGGGGAAAACCAAGTTTTCCCCCTTTAATTCTTCGATAACGTCTCTGTACAAGGCCAGTCTATGAACTTGAGAGTAGTCTTGTATAAATTCTTTTAAATTTCGTGGACCTTCATCATAAGGTATTTCTAAAAAATCGAGGGTGTCAAAAATATCCTGTATATACTCCGATTTAACACGTTTCTGATCTAAGTCATCAATCCGAAGTAGTATTTTGGCCCCATGCTTTTTGGCCAGGCTAACTGTTATGAAAAAAGAAATGACATTTCCCAAATGAAGATAACCACTAGGGGTAGGAGCTAATCTGGTTTTATTGAAATCCATTTGATCCTTATTCGGTGGCTTGGTTTAGGTTAACGGGGATAAATCTTGCAAATAGTTCTTCTTTATACCACCCTTCAACTTTCACTTTTTTAACAACCTCTTTATGATCGGAGTTGTAGGCATAATTTTCCATTTGTTCACGGCTGTTCCAATAACTAAAAGTGGCTTGTTCTATTATCGGCCATTCTCCAATACCCTTTGTATAGATCAATCCCTTGGCTTTTTCAATAGAGTGACTTGTTTTAGGGACAAACTTTATAAATCGGAATACTTTTCGAATTTTAACCCTAGCTCTGGTGATCACCATTATTGCTCCATCTGTTGTTTCATTTGAGGGTGTAAATGGTTTTGATCCATACCAAGTACCATGGCTTTGAATGCAGCGCATCCAATAAGTAAAATTGCTCATGCATTGCTGGTTAAACCTTAGATAACTTTCGGACAAGCTGAAGTTTTTAGCTGCATCCAGGTCTTCCCATACCATCAGTAAAGCATAAGTTGAAAGGTCTGGTTTTAGAGAAAACCCAAAACCTCCACCTGTTCCCATCAATTTAAAAAACTTTTTACCCTTGGCTTTTTTTAATGGTGAGAGTGCCAACTGCATTTGATTAAATGCCCACCAGCGATTTTTTTTGGGATATTGAAAAAAGGTAATGGATACGATTTCCTTGGTTGCATTCATGGTGTGGATAGGTCGAATTAACTCGATTCTTTATTCATTTCTACAATTATAATCAAGCAGTTTTGAATGTCCATAAGTATCAATCAAAAACTTTTTTAATAATAATCCTTATCAAAATTATGGCTAGGGCGATGGTGGTGCCTGCAATTACGAATTCCATTTTGGATTTTGGTTTTAAGTAAATGATGAGGTAGCAATTGAAATGGGTGAGGGTAGTCTCGCAAATTCAATCGGTAACCGATTAACTAATTATGTAACCCCAAAGTAGTAATTATGGTTTATTTAAAGGTTCACAAAAAGTTAAAAGTGACCTTTGCTATTCATTGATTTTCTCTATTACCTTTGTGAATTATTTAGGATCCATGGTGCAATTAAAAACAAGAAGAATTTCAGCTGGCGCTTTCTTTTTCCTTACAGGATTGTGTTTTTCTTCCTGGGCATCTAGAATTCCCGATTTTCAACAAAAGTTTTCTTTGAGCGAAGGACAGCTTGGGTCCGTCCTATTAGGCCTTCCGCTTGGCTCCCTACTTGCCTTGCCTCTCGCTACTTGGGCGGTAATCAAATTTGGTAGCAGGTCGGTGGTGATGGTAGGCTTGTCCTTATATATTTTGGTATTGGTGGGGATTGGGTTTTCAATGGATGCCTTTTTTTTGGGAGTGATGGTATTCATTTTTGGTATGATAGGGAATATGATGAATATTTCATTAAATACTCAAGCGCTAAACTTAGAAAAGGATTATGGGAGAAATATTTTAGGTTCCTTACACGGTTTATGGAGTCTGGCCGGTTTTGCTGGAGCAGGGATCGGTGGCCTAATGGTTTATTTGCAATTGTCTCCTTTCCAACACTATTCAATTATTTCCTTAGTGGGCATTTTTGTAATCTTCACCTTTCGAAATGGATTTGTTCCTGAAGTTCAAGATAAAACAAATTCAGTGAGGGGACTTGTCTGGAGAAAACCTGATAAAACGCTTCTTAAACTAGGTATGGTTGGTTTTTGTGGTATGATGTGTGAAGGGTGTATGTTTGATTGGTCTGGCGTCTATATGAATAAAGTTGTACAAGCTCCGGCCTATCTGGTACCTACTGGATACATTGCTTATATGGGTGCTATGGCCATCGGTAGGTTTGCTGCGGATAAATTGGCGCATCGTTTTGGGATGATTAGTGTATTGCAGGGTTCTGGAATCTTGATTTTTTCTGGATTGATTTTATCTATAGCATATCCATATGTCTGGACGGTCATTATTGGCTTTTTGATGGTTGGGCTAGGAACAGCAGCCATAGTGCCTCTTTGTTTTAGCCTAGCGGCAAACGCTACTTCCTTACCAACTGGTATTGCCATAGCCATGGTTTCTACCATTTCCTTTTTTGGGTTTTTGATGGGCCCACCTTTGATTGGTTTCATTGCCGAGTGGACTGGTTTAAAGGCTTCCTTTGCCTTAATGTCTTTGGTAGGCTTAATGGTTTCATTTTTGGTTTGGATAAGTAAAAAAAGTTTTACTCTTAAAACTGCCTGACAGGATCCTTCTATATTTAAAATGAAGGCTATTGCATATTAGAATTTAATGACTATTTTTACGAAAATTTAATACCATACCAAATCGGTAGGTTTTGTAGAATAATAAAAATACCTGGCATGCAGGAATCCCTGATTTCAAAAATAATTTATTCAAAGGAAGAGATAAATGTCCTCAATGAAAAGTACCGATATTTATCGGTAGAGGAGCGTGTGAAACAGTTATATGAAGATTTTGATGCAAGCGATGTGATGCTTACCAGTTCCTTTGCGGCTACCTCAGCTTTATTATTGAGCGTGTTCTCTAAAAGCAATCCGCAGCAGAAAATTTATTTCATTGATACAGGTTACCACTTTCCTGAAACACTTGCGTATCGTAAAAAATTGACAGAGTTGTACGGTTTGAATGTGGAATCTGTCAGTGCAGGCAAAGAAGACCATGAATTTACGAGTAAGAATACAACATGGAAGACTGATCCCGAATTGTGCTGCGCTATTAATAAAGTGAAACCCCTTGAGTTAATAAAAAGTAGATTTTCAGTATGGGTTTCAGGTTTAATGAGTTGGCAGAGTGACCACCGGTCTACGTTGGATATCTTTGAGGAAAGAGGAGGAATCCTTAAGTTCTATCCATTATTGGATGTCACTGAAGAAGAAAGAGATGCTTATATCAAAAAGCATAAACTCCCCTTTCATCCGCTAATAGCTTTTGGATATCACTCTATCGGTTGTAAACACTGTACTGTTCCAGGAGAAGACAGAAGTGGTAGATGGAACAACAGCCCGAAAACTGAATGTGGGCTTCACCTTTAAGTATCAGTGTTTAATTGGTTCTTTTTGATAATAATAAATGTATTTTTAAAGCAAAGCCCGTTCCTACTTTTGGATGGGCTTTGCTTTTTGTATAATTTTGTTTTTATAAAAAACTTAAACCCAATGAAAAAATCTCTATTCTTATTTTCCCTGCTGGTTATTTTTTTTGCCTGTAAGCCGGAAAAGAAGGTTGAAATTATAGAATCACAAACTTCTTCCTCTTTAGACTCCCTTAGCCAAGCCTTAGGTTGGCCTGAAGATTTAGCCATTCAGTTTTTTTCTGGTCCGGATATAACACCAAGTCCGGCCTGTCTAGCAGTATCTCCCTATGGGGAAGTATATGTAGGAGTGGATGCCATTGGCTCTCTCGGGAAAACTCCAGGCAAAGGAAGAATTGTTAAATTAATAGACAATGACAACGATGGTCAGGCAGATACGCATACCGTTTTTGCAGCCGTGGATAATCCAAGGGGGATTATTTCGCTAGGAGATAAATTATTTGTGCTTCATACTGTGTTTTCAAAAAAAGATAGTTTGGCTACCGGTATGGATCTTGTATTGTTTGAAGACAAAGATGGTAACGGAATTGCAGATGGTCCGTCAATGCCAATAATACAGCATATTAGCTCACCTAAATTCCTGCAAAGTAGGGGTACAGATCATGCGACCAACGGAATTCGTCTTGGGATAGATGGATGGATTTATATTGCAGTTGGTGATTTTGGTTTTCATGGGGCAGTAGATAGAGAAGGAACCGAATTAACCATGCTTGGTGGTGGCATTTTAAGGGTTCGCCCTGATGGGACAGAAATGGAAGTATATACCCATGGACTAAGGAATATATACGATGTTGCTATCGATCCATACATGAATATGTTTACCCGGGGCAATACAAATGATGGTGGGGGATGGAACATTCGGTTTATTCATCAAATCCAGTCAGGTGAATATGGATACCCTGTTTTGTTTAAAAACTTTACAGAAGAGATCATTCCGGCATTAATAGATGTTGGAGGTGGATCAGGCACAGGAGCCTTATACCTACAGGATGATCACTGGCCTTTAAAATACAACAATAACCCACTGATGGCAGATTGGGGTAGAAGTCAAGTGTTTATTCACAAAGTGACCGAAGACGGCCCTACCTATACACAAGCTGAAGAACCTTTTTTCAAACTTCCTCAAGTTACTGACCTAGACATTGATGGATCTGGAAGGATGTTTATGGCTGCTTGGGATGGGGCTGGTTATTCAGGAAATGACAGTAAAGGATACGTGGTGAGAGTTGTTCCTAAGGTATTGGAATACAGTGAAATGCCTGACCTTCCTTCAATAAGTATAGATGATTTAGTAGATTTGCTCAAAGAGAATAGTGCCACCATCAGGATCTATGCACAGCAAGAGCTGATAAAAAGAGGGTCTGAAAAAGCAGCGAAAGAGGTTTGGGAACTTGCCACTGATGAAGATGCTCCTGATTATTCCAGAGTAGCGGCCATGTATGCTTATACCCAGATCAAAGGGGTAGATGCAGTTCCCCAGTTGTTGACTTTAATGAATGATATTCAGTTCAAAGAATATGTAATCCGAGCGATCACCGACCGCAAAGATTTTATAGAAAAGTTATCCATAGATCCCTTTGTGGAGGCATTGGAAGATCCCTCTGTGAGAGTGAAAGCGGCTGCAATAATAGCGTTGGGTCGCATCGGAGATAAGGCGGCTATTCCTCAATTGTTAGCCACACAAGTTCCTGACTCCTTCCATGCACCAACTTATGGAGAAGAAGGGCCTCATGCATCACCTAATTCGGACATAGTTTTGCCACATTTGGCCGTAAGGACATTGATTAAATTGGAGGCAGATGAAGAAAGTTTAGCTGCTGTAGGTTCTCCGAATTCTAAATTAGGGCTATGGGCCCTGCGCTACATGCATTCTAAAGCAGCTGTGACTGGTTTGATTGCTAAATTCAATGGAGCTGGGACAGAGGACCTTGAATTGCAGCAAGGTATATTAACTAATTTGGCAAGACTGTATACCAAAGAAGCACCCTATAATGGTACCTGGTGGTGGGGAACCCGACCTGACACGCATGGCCCTTATTACAAATCCGTACTGTGGTCTGAATCGGTACAAATCAAGGAATTATTTAAGAAACTTTGGGACAATGGTTCTCAAAGTGAAAAAGATTTGATCGCAATGCTCAACGAAAAAAACCGAATGGGAATCACTGAATTTGGTGGTGATTTTTCTGTCACTGAAATTATTGAGGAACCAGACGTTGATTTAGAAAAGATAAAAAATCAAAAAGGTCAGGTGGGAGCGTCTTCCATTGAGGACATTCTTTTAGCCATGCAGGAAGTGAAAGGAGAAGCGGTCAAGGGAAAAGCAATTTTTCAACAACAAGGTTGTAAGGCATGTCACAGTATTTCTGCTGATGAGCAAATGAAAGGGCCGTTTATGGGGCAAATTGGGAGTATCATGACTAGAGAGCAAATCGCTGAATCCATTTTGAAACCCAACGCTTCAATTTCCCAGGGCTTTGCGACTGTTATGATTGCCACCAAGGATGATAAATCTTATGTGGGCTTTGTAACTGCAGAAAGTGCAGCGCGAATAGTTATCCGAAATATTGCCGGGCAAGCTTTTACCATCTTGGCGGATAATATTAAACAGCGTACGGAGCTTGAGAATTCTATGATGCCAGTGGGATTGGCCAATGCGCTGTCCTATGAAGAGTTCGCTTCTTTGATCACCTATCTCTCTGAACAAAAATAAGGCTTACCCATAAGCTAAAACAATATAAACCCAATCGAAAACCTGACTAAAATTTCAGGCTTTTGAGTTGGTTAAATTCTAAAATATATTTTGAGTATGGGTTAAACTGAAAAGAAATCAAGGAGAAAACTTCAGATTAAAATTTTTCCTTAATCTTTGAGAACCAGGAGGGCGAATTACTGCTTTTATCGTTGAATTGATCATCTCCCAATAACATACCGAAAGGTTTGAGCGGTTCATAATGATCGCAAACTACCTTAAGCATGGCAGCGAAAGGAAGAAACAATATCATACCAGCCACACCCCAAACTGAAGCACCTATAATTAAGCTCAAAATAGCTGCAAGGGCATTTATATTAACACTATTCCCAACTACCTTTGGACTTAGGAAGTTGCTTTCAATAACCTGAATAAGCCAAAACATAATCGCGACAGCCACGGGGACCCAGAGTTCGTCTTTGGACATAAAGGCATACAACACAGGTATGCTGGCTCCTATAGTGGTGCCTACAAAAGGAATTATGGAGAGAGAGGCTGCCAGAAAACCAAAAAGAAAAGGGTTGTCAAGGCCTATGATCCACAAACCTGTGCTATTGGCTAATCCAAGGATAACAATCAAGGTTAGCATGCCAGATAAATACTTTTGACCAACCAACTGGATCTTTTTGAGCATGTGGTGGTATTCTGATTTTTTGTTCTCGGGAGCAAAACGTTTAAAGGCAGAAACCAGTCCTTCTTTGTAAATTAATAATAAAAAGGTATAAATAATGGTGGTAAAAAGTCCTGTAAAGAAACTGGCCGTACTGCTAAAGGTAGTGCCTAATATTCCAGCCGCTCCGTCCTTGGCCCAGGTTTTTGCATCTTTAAGAATTTCCTCTTTTTCCAAGGCACCTAAAAAGCTTGCATTTTTATTTAAATAGACAATTGAATCAGTAAATAAATGCATCAATTTATCTCCGAAATTGCTCAATTCATCTGAAAGTGAAATAATCTCTGCCGAGAAAAAAGTAAATACGCCAATTATTACCAGAAAAAAAGTGAGTAGAACCAAGAATGCAGCGACAATGATGGGAATGCCTTTGCGCATTAGCATGTTATGCAGTGGATGAAGAATAAAGGAAAGCAAGAGGGCAAAACATAAAGATATCAAAACGCTTTTCGCCAAAACCATGGCAAATAAAAGTAGGAATACAAAAGCAATCGCATAAAAGGCTTTTTGAAAGGAAAGTTGCATAAGTATCTTTATTACAATTTAAAATTAAATGGTTTATATTTGAATTGAAATAGAATTGAAAACCGAGAATTTATTTTTTCGGGTGTTTTATTTCAAGACATCACCACATTTAGTTAGATTTACTCCTAATTGTTAAATAATGGTCAAAATGCCAAATGATAGGGGACAGTAAAATTGAAGTTGATGGCGAAATTAAGTTTGGTTGATATCTAAAAGACTTCTACTCAAGTTTAAGTTTCCATATTCAAGTTTAGGCCTCTATTTACTTCTTGGCCTTGACAATGTTCGACGTTTTTATATTTTCTAGACTTTTTTGCTGAACTTCAAATAAAATGTTATTTAATTCTTTTGAATTTCTTTTAGGATTTTTACCTGTTACTTTATTCGTATTTTATTTCTTCGGTCCAAAGCTTAAATCACCTTTTACAGGACTTTGGTTATTGCTTTGCTCCTTTTTCTTTTATGGGTGGTGGAACCCTGCCTACCTAATATTAATTTTTTTCTCCATAGCATTCAATTATTTAATTTCAAAAAGAATCTTCCCTGGACAGAAAAAAAACACTTGTTTTTGGCATTTCTATAAATTTGTTGGCGTTAATATTTTTTAAATACACCGATTTTGTAATCTATAACCTGAATTTTATTCCCGACCTTTCTCTAGGTTATCTTAATTTGCTGTTACCCCTAGGGATTTCTTTTTATACTTTTCAACAAATTGCTTACTTGGTAGACAGTTATAAGGGAACCAAGAAGGAGAAAAACCTATTTTCTTACGGTTTATTCGTTTCTTTTTTCCCTCAGTTGATAGCTGGACCCATTGTACATCACACTGAAATGATGGGGCAGTTCAGGAATCCTCGCCTGACAAATTTAAATTACGACCACCTTTCCAGAGGAGTTTTCATTTTCATGATGGGATTGGCCAAGAAAATTGTAATAGCTGATAGTTTTGCTAAAATTGCTAACAAAGGATATGCCAATGTTACCTCGTTGGGGTCAGTGGAAGCCTGGGCTTCCTCCCTGGCCTATTCATTACAGCTTTATTTTGATTTTAGCGGATATTCGGCCATGGCTATTGGGCTTGGACTTTTATTCAATATAAAACTTCCTCAAAATTTCAACTCTCCCTACAAATCCCTTAGCATTAAGGACTTTTGGAGAAATTGGCACATGACATTAAGTAGGTTTCTTAGAGACTACGTCTACATCCCATTGGGAGGAAATCAGAAAGGGAATTTTAGAACCAGTTTAAACCTTATGGCTACCTTTCTCCTGGGAGGTATATGGCATGGTGCCGGATGGACTTTTATGTTTTGGGGTTTTTTACATGGTATTGCATTGGTGATTCACCGTGAATGGTCGAAAATGGGGTTGGTTTTGCCAAAAATCCCCGCACTTTTGTTGACCTTCCTATTTGTGAACATTACTTGGGTGTTTTTCAGAGCAGATTCCTGGAACAGTTCCTTAGATATGTTGTACAGGATGTTTAGTAGAGTGCCTGGCATGGAGGATTTTTATTTGGTAAGTAACTACTATGACCTTCCGGTTTGGATTGCAGGTGTGGTTTTGCTTTTTGTACCAAATGCCATCGAAATGGGTAGAAGACTTAAACCTTCGATTACTTATTTGATATTAAATGTCTTGTTGTTTTTGATCAATGTGATTTATCTTAACTCCATCATTAAAAATGACTTTTTATACTTTGATTTTTAAGGCTATGGAAAAACAATTCAAAAAATATCTTCTGATTTTACTCCTTAGTTGTGCTGCGGCCTTATTGGTTTTCGGCTTCCTAAATATCTTCTTGGATGTTTTTGGTTTGTATGGTTTTAGGGATAAAGATAAGGTAAGGGTTTATGGAGAAGAGCGATTTTCAAAATACCTGATGACCTTCCACCACATCCCACAGCATTTTGATGGGATGATTCTCGGACCTTCCCTTTCCGCCAACCTCAATCCGGAATCCATCTCGGACAAAAATTATTTTAATGTCAGTGTTATGGGGGCAAGGATGAATAATATTTTGTCTTTGACAACTAATATATTGGAAAATAATGGGACAATAAAGGAAGCAATTGTTTGTATCCACCCTTACGTGACCACTAATATAGGTGCTGAGGAAATGAATTTTATGAATCCAGATACCTACTGGAAAGCCTATGGTTCAGTAAATCTTCTTAGGGTTTATGGTCTTTGGCTTATTAGGAATTTCGACCTGTGGCCCAATAAATACCCTAAAAATCAGTATAGAACAAATGGGAGCAATGCGTTTGAAGCGCTTTTTAGGGTGGAGGATGTAGCTGGAAGAATAGCAGAAGAGGTGAACAATGTTAAAGTAAATGAATTTGAAATCGGAAGCAATCATCGAAGGGATTTCAAGAAGTTATTGACTTTATTGCAAAACAATAATATTAAGACTTTCATTTATTTTCACCCAGTTCCCTATCCTATCTATCAGGCCCACAGTGATGAAATGGATCATTATTGGGAGGATATTCTGTCTGGAACAAATGTGAAAAATAGTGATTTATTGCGCACTTATAATTTCAATAGGCCTGAATTTTCTGATTTTTCTAAGGATGTGTCCAATTATATTGATCATGGTCATTTAAGCCGAAAGGGGCAAAAGGTTTTGATTCAAGAAATTAGGGTCAAAATGGACCAGATGGAATAATAAAAGGTCTTTTCAGATCGAGATTAAAGGTTACCAAGAGTTTTCCTCACAATTTAAAATGTAAAACTTCTGGCATAGTAATTGACTTTCTAATTCCTGAGAATATTTTCAATTAAAAAAACAACAATGAAGCGTTTATCCAATATACTTTTTGCACTATTTATCTTTTCATTGGTAGGTTGTACAACAGCAGAAGTAAATAAGTTTTTGGCGGCGGCCAGTGAATCTGCACTTACAGAAAATGAAGTCGGAAATGGGTTAAAGGAAGCCTTGATAAAAGGTGTGACCGAAGGAGCAAATCTTGCATCAACAGAAGATGGGTTTTTTAAAAATGATTTGATAAAAATAGCCCTTCCTGAAGATGTTCAGCGTGTTGAGTCCACATTGAGGAATATTGGCCTTGGGTCAGAAGTGGATCGGGTAATTATGACCATCAATAGGGGCGCAGAAAGTGCCGCAAAGGAGGCGAAACCTATCTTTATTGCTGCGATCAAGCAGATGACCATTACGGATGCCTGGAATATTTTGAGAGGACAAGATGATGCAGCCACACAATACCTCCAAAGAACCACTACAGAAAAATTAACCGCCTTATTTCAACCCCATGTCCAAGAATCACTGGATCAGGTGGGAGCCACACGCTATTATGGAGATCTGGTCGGTAGGTACAATTCCTTTCCCACCACCTCCCGTAAGTTAGACCCTGATTTGAATGCTTATGTAACGAAAATGGCCATTAACGGTCTGTTTCAATTGGTAGCCCAAGAAGAAAAAGCCATACGTGAAAACCCTGCAGAAAGAACTTCCGCTTTATTGAAACGCGTATTTGCGGCGCAGGATAGCACTAGGGAATAAGGTAAGGTAACCTAGCGAAAATTATATTATGGGAAGCCAAGTATCTAAATCATATTTAAAGAAGCTTTTTAGCTAATTGGGGTTCCGTTTTGAAGGCCAATATTATACGTACAGTCAAAAAAGTCAAACTTTTGACAAGGAGATAGGAAAATAGAAATTCAATTTATTTCTTCTCAATAAACCTGTCATCTAAAAGCTTTAACCTTGTTAATGTTTTGTCTCCAAATTCGTGAATTTTCAATGAAAACGTAATTGTTTCCCAATTAGACCCGATATTTTCAACTGTTGAAGCGTATTGCTGACCCCCTTCCCAGGCAATTTGCAACTCCCCGCTAGTCTTGTTAAATGACCAATTCCCCACCAATATGGAATTGATTCTTCCGTTTGTAAGTGCATGTACCATTCCATCCTCCTTAAACAGAAAATCAATATAACTTCCATATTCACTTTGCCAGAAAACACCACCTGCTGTTAATTCGGATTCAAAACTGTTTAATTGCTCTGAAGATAAATTACTCGAACCATTGCAGCCTATTGTTGCAAATAGTATCAATAGGAAGGAAATATTTGTTAGTTGCTTCATTTAATTATTGATTTTTAAAATGCATTTTTTTTAAAGTTTTGAAATACGGATGGTTCACTTCAGGTAAATATTCTCTTGCCTTTTCAGTGTGTAATATTGGAATAATTTCAAGATATCCGTAGGAAATGATCCAAAAACTCAGAAGTTTGATATAAAAAACATTTTGATTTTTTAAAATTCATTTGAACATCATATGAAAACAAGTTCTTTTAATAAATCCCATTAACACGATAAATTTATTGGTATGGGCTACAGGATGAGGAATACTACCAGATTCTGACGTACTGTAACAGGTGAAAAACAAATGATATGGAGCTGGACTTTGATCCAGAAAGTAGACAAATACTAATTGGTGTGTAAATTTATTAGTAGCTTTAGTCCTGAGTGGATTTTGGAGCTTGCCAATAAGTTTCTGGACTTCTACAAGCCGCTCCGATAAAAAACTATTCACCAGTATTATAGGGTTGCAATTATTTATAAAAATGTAGGTGGGAATTTGGTTACCAAGCTAAAGGTTGTCCTAGAAAAAGACAATGAAGGTAATCTATTAGGCTGGAAAATGATTTTAATGAGTTGAGTCTGGGGTATATCGGTCAGTCTTAAGTGTAAAACTTTTTCAGAAAGCTTACAAAAGTGAGGATCGATTACATTCACTGTAAGCCACTCAGGTCTTCCCTACAGTTGGCCAAAGCCAAAAAGCGAATGGACCGGGGCAGGAGTATCATAACTAAAGGTAAAAGTCAGAACAGCTACCCATTCATCGGCTCCCCCTGAAGAGTACCAAACCCTCCGAAAGCTTCAAATATTTGTTGAGGCACAAGACCTGGCAGCAGCACTTCAGGGGAGCTAGTAAATCCGAAGTGGGTGATGCGAGCGTGAGGGGGTGAAATTATCATCATTAGAAAATAATCAAAGAGAATTTTGCCTTACCTTGGGACAATTCCGCTACCAAAATCGTTTATTGCTTTAGTAAAGTAGGCGGGGGAGTTGTAAAATAAACGAAAATTTTTCATATTGAATTCACAAAGCAATTAAACGCATTAAATCCTCTTATAACCTAAAAATACAGTTTAATACTTATATCTGAGACACTTCTCCATATGCTTTAGTTATTGGTAAAGACAAATTTTGGGATATTTTATCTTAATCAAAACAAGTTTTGGCTAAATATTTAAAAGTATGATTTCTCTTATTTTCGGAATATCTTTTCTAATTTTAATATTTTTTTCAGGATGGATAGCTGCATTAACTGGCCCTGTTGCCAGATACCTCTTCTTTGGTCTCGGGTTTGTATTTGGAGTTTTAAAGTTTAATCTCTATTGGGTTTAATTCCCCGAGGCTTGCCTCGAGAAATGAAAAAATTTTCCGCTAAATGCCTCGTGGGCTTGCCCCGAGGTTGTTTACTTTCACTACAAATGCTACGTCATTAATTGTTTGAAAATGCGGGTATGCATCTGGACTATCTTTAATTGCTTGTGAAGATTTCTTGCCACCATTTCCTAAAATCAGAATATTATCATTGACTCAGTAGCAGTATAACCTTAGTTTTGATGTTTCAATGGGAATAGCTTCTCCATTATTTTCTGGTCGGAAAAATCGGTCAAAGCACCCTCTGAACCAATTTTTCTAATCCATTTCACAATAATATCAATGTCTACCTTAAATTTTGAACTGTCTTTGAATCGATAAAAGAATTTATCAGTTTCTGACAAATCCTCACCATTTTCATGGATAGTATAAACCGTTGTCTTTTCCCCGTTAATATATTCTTTTATTTCAAAGTAACGCTTCACTTTTAAGTTAATTTTCCAAACCTAATATAAAAATTAATACTATAATAAGTTTTCAATCTATTTATGTTTCTGACTTTCGGAGAAAACAGTTTTTGTTATAATTTCAATCCCAAATTTAAGATTGGCATATATCATGAGCTCCTTTTAAGTAATTGTGCAAGTCCCACTTACCCTTAATGATGTTTTAAAGGAAGTTAATAATACCGAATATATATCATTACAAATAACTTGGAGGTGTTTTATTCAGATCTCAAATGACTATTTCCCAACTTAATTCTTTTATGACAAAAAAAAGCAAAAACCCCTTCAGATTTGAATCTAAAGGGGTTTTGTGTACCCAGGGCCGGAATCGAACCGGCACGCCCGAAGGCATTGGTGTTTGAGACCAACGCGTCTACCAGTTCCGCCACCTGGGCGTTTGCCATTCCTTGATGAATGGGATGCAAATATGTGCAAAGAATTTTTCACAAACAAATATTTTACCCGCTTGGAACAGTGATTTTTTGGCTTTTTTATAGCCTGCCATGTCTTCCTTCTGACTTTTAAAGGTTTAATTGATTAATAATCAAAAAATTAAACCTCAAAATTGATGAAAATCGGACTGTCGTATCTCAGACCTAATAAATCGGCTCCATGGCCATGATTAATTCCGATTTCCAATAAACCCAAGCTATTGAAGAATGCCCAACAATCTCCAGGTTCCACTTCATTATAATTGGTTTGGAGTTGATGTACGGACTCTCTGCCGAAAACAATCTCAAATTTTCCGGGATTTAATTTTTCAAAGACTTCCTTAGGGATATTAGTAATCAAATTGCCATAAATGTCTACCCGAAGCACATAACCTACGATTTGTTTTTTGCTTGCTTTGAAGTGGCGCCCCATCATTTTTTTGATGGCCTGCATGGGGCCACCAAAATCATGTATGGCTGCTCCACTAGCCACTTTAGCAGCTATTGGCGCAAGAATATCTTTTGCAGGAAAGGAACTGTTCTTAATGTGGATGTTAGAGAATTTTACAATTATTCCAGGGTCATGGTCTGCCAGCATACTCAGCACCCCATTGTTTGGCCCTATAAAAATATGTTCGTTAAGCTTGATGCCTATATAACCATCTGTAATGCTACTCGTGGTATTTAGCGCGACGAGGTGAACAGTTCCCTTGGGGAAATCGTTAAAGGTAGAGCGAAGTAAAAATGCGGCATGCGCAATATCGTATAAGGCGATTTCATGACTAATGTCTACAATTGACAATTGGGGATTAATGGACAGCATTTTAGCCTTGACTACTGGTACATAGTAGTCTGAGTTTCCATAATCCGAAATGAATGTTACCAAAGCCATATAAGTAAGTCAATTAAAAATTCGTACTTTTGAGTTAAGGATCCACAAAAATAGGTATTTTTAATTTGTTATTAGAATTAGCTAAACAGAAGAAAATATATTGGTAGAAAAAGTCATTACATTGGAAAATATTTCCCTCCTAGACTTCTTAGGCTCGGAAAACGAAAATATCAGGCAGATTTCTGCGGCCTTTCCCCAAAGTAAAATTGTTTCCCGGGGCAATGAAATAAGGATCAAAGGTCAGGCACCTGAGATTCTAAAAATTAACGACATATTAAATATGCTCCTGGAGCATTTTAGCCGTTATGGTCAAGTCACTCCTGAGAATATAAAAGAATACATTGAGTTAGAAGGTAATCCTCAAGTGAAGACTGAAAGCAATAACTCCATCATTCTCTATGGAAACAAAGGGGTGATTGTCAGGCCTAAATCGCCCAATCAGAAAAAGCTCGTAGATTCTTCATTTAAAAATGATCTTGTTTTTGCATTAGGTCCCGCAGGAACTGGTAAAACTTACATCGCTGTGGCGCTTGCTGTCAGGGCACTGAAAAACAGGGAGGTAAAGCGGATTATTATCACCAGGCCTGCTGTGGAAGCTGGAGAAAATCTTGGATTCCTTCCGGGGGACTTGCAGGAAAAGCTCGATCCTTACCTAAGACCAATCTATGATGCATTGGCAGATATGGTACCAACTGAGAAGCTTAGGTTTTACCAGGAAAATAGGGTGATTGAAATAGCTCCACTGGCTTATATGAGAGGTAGAACACTTCACGATGCCTTCGTTCTGTTGGATGAGGCGCAGAATACTACATCTGAACAAATAAAGATGTTTCTGACCAGGATGGGTCCTAATTCCAAGGTGATTATCACCGGAGATCAGTCCCAAGTAGATCTTCCTTCGCGTCAAAAATCCGGTCTTCGGGAATCGCTGCGTATTCTTAAAGGTGTGAAAGGCATAGGCGTAGTGAATCTTTCAGGTAATGATGTGGTAAGACATAAACTTGTGAAATCAATAATTGAAGCTTACGAGAAAAATGAGGTCGAATCCTATCCATCCAAATGAATTTAGAAGTTAGCAAAATCACAGATGAGCTATCATTGGAGAAAGCTTTTCATGTCCGTGAACAGGTCTTTGTAAAAGAACAAAATGTACCGGCAGATGAGGAGTATGATGCATTTGAAACCATATCCACCCACTTTATTGTACAGGATGGTACGCACGGAGTGGGGACAGCCAGGTGGAGGTTTACAAATTCTGGCATTAAGCTTGAAAGGTTTGCTGTATTAAAGCCTTACAGAAGTCATGGTGTTGGTAGTATGTTAGTGAAAGCCGTACTAAAAGATATTATGTCCAATCCTTCGGATAAGGATAAAACGATATATTTGCATGGTCAAGTGACTGCTTTAGGCTTGTATGTAAAATTTGGATTTGAGAAAAAGGGCGAACTTTTTGTAGAATGCAATATTGAGCATTACCTGATGCAGTATAATCCATTGGTTTCGGGATGACTTTTATGGATCGATTTGCTTATGTTTCAGATACTCGAAAGGAACAGGATTTTAAATCCACAAGTGCAACACTAGCGTACAATTACTATTTTGTATCAGAATCCAACCCTTCAGGGTTTTATGTGTTTCCTTTTTTAAAATACAGAAGCGGATCATTCACTGAGATATTTGATAACAATCAAATTATTAAAACATCTCTCAATAGTTTTATTATTGGATTTGGTAGCGGATATAAATGGGTACACAATGATAAATTTGCTTTGGGGCCATATATTAGCATAGCAAGAGGCTTTAATAGTGAAGTCTCTGACCGATTTGATCCAGTTGAATTCAATGCCGGATTCACAGTGGGTTTCAGGTTTTAATGGGTTGACTTTTAGGTGACAAACACCTATTTTTTTTTGTTTAGTTGATTTTATAATCAAAGTTGGTTAAATTCTTTTCTGAAACCTCGGGTTGGATTATTGAACAAGGAGAAGGCGAAGTGACAAATACGATTGTATTTCGTCCCTGTTGTAGCTAAAAGTGGCTATGATTTAGCCAGAACTGTACAGCTTTCAATTACCTCCTAGGGATTTACTCCCGTTATTATTCCATCCATTTAGGGCGGATAGAAAAATGATGTCTTTCTACGGTTGATGGAAAGGTAGGGGTTTCTGAATAGGTATTTCAGAGGGTAATGTATGCGGTAGGGTTTTAACCGATTTTGGTTGTCAATCATGAAATTCAATGAATTTCCCTTTATTAGGTATACTGTTTTCTTTGTTTTGGGAATCTTTCTATACCCCTTAACAAAGGAAGTTTTAGGTGCTTTACTAATCCCAGGATTGTTATTTTGCTTGGGAGCCTATCTTGTTCTAGCATTTGTTTACAGCCCCGAAAGAAAGCTTTTTTTTCAAATTTCCCTTCCTTTTATTGCTTACTTAAGTTTGATTTTTTTAGGCATGTTTGTGGCCTCTTCAAGGGATGTTGACTTAATACCTGAGCACTTGGTTCATTATCCTAAAATAAAAAACTATTTGGCAGAGGTTCAGGAGGCAGACCAAGTCAAGCCAAAAAGCCGAGGGAATATGGTTTTTGTATATGCTATAGAAAATAGCGAGGGTTGGTGTCCAGCCAGTGGAAAAGTTCAAATTTATCATCAATACTCAAAATCATTATTACCAGGGACCACCATTCTAATAAATGGAGCACCACAAGTTATTCCTGCCCCCACCAATCCATCTATGTTTGATTATTCTTCCTACATGGCAAGAAAAGGTGTGTTTTTCAGTCATTTTATTGGGGAGAAGTTCACGGTTTTATTATTGCCTAAAAAGGTTTCCTGGTCTTCAAGAATTATTGCTTGGCGTCAATACCTTGGGGATAAAATAGACACATACATTGAAGATCCCCATTCTGTCCAGATTTCAACAGCCTTATTACTAGGACAAAAACAAGACTTGGACACCAATTTAAGAGAAGCTTATGCAACAGCTGGAGCCATGCACATATTAGCCGTTTCTGGTTTACATGTTGGGATTATCTATGGCTTTTTCTTCCTGATTTTCAAGCCGAGCCAGAAGAAAGGACTTAAAAGAGTATTCTATTTAAGTTTGATCATGGCAATTATCTGGTTTTATGCGGTTCTTACGGGGCTTTCGCCCTCTGTGCTAAGGTCAGCTACCATGTTCACCTTTATCTGCTTGGCACAAATGAATTCCCGAAGTCCTTCAATATTCAATCCTTTGGCGCTGTCTGCCTTGGTATTATTGATTTATGATCCCTTTTTGATTTATGCCGTAGGTTTCCAATTAAGTTATGTTGCTTTGATGGGGATATTGGTGTTCCAACCCCTAATCAGGAAAATATGGCATCCTGAAAAGAAATGGCTAAGGTATCTTTGGGACATTACCAGTGTAGGTCTTGCGGCTCAATTAACGACTTTTCCTCTCGCGATTTATTATTTTCACGTTTTCCCGACGTATTTTATCCTTACCAACTTACTGGCCATTCCTGCAGCATTTGTCATCATGTCAATAGGCGTTCCATTTTTAATGTTTGCAGCTATTCCCTATTTGGCTTCAATTCTGGGTTGGCTGATGGAGCAGGCTATTCGCCTATTGAATTACGGGATTTTCGGACTGCAAGCACTTCCTTTTGCTAAAATGGACCATCTCTACTTATACTTACCCGGAATGTTATTGTTTTGGAGCTTCCTCTTTTTTCTTTTTCATTGGATAGAAGGAAAGAAAAAGTATCAGATGACAGCGATGATGGTATTGGTTTTTGCATTTGGAGTTTATAGACTTTATGCTGGGATTGAAAGAGTTTCGAAAGATTATTTGATCATTTATAACCTCAAAAATGGAGGTGTTTTAGATTACCTTCACAAAGGCCAATTGTACGCATTAGAAAGAGAGGTTGATCCTACTGAGGCAAAGTACAGTATTACACCCCACCGGATCAAGGAAATGGGAATGCCTGTTAATAGGCTTGCGCTTTTGGAAGAAACTGATAATTATAAGCTTGCACTCCCCGGAAGAACGGGACTCCTTCTGAATAAAGATACTTTTCTTCCAATCGATTTGAAGGGTATTCAATTGCGTTTTTGGAAAGATGGAAAATGGTGGCACCAAGAAGAATTCCCCTTTCCCGATTCTTTTTTTGAGGGAGCCATTAAAATAACTTTCAACAATAGGGAATCCCCCTTGTGAATGGGTCTGATGAAGCGTAATTTGGATAAAAATTATATTCATGCCAAAGGACTCATTGCCACAATATGGATAAGCTAGATACTTCAGCACTGGCAATCTTAAAAAAGTATTTTGGGTATCAAGACTTTCGTCCCCTTCAGGGTGAGATAGTTGCAGCTATCGCGGAGGGAAAAGATGCCTTGGTATTGTTGCCTACGGGAGGGGGAAAATCCATTTGTTTTCAAGTACCCGCTTTGATGAAAGAAGGTTTGTGCCTGGTGGTAAGCCCTTTAATTGCCTTAATGAAAGATCAGGTTGACCAGTTAAAAAACAGAGGAATTAAAGCCATGGCCATTCATTCTGGCCTCCGAAAGAGGGAGATAGATACCCTTTTGGACAATTGCGTTTATGGTGATTATAAGTTTTTATATGTTTCTCCCGAAAGGCTTAAAACTGATATTTTTTTAGCGCGGTTTAAAAAAATGAATATTAACCTCATTGCGGTGGATGAAGCACATTGCATTTCTCAATGGGGATATGATTTTAGGCCTTCCTATTTGGAAATAGTAGCAATTAGAGCATTTTTCCCGAAAGTACCTGTTGTTGCGCTAACTGCCTCAGCCACTCTCAATGTGAGAACAGATATAATCGAAAAACTAGAGCTTAAAGAGCCTTCTATTTTTGTTAAATCATTTAGGAGAGATAATTTATCTTATGCTGTTCGATGGGCCGAAAATAAATTGGAGAAAGCAGTAGAGATTCTTCAAAAAGTACCAGGGAGTGCTATCATCTATACAAGGAGCAGGAAGGGGACTAAAGAAACGGCCCAGCACCTGCAGCAGCTAGGGATACCAGCTACTTACTATCATGCGGGTTTGGATCAGCGTTTTAGAAATGAACGCCAAATAAATTGGATAAGTGGAGGGGTACGGGTAATGGTGGCTACCAATGCATTTGGAATGGGGATAGACAAATCCGATGTGCGGGTTGTGATTCATCTTGACCTTCCTGAGAATCTTGAAAACTATTATCAGGAGGCTGGAAGGGCAGGAAGAGATGGGATAAAGGCATTTGCTGTACTCTTGGTCAGGGAACAAGACTGTATAACATTGGGAGAAATGGCTGAGATAGCCTACCCGCCAGAGGTAGTGCTGAAAAAGGTTTACCAATGCCTTGCAAATTATTACAGGTTAGCTGTTGGAAGTGCTCAAATGACAAGTTTTGATTTTGACTTTTTGGATTTTACCAGATCTTATAATTTGGATATTCAGCTCACTTACAATTCCATAAAAGTATTGCAGGAAGAAGCCTTTCTTCTTTTTTCAGAAAGTGTTTTTCTTCCATCGTCTTTACATTTTCTGGTTTCCCAAAGCAAGTTGTATGAGGCGCAAATTGCCTATGCAAAGTTAGACCCTTTGATAAAGCTATTGCTAAGATTATATGGAGGGGAATTGTTCGTGAATTATATCAGGATCAATGAAAGTAAAATTGCGCAATTGTTAAATACCACTGAAAAAGAAGTGGAAGGGATGTTAAAAAAACTGGATGAACTTGGCTTGGTAGATTTTTCTGGAAAGAAGGATAAGCCCCAAATTACCTTTATTACACCAAGACTTGATGCCGGAGCTTTACCATTAAATAAAAAACGAATTAGTGAAAGAAGAACACAAGCAATAGGGAAAGCTCAGAAAATAATTGAATATGCCAAAAATAATAAAATTTGCCGTACGCTACAGATTGTAAACTATTTTGGAGAGAAAAGTGATTTTTACTGCGGTATTTGTGACAATTGTATTCAAAACAAAAAAGAAAATAATAAGGAGATAATTAGAAAAAATTTGATTCAAAAAATTCTTAAAACTTTAGCATTGGGAGAGGCGTTTTCATTAGATGAATTATTTTGTGAAATCGATGAAACTTTAGATGATTTTTCTGTAGGTTTGATTAGAGAAATGGAAGATGAAGGGTTGATTTCCAGCGAAAAGAATGGTGTAATCAAAAAGAAATGAAATTTATTGACCACTTACTAGACAAACTATTTTCAGGTAATAGCAATCGAGCAATTATCAGGGAAAATTTTACCCGCTCTGAAAGTGAAGAGCAGGAGGTGGCCTTATGGTTGACTGCTGAAGAAGGGACGAATGTTTTGAAAATGATCTATAACAACTATCATTTTAAACGTGCGGGAATTAATAAAGACCCAGAAGTTCATTTTTACCATACTTCCTATGCCAATGGTATTGCAGTAAGCTATACCCCCCCATTCAATTCTGATAATTTCACTAAACTCTTTTTTGGTTTAGGACAACGAATGCTGGGTATGGGGTATAGAATGGTAAGTATGGATCGGAAAATTGATGAAGTAAATGATCAGGTAAGAACTACTGAAAAGTTGTATTTAAAACCTCTGATTTCTGTAGATGACTTATCGGATAAAATAAATCAGCTATTTGGAAATGTAAGTATAGAAAAGATTTCCCTTGACAATAAACCCAACTATCTGAAAATTCTGGTGACATTGTATTCCGACAGGCAATACCATGACGCCAAACCTTTTGACCAGTTTATGGATAAATTATTCAAAGCAGATTAGTATATGGACAGAGAAAATCTAAAGTGCTTGATTGAAAATTACAGGACACCATTCGAGGAGGAAAAAGCCATGTTGCCTGCTTTTTTGGACCTTTTAAATGACCCTGATGCATTCAAAAGAGAAAGAACAAAGGGGCATTTTACGGCCTCAGCATGGATAGTCAATAAACGTCGCACGCATACCTTGTTAACCCTGCATAAGAAACTTCAGCGATGGCTACAATTGGGAGGACATGCAGACGGAAACGAAAACCTTGTTGAAGTGGCACTTAAAGAAGCCGAGGAAGAAAGTGGTTTGAAATCCATTAGATTAGTAGACAAGTCAATTTTTGACTTGGACAGGCACGTAATTCCAGCAAATGATAAGGATGAAAGACATTTTCATTATGACGTTAGGTTTCTTATCGAGGCAGAAATGGATGAACCCCTGGTTATTAGTCCTGAAAGTAAGGACCTTGCTTGGGTAGGATTTGACCTGGCCGCAGAATTGGTAGGTTTTAATGAATCGATATTAAGAATGTTAGAAAAAACCAGTAAATCTGAAATCCTCATTTAGGACAATCGGATGTACTTATTTTTTTGTTCAAACCTTATGTGGATTGTGCCCAAACTAATCCTTATCTTTGCAAAAAAAATGAAATGTATAAAAATATATGGAGTAGCATCATAGCTCTGTTTTTACTTGTTTCTTGTCAGCCATCTTCAGAAGAATTATTTGAAGCCGGTATAGGAGCTTTAGATAAACAGGATTTTGATACCGCGATTGAGCATCTAAACAGGTTAGTGGAAAAAGACTCGACACATGCACCAGCATGGAATGCCAGAGGAGTGATTTTTTTCCAAACAGGTAAATTTGATGACGCCATTGAGTCCTTTTCCCAAGCTATAGAAGTGGATGAAAACAATTACAAGCCCTTTTTTAATAGAGGGAATGTTTACATGGAAAAGGAAGAGTACAAAAAAGCACTGATTGATTACAACCGCGCAAATGGTCTCGATTTCAATCAGATAGATATTTATTACAATCGTGGTCTGGCTCTTTTGGGGCTTGAAATGTATGATGATGCCCTGATTGACTTCGATAAAGCATTGCAGGCTGACCCTCAGCAGTCACAAGTTTTGTTCAACAAGGCCAAAGCTCTTCTTGGGAATAACGACCCTTTAAATGCCATTGCAACACTTGAAGAATTAACAAGAATTGATAAGCGGAACGGAGCTGCCTTTTACCTTTTGGGTGTAACAGAGATGAGCGCATTGGGTAAAAAAACGGAAGGTTGTGAACACCTTCAAACTGCACTGTCCCTGGGATATACTCAAGCGAAAGAATGGTTGGACGAATTCTGTACTGAATAATGGCTGAGATTGGAAAAGACATTATAAAATCGGCAGCTTTATTGGCATCGGGACAGCTCGTGGCCATACCTACTGAAACTGTCTATGGACTGGCCGGGAATGCGCTAGATGAAAAAGCAGTGTTGCAAATTTTTAAATCTAAAAACAGACCCAGATTTGATCCTTTAATTGTACATCTGGCAAGCATAGATCAGGTGTACGATTATGTCGAAAATATTCCTGATGAATTAAAAGCATTGGCTGAAATCTTTTGGCCGGGAGCGCTTACCTTATTGCTTCCCAAAAAAGATATAATTCCTGATTTGGTGACAAGCGGATTGGGAAAAGTAGGTGTTAGGGTACCAAACCATCCCCTTACAAGGAGTTTATTGGAACTATTGGATTTTCCTTTAGCTGCTCCAAGTGCCAACCCTTTTGGGTACATTAGCCCTACCAGTGCCAGTCATGTTCAGCATCATCTTGGAGAAAAATTGGCCTATATTTTGGATGGAGGACTTTGTGAAGTTGGCCTGGAAAGTACAATTGTAGGCATGGAGCAAGGCCAGGTTATAATTTACCGCTTAGGAGGGGTTTCCGTTGGTGCAATTGAAGAGGTTGTGGGTAAAGTTTTGATCTTGCCCCAATCAAGTAGTAATCCGCAAGCCCCCGGCATGCTTAAAAGTCACTATGCACCTAGGAAACCCATGGTTTTAGGGGATTTGGATGAGCTGATGCAAAAATATCAGCTTGAAAAGGGTGGATTTGCTATCCTATCCTTTAAGCGTTCTTTCCCCGAACTACCGGCTTCCAATCAAGTAGCATTAAGTAGTTCTGGAGATTATGACGAGGCAGCAAGGAACCTTTTTTCTGCGATGCGCACTCTAGATGAGACCAATGCCACCTTAATTCTAGCTGAAGAATTGCCTGAAATACATTTAGGAAAAGCGATAAATGATCGGCTAAGACGGGCTGCTGCCAAATAAAATGTTTAATTTTGATGCATATATTAAACCTACAAAGCATGAACAATCGGATCAAAACAGTAGATAATGTTGATTTTAGTGGTAAAAAAGCACTTGTGAGAGTGGATTTTAATGTTCCTCTGGACGATCAATATACAATAACTGACAATACCAGAATAGTAGCAGCAATACCAACGATCAAAAAAATTCTTAAAGATGGTGGGTCTGTCATTCTGATGTCTCACCTTGGAAGACCTAAGTCAGGGCCCGAAGACAAGTTTTCATTGAGACACATTGTCACTGAGTTGAATAAAGAACTCGGTTTATCAGTGAAATTTGCCAAGGATTGCATAGGAAGTGAAGCAACACAGTTAGCTACCGCCTTAAATCCTGGTGGTGTTTTGCTTTTGGAAAACCTTCGTTTTCACAAAGAAGAGGAAAAAGGAGACAAGGAGTTTGCTGGAAAATTGGCAAAACTTGGAGACATTTATGTAAATGATGCTTTTGGAACAGCCCACAGAGCACATGCTTCCACAGCTATTGTTGCTGAATTTTTCAATGATAAAGTGGCAGGCTATCTTATGCAAGAAGAATTAGAAAATGCAGAGAAAGTATTGGGCGCGCCAGAAAGACCATTTACAGCCATTATGGGGGGGGCTAAGATTTCTGATAAAATCCTTCTTATAGATAAATTACTTGACAAGGTGGACAACCTAATTATCGGTGGTGGAATGTCATACACCTTTGCGAAAGCTCAGGGTGGTACTATAGGCAACTCCTTGTTGGAGGAAGATAAAATACCTCTTGCACTAGAACTTTTAGAAAAAGCCAAGCTAAAGAATGTCAATCTGATCTTACCAGATGATACTATTACTTCCACTGATTTTGCAAACGATGCAGAGCAAAGTACAGCTAAAAAAGGGCAAATTCCTGATGGTTGGATGGGCCTAGATATTGGACCTGAAACCTGTGTCAAATTTGCGAAAGTAATAAAAGAATCCAAAACCATTCTATGGAATGGCCCGATGGGCGTTTTTGAAATGAGTAGCTTTGAGAAAGGCACCAAGGCGGTAGCGGAGGCAGTAGTTGAGGCTACCGAAAATGGATCCTTTTCCCTAATAGGTGGTGGTGATTCTGCTGCTGCTGTTAATAAATTTGGCTACGGCGAAAAAGTTTCATTCGTTTCTACCGGTGGTGGCGCATTGCTTGAATTGATGGAAGGCAAAGTATTGCCCGGTGTAAAAGCTTTAGAGCCCTAAAAAGTAATAAAATCATTCAGGAAGAACTTTCCTGAAAACTTAATCATGGGATGAGGTTTTATTATTCTAAACCTTTGATTTCAGGATTGCTGATATAAAGTAATTAAAGCGACACCGTTACCATTATGTCCGGTGTCCGCTTTTTTTAAATTCAGTTTTCCACCTAGCGTTTTTATTGCTTTGGCAATTGGTGCACTCCCCTATCCGTCCGAAAATGCGAACCTAGTTCAGGTATTGATAGGGTAACAAAGGAATAGTTACATCAGACTGTTTATAAGTAATTGTAGCCCTTAATAGGAGTGATAATGCCTGTTTCTGGCTTGATTTACATTTGAATTATGTCCATAGAAATTCATCAACTATCAAAACGTTTTGGGGAACAGGAAGTCCTCCATAATGTCACCTTCCAGGCAAACCACGGACAGGTGTTGGGATTTTTGGGACCAAATGGTGCTGGAAAATCTACCACGATGAAAATCATTACAGGTTTTCTGCAGGCTGACTCAGGTGAAGCTTTGGTCAATGGTATTTCAGTGAAAAAACATCCCATTGCCATAAGTAAATTGATAGGGTATTTGCCTGAACACAATCCCCTGTATGACGAAATGTACATTCCTGAGTTTTTATCCTTCATAGGTGGGCTTTACCAGATGAGGAGAAATTTGCGCAATGAAAGGGTGAGGATTGTAATGGCTCAGTGTGGGCTTACAGAGGAGCGACACAAAAGAATAGGTAACTTATCCAAAGGATACAAACAAAGGGTAGGCCTAGCAAAAAGCCTTGTACATGACCCGGAGATCATTATTCTAGATGAGCCTACTACAGGTTTGGATCCAAATCAACTGATAGAAATCAGACAACTCATTAAAGAAATCAGCAAAAATAAAACACTTGTTTTGAGTACACACATCATGCAGGAAGTTGAAATTCTATGCGACAAAGTGGTTATTATTAATAAAGGCACGGTGGTGGCTCAAGATTCTCTTCAAAACCTGAAAGCAAGCGCTGGAAAATCTGTAGTCTTATTAGAAACAGAGGAAACCATACTGGATGAATGGTTAGTAGGTCTTTCCTACAGTACTTTAGATAGGAAAAGCCCAGGATTATTGGCCTTTACATGTAAGGATCCCAAAAAATTAAGACTTGAGATTTTTGAGATGATTCAAAGATATAACCTAAATTTGGTGAGCATTAGGCAGGAAGAAAAGAATTTGGAATCCATCTTTCACAGTTTGACCCAAAGTTAGAGATATGTTCAGTCTGTTTATAAAAGAAGTCAATGCTTTTTTCAGTAACCTATCTGCGTACCTAATTACTTCCATTTTTTTAATTTCATTAGGCTTGATAGTATGGGTATTTCCAGGCACAAGTGTTTTGGACTATGGCTATGCTGACCTTGAGCCATTGTTTAGTTATACCCCTTTTGTTTTTATTTTCTTACTGCCGGCAATCACCATGAGGATGGTCGCTGAGGAGAAAAAAACCGGTACTTGGGAATTGTTAAAAACTTCCCCATTAAAAAGTTACCAGATAGTGGTTGCCAAATACCTAGCTGCTTTGGTGCTTTTGTTCTTTTCTTTGATTCCCACATTGATCTATTATTTCAGCATAGTTCAGCTTGGAGATACCATAGGGAATATTGACAGTGCAGGTTTTTTTGGTGCGTACATCGGCTTGTTCTTAGTGGGAGCATTGTTTGCTGCAGTGGGGCTATTTAGTTCGTGCATTACATCTAATCAGATCGTTTCTTTCGTTATAGCGGCATTTTTGTCCTTTTTGCTTTTTGGAGGAATAAGCGCAATGTCTCTATTAACTTCAGGTGATCTGGCTGTTCTATTAGAAGGGTTGGGTACAGATTTTCATTATGAGCAAATGGGAAGGGGGGTTATTGTCTCCGAAAATATTTACTACTTTTTGGGAATGATACTTTCCTTCTTGGTTTTTTCTTGGATTTTGATCTATAGGGATGAATAGAAAATACAGCTCCTTATTTTATGGGATATTTGCTTTGGTGCTGATATGGTTTTTAGTTGCCAATCTGGAAAAATGGTGGTCCTTCAGATTGGATATGACTGAAGAAGGAAAATACAGCATAGGTCAGGCTAGTCTGGATGTGTTGGAGGACATGGATGGTCCGTTGGAAATAGATGTTTTATTGGCAGAAGACCTTCCTCCTGGGATGGTGCGTTTTCAGAGAAATATTGAGCAGATTCTAAAAACCTTTCGCTCATATAGTCGGGAAGAAATTATTATCAACTACCTGGATCCCCTTCAGGTAGCCTCTGATAGTAGTGAGCGTTATATTCTTAAACTTGCAGACTATGGGATTAACCCTACCAATTTGTACAGTAACCAGAATGGTACTCAATCCACGCAGCTTATATTTCCAGGGGTTGTTTTAAGATCTAGGTCTAGGGAAACAGGGGTGTTGTTATTAAAAGGGGAACTGGGTATGGGGTCCGAAGAAACGCTCAACTTATCCATCGAGAACCTTGAGTTTGAGATTGGCCAGGCGATTAAACGTTTGTACACTAGAAATAAGCGTGCCATAGGGATTATTATCGGGCAAGGCGAAATGGATGAAGATGAGGGCTATGGTATGGTGGAAGCACTGAACGATGATTTTGAGGTTTATAAAGTCCCGTTTGACCAAGCCAAAAGTGTTGAAGACCTATTGACATTTGAGGTGTTGATCGTGGCAGGCCCCAAAAGAGCCTACGGAGAGAGAGAAAAATACCTACTAGACCAATTTCTAATGTATGGTGGAAATATCCTATTCTTGGTGGATCAAATGACGGTAAACCTCGAAAATGCCGGAGGGAATGGTACAGTGGCCATGCCTTTCGATACAGGGTTGGATGACCTTCTTTTTCGGTATGGTGTTAGGATCAATAAGGACCTTGTCCAAGATTTAAATTTTGGTTATTATCCAGTAGTTTCAGGAGAGTATGGCAACCAACCTCAGATAGTGCCTTTGCCATGGCCTTTTTATGTACAGGCAGGAAAAATGGCAAATCACCCGATTACCAAAGGCTTGGACGTGGTTGAGTTCCGTTTTGTAAGTTCTATTGATACTGTAAAAGCAGAACAGGTAATAAAAACCCCCTTGATTTTCTCCAGTGGATACACTCGCAGAGAAAGTGCTCCGGCCAGGGTTGCTTTTAAAGATATGGCCATTGAACCTGATGTGAGATCGTTCAATAGTGGAAGTCTTCCATTGGCTTACCTATTGGAAGGCAAATTCACCTCCTTTTTCAAAAATCGTTTTGTACCTGATGGATTTGATAAAAATAAATTTTTACCTGAAAGCAATGGTGGAAGGGTTTTGATCGCTGGAGATGCAGATGTCATAAAAAGTTGGATCCAGCCACAAGAGGAACAACCTTTGCCTTTGGGTAACAACCCATTTTCTGAAAGTAAAACTGCGAATAGAACATTCTTACAAAATACAATAAATTACATGGTTGCCCCTAATGGGATAATTGCCAGTAAGTCCAAAAGTTTTGAAATCAGGCCGCTAAATAAAGTGAAAATAAAACAACAGAAATCGATGTGGCAGGTAATCAATGTTGTACTTCCTGTGATAGTTGTTATTCTTATTGGCTGGTTCAAGCAGTTTCTTAGAAAAAGAAAATATGCTAAATGATAGGATTTCTACCCGTTTTTCAAAAATCAAATTAATTTTATCCTATCAAATCAAAACCTAATGAGGGCATTTGTAATTTTATTTATAACTTTACCCTGTTAAATCCATCGAAATTAAAATTTGTGTCTTATTTGGTTAAAAGCAATGACTAAAAATGCTAAATTTGGCTTTACTGAATTGTATCGTGGATTTTACGATAATTTTTAATGTGACTGAATTAAAAAAACCATACATATGAAATTTATTGTTTCTTCTTCCTCACTTTTGAAGCATTTATCCGCAATAAATGGGGTGGTAACAACCAACCCTGTTGTGCCAATTTTAGAAAACTTTCTTTTTGAAATATTGGACAGCAAGCTTACGGTAACAGCTTCTGATTTGCAAACATCCATGATGACTGAAATTGAGGTGGAAGCAAAAGAAGACGGCAATATTGCAGTTCCTGCAAAAATATTGATTGAAACGCTTAAAAATCTTCCTGAACAACCAGTTACTTTTAGTATTGATAAGGAGACTTATAGTATAGAAATCAGTTCTGACAATGGACGCTATAAATTGGCAGGAGAAAATGCTACGGACTTTCCACGAATTCCGAGTGTAACCAATGCTTCTACCGTAGAAATGTCAACAGATGTTTTGAGTAGTGCCATTGCCAATACAATATTTGCGACGAGTAACGATGAGTTGAGACCTGCCATGACTGGGGTATTTATAAATCTGAGCAGTACCAACACTACTTTTGTTGCCACGGATGGACATCGATTGATTCGTTATAGAAGAGTTGATATTGCCTCTCCTGAGGCTACCAGTATTATTGTGCCAAGGAAAGCCCTAAATCTATTGAAGTCTACACTTCCAACTGAGAATGTGCCAATAAGTGTTGAATTCAATACCAGCAATGCCTACTTTAAGTTCAACAATATCAAGATGATTTGTAGGCTAATCGATGAGCGATTCCCAGATTATGAAAATGTAATTCCTGCGGACAATAACAATGACATGGTGATCAACAGGCAAGAGTTTTTGGGTTCTTTGAGAAGGATTGCCATTTATGCTAATAAAACCACGCATCAGGTAAGGTTGAAACTGACGGGCAGTGAATTACAGATTTCAGCTGAAGACTTGGACTTTTCTAATGAAGCCAACGAAAGACTTTCCTGCGAACATGAAGGAGAGGATATAGAAATTGGTTTTAACGCCAAGTTTTTGGTAGAAATGCTAAACAATATATCAGCGAAAGAAATAACTATGAAATTTAGCGCACCAAACAGAGCAGGGTTGATTCTGCCTTCAGATCTAAATGAAAATGAAGACATTCTGATGCTGGTTATGCCAGTGATGTTGAGTAACTACGTATAAAAATTTATCTTTTTGGATATTGAAAGCCCGGTTTTTACCGGGCTTTTTTATTTTAACCGACAGGTTATTTCTTATTTATTCCCACATTGGTAAACCAGATGATTTTTTCTCCATTTTTCATCCGGTGGTCAAGTGCTATTTTGATGCCCCCGAAATCCTTTTCATTCTCCCAGGTAAATGCACGGCCTTCTGCTGCATTTCCTTTTCTGAAAACCCATTCTTTGATCATTTTTTTATCGTCAACATAGACGTCATAAGCATCACCTGGTGTGTAGCCATCTTCGTTATTGTAAAGTATGGTGAGTTTTGTTGTGGTTTCGCCGTTGATAGGAGAGGTTTGTTCCTCAGCTATTTCTGTAGTAAACCCTTCATCCCATGCCAATTGGAAAGGAAATAAAAGCCAATATTTGTCATTTATGAATTTATGATCAATGTCTTTAATTTGATCAGATTTTTCTGAAATAAGATATGTTGCGCTGGTATCTGCATCTGTATAGCTAACCTCTCTTTTGACAAGGTCCCACTTCCAGTCTCTAACCATAACCGTCACACTGTCTCTTCTCACATTCCAGGTATAGGAAATTGATTGGACCTCATCCAATTGATCATAACCATAAGCTTGAGCGATTTGCATGGGAAGATTATCAATGGCCACACTTTTTTCATTTTCACATCCTACGAGGATAATAAAGGAGAATAATATTGGGTAAAGTGCCTTTTTCATTTTTTTATAAGTTTTGGTCAGTACAGACTAATATAATCAAAAAATACCATCAACGGTTAGAGTGTATCCTTTTTATTGTTTATTGTGGAGCCATTGGTACTTTTTTCCAGGAAAGACTTTAACAAAACCCAAAAATTCTAAATTGAGCAGTTTGACAGCCAGGGTACTAATGGGTAAATTTAAATCATGGCTGAGCCAATTTACCTCAACTTCTTTTTTGTCAAATATTCTTTCCAGGATTTTGGTCTCTAGCGGGTCGAGTAAAGAGGTGTCAGGAAAAACCTGCAAGGCCAACGATTCGCCTGATGCCAAGTTCCATGACAAGGAATTTACAATTTCTTTGGAGCTCATATAGATGCCGGCTTTCATATTTCTAATAAGGTCATTGCAACCTTCACTGTATTTAGACTGGAGGTTTCCTGGGACGGCAAAGACCTCCCGGTTGTAACTGTAGGCTATTTCTGCCGTAATCAATGCCCCTCCTTTTTTAGCGGCCTCTACCACTACCAAAGCATCAGACATTCCTGCAATGATGCGATTTCTTTGTGGGAAATTATTAGGGCTCATCTCTGTTCCGAGTTTGTACTCGGTTAGCAGGCCACCATTCTCCATCATTTGTTCAGCCGTTTTTTTATGGATCGAGGGATAAATGGTGTTGAGGTCAGAACCCATAATTCCTATTGTAGGTAGGTTCCTGGCAAGAGCGGCTCTATGCGCTTCTACGTCTATTCCATAGGCCAGTCCACTGATGATGGTCGGCTGGAATCTGGACAGTTCTTCTGTAATTTGTTGTGTTATATTTTTGCCGTATTTTGTGGCTTTTCTTGTGCCCACTATTCCCAGTGTTCTTTTCGGGTTGAGGCTTATATCGCCCTTACTAAAAAGTATGGGAGGACTATCATGGATGGATTTTAATCGACTAGGATAATTCTCCTCCATGAAACAATGAATTTGAATTTCATGTTGGTTCGCTGCATCTATTATCTTTTCCGCTTCGGTCAGGTAACTTGCTCTTCGTTTTCTGTAAGCAAGTAATTTTGGTCCAATTCCCTGGATTCTTTCTAGCTTTCCACGAGGCAAATTAAAAAATGCTTCTGCAGAACCACAGTGTAGGATAATTTTTTTATAGATGCTAGGTCCCAGTTTGGGGATCAAACTGAGTGCTACATGATATAGGTAATCATTATTCTGCTTGCTGTTCATTCAGATTATTTTTGATTTCTGTCAAAAAACTTCTGATTTCATGTAGTCTTTGGATCATTGCTGCTTTGTCCTGAACCTTATGCATGTCCCTTTTGATAATCTCCTGGGCACCTGTGAGCGTATAACCTTTTTCTTTTACCAGGTGAAAAATCAATTGAATCTTTTCAATATCATCAATGGTAAATCTGCGGTTTCCTTTTTTGTCTTTTTTGGGTTTGATGATATCGAATTCCCCTTCCCAATACCTAATCAATGAGGTGGCTACCTTAAATCTGTCAGCCACTTCGCCGATAGAATAATACTTTTTTTCGATATCTTTTTCTTTGTACGGCAATCCTGTGGTGTTTTTTCAATCAAAAATATAAAAATTATCCCTTATATAGAAAACAATTGCCTCTATTAATTCCAGAAAACCTGCCAAACTTGATTTTTGGCAAGAAAAAACCCTTTCCTCATTATTTGAGGAAAGGGTTTTTTCTTATTGTTTTAAGGATTTATGAAAGCGATTGGTTTTCTCTTGAGGCCAGTTCCAGAATTTTATCAAATTCGGATGGTTCCAGGTCTTTAAAGAAGTAATTGACAGGGTTCACGTATTTGCCCTCTTTGATTACCTCATAATGGACATGAGGGGCAGTGGATGATCCTGTATTTCCTACTGTTCCTATTTTATCTCCTCTTTTAACCTTGTCTCCGACTTTTACATTAAAATCGTTCATGTGTGCATATCTGGTGTTAAATCCAAAGTCATGATCTATAATGACAGACTTACCATAGCCTCCAAAATCTGTCCTTACCTGTTTTACTACTCCGTCTCCTGTAGAATAGATTGGGGTGCCCTTAGGTGCTGAAAAATCTATTCCTGTATGCATTTTCTTCACCTTAAGAATAGGGTGTAATCGAATGCCGTAACCTGAAGCAAGCCTGTTTAATTCCTCATTGTGGATCGGCTGAATAGCAGGGATGGAAGCCCAATACTCCTCCTTGTTTAGTGCCGTTTCAGACAATTCATTGTAGGATTCCCATTGAATGAAAAGCTGTTTTTTGAGTGTTTCCACCTTGTTGGAAACAGATATTATCATTTTGCCCTGGTTAAGGCCTTTTTCTTTTATGTCTTTAAATCTATCAGAGCCTCCATAACCTGCATTTCGGACAGAACTAGGGATGGGTTCAGATTCGAAAATAACCCGGTATAGATTATCATCTCTTTCCTGAAGGTCACCCATCATGGTGTTCAATTGACCTACTTCCTGCTCAAGAAGTTCATAGTAGAGGTTAAGCTCTTTGTTTTCTCTTTTCAGGATCAATTCTTTGGGACTGTCAAAATAATAATGGAAGACGATAAGTATTCCGACAGCTAATATTGAGGACAAGGATAAAAATCCTAATACATTTAATGTTACATCCCATTTGCTCTTAACATACCTTTCGTATTTGCAGGTTTTGGGATCGTAATAATATTTTATTCTACTCATTTAACAAATAGTACGTTAAAACTTCTAATTTTGTAATCCGAAAAATCCCAGGAGATTAAGCTACTTTGTAGGAAAGTAGATAGTTGGGGGTTTGATTACAAAGATAATTCAAAAACTTTAAATATTCCAAGTAATTCATTTTAAGGTAAATAAACATGAATTCCAAACAGATAAGAGGCCATTTCATTGATTTTTTTCAATCAAAAGGGCATCAGTTTGTTCCATCTGCTCCAATAGTTGTGAAAAACGATCCAACATTGATGTTTACCAATGCTGGAATGAATCAATTTAAAGATTATTTTTTAGGCAACGAAAACCCAAATTACATTCGGGTTACTAACAGTCAAAAGTGCCTCAGAGTTTCCGGAAAGCACAATGATTTGGAAGAAGTAGGTGTAGACACCTATCACCATACCATGTTTGAAATGATGGGCAATTGGTCGTTTGGTGATTATTTTAAAAAGGAAGCGATCAACTGGGCCTGGGAATTATTGACCGAAGTTTACCAATTGCCAAAAGATAGGTTGTATATAACTGTTTTTGGGGGGGATAAGGACGACAAGTTAGAACAGGATAGGGAAGCTTTCAGCTACTGGGAAGAATTGGTAGATAAAGACAGCATCCTTTTTTGTTCCAAAAAAGACAATTTCTGGGAAATGGGAGAAACAGGCCCTTGCGGACCATGCTCAGAAATTCATTTTGACATGCGGTCTTTGGAAGAAATTCAAAAAACACCTGGAAGGGAACTGGTCAATGAAGACCACCCTCAGGTAATAGAAATATGGAATTTGGTTTTTATGCAGTATAACCGATTCGCTAACGGACATTTAAAAGAACTGCCCGCAAAGCATGTAGATACTGGATTGGGCCTTGAAAGGTTGGTTAGGGTAATCCAACAAAAGTCTTCCAATTACGACACCGATTTATTCGCGCCATTTATAGTTAAAATGGAAAGTATATCAGGTTTTTCTTATGGGAATTCTGAAAAAACAGACATAGCTTTTCGTGTAATTGTAGACCATATACGGGCAATATCCTTTACCATCGCTGATGGCCAATTGCCTTCCAATAACAAAGCAGGGTACGTAATCAGGAGAATTCTAAGGAGGGCTGTACGTTATGGCTATACTTTTCTAGATCTCAAAACACCATTCTTGTTTCAATTAGTGCCTGTATTGGCAGAGAAATTTGGGGAGTTTTACCCTGAAATAAATTTGCAGCAAGAATTTATTGGCAAAGTAATCCAAGAAGAAGAGCTGTCATTTTTAAGGACATTGGATAAAGGATTGAAAAATCTGGAAAGCATTCAAAAGTCATTGGAGCGCAAAAATGAAAATACCATACCAGGTGATGTGGCTTTTGAATTGTATGACACTTACGGGTTCCCGTTAGACCTTACTTCATTGATAGCAAGGGAAAATGGACTTAGCGTGGACGAAAAGGGCTTTTCAGTAGCTATGAATGTTCAAAAAGACAGGTCGAGGTCAGCATCTAAGCTTGAGACCGGTGATTGGATCACTGTCAATGATGAGGAGAGTTCTGTTTTCGTAGGCTATGATACTTTAAGTGCAACCGCTCAAATTATTAAATACCGGAAGATCAAAGATAAAAACAAGGATAGGTTTCAGTTGGTCTTGACAGAAAGTCCCTTTTATGCCGAAAGCGGGGGACAAGTGGGGGATACTGGGATACTTTCAAATGACAAAGAGCGCATTGCAGTTCTGGACACCACCAAAGAGAATGACCTTATAGTACATTGGGTAGATGTATTACCTGAAAACCCCGAAGCAGATTTCACTGGTGTAGTAGATGCAGAAAAGCGGGGTTTAATAAAAAGCAACCATACTGCCACTCACCTTTTACAGTCGGCATTGAAGCAGGTCCTTGGAGATCATGTGCAACAAAAGGGATCGCTGGTAAATGATAAAATTTTAAGGTTTGACTTTTCTCATTTTGCTAAATTGACTCCAGAGGAAATACTTCAGGTGGAAGACATCGTCAATGGCAGGATCAGGACAAATATATCGCTGGACGAGAGAAGAAATGTGCCAATAGATAAGGCAAAAGCAATGGGTGCAACAGCACTTTTTGGAGAGAAATATGGAGAGCAGGTTCGGGTAATTACTTTTGACTCTTCCTTTTCTGTGGAATTGTGTGGAGGAACCCATGTGACTTCCACGGGGGAAATAGGAATGTTTAAAATTATTTCTGAAAGTTCAATAGCTGCAGGTGTCCGGAGAATAGAGGCAGTCACTGCCTCGGGAGCTCAAGAGTATGTCAGACGGCAGTTTGAGCTTTTAGAAAATATTCAGGAAACACTTAAGCACCCCCGAGATCTAGTAGGTGCGATAGAAGGATTAATGGCTGAGAGGGCTTCTTTAAGGAAGGAAATCGAGGCATTGAACCTAAAAGCTACCGATGAAATAAAAGAAATGTTAAAAAGTGAGGTAAAATCCTTCAACGGTTACCACTTAATATTAGGATTGATTAAATTGCCTAATTCTGAGGCGTTAAAAAAACTTTCTTTTGAATTGAAAAATGAAATTGACAACTTGGTAGCTGTATTGGCAGCAGATATTAATGGCAAGCCTCAATTAGCAATTGTGGTAAGCGATTTGCTTGTAAAGAAGAAAGGTTTACATGCAGGCAAAATGGTGAGGGAATTAGCGATTGAAATCCAAGGAGGGGGAGGAGGTCAGCCCTTTTATGCAACAGCTGGAGGGAAGGATTCCTCAGGTTTACCCAAAGCTTTGGAAAAAGCTGAAACGTTGCTTCACCAGGCCTTAAAATAATTTAGCGGAATTCAATTTTTGTTTTGGGTAATGCCCTGACATTTTGGAATGATAACTGTAATAATTTAAAGATGATTGAAGAGAAGTCCACTACCTTAACGGCAGAAAACCTCAAGAAAAAGTACGAGATGGTGATAGGACTGGAAGTCCATGCGCAATTGCTTACTAAAAGTAAGATGTACACTTCTGATGCCAATAGCTATGGGATGATGCCAAACACCAATATATCGGTGATTACATTGGGACATCCCGGTACCTTGCCTAAAGTAAATAGAAAAGCGGTAGAGTTTGCCGTGAAAATGGGGCTGGCATGTAATTCTTCTATTACAAGGAGAAATGTATTTGCCCGTAAGAATTATTTCTACCCTGATTTACCAAAGGGATACCAACTGACTCAGGATAAAAACCCGATTTGTGTAGGTGGTTTTGTCCCCATTACTTTGAGTAGCGGAGAGAAAAAAGAGGTGGCATTAACCCGGATCCATATGGAAGAAGATGCGGGTAAGTCCATGCACCTTGCAGGAGAAGTGGATACCCTCGTTGATTTTAACAGGGCAGGTGTACCATTAATAGAGATCGTGACAGAGCCCGATATGCGCTCTTCTGAAGAAGCCTACAATCTTCTATCAGAAATAAAGAGATTGGTAGTCTATCTGGATGTCTGTGATGGAAATATGGAAGAAGGCTCTTTGAGGTGTGATGCCAATGTGTCGGTAAGACTTAGAGGTGAGAAAGAACTGGGTAAGAAGGTAGAAGTGAAAAACATGAACTCCTTTCGAAATGTGGCGAGGGCTATTGAGCATGAGTATGACAGGCAAATAGAGATGCTCGAAAAAGGTGAAATTATAGTTTCGGAAACCAGAACTTTTGATGCGACGACTGGACTTACAGCAAGCATGCGAACCAAGGAAGACCTTAACGATTACAGGTATTTCCCTGAGCCGGATTTGAGTCCGGTAGTTATTTCTGAAGAATGGTTGTCCTCAATTAAGGCTGAGCTTCCTGTACTTCCGAGAGAATTATTTGAGAAATTTGTAAAGACTTACGGACTTCCAGAATATGATGCAGGAGTATTGACTGACCAAAAAGAAATAGCCTTATGGTTTGAGTCGTTATGTAAGCATACGAATAACTTTAAAGCAGCTTCAAATTGGATGATGGGTCCGATTAAATCTTATTTAAATGAATTGACGTTAGGGATTGAGGATTTCCCTTTAAATGAATCACAAATTGCAGCGTTGATAGCATTGATTGATGAGGGGAAAGTGAGTTTTACAGTGGCATCTCAAAAAATTTATCCAGAGTTAATCGCCCATCCAGTGAAAACACCCATTGAGATAGCTCAAGAACTAAACTTAATTCAAGACAGTAATGAGGACTCTATAAGACCTTTGATTGAGGAGGTCTTAACCCAGAATGCGGCCAAAGTACAAGAGTATAGGTCTGGAAAAAAAGGGCTTATGGGTATGTTCATGGGGCAGGTAATGAAAAAGTCTCAGGGGAAGGCAGATCCCAAGGTTGCCAGCAAAATTTTAACAGAATTATTGAATAATTAATTTTATGAGATTCTTAATCAGAAGTGTATTTTCGATAGTGTTTTCAGTCATGTTGCTTTACGCATGTGGAGAAGGAAAGAATGAAGCATTCGATGGCAAAGTAACCATCTCAGGGAAATTGAAAAATATGCCAGAAGGAGATGTAGTCCTTTCCAAATACGACGCCGACAAGATTAACGTCCTTGATACCCTAGAGATTGGTAAAGGGGGTTCTTTTAGCTATGAACTGGATGTTGACAGTCCTAATTTTTATGACCTTGATTTATTTGGCGAAAAAACGATTCGTTTGGCTTTATTTGAGGAAGATGTCGAGGTGAAGTATGATTTTGAATCTGAAAAACTCGGTGTTACTGGTTCAAAGGACAGTCAGTTACTTTATAACATAGATGAGTTAACAGTAAAATATCAGGAAGAGACCAATGAATTAAATTCAGCTTTTTACGAAGCTATGTCTGCGAAAGACCAAGAAAAAGTCCAGGAAATCCGTGAGCGCGCTACCGATATGGGCATAAACCATGCTGAGCGGGTAAAGGACGCTATTTCAAAAATGGAAGGAAGTTTTGCCGCCTTGGCAGGATTAGGGATGTTAGACCCAGGAGCAGATTTTAATTTTATGGACAGTGTGGTGGTCGCTCTTGGAGCGCAATACCCCGACATGAAATTAATTAGCACATGGAAGCAGGAGTTGAATGAAATGAGAGCACTTTCTGTTGGTCAACCGGCACCTGAAATTTCACTTCCCAATCCTGAAGGAAAGGTTGTAAATCTTTCTGATTTAAGAGGGAAATATGTAATGATAGATTTTTGGGCTGGATGGTGTAAACCTTGTCGCGATGAAAATCCGAACGTGTTAAGACTCTATAATCAATATAAAGAAAATGGATTTGAAGTGTTTGGCGTTTCTCTTGATAGAACCAGAGAGATGTGGACTAAAGCTATAGCGGAAGATGGGTTGACTTGGACTCAGGTTTCCGATCTGAAATATTTTAATTCTGAGGCAGCAGCCAAGTACCAAATTAATGCTATTCCTGCGACTTACATGATAGACCCTGAAGGAAAAATAATTGCCAAAGATTTAAGGGGAAAATCTTTGGAAAGAAAGTTGTCTGAAATTTTCGATTAAATTGTGAAATTACCGTTAAAAAAAACTTTCATACATTTCGATATATAATGATATATTACCATTTTGTATGATTATATGATCAATTCTTAACTTATTGTGCGTTTTAAAAAAATATTACCTATAATTGAGGAGGTTTACTTAAAAAAAGCAGATCGTTAATTTTGATAAATATAAATACAAAACAACTTTAGTGCCTTTCATTACTTAAATTGTGCTGATTAAATAAAATCAAACTATTCTTAAAAAAAAACACTTAAATCAATCGTCTACTACATCGTAAAAATCTTGGGGTTTATGGACTATGTAAATTTAATTCCATCCTTAGACAGGGTTTTTACAATTAACTAAAAAACCATTCAATTCATATGAAAAAAAGGAACCTAAAATTCCCCTTAACACGGTCATTGACTGTAATGCTATTTGTCTTATTAGCTATGGGAGCTTGTAAAAGCAAGAAAAAAGTAGTTGAGGCCGCACCTGCACCAGTGCCAGTAGAAGAACCTGCGCCTGCACCAAAACCTGTACCACAACCATCAGCGGAAGAGCTAGCTGTTGGGGAATTAGAAAATTACTTCAATGCAATAGCCAATGCTTCCAATTTGCAAAGCGCCAATAATACCATAAGAGAAGCGCTAGGAATGTTTTCTAACCAAAATATTCCTGTATTAATTGTGATTCATGAAGAATCCGGAAGGAAAGATTATGATGAGCCTACCACCATTGACAGGTATCTTAACTATCTCAAAGACACCAAGAGAAACCTGAACTTTATCAGCGATATAAGAATGGATGGATCCGGAAAGGTCACCGAATTAGAATTAAGAAGAAGATAATTTAAAAACTATAGAAAGTAAGTTATTATGAAAAAATATATTCTATCCCTGCTTATCTTTTTCCTGGCGACAACCATTTCCGTTTTCGCTCAGGATGAAAACATCAGTCCACAAAGAAAGCAAGCTATTGATTCGCTTGCCTTAGAAAAAGTTAAAGATTTAAGTAAATATATCAGTATCATCGGAAGCAAAGAAACGCAGTTTTCTGAAGCTACGAGGGTAATGGATAGAGCAGAAGAGCTTTTCGCTCCTGATGCTGAAATGGGTGTTTCATCAGTCAATACCAATGAGGTTGCTTATTACAAAATCAGAAGGTACTTTGAAAGACTAATGGCCTTAAATTATGACAGGGTGAATATCAGCTGGTATGATATTCACTATATCTCTGACTTGGAGAGACAACCTGACGGAAGATATGTAGGGGTTATTACCGTCTACCAAAGGTTTGAAGGAACTTCACAAGAAGCAGGATTAAACTACAGAGATACCACCAAGAAGGACATTACAATCTATGTAGAGAAAAAACAAACCCAGATTTCAGGGAGAACCATTGAATTCTGGGATGTGTTGTTGGGAGATGTGAGAGTGACTGAAACTTCAGCATGAGAATAGTATTTGTTACGTTAATTACCATAATCTTATCAAATTTTTCCGCGCCGGGGCAGACTTTCAATAGCTCCGGCCGGATTATTGATGATGGCAGGTTTGCTGCCGCCACCAAACAAGTCAACCAATTTTTCAGAAGATTTAATGCAGAGGAAAGCAAAGAAGGAGATGTAAGATTTTACCCAGGCGATGAAAAATACCACGATCTTGCCCTTAGGAAATCTTTTATTAATATTCTTTTCGATAATGAAACCTCTGGGATTAGCAATGACCTAAAAAGAGAATTTATAGGTTATGTAACATCCGAATCCTACCCCCAATACCTCAACTTCCACAGAGGAGAATGGTTTGCAGAAGTCAACACCGTTTTCACTTATATTGGAAAAAGACAGGATGTGGTACTGTTTTTGAAGTTACAACCTCAAGGACTGGGGTATGAGTGGGTCATAGAAAATGTAAACTTCCCTCCATTTACAATAGCATTTGATAAACCCAAAGGCGATGAGAAAAAATTTCTTCACCCTTTAAGTCATGAATTGGGTTTTATGAACCTAAGAAGAGCTATGGTAGATAATCCTAGACCGGAATCTTACACCCCGGATGGTTTTCAACCAGATTTTCTTACGTTATTTCTATTTGAAATAAAAAGTAAAAGATTGAAATTTGAGACAGTGAAAGACACTAAATTCCACTTTTTTCAAATAGACAAGTGGTATTTTGAGTTGGGACAATTCAATAGACCAGGATTTAATACTGGTTGGTTGATGGCCAATTTGATGAAATTGGAGGAAGGTGACAAAGAAATAATATTGAACTACATCTATGACAAGGATTAAAGTAAATGCATTTCTCCTGATTCTATTTTTTTGTTATGCTCCAAATATTCTGGCCCAGGATCTCGGAGGATACACCAAACAGGAGATTAAAGATTTTAGCCAACAGGCAGAAGATCAAGTCCGTTTCTTACAATATTTTCTAAATACCGTTGGCAGTGGCGAGACCTCTGCCAGGGATAAAGATGTTATCATACGAGAAAGCTATAAAAAAATCTTTCGAGATGAGAATGTACAGATAGAGGACGATTTGCTATTGGATCGGCAAGTTATTACCAATAAGAGTGTTGCGGCCTATTTAAAAGACATTGAGTTCTTCTTTAAAGATGCTGCCTTCGAATTTAAAATCAAAGAGGTAAAACCTAAAGTAAATGACCACGACGAACTGTTTTTTGAGATATCGTTGGATAGAACACTTACTGGCTTGGGCCTCCAAAATGAAAGCATAGAAAACACCAAACTCCGATTTGTAGAAATTAATTTGGACAGAGATTCAAACGAGCTTAAAATTGCGAGCATTTATACCACCAAGCTAAGCAGAGATGATGAATTGTTGGAATGGTGGAGCACACTTTCCCTTGAGTGGGAAACGTTACTAAGAGAAAAGTTTGCCATCACAGATGATTCTGTTCAGCTTGACATCTTGTATAAGATATCTGCGCTGGATACGCTTGATCTCTCAGGGAATAAGCTGTTGGTAGATATAACACCTATTCATGTGTTTAGAGATTTAACCTATGTGGATATTAGCCATACACAGATTAATGAACTGAGCCCAATTAGCAACATTACTTTCCTTTCCTACTTGGACGTATCCAATACGCCAACAGTTGATATTCAATTCATCAAATATTCAGATAAGCTTAAATACCTAAATATCTCAGGAACGAAAGTGACGAATATTGATGAACTAACCAGTCTCAAAAACCTGCAAACCTTTAAGGCTGCGAAGGCTCCCCTAAGAGGTTTTGGAGTATTAGAGAACTTTACCCAACTTGAAATTCTGGATCTTGAGGAAAGTGGGTTTAATAACATCGAAAACTTAAAAAACTTATCTCAACTAAAAGAATTGAATATACGAGGAAATTACCTGATCAATTTTGGGTTTTTGTCCGAGTTGAAACAATTGGAAGAAATTAACCTTGAGGAGACAAATATTCTCGACTTGTCACCTTTGGCATCTTTACCTTCGCTTTGGCGAGTAAATATCAACGGAACGGAAGTAAGTCAATTGGCCCCAGTAAATGGATCCAAATCAGTAAAACGAATATATGCAGACAGGACAAGTATTTCTGAAAATGCTGCAGAGATATTTGTCAGAGGAAATAGAGGTATTCTACTTATTCATAATGTGGAAAACCTTCAGACGTGGTGGCAAACACTTCCTGAAGGTTGGAACCAGGTTTTTGTTGAAAAACTACCAGCATTAATGCAAAGTAAACCCACCATTGAAGCCCTTTCCACATTGGTGAACATGGATTCCTTGAATTTGGATAACAGTAAAGTTGTAAATCTTAGACCTGCACTAAAGTTTAAAAGCGTTACTTTTTTATCACTTGAAAACACCATGATAGAAGACCTTTCTCCATTGGCAGAAATGAAGAATTTGTTACACATTCATGGAGATTATAGTGCAGTAAATAACCTTAAAGCATTGCAGCAGCTTACTGACCTAAAACGGCTTTCCTTCGTGGGAACCAATATAGAATCCGTTGAACCGCTCAAAAGTCTTCCTTCTTTGGATTTCATTAATCTGGACAACACAAAAGTGCCAGAATGGGATGTTCAGAAGCTTGCAAGTTTGTTGCCACAAACCAATGTAATATTCAGGACGAAGGCTTTGATGTCTTGGTGGGGAAATTTGAGTCAGGATTGGAAAAGTTTATTTTCTAGGTATTATAGCCTAGAGGACAATCCCGACACCTGGGCATTGCATCAAGCTACTTCCAGTTCCAAACTGGAAATTGGTGGAGATAATATATTAGATTTAGAACCGCTTTTAGTCTTTTTTAATTTAAGAGAATTGCAAATTAAAAATGTACCACTCCAAGATCCATCAGCAATTGCTAGGTTAGAAAAGCTTGAGGTGCTTAAAGTAACAGAATCTCCCTTTAAAGATTTGGCTGTGGTAACGCCTTTGTCAATGCTTGAGACGCTTGATGTTTCTAATACTGCTGTAAGTGAGCTTGAACCTATAAGCGATCTTACAAGGCTAAAGTATTTGAATTTGTCAGGAACGAATATATCTAATCTTAAGGGGCTTGAAATGCTTTATGACCTTCGAACACTGGACATTGCCAGTACTGGAGTGAGGAGTATTAAGCAAATTACCCATCTCCTAAATTTGGAAAGATTGGTTTGTTTTAACACTAGGCTGAGTTCTCGAAATGTTGAAAAATTCCAAAGTGAGTTACCAAACTGCGAAGTGAGGTTTTACTAGAGATTTAAAAAAAATTAATAAAAAAAATCCCCGATTTATTCGAGGATTTTTTTTATTCTTTCATAAAAGATGTCAGCATCCAGTGATGTAATTCTACACTTTTGATAAATGCTATCAGCATGTCTTCAGTCGCACTGTCACCCAGATCGGCAACTTTTATAGCGCAATCATTCATGTTATCTACAAGAATTTGAAAATCGCTCAGCACTTCATTAACCATTTCTCTAGAGCTTAGATCTGTGCCAACCTCTTTTAAGTCAGCCTTCTGGAGATAGTCTTTCATAAGGCTATATGGTGTCATTCCAAACACCCTGATACGCTCAGCTATAAGATCAATGTTTGCAAATGATTCGGTATAGAGCTCTTCAAATTTCTCATGTAGATCAAAGAAATTAGCACCTGTTACATTCCAATGAAAATTCCTTAATTTTTGATAATGGACGTGATAATTGGCTAAAAGTTGATTCAATGAATCCACTATTTTTTCGGAATCGTCCTTGTTGTATCCTAGTTTTTTAAAAACTCGTTTTTCTGATTTAGTGCTCATAATATTCTATTTTACTTTATATAATAATTCTTTGCTACAGGTATATGTAGCACCATAAACTATGCCAATCCGAGTAGATCACCTTGGTAAATTTTAATTTACTTTAGAAATTGGTGATTCTATTAACCCAGATTCGAAGGCTTAGAGAAATGTATCCTTAGGTGGTTGATTTAACGTGAGAATTTTGCGTCAATCACGGAATTACACTTTTGGTTATAGGTTTTTCACACCAATGGTTGGTGAATTCTAAGCAAATAAACGGTACTCATCCACCAATGAATTTGAGTTTGTAAGGTCGGAAAAGCCTGCTAAATATTTATCCGGAACTCATTTGGGAGGGGCTTTGCTAGGAAAGGAAAATGGGTCAACAAACGCAGTGGATATAAGAAATGCTCCATAAGAGGGACAAGCAAAAAAAACTAAGGGTTGAAATTGTTCGTTCAGCAAACAAGTAGATGATTGAAGATGGCAGAACCCAAAAATTATTAAGTTTAAAAAAAGAAAATGAAAATACTACTTTTACCTACCTAAATTTAATAAGATGAGAATTTCGTTTAATGAGTCTCTTGGTAATTTAAATGGACTAGAAAAATTATATGAAGCTAAAGAATTAATTGTCAACTATAACCCTGTCTTAAATAATATTAATAGCTTAGAGGGATTTAGTAAATCATGGATTGTAATGCTATACTTTAATCCTCTACCGGAAGATTTTTGTCCATTGACAAATTTTGTGAAAAATAAAAGAAGTGGAGATGAATTTTACACCCAAGGGAATTCTTATAACCCTACAATGGATGACTTAGAAAATGATAAATGTGCCAAGCTTAAATAGTTTAAACCAGTAATGCTTTTTCACGGCAAGGGATTCTAATATCTTTTAGACTAGTTCATGGGATGGTGAAAATTTCTTTAAAAAAGAAGCCTGTAATCACTTATGAATTACTTGATTTAAGCTCATTCGCAAGATCCCTCCCATGTTTTTACACCGAAGAAATTCGGGATTATTATAATGCCTGGCCAATTCATTTTTGAGGTTGTATATATTTGAGTCTTTGGAAAGAACGTCTTTCTCCATGCTATTCAATATATCCGTTATTTCTTTAGGGGAGCTTGTAAGTCTGGTGGCTATCAGTGCCCGCTCCTCTTTCTGGTACTGCGCCATAGATTCCTGAGTGATATGCTTGATTCCTAGTTGAATAAGGGCATTGTTTTGTTTGAAGAATTGAGGCAAATAAATTGATTTTTTGCCTTCGTAGGATTGTTGGTCAAAATCGATTGAACGGATCCTATAATGCGTTTCTTCAAAATCTGGCGTTACATCTATCACAAAATTTGAAGAATGCATGTCCCCTAATAATCGGACAAAGCATCGTTCATTGAACTTTACAAATTCTTTGGACAAGCGGATAGGATTAAGCGAGGGGTCATGAAGGTGTTGTTTCATAAATTGCTCCCCGGGAATCCCTGCAATATGTTCTTCGATAAGGGTATCCCTATATACGAGGTAGCCAATTCTATTGGGAGACAATAGGTGCTCTAAACCCAATCCATAGACTCTCGAAGCATCTGCATTTTTGATATAGAAATAATCGAAATTATCATTGATACGATTGACGATTCTCACCCTAAAGGGTTGCGTATTGCCATAGGTACATAGGTCTATTCGGTCCACATACAGGTGTTGCATGACTGACATGTCCCCATCCGCTTTTAGTAGGGCATATATTTTCTTTACCTTATAATGAATCTCATTTCGGTCGGACTCATCGTAGAATACCGTTTCCCATAAAGTATCATTGTCTTTATAGTCATAGAGGGCAATAGAATTCGTATACCTGAGCAACTCCTTGTAGTGAATAGGTATATCCACCTCTCTACCATATTTAACCAGGTATTTCCTCAGGTTTTCGCTTATCGGGTAAACTATCTTTTTTTTGCTGATGACAGCCATATTGTACCTATTAGATGGCCATTACATTTTGTCTTCAATTATATGTTCTTGTTTTCTTAGTTTTCTATCAAATAAGAAGGGGCCAAAGGGAAGGACGGAGGCAATCAACCCCATCAAAGCAATTCGGAAGTGCCATCTTAATTTTCGGGAAGTTGGGAACAAGACCAATATATACACAACGAATAGAACCCCATGGATCCAACCTACATAAGTAACCATTGTTGGCAAATCAAAAACATATTTCAAAGGCATTGCAATGAAGACCAATACCAACATGGAGGTACCTTCTGTTAAACTTATTATCCTAAATCGGTGCAAGATGCCTAATCGTTCTTCATTTGTCATTTTACTATTGTTTAATATTGAAAAATACTTGTAGGGTATCCCATAGTTTTCTTTTCAGAGATACATTGTTTTCTAATCCATCCAAATCATCCGCAAAGAAATAATCCAAGGGCTCTTGAATGATGTGATAATTGTCTTTTTTAAGACTCATCAAGGGATGGTAAATGGTCCCAAAAATGATCATTTTGTCAGGGTTTAATTGCTCCATAGGATCTTCATTACTTCCTTTTAAGGAATGCTCAGACACCAACGCTATGTCCTTTAGAGAAAGATTTACTGCACTAAATACCTTGAGTAGAAATGCTCTGTTGCTTTCTTTTAATTCCTCTCCCTCATAAATGATAAGAATCGATTTTTTGAACCCCCCTTCATATGGAATTGGTTCAGGATCGTGCGCTATTGCTTTAGGTTGCAATTCAGGTTCATTCGCTACAATTGGTTCTGTTGAAGTATTCAAATCCAATTTGGACACCATTTTATTGACGGCAAGCTTTTCGTTGACTTCTTCTTTGATCACAAAGAGCTCATCAGTTAGAAATAAAGACAATTCTTTTAAATTCATTTTATAGGAATATACATATCAAATTACAAAAATTATTCTTTTTGACCGATCCCTTCTAAGTCAAAAAGTGATTTTAATTCCGTTGCATCTTGTGGGTTCATCCTTTTAGCTAATATTAGTCGCAATTGCCTTCTCCTTAAGGCTCCTTTGTAAAGTTCTTCTTCTTGCTCATTTAAAGGTTTTAATCCCGGTACTTTTACAGGCTTTCCGTCACTGTCGACGGCTACAAACGTGAAAAAAGCTTTGTGAGAAGAATATTTCTTATTGGCAGGGATGTCTTCTGCAGTTACCTCAATGTATACTTCCATTGAGGTATTGAAAGCCCTAGTAACCTGGGCATTTAAAGTGACTACATTGCCTAGGGCTATAGGGTTTTTAAAAGAAATATTATCCACAGATGCTGTGACTACTACCGAGTTGGAATGCCGTTGGGCAGATATGGCGGCTACCACATCCATCCAATGCATTAATTTCCCACCCATTAGATTATTTAATGTGTTGGTGTCATTCGGTAGTACCATCTCTGTCTTGATGACCTTCGAATCCTTGACATGCTTGTGCGTTTCTTTCATATGCCTTGTATTTATTACCAACCTTCATCTCCTAATAGAGGAACAAATGAAAAGTTGTCAAAGGTCTCTTTTAATATCTTTTTATTTGTTTGTTTCGTTAGTCTCAGCATTTGTTGCTTTTTTCGGTCTCCAACTGGGATAACCAATACTCCGCCAATATTTAATTGTAGTAACAATGTTTTGGGTACCACAGGGGCACCAGCCGTCACTATGATTTTATCAAAGGGTGCCTGTTCTGGTATTCCCAGACTCCCATCCCCATAATAATGTTTTACCTTTACACCTATTTTAGGTAAAAATATTTTCGTTCTTTCGTACAATACCTTATTGAATTCTATGGTGTGGACCTTTGCCCCAAGGCAGTACAAAATCCCTGCCTGATATCCAGAACCGGTACCTATTTCAAGTACTTTTTCTCCAGGTACAATGTTTAGTAATTCACTTTGAAACGCAACAGTGTAGGGTTGGGAAATGGTCTGGCCTTCACCTATTGGAAATGCTTTGTCCTCATAGGCATGACTGAGTAGGGCAGAATCAAAGAAGAAATGCCTTGGGACATTATTTATTGCATCTAGGATTGCTTCATTGCTGATGCCCTTATTACGCAATGTTTTAATTAACGCTCTTCTTTTGCCTTTATGTAAGTAGCTGTCTTCCAGTTTTAACATGATTTTGAGCGTGCCATATACCGATTGAATTGCTAAGTTAATGCTAAAAATGCCTTACCTTGTCATTGATACAGGAATTTATCCGTGTGTGCTCAAGTTTAGTCCAGATTTTATGAATGGGGACTAACTATGGGTTGATATTGCATGAAAACTCGTTGGCTTGGAAATTGAAACAAAGTGCAATTAGGATGAAATTGAGCCCACGAAGTAGGGACAGCTATTGAAGTTGATTGTAATGGCATCTCATTGCCTATGACCTGTTCATTTTTAAGATCCATTAAAGAAATAAGAATATGTTTACTGGAATTATCGAATCCATTGGTAAAGTCAAGGACATCACCAAAGAAGGAAGCAATATCCATTTTGATATTGCAAGTACCCTTGCATCAGCACTGAAAATAGACCAATCCTTGAGTCACAATGGTATTTGTTTAACAGTGGTAGCTGTGAATTCTAATGAATATAGGGTGACGGCCATCGATGAAACCCTTCAGAAAACCAACCTTGGGAAATTAAAGGTAGGTGATTTGGTGAATATGGAAAGGTGTATGCCAGCAAATGGACGCTTTGATGGGCATATTGTTCAGGGGCATGTGGACCAAATTGGAGAATTGCTTTCCGTTAATTCAGTAGATGGAAGTTGGCTTTTCACCTTTTCTTTTGATGCACAAAAAGGAAACGTTACTGTAGAAAAAGGATCAATTTGTGTCAATGGTACCAGCCTGACTTGCTTTAATTCCAAAGAGGGGCTTTTCAGTGTCGCTATTATACCCTATACTTATGAAAACACTAATTTTCACTTATTACAGCCAGGAGATAATGTTAACCTGGAATTTGACATCATAGGAAAGTATATCCATAGAGTACTCATGGGGTATTGATCCCATTACTGGTTGCTCTACTTTCCCAAAGTGTTTTCACTTTATTAGTAATCCAGAAGACCATCCAACTGATGAGTATACCAACCAATGCACCTACGAGAATATCTAATGGGTAGTGCACACCAAGATAAATCCTTGAATAGGACACTATTGCTGCCCATAAAAATAACCAGCGAAACCATGGGGTTTTAATTCCTCCTACCTTATGAAGAAATGCTGCCAAGGCAAAAGTATTCGCAGCATGGGAAGAAGCAAAACCGTACAAGCCTCCACATCCGGAATAATTTAAGATGATGTCTTGCCAACGTGTATCGTGGTAGGGGCGCAACCTTTCAAAAAAAGGTTTCATAAAACCAGAGGTGAATTGATCTGTCATCCATATCACCAATATCAATCCCACAATGTACCAAATGCCACCGCTTTTGTATTCTCGAACGATGAGGTATAACAGGAACATATATAGAGGTACCCAAATGTACTTACCGGTAATGGCCAACATTACAGGATCCAGCCAAGATGCGTGGATTTGGTTTAAAAAAAGAAATAGTTGTTCATCCCAGTGTATAATACTATCGATCATTTGCTATGCTTCATTAACCCAGTTTATGTCCTTTTTTAATAGTTGCAGGGTTTCTGATTCTTTGCTACCTGATTCAGGCACCTGATTGTACACCCAGTTTGCCATAGGAGGCATACTCATCAGGATGCTTTCCGTCCTGCCATTCGTATCCAGTCCGAACTTGGTACCTGCATCCCAAACCAGGTTAAACTCAACATATCGGCCTCTCCTTAATGCCTGCCAATTGAGTTCTTGGTCTCCATAGGGGAGACTGGCATTTTTGAACATAAAATGACAATAGATTTTAGGAAATATGAGGCCTAGGCCTTCTACAAAGGAGAGCAATTTTGAAAAAGGCAATTGGTCGCTGGCGGTTAGTCTGTCAAAAAAGATACCGCCGACCCCTCTGGTTTCGTTTCTATGAGGAATATAAAAATAATCATCTGCCCACTTTTTAAACTTACCATAATAAGTTGGATCAAAGGCGTCGCAATGGGTTTTGAGTTGCTGGTGAAAATACCTGGCGTCCTCCTGATCTACATAATGAGGGGTTAGGTCTATCCCTCCTCCAAACCAATAGGTGCCATTACTCATTTCAAAGTACCGGATATTCATATGAATAATAGGGACCATTGGGTTTTTGGGATGGATTACGATAGAAACGCCCGTAGCAAAAAAATCAGCTTCGTCAAGTGCTAATTTTCGGAGGATTTTTTCTGGGGTAGGACCGTGCACGGCAGAAAAAGCTACTCCGCCTTTAGCGATAACTTGTCCATCTGTCAATACTTTAGTGGTTCCTCCACCACCTTGGCTTCGCTGCCAGTTATCTGTTTCAAACCTACCTACACCATCTCCTTTTTCTAAAGCCTCACAAATATGTTGCTGTATCTTTCGGAACTTTTCCGCTATAGTTTCTTTGTTCTCTTTTTCCATGTTAACAGGGTGAATTATTGGTGTTAAAAAGGATAACCTATTCCTATGTTAAATACTTGCTGTCCACGCTCTCCCAAAGGGTTTTTTAGGGAAAGTTTATCTAGAATGAATCTTTCATTTTCAGGTCTGGCAGGGTCGTAAGCTTTGATGCCCATGTCCAGTCTTAAAACAAGAAATTCAAAATCCATTCTCAAGCCTATGCCTGTTCCTACGGCAAGTTCTTTATAAAATCGATTGACTTTAAATTCGGCACCCTCTCGAGAGGGGTCCACTGCAAAGGTCCAGGTATTGCCAGCATCTACAAAAATAGCACCGTCAAAATAGCCAAACAATTTCCTGCGGTATTCGAACATTGCTTCAAATAATATTTCCCCCGGTTGCTCAAATCGATAATCGAAGGTGCCATCCTCTCTTATGTTAGGCGTAAAGCTGCCAGGCCCGAGCCTACGGGGCTGCCAGGCTCTGATACTTGTGCTTCCCCCTGCAAAGAAATATTTCTCATAGGGCAATACGCCACCACTAATCCCATAAGGCTTTGCCAATCCAAGATTTAAGCGGTAAGCAAAGGTGCTTTTGTTACTTAAGGGGATGTATTTTCTAAAGTCAGATTGGAATTTTAAAAACTGGAAATAATTTAAATTGTTATCTCCAAAGCGTTTAGGATCTATCCAATTGAAGGTAGTACCTCCACTCTCGGCAAAAAGTCGCCAAAGTGATGCTTCCTTTTTCTGAAATAGCCCGTATTGGTTAAAATTGATTATAACCTGTCCGGAAATACTACTTACATAGGAAGGGAGAAATGAGTTGATCAGGTTATTTCCTTGATCTTGAATCTCTTCCAAACGTACCTGGAATAACGAATCTAAGGTAGAACGAATTAGATTGGCATCAAGTAGGCTAACTGAAAACTGTTGCTTTAAGTTTCTAGTGGCCCAGGTATAGGCCAAAATGGTATTCAAGGCCTCCCTCATATATTCAGGACGATTGACAAAACTGTATCCAAGTAGGGTTCGGGTTCTAGGATTATATCGACCGAATTTTTCCAAGGTGCCAAAATTAAATGGTACCAAAAATTGAGGAAATAGGATCGAGGCAGAGGTTGACAATTCACGACTTCTATAAATACCCCCTTCAGTTGTGGCGGATGCTACCCCTTCTAATCCAGCCCGAAAATTAAATTCAAATATTTCTAAGCCTTTAAAGATATTTCTATTGCGAAGAGAATGACTAAAGAAAGGCCCAGGAAGCTGTTCGGTGACACTCGCACCCAATTGGTTTGTTATCTGAAATTTCTGGTTGGGTCGGGTGAAGATTTTTGTAGTGATGCTTTTTCCTAAGGTGTCAAAAGATATATTTACTAACCTGAACATATCCAGATTAGCCAATTGCCTCTGGGTTTCTATGACCGCATTTTTATTGTAAAGGTCCCCTTTTTGTTGGAAAATCCTGGAGCTGATTATTTTTTCTGAATACTTATCTTGATACATTGAAAACCTAATGTCTTTCCACGTGGTTTCTACCTTATTATCTGGTATCAGATCACTTGGAGGAGCGATCGAAAAGGTGATGGAATCAATAGTGTATACCTGGTGGTTTTCTCCTGATTTTGATTTTTTGATGATTTGTTCGATTACCACATGCTTTTCAAGGGTGTCTTTGTATACATTGTATTCTATAAAGGATTTGGAGAAAGTATAGTAGCCATTGGCTTTTAGTAAATCCTCGATTCTTTGTCTCTCTTTTGTTACATTGGACTGACTGTACCGGGCACCATTTTTTAGGAGCGAATGTTTGTAGTGCGTTTTTAAAAGGGTATTTAAAGTAGTATCTGCTGTGGTATTGATCAAGCTGTCAATTTTATAAGGGCTATTCTCCCTTATTAAATAAGTTACTTTTGCCTTTTTTGCATTGCTTTCAATTTCTGTGTCTACCGCTGCATCAAAGAAGCCATTGTTCTGCAGATAAATAAATATCTGCTGCTTGGAGGAGGAAGTTTTGGTACTGTCCAAAATCACTTTGGGGTTTCCAGTCCGCATAAACCAATTGCCATATTCTAGCTTTTTTTCTAGGCTACTTACTTTGCTGCTTAGCTTATTGTGCCTTTTTTGAACTTTTCCTGAAGTATTGCCTTGACGAATTTTTTCTGCAGTTTCTTGGAGTACCTGTTTGGTTTGGTGTTGTTTTTCGGCAAGTTTGCTACTGTCATAAAAGGCATAACCCAAATTGTATACCATCACCCCCGGGGAAATATTTAAAATTGGAATTCTGGTATTGGGTTTTTGCTGAATAAGGTTTTTAAGTGCCTCAGCATTACTTTTATTAATGCCCTGCGTATTTACATCTGTCAGCAATAGCTCATTCTCATGAAGTTCTTTGGTTAAGGAACAACTCCACAACAAATGGATCAAAAAAAGAAAATTTATATATTTGGTTTTCTTCACAACAACACTCATGACTAATGCTAAGCAAAAATACAGTTAAGTTTATTAAATCCTTGCACCAGAAAAAATTCCGCAAGCAAGAACGTGCATTTTTTGTGGAAGGTGCCAAGAATGTAACGGAATTGTTGCTGTCAAATTTCACTGTAAGCCATTTGCTTTGTACAGAAAAGTACCAGGAAGAAAATGCATCACTACTAGCCAACTTTTTAGGTATTAAAATACTATTGAAGCCAAAAGACCTGGCATCATTGGGTACTTTTTCTACCAATGACCAAGCGCTGGCAGTAGCAAAAATAAAAGAAAATAGCCCATTGGTTTTAGAAAAAGGGCATTTGATACTTGCTCTGGATGACATAAGAGATCCTGGAAATTTGGGGACAATTATTCGAATTGCTGATTGGTATGGGATAAGTAAATTGTTGTTGTCAGCCAATACAGCTGATATTTACAATCCTAAAGTATTAAATGCCAGCATGGGATCTTTCACAAGGATGAATTTTGAATATGTAGATTTGTATAAAAAACTCAATAACTCAGGTTTGCCCATCTATGGGGCTTTTTTGGAGGGGATGAATGTGCACCAGCTAAGTGGTGCTGCTGAGGGGGTTTTGCTTATGGGGAATGAATCCAATGGGATTTCTGCCGTGCTCGAAGGTATTGTAACCAAAAAATTAACCATTCCCGCTTTTGGTAAGGCTGAATCTTTAAATGTGGCCATTGCCACTGCCGTCCTTTGTGACAATTTAACGCGAATCCAAAACCGTTAATTTATAACTAGGAAAGGATGATTTTGGAAGGAAGATAACCATTTGCATAGTTAATTTCCGCTTAATTTTTTCCTATCAACAGGATTGGTAAAATCAATTCACCCTCTGAAATATTGATTTTACCTATTAAAATCCTGTGTCTAACGAGTTTATTCCTGCTCGATTACTTTTATAGATACTTTTGAATTACTCAATAAGAGATATTTTTAAAATTTATAACAATGACAAATAACAGCTTACTTGTGATTTTTGGAATTGTGGCAACACTGTTTGCCTGTGATCCTATAGATAACATGCCTGATCCCGTGGCCCAAGAAGGGGCTGTTGGGATGAATATTCCAGCAGGTTTTGATTTTTCCACTACAACAACGGTTGATTTTAATCTTTCTGCTGTAAGCAGGGATAAGACGCCAATACCTTTCGTGGTTTATAAAATTTACAACGACAACCCTAAAAAGGAAGGAAAGCTATTACAGACTGTTCGTTTAGATGAACAAGGTAGTGCTTCTATTTCAATAGACCTTCCTCGCTATGTAAAGCAATTATGGGTAACCTCTGATTATATAGGCGTAGAGCCGATGGCCATCGTGCCAGTATCAGGTGGGCAAACTAACTATAATTATGATGCTGCCAATCCTAGTACTTTACCTGATGAATATTTTGAAACTGATGAGGCGAATACAAATTCAAGAACAGCTGCCGCCAATGCCGATTTTCTTACGCTTGGATCGTGGAATAGCATAGGTGAACCTGAATACTTGATAGAAGCAGATAAAATTTCTACGCAGTTGTTGAAGAATATCAATGCAAGTCTTCCGGAACAAAAGGATGTAAGAACGTCAAATCCTGAGGCTTTAAATGAGAAGTACAAAAGGGAGTTGTTTGTAAGTGAAGATGCTGAAGTATGGGTAACGTATGTCCATACCGGAGGTGGTTATCGCAACACCATAGGATACTATTGGTATAAAGAAGGTGAAGCGCCAAAAACTGCTGCAGACATTAAGAATAAAACCATCATATTTCCTAATGCTCAGGCTGGAGTATTGACTTCTGGTGACAAAGTAAAGCTTAATGGACCTGTGGATGGTGGGGCTTTTGAGAAGGATACTTATATCGGTTGGTTTTTGATTTCAAATGGATGGCAAGAAAAAATCTCCAATGGAAATGGAACATTTTATGCGGATAAGGACCTAAATACAGATAATAATAAAAAGGCGTTAAGAGATCAAATGGTGTTTTTGTACGATGCCACGGAGCAAATTCTCCTAATGGGGTGGGAAGATATTCGAAGGGATTATGGTGGATGTGATCATGATTTTAACGATGTGATTTTTTATGCTTCTTGGAATCCAATTACTAGTGTAGATTTATCAGATTACGTTCCTATCGATACCGATGAAAAAGACCAGGATGAAGATGGGGTTGCAGATTACCAGGATGAATATCCCGAAGATGCTGAAAGGGCTTTTAATAACTATTCTCCAGGAAAAAATACCTTTGGAACCCTGTTATTTGAAGATTTATGGCCAAGTTTTGGTGACTATGACATGAATGACTTGGTGCTAGACTATAATATCAATGAAATATCAAATGCGAATAACCGCATCAAAGAGATTGAGTTGACTACAGTAGTGCGGGCTACAGGTGCAGGTTACCGGAATGGGTTTGGCATACAGTTGCCTGTGTCTGCAGACCAGGTTTTGAGTGTAGAGGGTACCAGATTGAAAACTGGGACAATCAAAACTTTATCCAGTGGCGTAGAGAAAGGGCAGAAATTGGCCACAGTCATCATCATGGATGATGTAAATGATAAGTTACCGATCATGGCCAATGTAAATGCTGGGAATGCGCAGCATGAGGCTGATACCATAGTCGTGAAAATAATTTTTAAAGAGTCAATAAGAAAAGCTGAATTGGGTGCTGCACCTTTTAACCCATTTATGATCATCAATCAGGATAGAGGTAGAGAAGTTCACCTTATGAACAAGCAACCTACAGACCTGATGGATACAGAATGGTTTAAAACAGCAGATGATATCAGTGCCATCGGCGAAGGTAAATATTATACCAGCAATAAAGGATTTAACTGGGCACTCCATATTCCTCAAAGTATTTCTTATACACAGGAAAAGGTGGATTTCACAAAAGCATACAGTAGGTTTGCTGAGTGGGCAAAATCTGGCGGACTGTCTTATTTAGACTGGTACCTGGATATTGATGGCCAGGTAAATTCAGATGCTATTTATAAAGATTAACACCTTAGTAAAAAATAGTAGAAAAAGGTCTCCCCTTATAAGGGGAGACCTTTTTTGCGTTTGTGATTTTAGGTTTTATTGCTTCTAATTTCAACTCGGGTTTTAAGACATGTAAGAAGTATGGCAGTTGACTATTAAGGATTGAAATAAGACTAACTGCTATTGGTCCAGTTTTCTCAACCTAATTGTATTTATTCTGGCTTTAGACCAGGAGGTAATTCACTGGATAGTTTCCTATCGTTTAACAACTAGAAAAAGGAAGTGTATGAATCTGAATTCCAAAACATAATGAAATAAAAGATTGCAAAGCCAACGAAAGAAATCACCAAAGTCCAAACCCATGCTGGAATGGCAGTGGGCGTTTCAGATCCCCGGATCGTGAAAAAGTCATTCCGCTCGCTTCCATAAGAATTTACGGTTATAGAAAGCTGCTGGTTGACTATTTCATCTTCTTTAATACCTGTTACCGTGATATCGGGTCCATTTCTTACCTCAAAAGGAATCACCTTAATCCCTTCTTTTCCGGAGGTGGACTTTGCTAGAATTCTAAGCGTATGCTTTCCATCCGCAATTTTAGTGGTGTCCAATACGAATTTGACAGGAGGAGCGAAAGTGGCAAATGGTTTTGGATCTGCGTCGAGGAATATTTTAATTATTCGATTGTCTTCCATTTTAATTATTTTGTTAATCCAATACGATATTTTTAATGTGTCCGGGCTTGTCCTCTTTAGGATTGAGCAGGTACTTTATGCTAAACACCAACGTAAACAAAACCAAAACAGTGGCAGACCAGGTAATCAGGTAATCCATATTTCCCTGAGGACCCTCACCATGTGTAATGTTTTCCAACACCTTAGGCTGATTGGACTTGCATACCTCACAGGCAAAACTAGCATGGGCCAAAAGGAACAATGAAATTGTGAGAACAATATATTTAAGTCCAGGTCTCATTTTTTCCAAAAGTTATTGGCCATTGCTATGGTTTGAAATTCCGTGGCAATTACCTGAGAGGAAGCGATAAGCTGAGAAGTGTCTTCCGCATAATCAGAACGCATTTTTTTTCGGATTTCAGGATCAGTTTGTATAGCGGCAACAGATTTTCTAGCCAGTTTGATGGACAATTCTCTGCCTTCCTGTGGCTTGGCTGTAATTAGGGATTCGACATAAATTTCTTTCTTTTCCATTTTTTTATTGATCTTGTGATTGAACAAAGTTTCTGATTTCTTTTACCACTTCAGGGGTTACTTTTTCAGCACTATTGCCCCAGCTGGACCTTTCATGAGTGGCTATTGCGGCAATTTCCTCATTACTAAGGACCTGTCCAAATCCAGACATTACGCCATATTCGGGGCGGGCATCATATCCTTGCAGGATGATCCTGATTAGTGTTTCCGGATTTTCATCATTGACTATAGGGCTGCCGGCCAAAGGAGGGAATGCGCCCGCCAACCCTTCTCCATTCGCTTGGTGGCAGGCAGAACAAGTATTCATGTACAGGTTGGCACCTTTTAGTTCAGAGGCATCACCGGCACTACTATCGGCAGATGGTTTTTTTGAAGAAGGGATAAATTCAGGTGCTTTGCCAGGCATTTCGGCCTGCTTTAGGGTTTGAAGATAGGCGACCAGGTCCAATGCTTTTTGAGAAGCCACTACTTTTTGAGAAGTGTTTTTTAAAAACGCTTCCGGTACTGACACCAAATGATCTTTTTCATTGATAGATGAGGCATCTTTCAGTTCAAATAACCAGGGATATGAAGGCATTATTGATTTACTGACCACTATACGTGGATTATAAAGGTGAAGCAAGTGCCATTCCATTCCCGATTGTCTTTGTCCTACGTTGGTAAGGTCCGGGCCGGTTCTTTCGCTTCCTAAAACTGAGGGTGATTGCCTCCAGAGGTCCAGTCTTTGTTTGCTATAGTAATAGTCAGAGGGAATTGATGGCCGCTTCCCCCAGGTTTCATCCATTTCTATATTCCTTACTTGCTGCGTATGGCAGGCCATGCAGTTTTCCTTAACATATAAGTGCAAGCCCCTTAGCTCCTGTGCTGTAAATGCCTCCATTGTAGGCAGAGGTTGGGTGGGTTGGATTTGATAGGCCGGGAATATGGCCACCATAAAGCTCAACAATAGAAAACCCAATGTGGCCGTCCCTACAAGAAGTACATGGTTTTTATGAAAATCTAGCATATCGCATTCATTTAATCATTTACTTTATTTTATTCACTTTCCCTTTGTTTTACCGCACGGTTTGCTCAGACCCTTGACGATTAATATTTTGGTATTTTCTTTTTGGTCATATAATAGAAATTATAAGCAAAAAGGAGATGGGAAATAAACATTAATGTTCCCCCAATAGCCCTCCAGAGCCAGTAAGGTTGCATCAGGATTACAGACTGAATAAAGGGCTCTCCTTCTATCCAACTCAGGCCTTTTACAGATCCTCCAGCCATCAAAGATACCATATAAGTGAATAGGCCTATAAATGCCAGCCAGAAATGCATTCCTACAAAAATTTGCTTTGGCTCGTGCCCGGTTATTTTTGGCATGATAGCATAGGCACAAGCCCAAATAATAAAGGTGATGATCCCATACATGGTCATGTGGGAGTGGGCCACATTGAAATCAGTAAAATGCCAGATAAAATTTGTAAATCTAAAAGCTTGTAAACTGCCTTGGGCAGAACCAACAAAATAATACACCACCCCCACAAGGAAAAAGGGCAACACATAGCTTTTAGAAATTTCATTCCAACTTCCCCTCATGGTCATTAGAAAGTTGGTGGTGCCTGCGACTACGGGTATCAGCATTCCGGCACTGAAAACAATGGCCACGGTTTGGAGCCACCATGGTAAAGGACTAAACACAAAATGGTGGGTTCCGATAAGGGTGTAAAATAACATTTGTGTCCAGAAAGCCAGTACGCCAAGAGAGTAGGAGTAGATTGGTTTATTTAAAGAGGAGGGCAGGTAATAATAGATCAGACCTAAGGTAAAAGTCATGAACCACATCCCTACTCCCTGGTGCATGTAATACCCCTGGATCACCGTTTCACCTAGCCCATCCTGATACATCGGTAAATAGCCTATAATGACCAGAATGATTGTCCAGCTCAAGCTTCCCAGCAAGTACCAATTGGATACATATATCTCTTTAATCTTTCGATGCGCAACAGTTTGATAGAAATTATAAAACGTAAGTACCAATCCTAAGGCAAAAAGAAGCGCCACAGGCCAGATATATTCCCTGTATTCACCACCGCCATTGTTCACTCCTGCCATTAAAAACAAAGTGCCTGATAAAACGCTGCAGTTCATCAATCCCCAGGCCCACCAGGCAGTTTTATAGCTGTATAGCTTATTGTTGGAAGTTCGAGTGATCACAAAATGGCCAAGGCCTATCATGGACAGAGAAGCCCAACCCCAAAAGACCATGTTGGTATGTACAGGTCTGAGCCTGCCAAAAGATAGCCAGGCCACACTATCCATTTCAGGCCAGATAAATTTCATTCCAAGGTACTGGCCGACAAGGGTACCCAAAACCAGCCAAAATACAGCGGCGCCTAAATACCAAATCACTATTTTCTTTAAAGCTGGGGGTGTGTCATAGGTGATAGATGACTTCTTCTTTTCATCGACTAAGGGGTTATTTGGATCGTGAGTGACCCCAGCTACGATGCCTCTGTGGTCATCAGCTTCTAGGTCTGTGCCCAATTCAGTGTCTGACAAGCGGTAGTCAACTGCTTTTTTACGTTGCTGGAGAATACTGTCTATATCATCATTTTTGAGCTCAAGTAACTGCTCATTGAATTCATTTTTCTTCTTTCTTTCAGATTTATTTCGAAGGTGCTCAAAATACCCTGATGCCCGAATGGTTAAAATGAGGATAGCGATCACAAGAACGATAACCATTAGGAGGATGGTGCCAATTATTCCCGGACTTGTCATCCAGTTGTCTGGATTAGGGTTAGGGGTAGGTTGACCCAAAACCATACCAGGGATAAAGGTGGATAGCAATATCGAGACAAGATAAAATTTATACTTTTTCATTTTAGACGTTATTATCGGAAATAAACCTAAATTTTTTTCTATCGTAGCAGCATGGTTTGTCCAGCCTTTAAGGTCGACGCCAAATCGTAAATTGATGTAGTTTCTAAGGTTTGCCTTAACTCCTCTCTAATTGTCACGAATTTATTGTGAAGAGGACATGGTTTACTGGCATCACATTCTTTAAGCCCTAGTCCACAACCTTTATAGACGCTATCACCATCCAGAGCGAATACCACATCACTTACCATGATGGTTTTCATCTTGTCGATTTCAATTTTAAATCCCCCATATCTACTTGTTTTAGATTCAAGTAATTTTTGTTTGATTAGGGAAGTCATGATTTTCGCCGTGTGGGCCTCAGGTGCTTCAATATTGGTGCTGACCTCTCCAATTTTGACTCTTTCCCCAATCAGGGATCTCTTAGTGATATAGATGAAGGCTTTAATACCGTATTCACAAGATTTTGAAAACATGACAAGGGTCATTTATTTGACCTAATGTAAGTCCTATTTTTAATTCGGACAAATATATCGTAAATTAAAAAATAACACTTGTTCCCAGTGATGAATTCTTATTTAACTCAGTTTATTTAATAGGATTTCTTAACCTTTCTCAGCCTGTCCTGAACTTTCTTCAGGGGAAGTGATTTCAGCACTTAATAACCTGATTTCGATTTAAGAGCTTCTTAAAACAGACTAAGTCGTCTCTGCGAACCCTTTTTGGGCTTGCTGTGCAGCTACAAGCCCCGCCTAATGTTGTCCCCTGAGCTTGTCGAAGTGCTCCCTGAGCTCGGCCCCTGAGCCTGTCGAAGGGTGTCGAAGGTGGCCCACGGCTTTCTCCACTCAAAGCCATCTGTAAGCCTACCGATGACAGATGTTAAAACTCACGAGTAAGGGGCCACTGGCATTAGTGAAAAGCCGGTTTCACTATTGAGCTTACTGGAGGCTAATGCCCTACAAATGGCAACTCATTTACACCCCGGGTCGCACCTCCTGCGTCGGCTTACCCAGGGCTACCAAGATTGCACCCCACCGGGGTGCTGCATTGGATACTGTCATCTGGATTTCTGCGTTTTTAAAATGTTAAGCCTAGGAATGACGACTTTGTTATGAAATAGGGTCGGACTTAGTTTAAAAGATTGTTTATTGGCTATTTTGGGTTGAAAAAACTTTTAAAATGGGTAAAGGTGATTAGTTGCTGGGAAGGGTGTAATTGAGGATAAGGTTGGTATGGAAAAGATTTACCTTATTGTACACCCAGGCAGGGCGGAGGTTCTGCTGGTCCAAAGCCGTTTTACTCATCAGGATCAAATGCATGTTTAAGCCTTCGATCCATTTCTTAGGATTGTACCGTACCCCTAGGTTGGCCTGTGCATAGCTAGGCATGGCGTATTTATTTTTTTCTGCATCAGCTGGATCCGGTAGAAAAAACAAACCCAGATAGCTGTACAATTGCAAGGACTTTTCAGGAAAAGCATACTGAAAATAGGTGCTGAAAGCATCCACTTTTCCGAGTCCTTCGTTTCTTTCCCTTGGTATAAAGGTATAGAAAGGATCTTTCCCCCATTCTCTGGGACTTAAATAGCGCCCGTTACCTTGCATTTTGGTGTAATTTATATGCCACAAGCTCTTTTGAGATTTTATCCCAATTCTACCACTTAGTATCCAGTGGAAATCTTCCGGGTTTTTATACCGCAGGGCTATTTCTTCATTCCCTCCATTTCCTATGCCATGTTGAACAGTAGCCTGAAGGCCGGTAATCCCTTGCAAGGTACTGTTTGGTAATTTCCAGTTTTTGTCCCATTGGGCCAGGTAAGCACTGTAAATGTTATGCACCAGAGTATGGTTTAAAAGCAGTTTGGAGGCTGATTCAAGGTTAAATTTCACGTCTAGTATATTGGCAAAATCCGACCGGGTATTCCCGAAATAGGCGGAAGGTTGGCCAGTTTCATCACGGCCTACCGGGTACATGCCAATACTTTCTCCAAGATTAAACCAATTTCCTGTAGACCGCGGAGAAACACCCGATATAAGGTGGTGGGCAATAGAAACGTGGGGATTCACCTGAAAATTCCAGTGGATACCCTCCACATAGGTAGGACTCAGCCGCCCATCCTGAGCATTTATAAAAGGGGTATTTATTTCCATCCGACCCAAGCTTGCCTGAAAGTTGGTTTTCAAGTAATCCAGGTGGAGGTTACCTATTTTGCCAAAAATAGTTCTATCCAAATGATTCACATCAAATAGCCCTACCTCATATCGGTTTAAATTTGGTACCCGAGCGTCCAGCGCACTAAGGTCTGAGCTCAATACCTTTAGGAATCCCAGGTACTCGGCTTTTACTTGAAAGTGATAGGGCAGCTTGGTGGTAACAGTGAGCCTAGCCATTTGGCCCCAGGCATAGTCATTTTTGTAATCCTCCCAATAGGAAGTACGCATAAAATAGGAGCGAAGCCCTACACTCAATGCTGGTTTCCAAATTGTGGAGTCTTGCTGTCCATATACAGATACCCAAAAGAATAAACCTATCAGGAGTGTAAATATTTTTTTCATGTAGCGTTATTATTTTACGGCCAAGATGGGTTGGAAAGGGCCGTATTTATGCTGTTTTTCGGAAAAATCATCGGAATATGGACCGAAAGGATGGTCCATAGGTTTTTTGCTAAAATCTGGCCAATCGCCTGAAAGATCTTTGGAGGGCCTTGTCATGGAATTGACATAGGCAGCCAAATCCCAGGCCTCTACATCACTGAGCAGTGGTCTCTCATAGGTAGCACCCAGTGGCATATTTGCTTTTATATACCCTGCAAACCTGGACAAACGGTACAATCCCGCACCATTGTTATAACTGGCAGGTCCCCAAAGTGGTGGGTAGAGGTAGGAATTTCCGGAAGAAGCTTTTAAGCCCTGGCCTTCCGTTCCATGACAACTGAAACATTGTTTGTCATAAACGATTTTTCCCCGAATAGGATCTGCAGGCCGTTCCATTAAGGGCACTGAATACAGCCCTACTCCCAAAGGCTTTTCCCCTTTTGGAACATCCTTGCCCAGCCACAGCATATAGGCAGCCATGGCCTTCATTTCTTTGCTTTCTGGATCCAAGCCCTGGCCGTTTAGGCTCCTTTCAAAACAGTCATTGATTCTTTTTGGGATGCCTTCTGAAAGTCCAGAACGCGACCTGATTTTTGGATAGTTGGCGGCAACTGCGCTGAAATTATTGCCCAATGGAACTGTACCCGCTGCTAAATGACAATTTTGGCAATTCATCCCATTTGAGATCTGGAGTACCTTTCCCTTAGGGCCAAGGTATTCCGAGGTATGTGCGATCAGCTCTTTACCGTACCGGATTTGTTTCGCATTGGGTGCTAGTTCCACGCTGGCCCAATCTGGAGCCTGCCAAAGCCCTTCCTCTTTTATTAGCCCGAAATCTGCTTTTGGAGCTTCTACCTGAACCATTTCCGTTTTCACTTGAGGAGGAGATGGAATGTCCCATTGGCTGACAATAAGTAGTGCAGCAATGAATGAAATCAAAATAAATACAACCAATGACAAGCCAAATAGGCTACGGAGTAATCCAATAATGAGTTTGGAGGAGTTTTTCACATTTTAATTTTTAAACAATTACAAAGTTATCTTTTATCCTGCTCCCAAAAAGTGATTTGTATCACATAAAAGGTGTCAAACAGTTTTTTGTTTTTAACGCCATGGAGTAATCCATTTTACTAATTTTCATAATTCCAGTCAAAAAAAATAAAAAATAGCTAATTGTCTTCTCGTGTTAGCAGCTTAACGCTACTTTTCACAAGTCCTGGAATCCGGGTTAAAGGCATCTGGCCGGAGCTGTTTTTTGGACGAGAGGGTATTGGCAGAGAAGGATCGACCAGCTGAAGCTGGCAATGGAATAGGTTGAAAAAAATTGTCTTTCAACGATTTACATAAGGGAAAAATCCGAAAAGTTTGTATCTTGTTACGGCATTCATATGCCACCCATTTGCATGAAGGGGGGACGGATATAAGGTATATACAGGAGCTACTTGGACATCAAAGTAGTAGAACCACAGAGATTTATACACACGTAAGCAACCGGGAAATTAAAGAGATCCGGAGTCCGATAGAGGACATGGATATAAAAATATAAAAGGAGGTAAAACCGCGCCAAGTCAACAAAATACGGTAATAGAGCGGATAAAAACTGCGCTTATAAACGAGTTGTAAGCAAGCCTAGAGAACGACCGTACTCCGAAAAAACAGACATCTGAAAAACGAACTTTGACATCTTGACAAGAACATACCAACTGACTTTGGCGACACACAGACCAACCCGATTGTTTTAAAAATTTTTCCCACCGCACATTTAAAAAAATAATTTTAGCCAGCCCCACATTGGCACATTTGCAAAACCGCATAAGCCGACACACGACCCAAGTTTTGCAAAAGAGCCAATTTCCCAACGCTCGAGAAGAATGTTGAAAATAATTTGAAATAAATGGAGACAAATCAAAAATACTTTTCTACTTTTGACACATTATGTCAATAGAAGTTATGTCAACAGAAACAATAGGCGAAAAGCTAAGACACATTCGAGAAGAAAAGGAACTTCCATTGCGGAAAGTTGCTGCTTTGCTAGACATTGATGTGGCGATTTTAAGCAAAATGGAACGTGGGGAACGGAAAATCACAAAAGAAGTAGTTCTAAAACTTGCCGACATATACGATTACAACGCAGACGAACTTTTGGTTTCGTTCCTAAGCGACAAGATTTTATATGAAATTCAAGATGAAGATTTGGGAATAGAAGCACTGAAAGTAGCGGAGGAAAGAGCCAAATATATTAAAGCGAATAAAAAGAAATGACAATAAAGCAACTCATAGAAAAATACACAGCCGACAGGGATTATTACTTGACAAGCAAGTATAATGAAACACTGCTTCGTAGTGATTTCTTAGACCCGTTTTTCGAGTTGCTTGGTTGGGATATTAAGAACAATGCAGGGAAACCAACCAACGAAAGAGAAGTTATTTTGGAAGAAGCACTGAAAGCAAATGCTTCGGAACATTCCAAAAAACCTGATTACACTTTCAGACTTTTTTCTGAACGAAAATTCTTTTTGGAAGCAAAAAAACCTTGTGTTTCCATTGAATCAAACAACGACACAGCAAAGCAAGTCAGACGATACGGCTTTACAGCCAAATTGAAAATTTCTGTTCTTTCAAACTTTGAATACTTAATCATTTACGATACTTCAGTAAAAGTTGAGAAAGACGACAGCTATCCAAAAGCACTCATAAAAAAATACCATTACACCGAATACGAAAGCAAGTTTGAAGAAATTAAACAGCTTTTAGGAAAGGAATCTGTTTATTCGGGAGCATTTGAAACGGAATGGAAAGAAATTGAAAGTAAAATCAATCAATACTCGATTGATAATTTATTCCTAAATCAAATCAACGAATGGCGAAAAGCACTTGGTGCAGAGATTTACAAACACGAACCAAAAATTGACGAGCAACAATTAAATGATGTAGTTCAAAGCTATATTAATAGAATTATTTTCCTTCGTGTTTGTGAGGACAGAAATTTAGAGGACTACCAAACCCTTTTAAAGTTTGCAAATACGAATGATTTCAATGCTTTAATCAAGAAGTTTGAACAAGCCGATAAACGCTATAATTCAGGACTTTTTGACCAATTGTTAAAAGATAAGATTGTAGAAAATATCAGTTCGGTATTTTGGAATATTATCAAGCAATTGTATTATCCTGAAAGCCCCTATTCATTTAGCGTTTTTTCTTCTGATGTGCTAGGGAGCATTTATGAAATTTTCCTTTCCGAAAAATTGACCGTTCAAAGCGGTTCAGTTGTTTTGGTAAAGAAACCAGAAAATATTGACCGTGACATAATCACCACACCAACATTTATCATCAGCGATATTCTGAGAAATACCGTTTTGAAAAAATGCGAAGGAAAAACAGACAAGGAAATTCTAACGCTGAAATTCGCTGACATTTCTTGCGGTTCGGGTGCATTTTTATTGGAATTATTCCAGTTGCTCAATGACATTCTGATAGATTACTACCTGAAAAACGAAAAGTCAAAACTTATTCAAACCAATATCAACACTTACAAATTACCGTTTGAGATTAAGAGACAAGTTTTATTGAATTGTATTTACGGAGTTGACAAAGATTACAACGCAGTGGAAGCCGCCAAATTTGGTTTGCTTCTAAAATTGCTAGAGGGTGAAGATGTAAATTCAACCAATAAATCAAAACCCGTTTTACCTGACCTTTCTGAAAACATCTTTTTCGGAAACAGTTTATTGAATCCGAAGCAAGTAACAAAAAAGAAAGACCAAGTAATTATCAATCCGTTTGATTTTTCAAAACTTCGTTTTGATGTAATTGTAGGCAATCCGCCTTATATGAAATCGGAGGATATGAAAAACATTACTCCGCTTGAATTACCACTTTACAAAACTAATTACGATTCTGCTTACAAGCAGTTTGACAAATATTTCCTTTTCCTTGAACAAGGGATTAACTTATTGGCTGATGATGGAATTTTAGGCTATATCGTTCCAAGCAAGTTTACAAAAGTTGGATCAGGCAAAAAACTCCGTGACTTACTCGCAGACAAAGAATATTTACACTCTATCGTTTCATTTGGAGCAAATCAGGTTTTCGCAGATAAGACGACTTACACTTGTTTGCTAATTCTGAATAAGAAACCACAAAAGACTTTCCAATATGCGGAAGTAAGTAGCCTTAAAAGTTGGAAAGTAAGAGAGCCAGATGCTGCAAAATATGGTTCAAAGAAAACAAATGAATTAGATAGTGAAGTTTGGGTTTTAGTTCCACCCGAACTGACCAATGTTTACAACAAAATCGATTCTCAAAGTGCAAAACTTAATGATTTGGTTGGGAGCGACAATATTTTCAATGGCATTCAGACGAGTGCAAATGATGTTTACATTTTCACCCCAACTAAAGAGGATAAGAAGCATTTCCATTTCACGAAAAAAGGTGTTGATTACAAGATTGAAAAGGAAATAACAAAACCCTACTTTCAAACTTCATCAGGCGAAGATAATTTATACACATACAGAACATTCAAACCGAATGCAAGGGTAATTTATCCTTACGTAGCAACTAAAACAGGAGTTGACATAATTCCACTAACAACTATTCAAAAGAAATTTCCTTTGGCTTATGATTATTTACAAAAGCATAAAGCCATTTTAAATAATCCTAAACGTGATATAAAACCAGAGCCTAAAACCAAAAACGAATGGCACAGATACGGCAGACATCAAAGTTTGGATAGTTGCGGACTACCTTCAAAAATTATTGTTGGTGTTCTGTCTGTTGGAGATAAATACGCAATTGATGTTCACGGAACGCTGATTTCGTCAGGTGGTACAGCAGGGTTTTGTGTAGTGGCAATTTCAACAACTTCCGACTACTCCATTTACTACATTCAAGCCATTCTCAACTCTAAATATTTGGAGTGGTTCAGTGCTTTGTATGGAGAAGTTTTCAGAGGTGGTTACATAGCAAGAGGAACAAAAGTTCTGAAAAATCTACCTATCAGACAAATTGATTTTTCAGATACCAAACAAAAAGCACTTCACGACAAAATCGTAGAAATTCAAAAAGAATTAATCGACATTTATGACCAAGTAGATGCAAACGCAGGAAATAAAAGAGCTTTAACTCCACTGCAAGGACAATTTGAAAGAGAGAAAGCCAACCTAGAAAAGCTATTAGCTAAACTATACGATTTAGGTAGTGAAGATTCATTAATCCCATTAATCAAAGAATTGTATGAAGCTAATTAAAAACGCAACAGCCGAGAAATTGAGAGGTGGATTTTACACACCTGAGCCAATTGCTGCATTTATTTTAAAATGGGGCATCAATGGAAGTTCTGATTTTGACATTTTAGAACCAAGTTGTGGTGATGGAGTTTTCCTTGAACAATTGAAAGGGAACAACCACAAATTTAAATCGGTAACAGCCATTGAGTTTGATGAAGTTGAAGCAGAAAAAGCGGAAAAAATCAAACTCAACAACAAGAATGTTATCAATACTGACTTTCATTTGTATTGCAATGAAACCACAGAAAAATTTGATTTAATCGTTGGTAATCCGCCTTACATACGTTATCAATATTTTCAGGCAGAACAGCAAAATGAAGCCATCAAAGTTTTCAATCGTGCTAAACTGAAATACTCCAAACTGACCAATGCTTGGGTTTCTTTTGTGGTTGGTTCAAGTTTATTACTCAAAGAAAAAGGGAAAATTGGCTTTGTAATTCCTGCGGAATTGTTGCAAGTTTCGTATGCTCAACAACTCCGTGAGTTTTTGGCTCACTTCTACAATAAAATGAACATCATTTCTTTTGAAAAGTTGATTTTTCCTGACATTCAGCAAGAAGTTGTTTTGTTGCTTTGTGAGAAAAACGAAAGCGATTCACATTTGATTGAACACCTTGAATTAAAAGACGCTTCAGACCTTTCAACATTGGATGTAAATATCCTGAAAAGTCCTTCCAAAAAGATAGACTTCAAATCAAACAAGTGGACGTATTACTTTTTGGAGCAAGAAGAAATTGACTTTTTAGAACAGATTGCCAAAAAACGAAAAGTTCCGACAATTGGAAATTATGCCAGTGTAGAAGTTGGTATTACCACAGGAGCAAATGATTACTTCACCGTTCCTTTACCAGTAGTAGAAGCATACGACCTGAAAGAATACGCAAAGCCAATGGTTGGCAGAAGTGTTCAGGTGAACAGCGTAATTTTTACAGAAAAGGATTGGAAACTGAACAGACAAACCAAAGCAAAAGCCCATTTATTGGTATTTCCAGCCAAAGAGAAAATCAACGGACACAAAGGAGCTAACTCATACATTCGTTTGGGCGAATCAATGGGCGTTAACAAAGGCTACAAAACAGGCATTCGTGATGATTGGTTTGTGATTCCTTCCATCAAACTTTCTGATGCTTTGTTTATCCGTAGAAACAATCTTTATCCTCGTTTAATTCTGAACGAAGCAAACGCATATACAACTGACACAATGCACCGTGTATTTATGAGAAAAGACACGGACAAAAACGCATTCATAGCCAGTTATTACAATTCATTGTCATTGGCTTTTTCCGAAATTGTTGGTCGTAGTTATGGCGGTGGAGTTTTGGAATTGATGCCAAGCGAAGCAGGAAAAATACTGCTCCCCTATCAAATCGAAAATGCTGATTTGCTCGCCACCATTGATAAAATGATGCGGGAGAAAAAAAGCATTGACGAAATTTTAAAAATCACAAACAAACAAATCCTGAAAGATGGATATGGATTTACGGATAAAGAAATAAAATTGGCGGATAGCATCTGGAAGAAGCTTTCGGCAAGGAGATTAAATAGGGGGAAATAAAATAGGAATGGTAAAAACTCAATTAATGACATACGAAGAAATAATCCAATCGCTTGAAAAGAAAAAGCGACAAAAGCACTTGTTGCTTGGAAATGGGTTTAGTATGTCTTATGATTCAGGAATTTTTTCATACAATGCTTTAAGTAAATTTCTCGAAAACTTAGACAATGATATTCTGCAAAAGCTTTTTCAGATAATCAAGACTAGCAACTTTGAATTATTGATGGACCAATTGGACAATGTGGCTCAAATTGCGGAGGTGTTTGGAGCAGAAAAGACCGTTGTTCAAAATATCCGAAAAGCCACTGAAACCCTTAAACAAAGTCTAATTGATGCTATTAAAGAATTACATCCCGAACACGTATTTTCAGTTCCCGAAGAAAAAAGCAAAGCCTGTGCGGCTTTTTTAAATTCTTTTCTTTCAGGCGAAGGACAAATTTTTACAACCAATTACGATTTGCTTTTGTATTGGGTGCTAATGCGAAATGAAATTGAAAATGCTATTGACGGCTTTGGCAGAGATGCAGAAGAAAGTGACGAATGGATTCCCGAAGATGAAAGGCAATATTCAGAACTACGTTGGGGAAAATACAAAGGCACTCAAACTGTTCATTATTTACACGGTGCATTGCAGTTATTTGATACAGGTGTAGAAGTCATCAAAGAAGAATATACAAGTGAGCATTTTTTGTTGGAGAACATCAAAGCCCGAATGGATAAAAAGGAATATCCAATTTTTGTTACGGCAGGAAATGGTTATGAAAAACTTTCTCATATAGTTCATAACAAGTATTTAGCTAACTGTTACGAAAGTCTTTCATCAATAAGCGGTTCGCTTATCTGTTACGGTTTTGGTTTCGGCAACTATGATGAACACATTATCGCAGCAATAAACAAAGCAGCTAAGAAACGGAAAGACGAAAACGAAAAATGGCTTCCTTTCCTTAACAGTATCTACATTGGCATTTATTCGGATGCTGATATGAAACACATAAAATCAATAGAAAATAAATTTAAACTTCCTGTTCGCTTGTTTGATGCAAAGACTGTGAATGTTTGGGCGTAATGAAATAAGTAAATAGCAATAAAGCAATGGAACACATCCTTGATATTGAAAAAAAAGCGGAAGAGCTAGATGCAATCTTCCTTAACATTAAAAAATCAAATACGATACTATTTCTTGGTGCAGGTGCTTCTATTGGAGAGAAACGATTTTTAAGCAAAGAAGTTATTGAATATTATGAATCAAAAATCGGCAAGCAACTAAATGAGCCAAACATTACAAAATGGCTTGATATTCTTTCGGCAGATGATAGTTTCAGTAGGACGAATTTTGACAATTTTGTTCTTGAACTTCTCCAGAAATATACTGTAACTGAAGCCCACAAAATAATGGCGAGTATTCCATGGCGTGAAATTATAACTACAAATTATGACTTACTAGTTGAAAGAGCTTTTGATGAAATAATCGGATCATCACAGAAAATTTACGACATAAAACCAGTTAGAAATCAAAAACAATATAATTACCGGGAATCGAATACAGAAGTTAGGTACATTAAATTAAATGGGTGTATTTCAGATAAAAGTTTATATCCATTGGCCTTTTCAACGGATGATTTTAGAAAACTTGGCAGCTTCTATAAATTGGTGTTAAATGACTTGAAGAATATTAGCCATGAAATTCAGTTTTTAAGCATGGGCTATTCATTTACTGATGATTTTGGAAAGGAACTACTTGCCAAGTTTGATTCTTACAATTTCCGTGATAAAAGGTGGATATTAAATGTTGACCCATATCCAAATGAGAATGCACTTGCCTATTATAAGAAAAATAAAATTTGCATAATCAAGTGTTCTTTTCAAGATTTCTTTCTTAAATACAAAGAATGGGAAACAAAAAACGCAGACATTGTTGTAAAAAAGAAAGGCTTATCACTTTCGAGTAGCAAGGATTCTCACATTTCTGCACCACCCCGATTGCTTCTTAGTCTTGACGGAATTGTAAAGCAATTAAACACACATACTAGAGAACGTTTTATTAAAGAAGAAGAATATTACAAAGGTGATGAACCAAATTTTGGAGTTATCACTAGGGGTTTAGACGTAATCAAAACGAAGTTTACTCAAACATTTACTAACGAAATTCAAAAAGTTGTAAATGACAAGAAAGGTACGTTTGTGCCTGTCTTTTTTATTAGTGGTGATTTTGGAATCGGAAAATCTACTTTTACATTACGTTTAATTTATGAACTTGAAAAGCAAACTGATTTAGACCTTGTAGCATTTGAAATAGTTGATTTTAATAAGGCAAGAAAGGAGCATTTAATTGACCTGATTAAAACAATGAAGGCTAAAAACTTCATTTTCTTCTGTGATGAAATTGAAATTGAAAGCTATTTTAAATCATTAATTGAAATTCAAAGAGATATCAGCATTGAGCAATTTCAGGATTGCAACATTTTCTTTATTGCTCCTATCAGAGAGAACATACTTGAAAAATTCAAACTAAATCGAAGTGTTCCGAATTCACATGAACTGAAAATTTCAGGTGAATTCACAGTAGAAGAAATTGAAGACTTACTTGAAAAACTAAAAAGGGCGAATCTAATTGAATATAGGGATGCTGGCGAGAAGAAAAGATTAGTTTCAAAAATAATGGAGGAGTACAATTCTGATTCCTTTGTTGCTTTAATGGCTTTAATAACATCTGGTCGCCATGAAAATGATTTGATTGATTGTTACAACCAACTATCCAAGGAAGCACAACAGGCATTTTTGTACACAGCCTTATTGCACAAACATAAACTCCTAATGCCTGCGAGTTGGTTAAAGCAAAACATCAAGATGGACTGGGATGAATTCATCACAAAAATTATAAAAGCAGAAGGGAAAGGAATTCTGATTCAGGAATTCGTTCCATCACATGGTACTCAGCCAGATTTGTACTTCAAAACTAAACATCCACTCATTGCAGAAAGACTTGTTAACCGATTTATTCCAAATAAGGACAAACAATTTCAGTTTTATGAGCAAATGTTAAAGCAAATAGAACACGGTCAAACAAGCTCCTATTTAGCTAACAATTTATTAAGGGCACTTGGTAGGAATAATGAATATAACAACACGCAGATAGATAAACTATATGATGCTGGTTATACAAAACTTTCTGACGATCCCTATTTTCTTCTAAACTATGCTATCAATCTTCAAAGTAGAAAAACAAAGGCATCTGTAAAGAAGGCAATCGACTACATTCTTTACGCAGAAGGTCTTTTAGATTTTAGAAATCATAGATTCATTCACAGAAGAGCGTCCTTAAATTTCGAATTAGCTAAACTGTATTTTGCGGAAGAAAATCAACTTAACTACACGAATTTCTATATCAAGGAAGCAGAAGATTTATTTGTACTAAAACAGCTCCTTGACCCATTTTCTGCTTTTAGCTACGTTGACTACATCAAATTAATTGTTTGGCAGCTTGAAAATATCGAATACGACATTGAAGATGAAATGCAAAAGCAGATTCTAATTGAGGATTTGTTTGATTTAGCAAACCGAACAGTAACTGATGATATAATTAGAATTGATAGTTTACAAACTCTTTACGCTAATTATCTTAACAAAAGAACCGACAACAAAGATTATAAGCAATATTTGGATGAGCTTTATCAAAATGCAAGGCTGAGACCTTATGCTTGCATTTTATTGCACAATTACCATTTACAAAAAGAAGAGTTCGAAAAATGCGATTCCTATATTTCCGAAATGGAATCTATGCAAGAGAACTTTGAAGTAGTAAAGTTCTTGTTTAAAATTTATGGTAGAAACCTACATGACGCGAATACAAGAGTAAAACTTTTGCGTATGGCAAGGGAAAATACACAGTTAGAAAAAGATTATCCGCTTCGTTTTTACTATTTCAAATTCATAGCAGAATCATACAACTTTAATTACTATGACGGTAAAAATTACTTAAACAACATTCAAAGTAGATATCACAACTTACATCCTGAATTCCACTATGAATGGAAAGATCCAAATGGTGAGGTTTTATTATTTGATGCTATTGTTGTCAAAAATCATGGTCAGAGATTTAAGGCAATTAAAATATCAAACATCCAGTTAACAGCAAGATTGATTAAAGGAAATTATGATATGTTTTCTGTTGGCTCGACAGTGAAGGTTAAATTGCATTTTTACTTATATGGTTTAATGGCAGAAATAATTCAAACAACGGAAAATAGTGAAGAATAACCAGCCCACAGGTGTATGCACATTTGCAATTCGCACAAGCCAACGCACAGACCAAAAATCGCAAAAGAGCTTCCACCTTTTCCACCCGAAGGGAAAATTATTTTTTAAAATCCCTTCCCTCTAAAAATTTTAAAACAGCCAACGCACAAGCCAGACAGACAAGTAAAATGACCAAAATAAAACAGACATACCACGACTCAAAAGGAAAGAAGGCCAGCTTACAACAATACCTAAAAATAACCCTCCGGGTCGCTATCGCTTATTTTTAGCCAGACCGTTATAGCCCATTTTAAAGACGACACAGAATGACAGAAATTTCAACACTTGAACGACTGACAAAAGAAAATCCACTTGACTATGGTTATTGGAATGACCTTGGTGTTGAGTATAAAAAACAAGGACGGCTTAGAGACGCAATCATTTCATATTTGAATGGTGTGAATGCGATTTTTCAAAACGTTTATCTACAATTGAAAAACTCAAAAGACAATGAATTTTTCGGACTTGAAACTTTGGGAGAGAAAGCTAATCATAAGTTTTGGTTAGACAGGACAATTGACTGCATAACAGCATACGCAAAGACAGAAGGAATTTCAAATATTCGCTTCCCAGATGGACAAACAGCAATCAAGTTTTCAGACAAAATAACTTACGGTGGTCTTCTTTACTTTGACCAAGACAAAATAAGATATGTGCTACCGAACTTCATTCACACTTTTGCGGACTGTTTGACTTGGAACAAAATTTATGCGACCTATCTAAACAACATTGGAGTTGCTTATGCCGAAATAGGTAACAATGATAAAGCAAAAGAATATTATAAAGAAGCAATCGCATTCACACCTAAAGGAACTGATTATCCCAATCCAATAATAGGACTTAACGAACTTAAAAAATAAAATAATGAGTGAAAATCAAGAAGAACTCTTTAATGAAATGAGAGAATTAGAATTGATTGCCGCTAAAAATGTTGACCCAAATGATTTGATGACAAATCAAGAAATTCATGAATTTGGTATAGACATTATTTATAAGTACGCTAAAGAGAAAGGTTACGAGGTTTTAGACGGCTCCACCGATTTTAATCAACACCCGCAACTTGTATTGCGTAAACAAGGACAAATTTATTTTGTATTGGT
>Ga0222651_1000066_pt1 | contig 78540 bp, 81 predicted proteins | sample AntAcemetagen369_FD_179855 | JGI IMG/M metagenome (GOLD analysis project Ga0222651, IMG submission 179855) | Saline water microbial communities from Ace Lake, Antarctica - #369 | ecosystem: Environmental > Aquatic > Non-marine Saline and Alkaline > Saline | place: Antarctica: Ace Lake...
GCCGCGTTTGGCGGGCCGTATTCAATGGCCGTAGACACGGCGGCCGAAGCAGCAAGGTCACTATTTCAGATACCGGGTTTCCGCCAGGCGCTGGCCGAGGGCGAGTATCGAGTTGTCGCCTGGAGCCGGGACCTGGACCAGGGGGAGTTGCGGCTGGGGCTGGGCAAGTGGAACCGGGTGGATTTCATCCCGGTGGCCGCAGGGGCCAAGCGCGGCGGCATTGGTAAGGCGATCATCGGCGCAGTGATCCTGACGGCGGCGATCTATACCGGCGGCGCGGCGTTCGCGGCCGCCGGCGGCGCGGGCGGTGCCGGTGCAGCGGGTGCCGGCGCAGCTGCTGCGGGCAGTGCGGCCGCCGGCGCGACGGGGGCATCCTGGGCGACAGGCACGGCGTTAAGCTTTGGCGGCTTTACAGTGTCATATGGCCAGGTCGCGCTATTCGGGGCGTCTACGCTGCTGGGTGGATTGGCCCAAATGTTCACATCTGTGCCGAGCGTAGGAGATTTCGGACAATTCGAGGCGCCTGACAGCCGCGAATCCTTCCTGTTCTCCGGCGCGGTTAACACGACCGAACAGGGCGGGGCAGTGCCTCTGGTGTTCGGCCGCGCGCTGGTCGGCAGCAAGGTGATTTCCGCCGGGTTGGTGGCGGAGCGGGTTTAGACGGATGCTTGCCGCCGCGATAGTGCGTCCTACCAATGAAGACGGGAAGCCAGTCTGGTCAACGTCGAACGCGGTGCGTCAAGATGCTTTGTCGGCACAGCAGGTCATGCGGGTGCGCCATGCGGTTTATCCTCAAGCGGTGCTTTTCAGATCCCTGTACTCCAAGACATCGCTGCGAAACATCTTCGCGGAGGCTTTCAGTGAAAACGCTTCCTTGCGGTTGAGGCAGACTATTCTGGACGCTCTGATAGATCCTTACGCTGCGGGGCCGAATGTCCGCCTGTTTGAAATCCCGTATGAGGAATCGATCGCGGATGATCCCGAGCGGGAAATTGACCGTTGGATCAGTCGTATTTGCCAGGCAACCGGAACCGATATTGATGCCCTGGCCTTTGAATATCAAAAACGGGTCAATGCCCTGGCGAAGGAGATCGCCTGGGGATGACCGTCTTGCCGGAAAATATCGCCAAACGCGTCCTGACGGCCGAGGAAGCTGCTGAATATTGCGGGTGCAAATCCATCCGTCAATTTACGGCGCGGGTGCGGCGCGGTTTGTACGTAGAACCGATTGGCGGGGATTCGCGAAACGGCTGGGACCGTAAGGCACTGGACCAGAGACTCGATTATATGTCCGGGATTGCCGCCGCGCCGGTACAGGATGACAAGGCACTTTGGCTGGAGGCGATCAATGGTGCGGGTTGACCATAAATTTGTCTACAGGAAGCAGCGCCAGCGCCGCCGCAAGAAGGACGGATCGATCTGGTCGCGGACCTACTACTATTACCGTCGGCCCGGTGCGCCGGACGATGGCGTGCGACTGCCGGACGATCCGGCAAGCCCCGAATTCGCTGCTACCCTGCAACAGTTCAACGAGAGGGTAGAAAACCAGCCGGCGAAACCGGCGCCAGCCAGCTTGGCCGGCCTGGTCGAGCGTTACAAGGCCGCGCCGGAATTCACGGATCTGGCGGTGAAGTCGCAAAAGGACTATGGCCGCATTCTCGGAAACCTGACAAAGCGATACGGTCACCTGCCGTATGCGGCTATCGATCGGGAAGTGGTCTACGCGATACGGGACAGCCTGGCGGCGACGCCAACCTGGGCGAACTATACGACTAGAGTATTGCGGCTCTTGCTGGGATGGGCTGTGGACCGGGGCATGCTGGCGAGCAACCCTGCTTCGCGGCCGAAACAACTACGCATCGCGCCGCGCCGCCAGGTGTGGAGCGAGGAAGCTGAAGCGGCGTTTCTGGCGCTGGCACCCGCGCCGATGGCGCTGGCCTACACGATGGCGGCTTACTCAGCCCAGCGCCAGGGGGATATTCTGGCGATGACCTGGGCGCAGTTCACGAATGGCCGCTTGCGGCTGCGCCAGGCAAAAACAGGTGCCCTTGTGGAGGTTCCGTGCCATTCGGTCCTGTTGAAGGCATTGGACGGCGCGCCACGCGTTTCAACACATATCCTGACCTCTGAGAAAGGCCGGCCATTCAAGGCCGATCACTTCCGCCACGAATGGCGCAAGGTCACTACGGCGGCAAAACTGGACGGATTGCAGTTTCGCGACCTTCGGCGAACAGCGATGGTGCGCCTGGCAGAGGCGGGCGCAACGGAAATCGAAGTTGCGGCCGTTAGTGGTCATGAAATCGAACAGACTCGCCGCATTCTGGAAACCTACATCCCGCGCAACAGCCAAATGGCCGGCGCAGCGGTGCAGAAACTGGAGGATGTGCGAAAGAAACGAGAACGCGAAAAGCGCAAAACTGGGAAACAGGCAGCGAAAAAACTGGGAAACAGTGGCAGGAAGTAAATTGAAACCCCTGATTTTCTAATGAAAATCAAGGGGGTAAATGGTGGGCTGTATAGGATTCGAACCTATGACCCGCTGATTAAGAGTCAGCTGCTCTACCAACTGAGCTAACAGCCCCCAAGGGGTAATCCCGGTGTTATCACCGGCTGTTGGTATCGCCGTCATGGCTGGTTCCGGGAAGGTTTCCGGGTGTCCGGCCTGGATAACGGCGGGCAGGGTATAGCAAAGCGGTTCCCCTTTGTCGAGGGTGCGCGGTGTCGTATCAGGTGAAGTGGAAAGCGCGGTACCAGATGAGGCCGAGCCACTCGTGAAAGGCATAGAAGCTGCGATGCAGGGACTTTGCCGATGGCATGAGAATGTCCGTCTTGATCGCGCCATCATGCAGATTTGTGTAGCCGGCGGCTGCCGGCCAGGCGGTGAAACCGGCGGCGCGGAAGGCGGCGAGCGCGCGGGGCAGATGCCAGCCCTGGGTGACGACATAAACGGACCGGATATCCAGCGGTGACAGGATGCGCGCGCTGAACGCCGCGTTTTCCTGTGTCGTCAACGACCGGCTTTCGACCCAGTTCGCCGCAACGCCAAAATCGCGTTCCAGTGACTGCTGCATCAGGGTCGCCATGGGCGGCCGTTCTTCGTCGGGGCCGCCACCTGTGACCAGGATCGGCAGGCCCGTTTCGCGATGCAGGCGTGCCCCGAACCGCAGTCGGTCCAGGGTCATGGCGTCGATATCGACGGCGCTGCCCTGTGGCGTGAGATCGAGATAGCCTGCTGACAGGATCGCGATTGCCTGCGGCGGCGCTGCATTCGCTGCCGGGGTTTCGATACCGCTTTCCAGCAAGGCAAGCAGCCTGTTGGCGACAAGCCCCGTGCTGAGCAGGTACAGGGTGACGCAGGCGGCGGTAACCAGCGCCAGGCCAAGCCGGCGGCGCCGCCGCGCCAGCCATAGCCCTATGATGATCACGACAAGCAGATTGGCCGGCGGCAGGGCCAGCCCCTTGATCAGCTCATACATGGGTTATCGCTGCCCTTTGTGCATCGGACTTGAGGTCAAAGACCTTCGCCATTGCGGGCAATGCGAATGTCACGATGGATATAGACACAGATCACCAGCCCGAACCCGGCCATCACAGTCAGCATTGCGGTGCCGCCATAGGAAATAAGCGGCAGCGGCAGACCGACGACGGGCAACAGCCCCATCACCATTGCGATGTTGATGAAGACGAACAGGAAAAACGTAAAGGTCACGCCGATTGCAACCAGCCGTCCGAAATGGTTGCTGCTGCGCAATGCGATTGCGACGCCGTAGAGGCACAGCAAAGTGTAGAGACCAAGCAGCCCCAGCCCGCCGACCAGCCCGAATTCCTCTGCCAGCATGGTGAAAATAAAATCAGTCTGTTTCTCCGGCAGGAAGCTGAGATGGCTTTGTGTGCCGCCCATGAATCCGCGTCCGAACATGCCACCGGACCCCAGCGCGATCTTTGACTGCAGAATATGGTAGCCGGCTCCCAGCGGGTCCCGTTCGGGGGTGAGGAATGTAAGAATACGCTCCTTCTGGTATCCGTGCAGAAAGGTCCAGCCGACGGGCACGGCGATCGCGCCGGCAACGACCACCAGGGCGAACTTCCACAGCCGGACGCCGGCGGCAAAGAAGACCGCACCGCCCCCCATCAGGATCAGCAGCCCGGTCCCCAGATCCGGCTGACGCAGGACAAGGGCAAATGGCACGCCGACCAGCAGCAATGGCGCGATAAGGACGGTTGGCCGACTGATTTCCTCGACGTTGAGGCGATGAAAATATCGCGCCAGCGCCAGCACCAGGGCGATCTTGATAAATTCCGACGGCTGGATACGAAAGAACCCGAGTTCGATCCAGCGCTTGGCGCCACCCTTGATTACCCCCGCGAATTCGACCCCGAGCAGCAGCACCAGCGTCAGCCCGTATATGACGTAGGCGTATCGCAACCATATCCGTATATCGACCAGCGCAATGCCGATCATAATCACAAACCCGACCCCGAACCGCATCATCTGGGCGGATGCCCAGGGGCGCATGTTGCCGTTCGCGGCGGAGTACAGCATCGCGAAACCGATCGAGGCGACCAGAAGGATCAGCAGGATCAGCGACCAGTTCATCTGCCAGAGTTTCCGCGACAGGGTCAGGTTCGGCATGTTGCGGTCAATGGATTTCATAATGGCGATGCTTTCGCCGGCTTGCCGGTTTCCGCGAGGCGCCCGGCCTCACCACGTCGGCCTGAATTGCGCCGTTGTGCTTCTTCCAGCAAGACGCTGGCAATCGGTGCGGCCGATGTCGAGCCGCCGCCGCCATGTTCCACGATCACGGATACAACGTATTGCGGCGCATTCACCGGTGCGTAGCCGACAAACAGCGCATGGTCGCGTTCCCGCCATGGTTTTTCGGCATTCTTGCGGACGCCGCCTTCGCGTTCGGCCATGCTGATGCGCCGCACTTGCGATGTGCCGGTTTTGCCGCCCATCGCCATGGCCGGATCCTTGATACGTGACTTTCGCGCCGTGCCGCGTTGATGATTGACCACCTGGTCCAGCGCTTCCATGACGATCTGGCGCGCGGATGCCGAAACGCCGATGTCGGCGAACGGGCTATTAACCGGGATGTCTACCTCCGACGACTCCAGCGGCGGCGTGGCGATCAAACGTGGTTTTACAGCCTTGCCGCCGTTGACGAGCCGCGCGGTCATGACGGCGAGTTGCAGCGGCGTTGCCAAAACAAAGCCCTGGCCGATCGCGGCGATCAGGGTTTCGCCCTTGTGCCAGGGCTGGCCGTATACGGCCCGTTTCCAGGCTTTTGTCGGGATCAGTCCGGATTTTTCTTCGGACAGTTCAAATTCGAACCGTTCCCCCAGACCCATCCGCTTGGCCATTTCGGCGATACGGTCCACGCCCAGTTTCAGGGCGACGTCATAAAAATAGACATCGCAGGATTCACGGATGGCGTCGCGAATATCGACATGCCCGTGGCCGTGTTTTTTCCAGCAATGGAACTGGCGGTTGCCAAGTTTGGTAAACCCGCGGCAGAAAACCCTGTGATCCGGGTCGATGCCGGCTTCCAGGGCTGCCAGTGCGACGACGATCTTGTATGTCGAACCCGGCGGATACTGACCGGCGATCGCCTTGTTTGTCAGCGGTACATAGGGGTCACGGACCAGCTTGCGCCATTCGTCGCCGCTTAATCCCTCGCTGAAGGCGTTGGGATTGAATCCGGGGGAGGACACCATGGACAGGATGTCCCCGTTATGGGCATCCATGATGACGGCGGCGGCACTGTGTTCTTCCGCCAGCCGGTCGGAGACAATGGTCTGAAGTTCGGAATCGATGGTCAGGGCGATTTCCGAACCGGGTTGGCCCTCGTCGCGTCGCAATTCACGGATGACCCGGCCAAAGGCATTGACCTCGACCTGGCTGTTGCCGGCCTTGCCCCGCAATGCGGAATCGAAATAACGCTCGATACCGCGTTTCCCGATCCGGAATCCGGGCAGTTCGAGGACAGGGTCGCCGGTCAGGTCTTTCTCGGATACAGCCGCGACATAGCCCATGACATGGCTGGCCACTTCACCTTGCGGGTAATAGCGGGACAGGCCGACGTCGATGCTGACACCGGGCAGGTTGGGCGCATTGACCTCCAGCCGGCTGACTTCATTCCAGCTCAGGTTCTCACGCACGGTGACTGGCACGAAGGCGCGGCGCCGCTTGATATCGCGCAGCACCCGGTCATGATCGAACGAACCGGGTTCAAGCAGACTTTCCAGCCTTGCCAGGGTTGCGTCCACATCGTCGATCTGTTCGCGGATAATGACGATCCGATAGTTCTGGACGTTGATTGCCATCGGCGCCCCGAACCGGTCGGTGATATAGCCGCGTGGCGGGGCCAGCAGCCGCAGATTGATGCGGTTTTCTTCTGCCAGCGTTCGGTATCGGTCGGATTGAACCACCTGCAGGTAATACATCCGCGCACCCAGACCCGCGAACAGCACCAACTGGCCACCGGTCAGCATGGCAGCGCGGCGGCTGAAAATTTTCTCGCGCGGTTTCTCGGTGCTCACGTCAGATATTCTCTTGCGGCAGCGACCGCTGGATACGCACAAACAGCCACGCGATGGGCGGGTAGAGGGCGATCGTCATGAAATACTTGAACAATGCAGGTTTGGGCGAAATGAACATTTCCAGATAGATCGACATCAGGATCCACTCGCACAACAGGGCGGCGGCGGCAACGACCATGAAGCCCCACCAGACGACAGCAAAGGACTTGTTGTAGAAAACCCGCCGCTGGGTGACACAAATGCCGAAGACACCCAGCAGGATAAAGGCATTCAGCCCCAGCGGTGCACCGGTCAGAATGTCCTGGAAGATGCCGATGACGAAGACGGCCGCTGCCGGTAACAGTTCGGTACGATGCATCGACCAGTAATAAACGGACATCAATGCCAGCATCGGTACGATGAAACTGGCTTCGGGCAGACGGATCGGTATAACGCCCGCGACGACCATGCATAACGTGATCAGCACCGGCGTCGTGTTGCGCAGTAGGGTGTCGAGCCGTTGCCAGACAGTCGCTTTCATTGTCCCGACAGTGTCCCTGAAAACAAAAGGTTCAGGAAGCCGATTTGCAGCTACTTGGCTTCCTGTCGCACCTGATCCTGCCGGGGCGCTTCATCGAGCACGCCGGCAAGACCCAAATCCATGATCCGTACATATTCCAGACTGCTCTGGGATACAAAGGTTTCCACGCGGATGCCGTTGGCGCCGGTGCCCCCAACAATGCCGACTGGCAGTCCCGGCGGAAATACGCCGCCCTGTCCGGAGGTCACGACATGGGCGCCGAGCTGTATATTCGCATTCGCGGCGAGGTAAATGATTTTCGGCTGGCTGGAATTGTCACCGGCAAGCACCGCGCGGTCACGATTTTGTCCGACAGCAACCGGAATGCGGCTGTTCAGGTCATTGATCAGCAGGATGCGCGATGCGCGCTCGCCCGTTTCGACAATGCGTCCAATCAGTCCCTCACCGACAACGACGGGCAAGCCGATGCGGACGCCGTCGCGTTTGCCGGCATTGACCAGCATGGTGCGGACGAATGCTCCGCCGGTATCGGCGATGATCCGTGCTGAAATGTACTGCGCTTCCGGTGCGGGTACGTAATTCAGCAATTCGCGAAGCCGGGCGTTCTCCGCCGCCAGTTCACGTGCCGCAGCCTGCCATTGCAGCAACCGGGCATTATCCTTGCGCAGGGTGACGTTCTCTTCCCGCAGATTGACCAGATAGCGGGCTTCATCAACGATTGCCGCGCCCGTCGCGACCGGTTTTGACAGGGCTTCCAGCATGGGTGCCGACGTATCCGTCACCCACATTCTTGCCCGGTCGAAAATTTGCGGGTCCGCTTTGCCGACCATCAGCACCGTGCCGGCCGCGAGCAGGAGGAACAGAAACGCGAAACGCTGCGCCAATGCGCGCAGCGGTGCCGTTACCCGTTGAATCGATTCAGGCCGTTTCGCCAATTCGTGTCATTCCCTTTGCCGGCTTTCGCCGACGGTCCCGATTGTGAAATCAGTACATGTTGATCAATACGTTATTCAGCGTTTTCATTTCTTCAAGGCAACGCCCTGTACCCAGTGCGACGCAGGACAATGGGTCGTCGGCGATGGATACCGGGAGACCGGTTGCATGCCGCAGCACGAAGTCCAGGTTTCCCAGCAATGCGCCGCCGCCGGTCAGGACAATACCCTTGTCGACGATATCGGCGGCCAGTTCCGGCGCGGTGTGTTCCAGTGCGACCTTGACCGCCTCGACGATGGCGCCGACCGGTTCGGCCAGGCTTTCCGAAATCTGCCGTTCGCTAATGAACAGTTCCTTGGGCACGCCGTTCATCAGGTCGCGACCCTTGATTTCCATGATGTCGCCTTCGCCTTCTTCCGGCGGGCAGGCTGATCCGATTTCCTTCTTGATCCGCTCGGCGCTGCTTTCACCGACCAGCAGATTATGGTTGCGGCGGATATACGCGATGATCGCCTCGTCCATCTTGTCGCCGCCGACGCGGACCGAGCGCGAATAAACGATCCCGCCCAGTGACAGGACTGCGACTTCGGTCGTGCCGCCGCCGATATCAACAACCATCGAACCGGTCGGTTCCGTCACGGGAAGCCCGGCGCCAATTGCGGCGGCCATCGGCTCTTCGATCAGGAATACCCGGCGGGCCCCGGCGGCTTCCGCTGAATCCTGAATGGCGCGGCGTTCGACCGCTGTCGAACCCGAGGGAACGCAAACAATAACCTGCGGACTGGCGAAGCTGCGACGGTTATGCACCTTACGAATAAAGTGTTTGATCATTTCTTCCGCGACTTCGAAGTCGGCGATAACGCCGTCACGCAAGGGACGAATTGCCTGGATGTTGCCCGGTGTCCGGCCAAGCATCATTTTGGCTTCATCGCCGACCGCCAATACCTGCTTGCGGCCCTTTATTTCCGCAATGGCGACGACGGAGGGTTCGTTCAGAACGATTCCGCGCCCCTTCACATAGACGAGCGTGTTCGCAGTGCCGAGATCTATTGCCATATCGGCAGATAACATACCGAGAATTCGTGAAAACATGGTTACCGACTTACCCCCAAAACGCCCGGTTACATCGCTGGCCTGCGGTTTGAAAACACGAAATCGCGTGTTCTGCCATAGGCTGGATTAACTCTGTCTGGACCTGTTCAACTGTATCGAGTTGCTGTAATGGTGCCCGAATATCGTTAACGTATAGTAATCATTCGGCATAATAAAGGAAAACGCATATATTCGATCAAGACTCCGGCGCATGAATTTTTGCGGTAACCCGGTTAAAATGCGTTCTGGCCTTTCAACGGACGACGCCCGCAACGCCAAGGGGCGTCACGGGCGTCGGATTTCACTGCCGGAATGTTGCCGGATCAGTTCTTTGACTTGTCGACCAGCGCGTTTTCGGCGATCCACGGCATCATGCCGCGCAGCCGTGCACCGACTTCTTCCAGCGAATGTTCGCTGGAAAGCCGCCGTTCCGCCTTGAGGCGCGGCTGGCCGGCGCCACATTCGCTCATCCAGTTGGAAACGAACTTGCCCTGCTGGATGTCGGCCAGGATACCCTTCATGGCCTTCTTGCTTTCTTCGGTAATGACCCGCGGACCACTTTCGTAATCGCCGAACTCCGCAGTATTCGAAACCGAATAGCGCATGTTGGCCATGCCGCCTTCATAGATCAGGTCGACAATCAGTTTTACTTCGTGGACGCATTCGAAATAGGCCATTTCCGGTGCATAACCGGCTTCGACCAGCGTTTCGTAACCGGCCTGGATCAGTGAGGTCAGCCCGCCGCACAGGACAGCCTGCTCGCCGAACAGATCGGTTTCGCATTCTTCCTTGAAGGTCGTCTCGATGATGCCGGCGCGGCCGCCGCCAATGGCGCTGGCGTAGGAAATACCGATGTCATGCGCGTTGCCGGAAGCGTCCTGGTGGACGGCGATCAGGCAAGGGACGCCGGCGCCCCGTTCATATTCGGAACGAACCGTATGGCCCGGGCCTTTCGGCGCGATCATGAACACGTCGATATCGGTCCGCGGCTCGATCAGGTTGAAGTGGATCGCCAGGCCGTGAGCGAATGCAATCGCCGCGCCCGGACGCATATTCGGGCCGAGTTCGGTGGCATACAGGTCGCGCTGGATTTCGTCCGGCGCCAGCACCATGACAACGTCGCCCCACTTGGCGGCATCGGCGGCGGTCATGACCTTGAAGCCGGCGTCTTCCGCCTTCTTCGCGGAACCGGAACCCGGGCGCAGTGCCACGGCGACTTCCTTCACGCCGCTGTCGCGCAGGTTCATGGCATGGGCATGGCCCTGGCTGCCATAACCGACGATAACGACTTTCTTGCCCTTGACCAGGTTGACGTCTGCGTCACGGTCATAAAAAACGCGCATGGTATCTTCCTCGCTAAATGAATTAATGTCCGTCCCGGACGGCTGTACGTGACGCGCTTTTAAAGGACCTCGGACCCTCGGGCAATGGCGACGGCTCCGCTACGCGCGACCTCGACCTTGCCCAATGCGCGCATCAGGTGGGTGAACGAGTCGATCTTTTCCTTCGACCCGGTGACTTCGAACACAAATGACTCGGTTGTCGTGTCGGCGACATTGGCGCGGAAGATATCCGCGATCCGCAGGGATTCCCGCCGTTCCTCGCCCGTGGCAGCGACCTTGATCAGGGAAATTTCCCGTTCGATATACGGGCCTTCCTCTGTCAGGTCATGCACGATGCTGACCGGCACCAGCCGATGAAGCTGCGCCTTGATCTGCTCGATGATCATCGGCGTACCGGACGTCACCAGTGAAATGCGGGACTGTTGCTCGTCCTCGCTGATGGTGGTGACGGTCAGGCTTTCGATATTGTAGCCGCGGCCGGAAAACAGGCCGACGACACGGGCCAGTACGCCTGGCTCGTTGTCCACGATCACCGCCATGGTGTGCCGTTCGATCACGTCGGTTCCGATCTTGTCGGGAAATATACTGGCCATCAGACAAGCACCTTTCCGGCTGCGGAAACCGGGTTTGCATTTTTGTCCGCGGTGTTCAGCAGCATGTCGTTATGCGCGGCACCGGACGGGATCATCGGAAAGACGTTTTCGGTCTGATCGACGCAGATATCGGCAATGATGGGGCGCGGCGTATTGATCATTTCGTCGATGACATTGTCCAATTGCCCCGGGTTCTCTGCCCGCAACCCGACCCCGCCGAAAGCTTCCGCCAGTTTGACGAAATCGGGCAGGGCTTCGGAATAGGTTTCCGAATAGCGGCCGCCGTGCAGCAGTTCCTGCCATTGCCGGACCATCCCCATATATTCGTTGTTGAGGATGAAGACCTTGATCGGCAGGCGGTACTGAATTGCCGTCGCCAGTTCCTGAATGTTCATCATCGTCGACGCTTCACCGGCAATGTCGACCACCAGCGCATCGGGATGGGCCAGTTGCACACCGACAGCCGCGGGCAGTCCATATCCCATCGTTCCCAGCCCGCCGGACGTCATCCAGTGGTTCGGTTTCTCGAAATGGAAATGCTGTGCCGCCCACATCTGGTGCTGGCCGACTTCGGTTGTGATGAAGGTTTCGCGGTCCAGCTTCTGGGATGCCTGATACAGTCGTTCGATTGCGTATTGCGGCTTGATGATCTTGTCGGAATGTTCGTAGCCCAGCGACTTGATCGACCGCCAGCCGTTGATCATGTCCCACCAGGTATCCAGGGCCTTGCCGTCGGCCTTGTAGTTCTTCGCCTGCCAGATGGCAAGCATGTCTTCCAGCACCGACGCGACATCACCGATGATTGGTATATCGACGGTGACGTTCTTGTTGATCGAGGACGGGTCGATATCGATATGGATGATCTTGGCATCCGGTGCAAAGGCATCCAGCCGCCCGGTCACCCGGTCGTCGAAGCGGGCGCCGACGCAGATCATCACGTCGCAGCCATGCATCGCCATATTGGCTTCGTACGTTCCGTGCATGCCCAGCATGCCCAGGAACTGCTTGTCCTTGCTGGGGAACGCACCGAGGCCCATCAGCGTCAGCGTGCAGGGATATCCGGTTGTGTGCACGAATTTCGTCAACAACTCGCTGGCACGTGGGCCCGAATTGATCACGCCGCCGCCGGCATAGATGATCGGTTTCTTCGCCCCGGCCAGCAGCGCCGTTGCCTGTTCGAGCGCCTGCGGCGCGCCCTTGATCTGCGGACGATAGGTCCGGTGCTCGACCTTCTCCGGCATTTCGTATGTGCCTTCGGCGAACTGGATGTCTTTCGGCAGGTCGATGACCACCGGCCCGGGCCGCCCGGTCGACGCAACGTAATATGCCTCGTGCATCACGTCGCCCAGCTTGTCGGCATCCTTTACCAGGTAGTTGTGCTTGGTACAGGGTCGGGTAATGCCGGTCGTGTCGCATTCCTGGAAGGCGTCATTGCCGATCAGATGCGTCGGCACCTGCCCGGTCAGGCACAGGATCGGAATCGAATCCATCAGCGCGTCGGTCAACCCGGTCACGGCGTTGGTGGCGCCCGGACCGGATGTCACCAGCACGACCCCGACCTTGCCGGTTGAGCGCGCATAGCCTTCGGCCGCGTGGACCGCGCCGCCTTCCTGACGGACCAGAATATGGCGAATGCGATTCTGCTGGAAAAGTGCATCGTAAATCGGCAGCACGGCACCGCCGGGATAACCGAATACGACTTCGACACCCAAATCCACCAGGGATTTGATGACGATTTCCGCTCCGGTCATTTTTTCGCTAGCCATGATCTTCTCCATTTGCCCCGAAATGTTTTGCCTGTGCTGCGCTGCAACCGGGCATGTCACATCTGGTTCGGTTCTTGCTGTCGGGGGCCGCCTGGCCCGTCCGTCAGTCGTTCGATATTCCGTTTCGCCACGTTTTCCGCCCTTTCAGGGGGCGAAGGGCGCCGAACATAGGGGCTCATTCTTCAGGAGTCAACAGGTTTTGGCGAATAAATGCAAAGATTTCTAATTCTGATTTTTGCGAATATTTCACAAAAATACGATAATCAGCAATAATCTGATTCTGAAACCATGTTGTCTGGCGTTTTGCATAGCGGCGGGTTGCCTGCTGCGCTGCCGCGACGGCGGTTTCGAGTGGAATTTCCCCGGCGAGGTGCCGCATGAAGTCCGGCAGTCCCAGCGCCTTCATCGCCGGCAGGCCCGGATCAATTCCCGCCCCGTAAAGAGGCGCTATTTCCTCAAGGGCGCCTTCGCTGATCATGGCCTCAAGTCGGTCATTGCAGGCGGCATACAGCGTGGCGCGCGGCGGCTGCACGACAATGCTGGCGAAGCGCAGCCCCGGCGGCGGGCCTTCCGCTGGAATTGCCTGCCACTCGGAAAGCGGCCGACCCGTTGCCTCAAACACTTCCAGCGCGCGGGCAATTCGCTGGCGATCGCCCGGTGGTAATCTTGCGGCCGTGGCGGGGTCGACCGTTTCCAACGCGGTATAGGCCGCGTCTACGCCGTCCCGGGCCAGGCGCTGGCGCACGGCGTCGCGAACCGTTTCCGGTACATCCGGCATCGGGGACAGCCCCTCAGTCAGGGCGCGTATATAAAGTCCGGTACCCCCGCAGATGACCGGCAGTTTTCCGGCGTCATGGGCTGCGGTGATTTCGGCAATCGCCATGTCGCGCCATCGCGCCGCCGAACAGGTCTCGTGCACGGAAAGCACGCCGTATAGCCGATGCGGCGCGCGGGCTTCGTCGTCCGGGCTGGGTCGTGCGGTGAGAATCCGCAGCTCCCGATAGACCTGCATGCTGTCGGCATTAATGATGACGCCGTCGAATTCCTGTGCCACGGCCAGCGCCAGCGCCGATTTACCGCTCGCGGTTGGGCCGGCGATGATCAGGACGGGTTTATTGTTGGTTTGGGTCGACATTTTCCTGGACCAGTTTGATGCCATTTCATTGGGACAAGACAGTCAACGTGGCGAAGCTGCAAGCCGGATTATCGGGGCGTCGGAATACCTTACAACTCCAATGGTCTCTCGAAAGGGCGGTAAGGTGTTGTTTTATAATATAAAAAAATCGTTCCTGGTGTATGGCTCTCAAAATAAGTGTCGGAATTCTTTACGTTTTGCAATTACCGCGGGAATTATAAAAAGGAAAAATCAATATTTTCAATATGTTGCCGTTTCGGCATGAATGTTGCTTCAGTGGTTAACGCTCTAGGGTGGGATGATGAAGCGCAAGACTTTTCCTCTTTATAAGAGCGAAACGATACCAAAGGAAAAACAATGCGATACTTGTTTCCAGCAATTATTGCTGCCGCCGGGTTTTTAGGCGCGGCAGGATCAGCACACGCCGTCGTTTCATTCGACCAGAACGTCACGCCGGATGTGATCTTCGGGTCAGGCAACGCAAATGGTTCGTTTACCGTCGACACGAATAACGGCATCGAACTGGGCCTGCGCGGCAAGCTGCGTTTCGATTCGAATAATCAGCCGCAGAATACTTTTAACAGTAATGGCGACGGCACCTATAGTTTCCAGCCATTTACGCCACCGACCGGTTTTAGCTTTGCGCCCGATTCGCCGACAACGCCGGTCTGGAACTTTGAATGGTCGATCAATTCCAACGTCGACGGAACGTCGGGCAATAACCTGGACGACCTGATCTACCGTATCAGCCTGGATTTCGATCCGACGGCAGGGACGAATTTTCTGTCGTTTGATCCGATCAACCTCGCCTTTGCGGATCATGCGACCGGCAACAACGGTACGGGCAACGGTGGCGGGTCCTCGGTCAGCAGCGGTAACCCAAACCGTGAAGCTGATTACGCAACAGCGATCGCCAACAACAACGTCGCGCAGAATTCCTGGAGCATGGAGTTCTTCAACGACGCGCCATTCGATATCTTCGATCCCGATGTTGAAGGCGTCTACACGTTCACGCTTGAAGCGTTTTCCGACAGTCAGTCGGTTGATCCGCTGGCCAGCGTATCGATCGATATTGTCGTTGCGTCTGTTCCGGAACCGGCAGCATTGTCGCTCCTCGGGATGGGCCTGATCGGCCTTGGTGTTGTCGCACGGCGTCGTCGCCGCAAGGTCTGACCCGCACACGCAAGCACTGTTAACACGGGCGCCGCCGGCAGCAGGTTGAAACCGCTGCCGGCGGCGTTTTCGTGTCCGGCCTCCCGGCGCTGCCAAATCGGACCCTCCCTTGTCCGTGGGGACGCATTCTGTTCCAGTAATGGGATGCGCGCCTGCATCTGGCGCAGAGCCAAGGGGGGAAATCATGACCGAAGCCAGCCTGGACGATCTTGTATCCTATGAATGCACGGACCAGATCGCGACCATCACCTTTCACCGGCCTGAGAAGCTGAACGCCTTCAATGACGAACTCGTCGTGGCGCTGGATCGGCGGCTGAAGCAGTTCGACGCGGACCCGGATGCCAATGTTGCGATCCTTTGCGGCGAGGGGCGGGCCTTTTCCAGCGGTGCGGATGTGCAACAGCGCCAATTGCGCAGCAAGGAGGAATTCGAGAAGCTGGGCGGGCCGCAGGGCCATGGCGCCAGCTCGCATGACCTGCTGACCAAATCGGTGAACTGGAAGCCGGTCATCGCCGCGCCCCATGGTTATGTGCTGGGGCTATCGGTCGGCATCGTGTTCGAATGCGACCTGGTGGTGGCGGAGGAAGGTACCAAATTCCAGATTACCGAAACTTCGCGCGGGCTGGGCGCAGCCAAATACTGGGGGTTGCTGGACTTCCGCGGCGCCGCCGCATTCGGGACGGAAATGGCGCTGACCGGCCGGTTCTTCGCTGCCGAGGAGGCGAAGGAAGCCGGGCTGATTAACCGGATTGCACCCAAGGGGACGTATCTGGATGTCGCGCGCGAACTTGCGGCGGAGGTCAACAAGAACCCGCCGTTGAGCGTGCGTGCGACCGTGCGCGCACGGCGCTGGTACATGCATCGGCGCAGCGAGGAAATGCTGCATATGAGCGCGCCGCTGAAGCTGTACCTCAGCGAGGATTTCCAGGAAGCCGCGCGTGCCTTTGCGGAAAAACGCCCGGCGGGGCCGTTCAAGGGGCGCTGATCCGAGGCAGCCGAAGGGGATGGCCGACGATTATATGCTATGCGCGTCGGCCATACGCCGGCCGAATTTATCGGTCCGGATTAAAATTACCCTCGTTTCGTGCCCTCAGGACTCTTTTGCTGCCAAGGCGCGTGCGGTAGAATGGATGCATCAACCATGTTCCATAACAGGAAGGGCTAATTATGCCGTTGTTAGAGGTAGGGGAGAAGGCACCGTCCTTTTCCATGACCAACCACGACGGAGCAAATGTTTCCTCAGGCGATTTCGCCGGGAAATACGTGCTTCTGTGGTGGTATCCAAGAGCCGATACACCCGGCTGAACCGTTGAAGGCAAGGGGTTCCGTGATCGAATCCAGGAATTCAACGACAGTAACGCCGTCATTCTCGGCGTGAGCTTTGATTCGCCTGATGCGAACAAGGCGTTCCGTGACAAGTTCGACTTTCCGTACGACTTGTTAAGCGATACCGAAAAATCGGCCTCCGTTGCCTATGGCGCGGCGGCCGGTATGGATGCTGAAAAGCCGACCCGCGTGTCGGTTTTGATCGGCCCGGACGGGACCATTGCCAAGGCATATGCCTCGGTGAAGCCCGCCGAACATCCTGACCAGGTATTGGCGGACCTGAAGAGCCTGTGACCTGACCGGTCATTGGAAGCCGGCGGAAGGTATTTGCCTTCTGCCGGCTTTTTCATTTACGAAGGCGGCCATCCCGCGGCGGAAGACTACCGGTTGCGCCCCCTGAATGTATTTTCGTCGTAAAGCTTGTCTTTTAGGTTGAGTGCGCTGCGGTACTGACGTAATCAAGGTCCCGAAACTACAAAAACCAAGGGAGGGACTAATGTACTCTAAGACCATCAGTATCGCCATTCTGGCCGTTGTCGCGAGTGGTTGTGCATCTATTGTTTCAGGAACCAGTCAGTCGATGTTTATCGAAACACCGCAACTGACCGGGGCGTCCTGCAAGCTGACCGACAGTAAGAGTGGCGAGTGGTTCCTGCCGAGCACACCCGGAAGTGCGACTGTACAGAAGGGCAATGGCCCGATGAACATCACGTGTGAAAAAGAAGGCTACGAGACAACGACCATCAACGTGGAAGAAAGCTTTGCCGGCGCGACGCTTGGTAACATCATTCTCGGTGGTGGCATCGGTATTCTGGTGGACGCGGCATCCGGTGCGGCGCAGATCTATCCGGATAACGTACAGGTCTGGATGAAGCCGACCGAATGGAAATCCAAGGCCGAAGAAACGGCATGGCATAGTGAAAAGCAGGCATACGAAGAACAGCTGGCGGAAAAGAACAAGCCTCAGGAAGCGCAGTAACGAAGGCCAATTCCCAAATTGCCGGTAATCCGGTAAAACCGGATACTGGATTATTGGCAATCAGGGAGGAACGATCATGATCTACGAACTGCGCGTGTACCACTGTATATCGGGGCGGCTGCCGGCGCTGCTGAACCGCTTCGATACGATTACGCTGAAGATCTGGGAACGTCACGGCATCAAGCAGGCCGGTTTCTGGACCGTACTGGTCGGCAACTCCAACCAGGATCTCTACTACATGCTGGAATGGGAATCGCTGGCGGACCGTGAAACGAAATGGAATGCGTTTCAGGCCGATCCGGAATGGCATACCAAACGGGCTGAAACCGAAAAAGACGGCGCGATCGTTGCTTCGGTCGAGAACTCGTTCCTGCAGCCGACGGCCTTCTCCTCCGTAAAATAGGCGAACCTGCAGATTGATCGCCGGGCGGAAACCCGCTCGGCGATCGGTTGCCGGATGTTGATTTCCGAGCGTATTGGTTGTTACTGTCCGGTTAAATCAAATACGGTTTTGCACTTTCACTATTCATCCTGTTCAGGAGGACTCCGTCATGTTGCGAAGAGGCAGCCCGGTCATCGAAGCTGGTGCGGTGACATTTACGATCGAACAACAGCAGTGGGACGGCAATATCCACAGCCACCCCGATCAGGGTGTTATCATCATGGTGCGTGGTGATGTTGATGGCGCGGATACCGCATTGCTTCGGTTCAACTGTTTCGATGTCGAACAAAGCTATACCTATGCGCCGGACGGCAAGGCCAGGAAATGCTGGATCGATCCGATCACCGATGGCAACGCCATCGGCTGGAGCGTCCGGACAATGCGCAAGAACATGAAAGCCATGTTGACGGCTGCCGGTTTCGAAACCGTGGCAAAGAAAGTCAACATGAAGCTGGTCGACACGAAGCTGGACGAAGTCGATGCGGCGGCCCGCAACGAGTTCTTCAACAAGCGTGGCACGGTGAAGCATAACCGCGGCACCGACATGTTCGAAGCCGGCAATATCCGCTTCGGTCTTGAATTGCGCACCCTTGGCGACGATGGCGGTCTGGCGATCCATGTCCTTTCGGATGTGGTCGGCAAGCCAAGCGACCCCTTCGCCGAAGAAACCGAAATGCTGGCCTTCGACTGTTTCCGCAATGCGCCGCACTACCACTACGGTCCGCGCAACAAGAATCATCGGATTTACTGGGACAAGACCCTGGTTCCCGACCAGCTTGAATGGACGCTTGAGGTACTGAAGGCGCGCAAGCTGCGCCAGATGATCGCCCAGGCCGGCTATCCGGGTGTCGCGGCCGATCTGGACGAGGAAATTATCGCTTCCGTCCTGCCGGCACTGGAAGCCCGGGCGCGCCAGATGCAGCCGAAAGCAAAGCCTGTCAAAGCCAAGGCCAAACCAAAGGCGAAGCCTAAAGCCAAAGCCAAGGCCGGGCAGAAACTGAAGAAAGCAGCGTAATCGCTGTTATGCGACGGGACTGTTTTTCAGGGCTGATCGGGTCATCCGTTCAGCCCTGAATCGTTTCAGCACGGCACCAGGCCGCCATCGACGTTATAGGACTGCGCGGTGATATTCCGTGCGCCCGGCGACGCGAGGAATACCGCCAGGGCCGCAATGTCTTCCGGCTCGTTGGCCCGCCGGATGGGGATTGTCTCCAGCGCACCGCGCCGCGCTTCCTCAACCGAAACGCCCTGTTCCTTCGCCTTGACGATAGCAATAGCGTCGCCCATCGGCGTGTTGGTGACCCCGGGGCAGATTGCATTGACGTTTATGTTGTGCGGGCCAAGCTGCTGCGCCGCCGTTTTGGTCAGGGAGATCACGGCCCCCTTGCTGGCCGCGTAGGCCGCATTGGAGGTGTTGATATAGCCGCGCCCCGCGACGGAGGCGATATTGATGATGCGGCCGCCCCCCTGTTCGATCATCACGCGTGCGGCACCTTGCAGGCAGAAGAAAACGCCGCGTGCGTTGACGGTATGAATACGGTCCCAGTCATCTTCGGTCAGGTCCATGATATAGGCGCGGCGGGTCACGCCCGCATTGTTGACGATGACATCGAGCTGGCCGAATTCGGCCGTGGCTTTCGCGATCATTGCGTTAATAGACGCCACATCGCGGACGTCGACCTGCACCGCCAGCGATTTGACCTGGTAGGATGCGGCCTTGTCGGCGCTGCGTTGCGCCGCTTCCAGGTCGATATCGGCGGAAACGATCGTGGCGCCGGCTTCGGCCATCGCGTTGGTGATGGCGGCGCCGATCCCATTGCCCGACCCGGTCACCAGCACGACCTTGTCTTTCAGAATCATGATTTACCCCCGTTCGCAAAGTCTTGTGCTGCAACGTTCCGGGCGGCTTGTTCGCCCCGCCCGGTTCCGTCAGTTCCGTTACCGGCCTAGCTTTTCGTGCGTTCCTGATAGCGGTCGATTTCGCTCTGGATCGCATCAGCGGCCTGTCCGACAAACTTGTCGCGATTGGTGAAGCTGAAGTCGTAGCTGAGATCGCGCATGTCGTTGCTGCGCTGAAAATGCGGGAAGACATAGCGTGAAATCAGTTCGTAATTCCGCTTCGTCGCATCGAAGTCCGCCCAGTTATGGGCCAGCTGCATCAGCGAACCAAAGCCGCCGGACCCTTCCAGCAGGGTTTCGATGTATTCGATCGCGTCATCCGGTGTGCCGATAATGGCGTTCTTGGTTTCCATCAGCCATTCATAGGGATCGTCGATCCCCGCCGGGATGATCGGGAATGTCGCGATATCGCGGAAGTATTGCGCGAAATTTTCCAGGCCGAACTGAACGTTCTCCCGTGCCTTTTCGCGTGTTTCGGCAATATGCATCATTGTGACAAGCCGCCAGTTCTTGCGATGCACGGTCTTGCCGTTCTCGGTCGCCGCTTCCTCGCACATGCGCCAGTTCTCGGCATGCTTGGCCAATGCGTCGTCATTGGTGCCACCAATCGACAGCATGCCGAGGCCATGCTTGCCGGCTGCCAGTGCCCCCGATGGTGACCGGGCGCAGGCAACGGCCATTTCGGTGCGCGGTTGTGAATAGGGCCGCAGCTGCAGGTGTGCATCCTTCACTTCGAACCAGTCGGTTTTCTGCGTCACCGATTCGCCGTCCAGCAGACGAACCACAACGTCCAGCGATTCGTTCATCATGCGGCGCTGCGCTTCCGGATCGATTCCCATGCGATAGGCGTCGCCGGTCAGCGCGCCCGGACCCACGCCCAGCATGCACCGGCCCCGTGTCATGTGATCCAGTTGCACCATCCGGCCCGCGACCGTGAAAGGATGGTGATAGGGCAGCGACACGACGCCGGTACCCAGCCGGATATGTTTTGTGCGCTCCGCGGCCCCCGCGATAAACATTTCCGGGCAGGCGATTAGTTCGTATCCGCCGGAATGATGTTCGCCGACCCATGCTTCGTGATAGCCAAGCATGTCCAGATGTTCCAGCAACTGCATATCGCGTTCCATGGTCATGGTCGGGTTTTCGCCCATGGGATGGAACGGCGCCAGAAAGATGCCGAATTTCATATAGTTATCCGGAATCAACGAACGTGCGTGTGCAGAGTCAGTCATGGATTTTCCTCCCCGGGCTCCGCCATCCGGAACCGCAATGCCGAAATTTGAAATGTAACCTTACTGTATCCGATAGCCCGACAACCAGCCCACACTGGCAGCCACCGAAATCCCTGGATGGTTGCGGGTGTTGTATTGGTCACCACGTCGCATTGGTTGTCCGTATTCGATCCCTTGTCTAGTATCAATTCAGTAATGGTTGAACAAGGCGGGAGGGGATTGCCGTGTCGGTCATCATCGGAAGCGGGGACTACCGGTATCGGGTCGATACCGAATGGGGAACACTGCCGCCAGGCTGGTCATACACCGATGTCGCCGCGGTCGCCGTGGACAGCAAGGACAATGTCTATGTGTTCAACCGCGGGGAACACCCGATGATCGTGTTCGACCGGGCGGGCAATTTCCTGCGTTCCTGGGGGGAGGACATCTTCACCAAGGCGCACGGGCTCCATATCGGTCCAAATGAAACCCTGTACTGTACCGATGACGGTGATCATACGATGCGCGCCTGCACGCTGGATGGCAAAGTTTTGATGACCATCGGCATTTCCGGCAGGCCGGCGCAATACATGTCGGGTGAACCGTTCCATCGTTGCACGCACACCGCGCTGTCGCCGGATGGCGATCTCTATGTTTCCGACGGCTATGGCAATGCCCGGATCCATAAATATTCGCCGGACGGCAAATTGCTTTTTTCCTGGGGTGAATCCGGGGTCGAGCCGGGTCAGTTCAATCTACCGCACAATATTCTGTGCGATGCGGATGGCTGGGTCTATGTCGCTGACCGGGAAAACCATCGCATCCAGGTGTTCGACGGCAACGGAAAATTCGAAACCCAGTGGCACAATATGCACCGGCCCAGCGGGTTGTGCATGGAAACCTGCGCCAACCCGCTTTGCTATGTCGGTGAAATCGGGCCTGGCATGGCGGTCAATATCAATGCGCCGAATCTTGGGCCCCGCGTCACCGTGATGACCAACCAGGGTGACGTCCTCGCGCGTGTCGGCGATATTCGCGCCGGCCGCGGACCGCATCAATTCATCTCGCCGCACGGTCTCGCGGTGGACAGCCACGGCGACCTGTATGTCGGCGAAGTGTCATATACCGCCTGGCCGCGTTTTCCCTTTTCCAACGGCAATCCGCCGCCCGACGATCTGCGCAGCATGCGTAAGCTGATCCGTATACGGGATTGCAAACAAACCGTAAGAGATGCCTTGTATCGGGACGGATGGGGTGTGACATTCATGCGTCAACGGAGAATGAAAGGTTGAATCCACCCGGCGGATTGAACCCAGACCATTGACTTCTACCGGAAATTCTCTACCTAATACATATACGCGTTGCATTTGTTATGTGTTACTTGAATAGCCGGTACGCCGATTAGCCTAGTTTTCCCCTGACAATGTGATCGTTATACGACCGCGTGGGCACATGGTGTGCAGCGCGAAAACATGACTTCTGTTAGAGGAAAATACTATGGCTACAGGTACAGTTAAGTGGTTTAACCCCACCAAGGGTTTTGGATTCATCGAGCCGGAAGATGGCGGCAATGATGCGTTCGTCCACATTTCGGCCGTTGAACGCGCCGGGCTGAGCACCTTGAACGAAGGTCAGAAGGTCTCTTATGAGCTTCAGGCCGGTCAGAACGGAAAATCGTCCGCAGAGAATCTCTCTGTCGTCGACTAATACCGATCGACGACGCCGCCAGCCTCGGCTGGCGGCGGCTATCGAGGACCAGGCGAACAGTTCGCCTGCTGTTACTGGCACGCCGCTTCGGTTTTGCATGCATCGCGCTTTCATCCGCCATGCCGTTTTCGAGATCCGGCATAGTGGTATTAATGTGAGAAAGAACGACGTGATATGACCGATTTTGCGGGCCTTGAACTTGCCCAACCCATTCTTCGTGCCGTTTCGGATGAAGGATATACTTCGGCAAGCCCCATTCAGGCTAAATCCATTCCACCGTTAATGGCCGGGCGCGACCTTCTGGGTATCGCACAGACCGGTACCGGAAAAACGGCGGCTTTCGCTTTACCGATGCTGCACCGTCTGCTGGAAAGCAAACGTGAGCGGCAACGCTGTCAGACCCGGGCGCTGATTCTGGCCCCGACACGTGAACTCGCCTGCCAGATTGCCGACAGTCTACGGCGTTACGGTCGTCTTCTGCCCTTACGCACCGCAGTGGTCTTCGGTGGCGCGCCCAAGCGGCCGCAGGTCCGGACGCTGACGCAGGGTGTGGATGTTCTTGTCGCCACCCCGGGCCGTCTCCTTGATATGATGAAGCTTGGTCATCTGCAGCTTCACGCCGTGGAATTCTTCGTCCTGGACGAAGCGGACCGCATGCTCGATATGGGTTTTATCCCCGATGTGAAGAAGATTACGGCCGCCCTGCCCAAACGCCGCCAGACGGCGCTGTTTTCGGCCACGATGCCGAAATCGATACAGGGCCTTGCCGATGCATTGTTGCGCGACCCTGTCCGGATCGAAGCCGCACCGGCTGCGACGACGGCTGAGAAAGTGACGCAGCAGGTCTATTTCGTTCACAAGGAAAAGAAGCAGTCGCTTATCGTTGAATTGCTGAACAACGAGGCTATCAAGCGGGTACTGATCTTTACGCGGACCAAGCGCGGCGCCGATCGCCTGGCGACGTATCTGGAACGCAATCGCATAAAAACGGAAGCCATACACGGCGACAAGGACCAGCGGGACCGGCAAACCGCGTTGAACTGTTTCAAGTCGGGGCAGGTTCGCGCGCTCGTCGCCACCGATGTTGCGGCGCGCGGCATTGATGTTTCGGGGGTAACCCATGTCATCAATTTTGATCTGCCAACCGATTCAGAAAGCTATGTGCACCGTATCGGCCGCACGGCGCGCGCCGGCAAAGCGGGCGTCGCCATTTCATTCTGCGACCGCGACGAACACAAATACCTGCGCACGATCGAGCGGGCGACCAAACAGAACATGTCGGTGATCGTGGATCACCCCTTTCACGCAGCCGATATTGCCAGCGGCCCCGGCGGGTCCGCCCGCAGGCCTGCAGCGTCGAAGAAGCGTCCGGTACGGCACTATCGCGGTGCAAAGAAGCCCGGCGGCCGTGCAAAAAAGGGCCGCGCGGCCTAGCACTGATTTTATCTACCGGCGGTTACCGAATCCGGTCGATCAGCGCGGAAACATCTGAAATCTGACGGAAGTCGTGGATCACCGCGAGGCTGTCCACAATCTGTTGGTCATCAAGTGCCTGTGGCGCTAGCGCCCGGTATTTCGTGTCGATATCCGCCCAGTCGATTCCCAGCATTCCAGCACCATTCGGCACATGGACGGTGTTCGTCACCGACCGGCCATCCGTGGTTTCAATCGTCACCGTCGCGCCCTGCCGGTATGCGGAAACATTCTCCGTCGGTTCCGGACCGATCCGCACCATGTCGATGACCCGGTGAATGGCCGGGTCCGCGATTTTCTCCGGGCTGGCATTGGCCCAGCCGAATGTGCGGTCCACGGCGCCGGCGGCGGTGAAATAGGCCGGACTGTGCGCCATGTCGATCAGGTTCGTCGGATGCAGCGGCGGGGTCAGTGCTGTGACGCCGGGAACGGATACGATAATGGCGGTGATGTCGTCCGGTGCGATATTACCCTCGCGCGCGGCGTTTGCGGCGGCCTCCGCCATCGTATGGTAATGGTGTCCGCCTGGGACCAGTTTGACGGCCATGTCGGTGACGATATCCCATTCGTGACCCATATCAAGGGTGATACCGTCGCTGCTGCTACCGCCAAAAACCGCACAGAAGCCCTTCGGTGCTTCGAAGATACCAAGCTCGCCCGTATAGCCTTTTTGCGCGACCATCGCGGCGTCGATGCCGGCCATCGTCGCCTGCCCGGCATGGTATTCGCGCGAAAAGCTGGTATTCGCCGCCGCCCGCATGCCCCCCATCGAGGTCGCGGTCAGGACCAGCGTATGCGCTGCCTGCGTGGCGTCCAGTTGCAGCAGTTTCGCCGCCGCCGCCGCCGCGCCGAAGGCAGCACCCAGACAGCCGTGAAAGCCCAGATTGTTGATCCCGTTGGTGACGGATGCGCCGATCCGCCCGGCGGCTTCGTATCCGACCACCATGGCGGTCAGCACGTCCTTGCCGGTTGCGCCGGTCTGTTCCGCCAGCGCCAGCGCGGTGGCGGTCAGCGGTGTCCCGGCATGGACGATGTTGCGCAGGTCGCTGTCGTCGGATGCGGCCGCGTCGCTCATCAGTGCATTTGCGCGGGCGGCGTATATGGCCGGCAGCTTCGGGCCGCTATCGAACCAGACGGACGCCTCCGGGGTGCCGCCGCGTTCCCGGGACAGATCGCGAATGATCGCGGCGGACTGGATTTCTTTTCCGCTCGCGGCGCTGGCGATGGTGCTGGCGATGAGCATCGCCGCATGATCGACGGCCTGTTCCGGCAGATCGTCATATCGCGTGCGTGTCAGAAAATCGGCGAAATCTGTGGCGATGGTCATTGGTGTCTTCCCCCTGCTGGCCGGTTCCGGCGATACGCGCGCATTGTGCGCATCGCCGGATGGTCTCAGGCAGCGAGGCGTTTGGCAATCCCGGCCACATGCCGACCCTGATCGCCGGCCAGCTTGAGTTCCTTGTCGGAAGGGATGCGTGACCCGTCCGCCCCGCCGCGCAATTCGCTGATATCGGTCAGTTCCGGGCTGGCATAGGGCAGGCCGACGATGACCATGCCGTGATGCGCCAGGGTATTCCAGAAACTCGTGATCGTCGTTTCACTGCCGCCACCGGTGCCGGTTGATGTAAAGACCGAACCGACCTTGCCGATCAGCTTGCCTCCCGCCCACAGGCCACCGGTCTGATCCAGGAAGTTGCGCATCTGGGAGGCCATGTTGCCGAACCGGGTCGGTGTGCCGAAGATGACGGCATCGTATTCCGCCAGTTCGGCGGGGGTCGCCACCGGCGCGCTCTGGTCGAGCTTGAAACCACCTTTCTGCGCGATGTCCGCCGGCACCAGCTCGGGGATCCGCTTGACGGTTACGTCAACGCCATCAACCTCCCGTGCGCCGTTGGCAATCGATTCGGCCATTGTTTCGATATGGCCATAGGTGGAGTAATAGAGAATCAGAAGCTTTGTCATGGTCGTGTTCCTTGTCGGTTAATTGTGAGGGTCAGGCGGCCAGATCGAACAGCAGGAATTCGGCGTTGCCGGTTGCGGTAATCTGGGTGTCGCCGGGGGTTTCGATGCCCAGCCCGTCGCCAGCCTGCAGCGGCTGGCACGCTACGGAAATCGCGCCGCGCGCAACCTGCACCCAGACCTTGCGGCCGGGATTTACGTCGAACGTCACTGATTTACCGGGTGCCAGAAGCGACCCGTAAAGCGAGACATCCTGGTGGATGGTGACGGATCCTTCGCGGCCGTCGCGCGACCCCAACAGCCGCAGTCCATCCTTGCGCTCGGTTTCTGAAAACGCCTTTTGTTCATAGCCCGGCGTAATCCCGTCGCGTTCCGGCAATATCCAGATCTGCAACAGATGCACGGGATCGGTTTTCGAGGCGTTGAACTCGCTGTGGCGAATACCGGTGCCGGCGCTCATGCGCTGCAATTCGCCCGGCCGGATGATAGAGCCCGTGCCGATCGAATCCTTGTGTTCCAGCGCGCCCTCGATGACCCAGGTGACAATCTCCATGTCGCGATGGCCGTGCGTGTCAAACCCGGCGCCCGGCGTGACGCGGTCCTCGTTGATGACCCGCAGCGCACCGAAGCCCATATGGTCCGGGTCGTGGTAATGGCCGAAAGAAAAGCTGTGATAACTGTCCAGCCAGCCCAGGTTGGCGTGACCGCGATGTTCGGAAAGTCGCAGCGAATGCATTTGAAAGACCTCCACATTGGTGTTGGTTGTTGTTGACAGCGAATATTGGTTATTCCGTATGAATCGACAATTCTATGAATATGATACAAACTGTCCTGAAAAACAGGACAATAGGGCGGTGACATGGATAAGTTTGCGGCGTTGAACGCGTATGTTGCGGTGGTTGAGGCGGATGGTTTTGCGGCGGCGGCACGGGCGTTGGGGCAATCCCGCTCGGCGGTGAACCGGCTGGTCATCACCCTGGAAAACGAACTGGGGGTGCAGTTGCTGAACCGCACCACCCGCCGGGTATCGCCTACGGCCAATGGGACGGCGTTCTACGACCGCGCAAAGTCGATCCTTTCCGACCTGGCGGAGGCCGAACGTGACCTCGGCGATACGGGGCGCGACGCGGTCGGCCGGCTGCGGGTCAACGCGCCGATGTCATTCGGCGTCATGCATCTGGGCAAGGCGGTGGCGGATTTCATGGCGCGGCATCCCGACCTGACGATTGAATTGAATCTCAATGACCGTTTCGTTGATATCATCCAGGAAGGCTATGACCTCGCCATCCGCATCGCCGAACCGCAGGAGGATTCGACCCTGGTGGATTTCCGCCTCTGCGAGGCCCGCCGGGTGATCTGCGCGTCGCCGGAATACCTCGCCGCGCGTGGTACCCCGCAGCATCCTTCCGACCTGCGCAATCATCGCTGTCTGCATTACGGCAACCTGTCGACCGGCGGGATGTGGCGGCTGAACGGCCCCGACGGCAGCACGGGCGTGCATATCGACGGCGCGATGGTGTCCAATAACGGGCAGGTAATCTGCGATGCGGCGGCGCGCGGGCTGGGCATCGCCCTGACACCGACCTTCATCTCCGGGCCGGACCTGCAGGCGGGGCGACTGGTAACAATCCTGCATGACTACAAACCGACGACGGTGATCCTGTCCGCGATCTACCCGCCGACTCGCCATCTATCCGCCAAAATCCGCCTGTTCACCGATTTCCTGATCGAACGCTTCGGCGGCCGTCCCCACTGGGACCTGGTGGAATGACGGTTTAACCCGCCGGGATTATGCTCACCCACATCGGGTCCTTGCCGACACTGGTGCTGCCGCTCTGTTCCAGCCTGCCGTCCTCGCCGATGCGATAGGTGCGCAACCGGCCTGAATTGAGCCCGGCCGAGACCAGGAACCTGCCCGCCGGGTCGATGTTGAAGGTCCGCGGTCGGGCTTCCGCCGCGACCTGACCCAGCGCCTTCAGCCGGCCGCTTTTAGCATCCACCGCGAATTGCGCGATGCTGTCATGGCCGCGGTTCGGCGCGTACAGGAATTTCCCGTCCGGGGTCATGTGGATCTGGGCGCAGGAGTTGTCGCCCTTCCAGCCCTTGGGCAGGGTGGTGATTGTCTGGAAGCGCGACAGGGTGCCCTTCTTCTTGTCGAAATTATAGGCGCTGACGCTGCAGCCCTGTTCGTTCGAGAAATAAAGGATGTCCTTGGTCGGATGAAACGTGAAATGCCGCGGCCCCGTATTCTTCGGCTGCTTTACCAGTGCCGGGTCGTTGGGCGTGATGCGGCCGGTTTTCGCATTGAATTTGTACTGGTAGATCGTGTTCGGCGCGCCGTGCCCGTCGATATGCGGCACAAAGGCGAATTTGTTCGACCGGTCGGTGCGGAAGCAATGCGCGCCCCGGTCGGTGGTCAGCCATTCCACCGGCGGATAGGCGACCGAACCGTCCGCTTCGATTTTATGGACACCGGCCTTGTGGCCCAGATAGCAGGCCGAGAACAGCCACTTGCCTGTGCGATCCGTGCCCAGGTAACAGGGGTCGTACTCCAGCGGAACCGTATTGATTTCGGTCAGATTACCGCTCATCGAATCCAGCGCGTAGCTGGTGAGCTTCAGATCATCGCGCCGGGCGACATAGGCAAACTTCCGGTCCGGTGTTATCGCCAGCGGCGCAGGCCGGCCGGACGCGAAGGTATTGCCCTTGAAGCGCAGTACCCCGGTTTCAGGATCCATCGAAAAACGGGCGATACGGCCTTCGCCCGAAACGGTGACATAGACGTGATACATGACTTCCTCCCCCGGCGCGGCGTTGCGCACCCGTCTTTCGATGACGTGACCTGTTGCGCCTATTCTAACGGCGTACCCGGGTGGACGGCACGGGAATCACCCATCTCGAAGAAATTATTCTTCAGTGAGGGCATGCCGACTTCCGCGATGGTTTCCGGCGACCAGCCATACTGCTGATGCACCATCTTCACCGGCCGTGGCTGGCTGTACAGCGACAGTTCGGCGCCGCGCTGGTGGAAGATCTGGCCGTTCACGTAACCCGCATCTTCCGACGCCAGGAAGGTGCACAGTGGTGCGATCGCGTCGGCCGGGCTGCGACGCAGGCGTTCTTCGCGAACGGCGGCGGCGGTCGGGTCCTTCGGCGTTGGCACCGCGCGGGTCATGCGCGTATCCGCCGAGGGGCAGATGACGTTGCTGGTGATGTTCTTGTTCGCGTTCTCCATCGCCACGATGCGTGACAGCCCGGCGATGCCCATCTTGGCGGCGCCATAATTCGCCTGCCCGATATTGCCCAGCAGCCCGGAGGTTGAACCAACCATGATCAGCCGCCCGTATTCCTGGTCACGCATCAGGTTGATGGCGGAGCGGAAGAAATTGAAATGTCCGTTCAGATGCACATCCATGACCGCCTGCCAGTCATCCGGCGACATCTTGTGGAACATGCGGTCGCGCAGGATACCGGCCGGATTGAACATGATGTGCAGCCCGCCGAATTCATCGCGCGCCTGGGTGACCATGTCGAGGCAATCCTCGTACTTCGCGACCGATCCGAAATTGGCCACGGCTTCGCCGCCGGCTGCCTTGATTTCATTTACGGTTTCCTGGGCCGGGTCGGTACCGCCGCCTTCGCCGCCGCCGCCGACACCCGGGTCATTGACCACGACCTTCGCGCCGTTCGCGGCGTACATCTTTGCGACTTCCTTGCCCACGCCCCTGCCTGAACCCGTGCAGATCGCGACGCGACCATCCAGCATGCCCATGTATTTCTTCCTTCCGATTTCGATGAATTTCAGTGTCGATTCGGTTTCCATCGTGGGACCGCGTTAAATTACTGTCAACCATACCGCGCCCAGTATGGGCGGGCGGCCAAACGGGGGAGAAGCCGAAGATGAGTATCGATTACGAAAAACGCGACGGGGTTGCCTATATCACGATCAATAATCCGCAAAAGGCGAACATTCTGGATCACAAGAATTCGGATGAAATCGCCGAATGCTGGATCGACATGTGGGAAGATCGCGAGGTCCGCTGCGCCATCCTGACCGGCACCGGGGACAAGCATTTCTGCGGTGGTCACAACCTGGCAACCCGTCCGGACATTACCGAGGAAGAGCGCGAATACCTGCGGACACAGCGGATGTACTGGCCGTTGGCGGGACATGTGCACGGCGCGAAAATCGGTGCCGATGGCCGCATGGGTGACCATTACCCGCGCGTCTGGAAGCCGGTTATCGCCGCGGTGAACGGTTGGGCCGCCGGTGCCGGGCTGTATATCCTGCTGTCCTCCACCGATATCCGCATCGCCAGTGCGGAAAACGCGCGGTTCAAGTTCGCGCTGCTCAGCCAGGGCTGGCTCGGCAACGGGCCGGGTGCCAGTCTTCTGGTCAAGCAATTACGGTATGCGGATGCGATGAAAGTCCTGCTGACCGATTTGCCCTTCGATGCGGCGGAAGCATTGCGTATCGGGCTGGTCAACGAAGTGGTGCCGCATGACCAGCTTCTGGCGCGGGCAGAAGAACTCGCCCGCCACATCGTCGAACTGCCCCCGGTCGCAACGCGCATGATGAAGGAATTCGTGGTGCGGTTCGGCGACATGCCGACCGATCAGGCCTGGCATGTGCAGAACCTGATGAACACGATGATGATCCAGACGACCTGGGACGGCGAGGAAGGGCGGCAGGCCTTCAATGAGAAGCGCAAACCGAACTTTACCGGCGCGTTGCGCAAACGCGGCGAACCCTGGCCCGAATCGTCCCCGGAAGCCAAGGAACGGCTCGACGAAATTTACCGTAGCGACGAGTACTGACGCCCATGCGCCTGCTCGCCTTTTTGCTGCTGATGTCGCTTGGCGTTTCAACCGCGCATGCGGACGGCGCGAAGCTGCCCGGCATCAAGGGGGCGGATGATCGGCAGTTGGTGGAAAGCTCATCCTGGCCGTGGAGCGCCATCGGGCGCGTAAACCGGTCGAGTGGCGGGTTTTGTACCGGCACCCTGATCGCCGATGATCGGGTCCTGACGGCGGCGCATTGCCTGTGGGATGAACGGCGAAAGCGATGGTTGCCGCCGGCCATGATACATTTCGTTGCCGGGTATCGGCGCGGCGTATACGTGGCGCATGCGCGGGTGGCGTCCTATGTGTTGCTCAGCCAGGAGCCGATGCGCGGCGTGCTCAAACAGGCGCGCGATGACTGGGTGGTGCTGACGCTGAAAAAGGGACTGGGCAAGGCAACGGGTATCATCGAGATCGCGCCGCTGACCGTGAAGGCCTGGACGTCTTACCGAAAGGAAGGCGGCGTGCTGGTTCGCGCCGGGTACAGCCAGGACAAGGGGCATATCCTGTCGCGCCATGTCGGCTGCAAGCTTACAAAATTCTGGAATTCCGAAGACACCGTCTTTCATGATTGTGATGCGACGCGCGGCGATTCAGGGTCCCCGATCCTCATTCGTCGCGGCGACCGCTATCACCTGATTGGTATCCATGTGGCGACCGCAAAGATAAAGGGTGTGCCAACAGGCATCGCCGTCAGCAGCCACCGGTTTCAGAACTGGAAAAACAACCCGTGACTCTGGTCAACCGAAGGCACCACCAGCGCGCAATGCGCTAATTTCCGTTTCCGAAAGCTTCAGGATATCCCGTAGCACCGTGTCGGTATCGGCACCGAGCGCGGGGGCGGGGCCGACGGCCCGGTCGAAACTGGTCTTCCACGGCAGTCCCGGCAGTACCCCCGTTTCCGCCGGTTTCCAGAATGTCCGCGCCTTCAGATGATCGCTTTCCAGCAGCTCCCGCGATGTATTTACGGCCGAAGCTGCGATCCCGGCAGCGACAAGGCGCACGGCGGCGTCTGTGGCGTGTTGCGCCGCTGTCCATTCGGCCACGATGGCGTGGATATCTTTTTGATTCTTCCGGCGATCATCGGTACCGGCCTGCGCATAGGCCACCAGCCCGGGAATGATTCCGCACATCGCTCGCCATTGTTCGTCACTGGTGACCGCGATGCCGATCCAGGCATCGTCGCCAGCCGCTGCGAAGACGCCGTGCGGTGTGTTGCATGGATCGGCGTCGCCGAAAGGTGCCGGTCGTTCCCCGGCCTGTGTCGCCAGCAGCGGTTCCCCGATTGTCCACAGCATGGCTTCCAGCATGGAAAAATCGATCCGGCACCCGGCACCGGTCTTGCGTCGCCGCCAGACCCCCGCAGCGATGACACAGGCAAGCATCAGCCCGCACATCGGGTCCAGCCAGGCCAGCCCGATGCGTGGTGTCACCTCCGGATGCGCGTTCAGCCCGGCGAATCCCGAATAACATTGCAGCAGGGTGCCATAGGCGACCTTGCGCGATTCCGGCCCGGTTCGGCCCAACCCGGACGCCGACAGGTAGATGAGGCTGGGGTTTTCCGCCCGCAGTGCCGCCGCGCCCAGCCCGAAGCGTTCCATGACGCCGGTCCCGAAGTTTTCCACCAGCACGTCGCATTGCGCGGCCAGTTCCCGCGCGATCCGGCGGCCGTCTTCGGTTTTCAGGTCCAGCGTGATGGCGCGTTTGCCCTGACCCAGCACGGTGTGCAGTTCCGATGCCCGCCCGGGGTCGCCGCGTCCGGGCGCTTCCACCTTGATCACCTCCGCGCCCATCGCCGCGAGGGTGCGCGTTGTCGTCGGTCCGGCGATAACCCAGCTGAAATCCAGTACGCGGATCCCGGCCAGCGGCATGGCGTCGGCCGGTACTGTCCGGATCGGCCCGGTTTGATCCTCGCCGGAAATGGCGAACGGATTGCCGGGCGCTTGGACAGATTTTCCGTCTATGTCGATGGACATGAAAAAGTTCCGATGCGCGAGCTGTTCGGATTCCAGTTGTTCATGGGGTTCCTGCAGGGGAAAGCTCGGTACATGGGCATCCTGTGCCGCATCGGCGATCCAGCGCTTGGTGCGGGTCCGGCTCCAGTCGCAGAGCAGCGGATATAGCGCGTCCCAGTTGGCGACCCGGTCCGGCATGGTGGCGAAGCGCGGGTCGTCGGCCCAGTCGGGTTCACCCATCACCGCCAGCCATGCGGTCCATTGATGATTTTCGCGCGGCGAGACCGCAACATAGCCGTCGCTGGCGGGCAGGATCGTGACGGTCGCGCCATTGCCGTCGGTCAGCCGCTTGCGTTGCCAGCTTCCCTTGCCCATCCCCGCGCGCGCCAGTTCGGTCATCGCCAGCGTTGCCAGCGCTTCCTGGGTCGATACGTCGACGGTGCGGTCGTTGCTTCTGTCGGATAGCAGGGCATGCATGCCGGCACAGGCGGCGGCCAAGCCGCTGATGAAAGCCGATTGCTGTCCGGTCGGCCGGATTGGTGATTCGCTCAGATCATCCACTTGCCCGGTCAGCAGATAGGCAATACCACTGGCGCAAAACAGCGTCAGGTCGCTGGACGGCCACTCTGCTTGCGGGCCGGTCTGCCCGTACGGAGCGATCAGGACGATGACCGCATCCGGCGCATGCTCCCGCAAGGTTGCTTCGTCCCAGCCGTTGTCATGCCGTTGCTGCGGTGTCCCCTCGCAAATGATGATATCGGCATCCGCCAGTACACTGGCCGGTTGTTTTCCGCTATCCAGCCACAGGCGCAAGGCGGTCGCTTTCCCGGCCGACACTGTCCGAACGGCGGCGCCCAGGTCGGCAAATATCCTGCCGCAAACGGCGGCGCCCGGTCCGGGTCCGATCTGCAGTACCTGCAGCCCATCGAATAACGGCATGGCTGAAATTACCCCTAAGGTCTTGCACGATTTGACCGGGCAACGCATTGTCCCCCGGCCGGACAGGTGCGGATTTCGCACCCCGGTTCACGACATTTTTCCATACGGCTGACGAGGGGACAATCCATGCTGGCGCGCACCGAACCGAACACTGTGGGAATGTCTGCCGAGCGGCTGCGACGCATCGATGGCTGGATGCAGGGCTATGTCGATTCGGGCAAGCTGCCGGGCTGCCTGACCGCGGTAATGCGCAAGGGGCGTATTGCCTATCTGGGGTGTACCGGACTGGCCGATCCCGATTCAGGCCGTGCGGTCGCGGAAGACACGGTGTTCCGAATCTATTCGATGACCAAACCGATCGTGACCGCTGCCGCGATGACCTTTTTCGAGGAAGGCCGCTTCCAGCTTGACGATCCGGTGACGCGGTTCCTGCCGGAATTCGCTGACACGCCTGTGCATGTGTCCGGCGAAGGGGACGCGATGGTGACCGGGCCGGTTGAGGAATCGATGAAGATCTGGCACCTGATGACCCATACATCCGGGCTGGTCTATGGCGCGCGCACGGCGAGCCCGGTCGGGGCGCTTTACCAGCAGGCAGGGGCGGATTTCTCCCGGCGCAACGACGCCGTGCTCGAAGACCTCGTGCGCATAGTGGCGAAGCAGCCGCTGCATGCACAACCGGGCACAAGCTGGGAATACAGCGTCGCGACCGATGTGCTGGGCCGTCTGGTCGAAGTGCTCGGCGGCAAGCCCCTGAACGAAGTCTTGCAGGAACGGGTCTTTGGCCCGCTGGGCATGAACGACACCGCGTTCCAGTTGCGCTCGGACCAGCTTCCCCGCCTGGCGGCGCTGTTTACGGCGAAGGATGGCGGCGTTGAACTCGTCGATCCGGCGAACCAGAGTTCGTCCTGGGCGCGGCCGGTGACAATGTTCTCCGGTGGTGGCGGGCTGATTTCAACGGTCGGCGATTATCTGCGTTTCACCGAGGCGATGCGCCGGAAGGGTGAACTGGAGGGAACGCGAATCCTGGGCCGTCGCACGGTCGAACTGATGACCATGAACCATTTGCCGGGCAATGTGGACCTGACGGCGATGGGCCAGCCGGTGTTCAGCGAAACGGCGTTTGACGGAATCGGCTTCGGTCTCGGCTTTTCGGTGGTGATGGATGTCGCGGCGTCCAAAGGGGCCTGCTCGGTCGGCGAACATGCCTGGGGCGGTGCGGCGTCGACGGCTTTCTGGATTGACCCGGTCGAGGATATCTCGGTCGTTTTCATGACCCAGGTATTGCCATCGTCCTCCTATCCGATCCGGCGGGAACTGCGCGCACTGGTCTATCAGTCGCTGGTGGACTGAGGGCGAACGGGCATGCGGATCATCATCTACGGCGCGGGCGGCATTGGCTGCGTTCTGGGTGCGGAACTGTTCGAACGCGGTTATGAGGTCATGCTGATCGCGCGGGGCGCCCATTTGCAGGCGCTGCAGACCAAAGGGCTGATCTATGAAACGCCGCATCGGTCCGCGACGCTGAAGATTCCGGCGGTTGGCCATCCGTCGGAAATTGAATTCCGCGATGACGATGTTGTGCTGATGACGATGAAATCGCAGCACACGCTGGGTGCGCTGGAAGACCTATACAAAGCGGCGGGCGACGGGGTGCCGGTGATCTGTGGCCAGAACGGGGTGCGCAACGAGGAAATGGCGGCGCGCCGTTTCGCGCATGTCTATGGCATGTATGTGCATCTGCCGGCGGATTTCCTGGAACCGGGTATCGTGCAAACCCATTCGCTGAAGACGCTTGGTGTCATGGATGCCGGTTGCTACCCGCATGGTGTGGATGACTGCCTGGTTGCTGTGATGGCGGCGCTGACCGACATCAACTGCAGCGCCGAACCGGTCGCCAATATCATGCGCTGGAAATATGCCAAGCTGGTTTTCAATCTGAACAACGCCCTGGCGGCTGTCTGTCCGCGTGGCAGCAATATCCGCGATATCCTGAGGCGGTTGCGGCAGGAAGGGACCGACGTGCTCGATGCCGCCGGGATCGAATATGCCACGGCTGCAGAAGCGGACGCGCGCCATGGTGATCTGCTGGAGAACGGCAAAATTCGCGGTGTCGGCCGGTCGGGCACGTCGACCCTGCAAAGCCTGAAACGCGGCAATACCGATTCAGAGGTCGATTACATCAATGGCGAAATCGTGCAACTCGGCCGGTTGCATGGCATTCGGACGCCGGCGAATCTGGTGTTGCAGCGGCTGGGCAACGCGCTGGCGTGCGGGCGGGCTGAACCCAATATCCTGCCGCCGGAAGATCTGGCGGGGCTGATCGATGCGGCGGCGCGCGATGGGGAATCGGGCTGGTTCCAGCGCCGCGAAAGCTAGGGATATGGCATGACTGATCAACAGGCGGATGCGCCGCTTTATGCGCAAGGGCCCGTGCGGGTCTCGAACGGGTTGCTGGCAGGGTGTGCCGCGCCTGAAAACGATGATGTGTCGATTTTCCGCAATGTGCCTTTCGCGGCGCCGCCGATTGGCGCAAGGCGCTGGCGCCCCCCTGTTCCGGTACCGGACTGGCAGGGCGTGCGGGATGCGACGGCATACTCGCCTGCCTGCCTGCAGCCGGTTGGCGACGGCCTGGCGATGTTCGGCCCGCCCAAGGGGGCGGCACTTTCCGAGGATTGCCTGTATCTGAATGTCTGGACTCCGGCGCGGACGACGGGTGAAAAACGACCGGTCATGGTCTGGATTCATGGCGGGGCGTTCCGGGTCGGCGCGCCGGATAACCCCATGTACAACGCGGTCAACCTGTCGAAGGCCGGCGTTATCGTGGTGAGCTTCAATTACCGGCTCAATGTCCTGGGCAGCTTCGCCCATCCGGCGCTGACCGCGGCTTCCGGGCAAAATGCGTCGGGCAATTATTCGCTGATGGATCAGATCGCCGCGTTGCGCTGGGTGCGAAAGAACATCGCCGGTTTCGGGGGCGATGCCGGCAACGTGACGGTGTTCGGTGAATCCGCCGGCAGCCGCAGCATCGCCGTTCTGATGGCCTCGCCGCTGGCCGAAGGATTGTTTGATCGTGCCATCTGCCAGAGCGGCGCGTTGCGTGATGTCAGTCTGCCGTTGGCGGCGCGGGAGGCGATGGGGCTGGAAATCGCTGCCAGGCTGGGCTGCGATACGGCGGATGATCCGCTGGCCGCCCTGCGCGCGAAGCCCTGGCAGGAATTATGCGATGCGGTCACGCTGGACAATAACCCGATTGTCGACGGATGGGTTGTTCCGGACGATCCATGCGCGCTCTATGCCGAGGGGAGGATACATCGCGTGCCCACGATCATCGGGGTCAACGCCGATGAAGGTACGATGTTCACGCAGATGGATCCGGACCGTTTTGAAACGGCGGAAAAATACCGCGCGTTCCTGACCGAAAAATTCGGTGATGAAGCCGGTGCGATCTTTGACGAATACCCGGCTGCAACGGATGCCGCGGCGCTGGACGCCATTGCCCGCCTGTCGACGGACCAGCGTATGGCATTGCCCGCGCGAACCCATGCCCGCTTGCTGTCCAAAGCCGGTATTCCGAACTGGTCGTATTTCTTTACCCATGTGCCGCCGTGGCGTGGGGGCAGGGTGATGGGTGCCCATCACGGGGCGGAAATCCCCTATATTTTCGGCAGCGGCGTCAAATGTGGCCAGTTCGGATCGTATCCGAACGCGGAAGAGCAGGCGCTGTCCGATACGATGATCGGTTACTGGACAAATTTCGCCGCTAAAGGCGACCCAAACGGGCCGGGCCTGCCGCACTGGCCGGGTTTTGAGGCGAAGAGCGGCCCGTATCTGGAATTGGGCGACACGGTCCGTGCCGGAACGAATTTGTTGAAACCGCAGCTCGATTTCCTGGAATCGCTGCGGACGGACCAGACCGTCTGAGGCCCGCTAACGAAAACGGCGGCCGGAACCATCGTTCCAGCCGCCGCGATCATTTGTGTCGGGAAAACCGGGTCGGGCTATTCCGCCGCCGCCGCTTTTTTCTCGAACAGGTCGGCAACCCAGAATCCGCGCCGTTTCAGGCTCTTTTCGAATTCCTGGTCAAATGTATCGACGACCGAACCTGTGACGGTTTCCGTCGCCATCAACGCTTCCGCCCAGGCCTTGAGTAGCGGGAACTGGTCCAGCAGGCCGGTCTTCAATTCACGATCGACGAACAGGAAGCGCTGGAAGAAGGGCGCATAGGCCGCGTCGACCAGGCTGAGGGTGTCGCCGTTGAAATAGGGACCGTCATTGCCGCGTTCCCGGGCGATGGCGTCTTCGACCTTCTGCAACGCCTTGGGGGCTGCCGCGATGGCCTTGTCGCTCTCATCCCGGGACTTGTTGTAATAGGTCCCGCTCAATGCCTTGGCGAAATCAGGGACAAAATCTGTCCAGGCCCGGTTCTGTGCCCGCTTGATCGGGTCTTCCGGATGCACGCGCGGGGCGACAACTTCGTCCAGATATTCCGCAATCGCGTTGGATTCGAACAGGATCTGGTCATTGACCTTCAACACCGGCACCTTGCCGTGTGGTGAGATCGCCAGGAACCAGTCCGGTTTATCCTGAAGATTGACGTATGTGACTTCGAATTCGACCTTTTTCGCACGCATAATAATCACGGCGCGCTGTACCCACGGTCAGGTGTAGGAGCTGATCAGATGGTATTTATCCGCCATAATCGGCATCTCCTCCGGTTAGAGAACAGAAATGGTTTGTGTCCAGTTATTGCCAACAAACGTAATGGCTCTTCCTTCTGCCGTCAAAGGACCCCGCCCGGTTGCCCGGTGATTCAATAGGCCCGCATTTCGAACAGCCGGTCGATATTTCCGCCCCACTCACCGTGATAAAGTGCGAGTTCCTTTTCGGCTTCGGTGATGCCGCTTTCGGCGATTTCCGTGATCACGTCCAGAAAGCCGCTTTCATCATTCCCGCGGCCATTCAGCCTGCCGCGCGCCTGCAACCCGCTGCGGGCGATGTGAATGGTCTGCTTGGCAATGTCCTGCAGGGTACCGCCGCGGAACGGGGTTTTCAGGCCCAGCCGGGGGGCGTCGTCGCGAAGCTGCTCGCGTTCTTCCGCCGTCCAGTCCTTGCACAGATCCCAGGCGGCATCCAGTGCGGTGGTGTCATACAGCAGCCCGACCCAAAGCGCCGGCAGGGCGCAAAGATTGCGCCACGGTCCCGCGTCGGCGCCGCGCATTTCGATGTATTTCTTCAGGCGCACTTCGGGAAACGCCGTGGTCATGTGGTCGGTCCAGTCGCCCATGGTCGGCAATTCGCCTTCATGGCCCGGTAATTTTCCGGCCATGTAGTCGCGGAAGGACAATCCGCTGACATCGTTGTAAACGCCGTCGCGATAGATGAAGTACATCGGTACGTCGAGGATGTAATCGACCCAGCGTTCGAACCCGAACCCGTCTTCGAAGATGAAGGGCAGCATGCCGCAACGGTCCGGGTCGGTATCGGTCCAGATATGGCTGCGGTAGCTCAGGTAACCATTCGGCTTGCCTTCGGTGAAGGGCGAATCGGCAAACAGTGCCGTCGCAATCGGTTGCAGCGCCACGGCGACGCGCATTTTCTTCACCATATCGGCTTCGGACTGGTAGTCGAGATTGACCTGCACCGTGCAGGTCCGCAGCATCATGTCATGGCCAAGGTTGCCTTTCTTCTGCATGTATTCGCGCATGATCTTGTAGCGGCCCTTGGGCATCCAGGAGACATCCTCGCGCCGCCATTTCGGATTGAAGCCGACCCCCATGACGCCCGCGCCCAGCTCGGCGCAGACCTCTTTTACCTGGGTCAGATGTTCGCCGACTTCGGCGCAGGTCTGATGCAGGGTTTCCAGCGGCGCGCCGGACAACTCGAACTGTCCGCCCGGTTCCAGCGATACCGATGACCCATCACCGCGTTTCAGGGCGATGGTGTTCGCGCCTTCGCGAACCGGTTCCCAGCCAAACCGCTCCAGCCCGCCCAGAAGTGCGCCGATACCCGGGCGTCCGTCATAGGGGATCGGACGAAGCGTGCTCAGGTCGAAGACGAACTTTTCGTGTTCCGTCCCGATGCGCCAGGCTTCCGGCGGCTTGTTGCCGGTTTCGAGATCGGCAATCAGTTCTGCCTTTCCGGCAATGGCGTTATCAGCCGAAGATGACGTTGCGGACATGCGTTGTTGTTCCGTTTAAATTATTGGGTCCGGGGAGGTGTCGGACGGTTCCAGTCTCCCGAGGTACTCTGCCAGCAAACCAGCGCTGCGAGCGCGGCCGTTTCCGCCCTGAGGATCCGGGGACCCAGACTGACGGGGGAAACGAATGGCAGTGATGTCAGAAGATCAAGTTCGATTGGCGAGAAACCCCCCTCAGGTCCCGTCAGGATAGCCCAGGCGTCAATATCGACCGAATTCTGCAGAACGGTGCCCATTGCCGGTGCCGCGCCGCGTTCGACGCAAACCAGCAATTGGCGATCCTGCGGCCAATTGTCCAGTACTGTACTGTACTTTTCCGGTGCCCGTAAATCCGGAATTGTCAGACGTTCACATTGTTCCGCCGCTTCAATGGCATTGGCGGTCAGTCGCTCCATGTTGACGCGGCCGGCATTGGTGCGCTCGGTCATGACCGGCCACAAGGCGGATGCGCCCAGTTCCACGGCTTTCTGCACCAGAATATCCTGCGGGCCGCGCTTGATGGGCGCGAACAGCAGCCAGGGGCCGGGTTCAGCGGCTTGCCTGCGCGTTTGCTGCGCCGGGACCAGCGTTCCGGCGCCTTTGGATATCGCTTCGACCCGCGTTTCCCATTCCCCGTCCCGGCCATTGAAGACCATTACGGTGTCCCCGGCGCGGGCGCGCATGACATTGCGCAGGTAATGCACCTGATTCGCCGGAAGCGGGACCGTTTGCCCGGCGGCAAGGTCATGTTCGGTGTATAATCGCATGCGACCTGAAGCGTGGTTTTGAACTCTGACCCGCTTTATACAGGAATCGCCCCGAACGAAACCCACGCCATGGGAGAATCACGCAATGTTGCTCGAAGGTTCATGCCATTGCGGCGCAACCGGGTTCAGCGTTGAATCGCCGCATCCCTATCCGTTCAACCGCTGTTACTGCTCAATCTGCCGCAAGCTTGCGGGCGGTGGCGGGTATGCGATCAACCTCGGCGCGCGATACGAAACTCTCAAGGTTACCGGCCGGAACCACATACGTGTCTATCAGGTGGATGTGGGCGGTGGGCAGAAAAGCCCGCTGGAACGCCATTTCTGCGGGACATGCGGCACCATGCTCTTTGTCTGGGATTCGCGCTGGCCGGACCATGTGCACCCCTTCGCCTCGGCGATTGATACCGACCTTCCCGTGCCGCCGGAAACAACGCATCTGCTGCTGGATTCCAAGGCATCCTGGGTCGACCCGGAAATCCGGCAGAACGACAAGTCCTTCAACGGCTATCCTGACGAATCCATCGCCGAATGGCATGAACGACTGGGGCTGGTCCGTTGAAACATTTCACGGCTATAAACCCGTCATGACTCATTCCACCGATTCCGCCAGCGACATCGTTCGCGACCACTGGACCATTCGAATGGTGGCGCCGCCGATGCGGCCCTATATCCGGCTCGCCCGGATCGACAGGCCGATCGGCACCTGGCTGCTGCTGTTGCCCTGCTGGTGGGGCGTGGCGCTGGCGACGGCGGCGGAACCGGTTTGGCGCTGGCCCGACCCTGTATTCTTCATCCTGTTCGCCATTGGCGCGCTGGTAATGCGCGGCGCGGGCTGCTGCTGGAACGACATTGTCGACCGCGATTTCGACGGCCGCGTCGCGCGCACGGCGCTGCGGCCGATTCCAAGCGGCGAAATTTCGGTGAAACAGGCCGTTGCCTTCATGGGCCTGCTGCTGCTGATCGGGCTGGCGATCCTGCTGAGCTTCAACACCTATACGATTGCCATGTCCATCGCGTCGCTGGTGCTGGTGGTGATCTATCCGCTGATGAAGCGCGTGACCTACTGGCCGCAAATCTTCCTCGGCCTCGCCTTCAACTGGGGGGCGCTGGTCGGCTGGACGGCGGTGGCGGGCGATCTGTCGGCGGCACCCGTGCTGATGTATGTCGCCGGGATCGCCTGGACGCTGGGCTACGACACGATCTACGCCCATCAGGACAAGGAAGACGACGCACTGATCGGGCTGAAATCCACCGCGCTGAAATTCGGTGACAATACCGGTCCGTGGTTATGGGGTTTCTATGCGGTGACGGTCGCGCTGCTGGGCGCAGCGGGCTGGTCGGCTGGGCTGAGCTGGCCGTATTTCGCGATGCTGGCGCTGGGCGCGGCGCAACTTACCTGGCAGGCCGCGACGATCGATATCGATTCGCCCACGGACTGTTTGTCCAAGTTCAAGTCCAACCGGTATTTCGGGCTGATCGTGCTGGCGGGCATGATCGCCGGGTAACCGGCCCGATATTTTAGGCGCGCGGTACAATCATATATGGTAAATCCTGCGGTATCGCGCGACGAATTGGGGAGCCGCTAAAATGCCGTTCTTTTACGATTTCGACGATGTTGCCGGGCCGATTGATGCCAAGCGGACGGCCCGAAACCTTATCGAACTGCGCCGGAAACTGAACCTTGAAATTCCCCGCCGGACTGTCCTGGACAGCCTGTTGCTGGCGACCTGGAATATACAGGCGTTCGGTGCATCGTCGCGAACCGAGGAAAGCCTTTGGTATATCGCGGAAATCCTGTCCCGCTTTGACTTGATTGCGATTCAGGAAGTGAAACGGGACCTCGGCGAGCTGGAACGCATGACAAAACTGCTTGGCCCCTGGTGGCGTTATCTTGTCACCGATGCGTCCGAGGGGAATGGCGGCAATGACGAGCGGCTGGCCTTCCTGTTCGATACGCGGAAGGTTCGCTTTGGTGGGATGGCCGGTGAAATCGTGCTGCCGCCGGTGAAGGATTCGGCGGGCAAGGTTGTGAACCCGGACCAGATCATGCGGACACCCTATATCGCGGGCTTCAAGGCCGGGTGGTTCGACTTCATGATGTCGACGGTCCATATCAAATTCGGCAAGAATGAACGGGCCGATCCGGGGCGGCTGGCGGAAATTCGGCAGGTCGCCGGGTTCCTGGCGAAGCGGCTGGAGCAGACGGGCACATGGTCGCGCAACATGATCCTGCTGGGGGATTTCAATATCTTCGACAAGGACAGCCCGACCTTCACGGCGCTGACCGATGCCGGATTCACAATTCCCAATAATATCCAAAGCCTGCCGGTCACCAATGTCGGCTCGAAGCCGCGCAAATATGACCAGATCGCGTTTCTGCTGGGCGGAAATCCCAATGTGAAGCCGTTGCAGGCAGGGGTGCTCGACTATTTCACGACGATCTACAGCGACGCGAAGTTCCCCGAATATGCGCCGAATCTGGTCAAGGCGGACGGGACCGCGCCGGGCAATCCCAAAAGCTATTACCGGAACCACTGGCGGCGGCGGCAGATGTCCGACCATCTGTTGATGTGGGCGGAATTGCCGATGGAATTCGCCGACCCCTATCTGAAGGCAAGGGCCGACGCCTGATCAGCGGTCTTCCGGTTACTCGGCAGTTGGCAATGTTTCTGCCTTGCGGATGTGCTCCCGGTAGATCGTGTACAGCCCGGTGGTGACGATGACGACCGCGCCGACGATGGTGAAGGTGTCCGGGAAGTCGCCAAAGAATACGAAACCGACAATCGTCGCCCAGACCAGCAGCATGTAGCTGAACGGCTGCAGCACCGATGCCTGCGTATGCTGCAACGCCATGATCAGGAAGATATGCGCGGTCGCCGCCATGACCGAAATCGCGGCCATCTGCCCCCAGCCGGCGAGGTCCGGGGTGACCCAGAAAAACGGCGCGAACAGCGCTGCCAGCAGGAAGCCGGTGAAGCCCATATACAGGGTCGAGGTTTCCGCCGTGTCGGTCTGTCCGACCAGCCGCGTCAACACGATATACAGTGCGTAGCCGACCGCCGTCGCCAGTGCGAACAGCGCGGATGGTTCGACCAGTCCCGCACCCGGCCGCAGGATAATCAGGATGCCCCCGAAGCCGACGATCACCGCCGTCCAGCGGCGTACCCCGACTTTTTCATGCAGGAAGAACATCGCCATTGCGGTCACGAATAACGGCGTTGAGGCGATGATCGCATGGGCGTCCGCCAGGGGCATGGTCTGCACTGCCAGGACAAAGAACGCCGATTCGGTGATGACCACGACCGATCGCACGACCTGAAGGACGGGTCGGTTGCTGTGCAGGCTTGCCTTGAGCTGCCCTTTTCGCATCGCCAGCAGCGCTGCCAGAAGCACGAAAACGGCGTAGCGGACCATCAGGATCTGTGCCGGCGAATAAAGATTGGCGATATTCTTGGTGATGCCGTCCTGCAGGGCGAAGATTGCCATCGCCGACACAAAAAGCAGGATACCGCGCCCCGGTGAGGCGATGATGTTCATTCAGCCGGCAACGACATGATAGGGCGCACCGAACGCGATGGCGTCGGCGGAAAGCGATTCGATACATGCACGGCGATAGGGCGTGTCCGCAATCAGCCGCAGGATGAATTCTTCCAATGCGTGGTCCGGTGCAAGCCGGGCATGCACTTTTTCCAGCATCTCGGCGGTTGTCATCGCTGCCCATTGCCGCCCGGTTGCGGGCACCTTGGCCAGTGCGACGGCGTTTTCGTCGTGGAATACATGGCCGCGCCGGCTGATATAGCCATGGACGGATTCAAGGGGACCGCCGTCTTCCTCCAGCACAAGGTCAACCCCGTCCAGCCGCCCGTAATGGTAATTTTCGGCGCCGAGTTCGGTCGCATGCATCACCGGAAGCTGTTCATCGGAAAGCCAGTTGACGAAGAGCGTCACATGAACGCCGGGTGCGGCCTGCAACATGGCCGGAACCGAGCCATAGGCCGCGATATGCGCCGAATAGACCACGTCGAAATCCTTCAGCGTGCAGCGCTGCACGGGAATCAACGCATCGGCGTCGAGCCCGAACTTGCGGGTGAGCTGCGCCGGTGCCTGATTCGAGCCGACGGCGAGCACCGGCGTCCGTCCCCTGGTCAGGTCCGGGTCGAAGTCATGCACCGCGCCGCCACGCCAGGTATAGGACCGGTCCGGCAGCGGGTAGGGGTAATCGCGCGCGCGGGCGAGTGCGGCGTTGCGGTCATCATTGTTCATGGTAATTCCATAACCCTAATTCGGGCGCTTGTCATTCGGTTCGGGTTGGCTACTGTACCGCAATGTCTTACGGATCCCTTCGCGATTTCATCGCCCGCCTGGAGGCGGAAAACCGGCTGGTGCGGGTGTCGGCGCCCGTCTCGCCGAACCTGGAAATGACCGAAATACAAACCCGGTTGCTTGCCGAGGGCGGCCCCGCCGTGCTGTTTGAAAACGTCGTGAACGAAGACGGCACGCGGCACGACATGCCGGTGCTGGTCAATCTGTTCGGTACGGTGGAGCGGGTTGCCTGGGGCATGGAGCGCGAGCCGGGGCAATTGCGCGAAATCGGCGAGACGCTCGCTTTCCTGCGCCAGCCCGAACCGCCGGGCGGCTGGCGCGAGGCGATGGGCATGCTGCCGCTGCTGAAGACCGTGATGGCGATGAAGCCGCGCACGGTGCGTTCCGGCGCTTGCCAGGAAATTGTCTGGCAGGGGGATGATATCGACCTTGGCAAGCTGCCGATCCAGACCTGCTGGCCCGGCGAACCGGCGCCGCTGATCACCTGGCCACTGGTTGTGACACAGGGGCCGAATCCCGATGGCAAGCGCGAGGACAGCTTCAACCTTGGTATCTACCGCATGCAGGTCACGGGGCGCGATACAACGCTGATGCGCTGGTTGCGCCATCGCGGCGGCGCGCAGCACCATGCCCGCTGGAAGGCGGAAAAACCCGAACCCCTGCCGGCCGCCGTTGTGATCGGCGCGGACCCGGGCACGATCCTGGCCGCGGTCACCCCGGTGCCGGATACATTGTCGGAATACCAGTTCGCCGGATTGCTGCGCGGGCAGAAAGTCGACCTGGTCGACTGCAAGACCATCCCGCTGAAGGTGCCGGCGGAAGCGGAAATCGTGCTGGAAGGCGAAGTCTCGCTCGACGAATACGGCGATGAAGGGCCTTACGGCGACCATACCGGCTATTACAATGCGGTCGAACAATTCCCGGTGTTCAGGATCAAGGCGATCACCATGCGCCGCAATCCGATCTACCTGTCGACCTTCACCGGTCGCCCGCCGGATGAGCCCTCCGTGCTGGGCGAGGCGCTGAACGAAGTCTTCATCCCGTTGCTGCAGCAGCAATTTCCGGAGATCACCGATTTCTGGCTACCGCCCGAAGGCTGCTCCTACCGCATCGCGGTGGTGTCGATGAAGAAAGCGTATCCCGGCCACGCCAAGCGGATCATGATGGGCGTGTGGTCGTATCTGCGGCAGTTCAGCTATACGAAATGGGTCATTGTCGTGGATGACGATATCGATGCGCGCGACTGGAAGGATGTGATGTGGGCGATGTCCACCCGCATGGACCCGGCCCGCGACATCACCATCATCGAAAATACGCCCATCGATTACCTGGATTTTGCCAGTCCCGAATCGGGCCTGGGATCGAAGATCGGGCTGGATGCCACCAATAAATGGCCACCGGAAACCAAACGCGAATGGGGCACCGAACTGCGCATGACCGATGACGTGGTGGAAAAGGTCGATGCGATGTGGAACGACCTTGGCCTGCCGGGCAGCGGGAAACCGATCTGGAAATAGGAGTACGAGAATGAGCGGCGATACTGAAAAGCAATATGTCGCGGACCCCGGTCGGGTCACCGAACTGGCGCGGGACATCCGTGATGGCACATTGTCACCGGTTGATCTGGTACAGGGCTATCTGGACCGGATCGCGGCGGTGGATGGCGATGTTGAAGCCTGGCGGGAACTCGATGCGGCTGGTGCGCTGGCCGCGGCGGAAACGTTGGCAGCGGAAGCGAAGGCCGGAACGATTCGCGGGCCGTTGCACGGTATCCCCGTCGGCGTGAAGGACATCATCGACGTGGCCGGGCTGCCGACGCGGTGCAACAGCAATTCACGCGCCGATATCGCGCCGGCAACGGCGGATGCGGAAATTGTCGCGGCATTGCGGGCGGCCGGCGCCATCATGCTGGGCAAGACGCATACGACCGAATTCGCGCTGCGCGACCCGTCCCCCGCGCGCAATCCGCATAACCTGGCGCATACGCCCGGCGGGTCCAGCAGCGGGTCCGGGGCCGCGGTTGCCGCCGGGATGGTGCCGGTTGCGCTGGGCACGCAAACCATGGCGTCGGTCAACCGGCCGGCTGCCTATTGCGGGATCGGCGCGTTCAAACCCACGACCCGGGCGATGCCGGGGGCGGGGATTGCCTTGCTGTCCTCGCTCTGGGATACGGTCGGATTCTATGGCGGGCGGGTTGCGGATGCCTGCACGGTGTTCGAAGCGGTCTGCCCGCCGGGCCTGCGCGGCGTTGCTGCGGATGCAACGAAGGCGGCGCTGGCTGTGACCGTACTGACCGATCCGCATATCGAACAGGCGGATGCGGAAATTCACCGCGCCACCGCCAACGCGGCTGCGCGCATGGGCGATGCGGGGCATGCGGTTTCCACGGTGGCATCCCCTGTCCCCTTCCAGGCGATATTCAAGGCGCATCGGCTGACGATGGAATACGAAATCGGCCGCATTCGCCGCGCCTTTTTGGACGAGCCGCAGGGCATGATCGGCCCGCTGCTGCTGGAAACCATCCGCGACGGGCTGAAAATTTCCGATGCGGCGTATCAGGATGCCCGGCGTTCGCTGGATTCGATGCGCGCCGAATTCTTCGCCGCTTTCCCGAACACCGACGCCTTTCTGTGGCCGGCAACGCCGAAGCCCGCGCCCGAAGGTATCGCCTGGACCGGCGACGCGACCTATATCTCGCCCTGGACCGCGCTGGCCGGGCCCGTGGTGACGATGCCGTCAGGGCGGGTGGCGGCAGGCTTGCCGGTCGGCTGCCTGCTCGCGGGTGCGCCGGGCAGCGATTTTGCCTTCGCCGCTATCGCCCGCCGCCTCGCCGATGCGGCGGAAGATCACGATACGGTGCTGTAACAGCCGGTCCGGATGTTGGCGGTTACTGCTTTGGCAGCATGCCCCGCTTCGTTGCCATGTCGGTAAACTTGCCCAGTGCGCCGGTGATATTGGCGAAGACCTTGTCGCGGTTCGTGATGCCGTAGCGTTTTGCCAGAACGGCGGGGTCGGTATAGGCCAGCTTCACGCTGCCGTCGGCGGCCTGCCAGGCAACAGCCTTTAGCGGCAGGTCCAGCCCGATGGCGGGGTTCGAGGTCATCAGCGGCGTGCCGATTTTCGGCGACCCGAAGATGATCACCGCCGTCGGCGTCATATCCATACCCACGCTTTTCGCACCCTTCGCATGGTCGATACGGGCGAAGACCTTGATGCCCTTGCGTTCCAGCGCGATGCCCAGCCGATCCAGCGTCTTGGTCACGCCAAAGTCGCTCTGCTTCACAATCAACCCGTCGCCATCGGCGCTGGCGGGTGCGATGCCGAAGGTGAGAACGGCAATGCCGAGCAGCAATCCGGGAAACAGGTTGTGGCGGATAGTAAACATGGGTGACCTCATATTCATTTTTTTGAAAGTGTCGTGGACCCTAGTCCTAATCCGCGTGATTTGATGCAGCCTTTCACGCAGCCGTGAAACACGGTTACCGGACCAGCATTGATTGGCGTACTGGCAGCGTTTCGCGCTACTCTTCAGGCAGGAAATGGCGAGGAACGCGACCTTTGAGCAAGGCATTCACCAAGGAAACCGAGGTCGAGGAAGTCGAGCCCGATGCGGGGCCGGCGATTCCGAAGGGCGTGAAGAATTACATCACCCCGAAAGGCTTCGAGAGTTTGCGCGCGGAACTGAAACAGCTGCTCAGCATCGAGCGGCCGAAGGTGACCGAGGTTGTGTCCTGGGCGGCGGGGAATGGCGACCGGTCGGAAAACGGCGATTATATCTATGGCAAGAAGCGCCTGCGTGAAATCGATCGCCGCATTCGCTTTTTGCAGAAACGGATGGAAATCGCAGAGGTCGTCGACCCCGCGAAACAGACCACCCGCGACCGGGTCTTCTTCGGCGCCACGGTGACCTATTGCGATGAAAACGATCTCGAGCGGACGGTCCGTATCGTCGGTATCGATGAAGCGCGGCTGGAAAACGGCGAGGTCAGTTGGGTTTCGCCGATCGCGCGCGCCCTGATGCGGACCAGCGAAGGTGATGTCGCCCGGATGCAGACACCGAATGGCGCGATGGAAATCGAAGTATTGGAAATCCGCTACGAGGATGCATGAGCAAACGCGGGACCGCGTTTCAGCCCATCACCAGCCCGCCATCCACATACAGCGTCTGCCCGGTCATGAAGCGGCTCCAGTCCGAGGCGAGGAACAGCACGGGGCCGGTCACGTCTTCCGGCGTCGCGATGCGGCGCAGCGGGGTTTGCTCGATGATGGCGTCCTTGACCGCTTCCTTCGTGTCGCGGCTGGCGTCGGTCGGATAGACCAGCCCGGGTGCGACGCAATTGACCCGGATGCCCAGCGGTCCCAGTTCCGCCGCCAGCGTGCGGCTGAACCCGACCAGCGCTGATTTTGCCGTGGTGTATTCGTGATAGGGAACGACCGCGCGCGCCACCAGGTCGGTCGCGACATTGACGATGCTGCCCGTGGCCCGTTTCTTCATCACCGGCAGCACGGCATGGCACAGGTTATAGGCGGATTGCAGCGCGCTATCGACCTGGTCGCGGTAATCGGTCCAGGCCAGTTCGTCGAACCGCTTGCGATTGTCCGGATCGAAGGTATAGGGGCGGAACGCGTTGTTGACGACCGTATCGATTCGGCCGAATTCCTCCGCCACGGTATCGACCATGCGCTGGATCGCATCACGATCGTTGACGTCGGCCTGCATCGCCTGGGCGTCGCCGCCGGCTGTCTTGCAGGCCTCGACGGTGCGGTCGGCGGCTTCCGCATTCTTCAGGTAATTGACGATGACCGTGCCGCCTTCGGCGGCGAAGGCTTTGGCAACGGCCGCGCCGATCCCCCGGCTGGCGCCGGTGACGATAATGGTCTGACCGCGAAAATCCATCGTCCGGTTCTGTCCTGCGCTATTTCGGGATCAGGTCGGTGCGCACGACTTTCGAAATGTCGATATCATGCTTGATCAGGCCCAGTTTCTTGAACGTCTCAACGCCTTTTTCAAGCGGTTCGATATCGAACGCGCCCAGCCCGTGCTTGGCCGTCGTCGGTGAAACCGATGACAGGTTGCGCAGCTTGATGATGTCCAGATTGACCTTTTCGTCCTTCCCGTTGATCGCGCGCGTCATGGCGATTTTCGCGGCTTCTTCGGGATTGGCGATCATCCAGGCGGCACTGTCGCGATAGGCCGAAAGGAAGCGGCGCAGCAGGTCCTTCTTCGTGTTGTACATTTCCTCGGTGACGACAAAGAAGTCGCTGGGCAGGTTCAGGTGGTCACGGACCTCGATGACATTAACGTCGCCCAGCCCGCGCAGTTTGCCGACATACAGCCCGGTATCGGTTGCGGCGGTGGCATCGACCTGGCCCTGGATGACGGGTGCGAAATTCAGCAGCCCCGTGACTTCGACGTTGATATCCGCTTCTGACAGCCCGACCTGCGCCAGCAGGACCTGCAGGTTCTGCCGCGTGCCGCTGTTCAGGCTGTATACGCCGACGCGCTTGCCTTTCAGGTCCGACGGCTTCGTGATGTTACGATCCTTCGGCGAGACGACATTGAACACGTTCTGCGGATAGATATTGTAGATCGCGATCAGCTTTTCGCCCTTGTCCAGCGCCAGAAACAGGCTGGACGGGTCGGTGAAGGCGATATCGGCCTGTCCCGACAGCATGTTGACGATGGCCGAACCGCCGCCCTTGCCGGGCACAAAGCTGAAATCGATCCCTTTCGCCTTGAAGAACCCCTTGTCCGGTTCCGCCAGCAGATTGGTGATCTCGCTGATTGCCGGACCCCAGCCCGCGACCGTGATCTTGTCCGCGGCCTGCGCCGGGGCCTGTATGGCCAGCGCCAGCAGGGCGGATATTGCGACGACAGAAGGGGTGCGAAGCAGCGTGCGGATCATTGTTCTGTTCCTGTTACGTGTTTGCGAAGAAGCCATCTTTCGAACCAGATGGTTGCCTGGAAAAAGATCATGCCAAGCACGGTTATGACGATGAGCACGGCGAACATCAAGGGGGAGTCCATCATCCCCTGAGAGGCGATTATCATGGCGCCCAGCCCGTCGCGCCCGCCGATGAATTCACCAACGACCGCGCCGACCAGCGAAAGCACCACCGCGACCCGGAACCCGGCCATGATCACCGGCAGACCGGCGGGTATTTTCAGCCGCAGCAATGTCTGCATGCGCGTCGCGCCGAGCATGCGGAACAGTTCGCGCTTTTGCGGATCGATATGCTGGATGGCGGTCAGTGTGTTTTCCAGCAGCGGGAAGAAACAGATCAATGCCGTTATCACCACGATCGAGGTCATGCCAAAGCCGAACCAGACAATGAATAACGGGGCCAGCGCCAGTTTCGGAATGACCTGGCTGGCGATGATATAGGGATAGAGTATCCGCCGCAGGAACACCGATTCACCCAGTACAACGCCGCAGACAAACCCGATGGCGCATCCCGTGGCGAGCCCCAGCAGCATTTCCACGCCGGTCAACCAGATATGCGGCCACAGGTACCCGGTGGTTAGCCCGCTCCACAATGTTGCCAGCACGGCTGACAGTGACGGCAGCACCAGCTCGGAAAAACCCGATACGCGGGAAAACACCTCCCAGCTGATCAGGAAGGCGGCGAACAGCGCAGCGGATATCAGCTTGTGCTTCATGCCGGAACATCCATCGCGTGGCGGACATCGGCGCACAGGTCGTTGAAGCCCTGGCTGTAGCGGATTTCACCGTCGCGCGGCCGGGGCAGCGGGATGGTCAGGTCGCGGATCAACTGCCCGCGATCCATTACCGCGACGCGGTCGGCCAGATACACGGCTTCGCGGATGTCATGGGTGACGAACAGCACCGTCGTATTGCGCGACCGGAACAGTTTCAGCAGATCGTCCTGCAGTTCCTCACGGGTGATGGCGTCCAGCGCGGCGAACGGTTCGTCCAGCAGCAGTACCGGCGGTTCCAGGATCAGCGCGCGGGCGATGGCCACCCGGCTTTGCTGTCCGCCTGAAAGCTGCGTCGCATTACGATCGGCCAGCCCCGACAGTCCGACCAGTGCCAGCAGCGATTCCAGTTTTTCGTGGTCCGCGGGGCCGGGTTTCCGTTTCAGCGATATGGGCAGCAGGATGTTTTCCGCCACCGTCAGCCATTCCAGCAGGGTGGGCCGCTGGAACACGAAGCCGACCTGTTCGCCCGGGTCGCGCAAGGGCTGTCCCTGCAATGCAATCGATCCGCTATCCGGTTGCAACAGTCCGGCGACCAGTTTCAGCAAGGTGGTCTTGCCGCAGCCGCTGCGGCCGACCAGGCAATGAAACTCGCCCTCGCCAATGGCCCAGTCGAAGCCGTCGACGATCAGTTCCGGTTTGCCGTTCGCATCCCGATATGTGTGGGTGACCTTTTGCAGGCTGACAAAATCCATGGGCCCGTATTCAGTCGGTATAGGGCGCGAAGGTTTCGGCGGCGGTCTCCGCCGATTGTTCGATTTCAACCATGCTGATCAGGTCCAGCAGGTTGAAGCGCCCGTCATGGTGCCAGCCCGCCTCGGGTGCGGTCATATTGCCCAGCGCGCAGATGCGGGTGACGCCCGCTGTGCCCAGCACGTTCGCCAGCCGGTGCAGTTCTTCCGGCGGCGCCGCAATACCGGCGGTCTGCAGAAAGGCTTTAAAGGGCGCGACCAGCGGCGCGACATCGTCCAGCGCATCGACCGCCACGATACGGATCGTTCGGTTCAGCCCGCTGGGATTCAGGGTGGTCGTATCTTCCGAATACACCGCGCACCAGGTTCCGGTCTCGCTGGCGATGACCTCCATATCCGGATGGGACAGGGCCTCGGTTTCCGCCGCGTCACGCCAGGCGGCGATGCCGCCCGCTTCCGCGATGGTCAGTTCCCGGCGCGGGTATTTCGATTCAAATCCGGCAAGGGCATGCGCGACATATCGGGTGAACTCGCGCGGTGAAACCCGGCCGCCGCGTTCGACGAAGAACAGGTGCGGCGAAAAACATCCCTGCTGGTCGTAACGCACCACGTCATAAGCTGCTTGCTGCGCCACGCCCGCCGCCTTGCGGGTATCCAGCGTGGCGCCGGCGACCATGCCGAAACTGACCTTGTGCCCATGCGGCAGGTAGCGCGTCGTTATCGGCACGTGTTTGCGCAACTCGGTCAGCGATTCATTGCCGCCATAGGCAAGCACGGTATCGGCCTGTTTCAGCAGCGCGTCTTCGCGCGCAGTGTCGCCGCCCTTCCACCACACGACGGCGAGACAGTCGGTCAGCCGGGGTTCGATTTCGACGAGCAATTGCGCGAACCAGCCGGCGAACAGCGGTTCGCCGCTGGGCACCTTGCCGATGCTGCCCGCCTTGACCAGCAGCCCCGCGACCATGCTCCACAGCGGCAGACCGGGCACGTTGCCGGCCCAGACATGGACCAGCAGGTCAGGGCCGATGGCCTTCGTGAAGCCGCCTTTGGGTGCGGGCTGAAATTCGTCGAGAATTTTTGGATTGGCGAAATCCTCGGCAATAAATTTCTGCAGGTTCGGTTTGCGGAAAGTTTTCAGGTAGCCGGTCAGGCCAAGCCGCACCATTTCCGCATCGTATCCCGTGACCAGCGGCAACAGCGCCTCGCATTTCCGCCGGTAGGGATCGTTGCGGTCCAGCAGCCGGGCGATGGCGCGGTCCGTGATATCGACGATTTCCGATACCGTTAGGGCTTTCAGTATGGTCCGGCTCGCCAGCTTTACCCGCACGGCCAGCGCATCCATCTGGGCATCATCCAGCACTGGCACTTCAACGTGCAGCGCCGCGTTGCCGCGCTGGAAATCGAGCGTCTGCCATTCGATATCCGCCTCGGCGATTCCCGGAAGATACCCTGCCCGTTCGGTCAACCGGCTATCCTCTCGCCGCTTCCAGGAAGGCGTCGACGGCCATGGAACACCCTTTTGCCTCCGCGCCCTGCACCCGGCCCAGAAGCATGAACCCGTCATCGACTGCGATCCCGGCATCCTCGGTCAGGATGGTGGAAACACAATTGAAATGCGCCAGGTCGCAATGCACGATCACCCCGGTGTCGCCGCGCGGCAGTTCCACGCCGGTCAGCGGATTGATGATCCGGCTGCGGATCCAGTGCGGGCCGGATTTTACCGAGGGCACCACCGTGTTGCCATTATCGTAGAACTCGCTGCTCAGCTCGGTCATGCCGTACATGTTGATGCAGTCGCTACGCGGCACGCCGAATGTCGCGGAAAGCTGATTGTAGAAATCATCCATTTCCAGTTCGCGGGACTGGCCCTTGAACCCGCCGGTATCAAGGATGCGGCTACCGGCGGGCAATTTCGCGGTCCGTCCGGATTCGCGCATGTCATCCATCAGATGCACGAAGCTGTATGTCGCCCCCAGCAGCGCATAGGGCTCGCCCGTCGCTTCCGCATGGTCCAGTGCTGCATATAACGTGTTCGTATCCAAACCGTCCGGCCCGATCAGGGAATGGCTGTCCGGTGTGCCGAATTCCCGCATCGCCAGCGCCAGGTAATGCGCCAGCGATGAATTCGGCATCATGGTTTCATCCGGGAATACGATCCCGATACGCATTTTTGTCTGTCCCGCCATGAAGCGATCGCGGAAATGCGTTTTCATCGATGCGTCATAGACCCGCAGGTCGGGGTGATGGCATTTCCCGCGCAGCCCGTCTTTGGTCGTGCCGCTGGTCATGAACACGGCCCCGGCGTCTTCCGGCGCGCAGCAGCTCAGGGTCAGGTCCTTGTAGGCGTTGATCGGCACCGCGGGAATGTCGCGCCAGTCCTTCACCATGCGCGCGGTGCGGCCACGCTGCTGGCAGAACCGGCGATAGGGCTGGTTGTGTTCGAACTGGTAACCGAACACGCGCAACGCCATCGCGTTGAAGGTGTCGTCATCGGCGCCATCGCGCGCGATAAAGGCGAGCAGGTCTTCGATTATTTGCGCTTGGTTCATGATGGCCGGACCGGGTTGCGGGCAATTGGCGCTAGCTTGGGCATAAACCATTGCAAGTCAACAGGGTTTGTCCGCGTTACCCGGTTTCAGTCAATACCGCCCAGCAGCGGAACAAAGGCGACGGGCAGGTTGCAGCTTTCGTGGATCGCGCCCGTTTCGGCGTCTTTCTCCATCACTGTCAGTGACTGGGTCATGCCCTGCCGGCCGAGCGGGATGACCATGCGGCCGCCGGGGCGAAGCTGGTCCAGCAGCGCCGTCGGCAGTTCCGCTGCTGCGGCGGTGACGAGGATTGCGTCATAGGGGGCCTCTGCCGGCCAGCCCTTGCCGCCGTCGCCGTGCAGGACGGTGATGTTACCGCAGCCCAGCCGTTTCAGCCGCGCTTTCGCCTCGTTCGCCAGTGAGGCGATCCGTTCGATGGTAACGACCTTTGCGGCGATCTGCGCCAGCACGGCGGCCTGATAGCCGCAGCCGGTGCCGATTTCCAGCACGCGGGATTGCGGCGACAGGTTCGCCAGCTCGGTCATGATCGCAACGATGAAGGGTTGTGAGATCGTCTGGCCCCTGCCGATGGGCAGCGGGCGGTTTTCATAGGCCGCAGCCTGCATGTTTTCGGGGACGAATTCATGCCGCGGCACGGTTTCCAGTGCGTCGATGACGGCCGGGCTGAGGTGATTCCGGCCCAGATAGTGGCTGGTTTCGACTGCGTCCCGGGCAATGGCATCCAGCATCCGGCGGCGTTCCGGGGCAAACTTGTCCTGCATGCGTCCGTTTCTTACGATTTCGAAGGGGTCTCGGGGCTTGCGAGACAGGGCATACTAACACATATAGGCCGCAGGCAATGATTGAGGGTGGTGGCAATACAGATGACATCGACTGAAGAAACGAACGAAAAAGCGGCGGAAACGAAAACCGGCGGCGAAACGCATTCCTTCCAGGCGGAGGTGAGCCGCCTGCTGGATATCGTCGCCAATGCGCTGTACAGCGAAAAGGAAATCTTTGTTCGCGAGCTGGTTTCGAACGCGGCGGATGCCTGCGACCGGCTGCGCTACAGGGCGATTACCGAGCCGGCGCTGATTGAAGGCGACACGGATTTCCGTATCGCCATAGAGGTCGACAAGGATGCCCGCACGCTGACCATCAGCGATAACGGGCTCGGCATGACCCATGACGAGATGATCGAAAACCTGGGCACCATTGCGCGGTCCGGCACGACCGCATTCGTTGAGCAGTTATCCGGTGACGCGAAGAAGGACGTTTCCGTCATCGGCCAGTTCGGTGTCGGTTTCTATTCCAGCTTCATGGTGGCCGAAACGGTGGACGTGATCAGCCGTTGCGCCGGATCGGACGAAGCCTGGCAATGGTCGTCGGACGGCAAGGGCGCCTTTACCATGGCGGAAGCGCAGGCCGATGGGCGCGGCACCCGCATTACCCTGCATCTGAAGGAAGAGCAGGCGTAATACGCGGATGCCTTCCGGGTCCGCAATGTGGTCAAGACCTATTCGGATCACATCGCGTTCCCGATCACGGTCAGGGACGTCAATTCCGAGGATGAAGCCGACAAGACACCCGAAGCGGTCAACACGGCGTCGGCGCTGTGGACCCGTTCGGCGAGCGAAGTGACCGACCAGGAATACAATGAATTCTACCACCATGTTTCGCATACGCCGGGCGACCCGTGGAGCAAGCTGCATTTCCGCGCTGAAGGTGTGATCGAATATACCGGGCTGCTGTATCTTCCGGGGTCCAAGCCTTTCGACCTGTATACCCAGGAAAAAGCCTCCAAGGTGCGGCTCTATGTGAAGCGCGTGTTCATCACGGACGATTGTGAGGAACTGGTGCCGCGCTGGCTGCGTTTTCTGCATGGCGTGATCGATTCATCGGACCTGCCGCTGAATATCAGCCGCGAGATGCTGCAGAACAATCCGGTGCTGACCCGCATCCGCAACGGCATCACCAGCCGCGTGGTTCGCGAGCTGGAATCGAAGGCGGAAAAGGATGCCGAAGCCTATACGGTGTTCTGGGAAAATTTCGGCGCGGTGATGAAGGAAGGCCTGTATGACGGATCGGGCGACCGTGAATCGCTGCTCGGCCTGACCCGGTTCCGCTCCACCCATGGCGATGAACTGGTGTCGCTGAAGGATTATGTCGGCCGGATGAAGGAAGGCCAGACGGCAATCTATTACATCACCGGCGATTCCCTGGACGTGGTAAGCCGCAGCCCGCAGCTCGAAGGGTTCCGTTCGCGCGGGGTCGAGGTGCTGCTGATGACGGACCCGGTGGACCAGTTCTGGGTGCCGATGGTCGCTCAGTTCGACGAAAAGCCGTTCAAATCCGCGACCCAGGGCGGGGCGGATCTTGCCGAGATCAAAAAGGAAGACGGCAAGGACGATGAAAACGCCGAAGACGCACCCGCTGAGGAAGATATCGGCCGGCTGGCGGCGGCGCTGAAGCTGGCGCTGGGCGAGAACGTGAAGGATGTGCGTGCCTCCGACAGGCTGACCGAAAGCGCTGTATGTCTTGTCGCCGGCGACGGTGACCTGGACATGAACCTCGAACGGATCATGAAGATGCATGGCCAGGTGTCGGAACGGGCACCGCGTATCCTGGAAGTGAACCCGACCCATCCGCTGATCCGCCGGCTTGCCGAACAGGCCAAGGCGGATTCCGGCGGCATGGAGGACGCGGCCTTCCTGCTGCTCGACCAGGCCCGCATCCTTGAAGGCGAAACCCTGCCGGACCCGGTGGCGTTTGCGCGGCGGATGTCCGAGGCAATGGCGAAAGGCTTCGGCGGCTGAAGATCCGCGTAATTTCCGCGCGCCGAACAGCCCCTTGGCAATGACGGAACTGTTCGGCGTAAGCGGGTGAAAAAAATACCATGACAACCTTAAGGGGAATTCGGTAGGATAAGCTACCGGATGGCCCGAAAGGCATCTCTCTCGGGTCGATTGCGGACAGGGAGACAGTCATGGCTGAAGTTCCATCCGATGAAAACATTAAACGCGTAGAACAGATTCCCGCGGGCGGTGGAAAGCGCATCCTGAATGCTCGTAGAGATTCTCCTGATATTCGTGACAGGATGTACGAGCCGGCATTGATCCAGCTAAAGCCGCAGATCGATCATCGAAATCTGGCGATGGTTCTGGATCAGGGACAGGAAGGGTCTTGTACCGGGCATGGCCTGTCGGCGGTTATAAACATTTTGGGCAAGATGCCCGGCCGGGATGGTTTCCAGGCGAGCAGCCGTATGCTCTATGAAATGGCGCAGATGCATGATGAATGGCCCGGGGGAGATTACGAGGGGTCAAGCTGTCGCGGCGCCATACGTGGCTGGAAAAATATGGGGGTCTGTTCTGAGGAAGATTGGCCCTATATTGACGGTGATCCGGGCGAATTCACCATTGACCGAGCACGGGCGGCACGACGGAATACGCTGGGCGCCTACTACCGGCTTCGGCCAGAAATCACTGACTATCACGCGGCGCTGAATGAAGTCGGTGCCGTCTACGTTTCGGCGCTTGTGCATAGGGGCTGGTTTGAGCCGCAGGAGCGGTCGCGAAACGGGGATTTGGCGGAGATTATTCCTGGTCAGGCGCCTGCGGGCGGTCATGCCTTCGCCATCGTCGGATACAATCACGAAGGCTTCATCGTTCAGAATTCCTGGTCCAGGGCCTGGGGAACGGACGGGTTTGCTCTTTGGCATTACAAAGACTGGGTGGAGAGCGTCAGTGATGGCTGGGTCTTCCGTCTGGCGCTTCCGGTGCCGCAAATTTTCGGTATGCATCCGCGTTCGGCTGTGACGGGCGGGGCCGAAGCCAAGAAACGCGCACCCAAGCGGCTCGAAATTGCCGGGCATTTTGTCCATTTTGACGATGGTTTCTATAAGCAGAAAGGCGACTACTGGACCACGCGTGAAGACGTTGAAAATACTGCGGACCGGATTGTCAAAACGGTCACGGGAGGAAATGAGAATGGCAAATACAAAAGCCTGCTGATCTTCGCCCATGGCGGCCTCAACCCGCCCAAGGCGTCGGCACGGCGGATCGCGGCGCTGAAGGACGGGTTCAAGCGCAATGGCGTCTACCCGTTTCACATCATGTATGATACCGGGCTCGTCGAGGAAGCGTTGGATACGGTCCGGCGCGCGGCGCGGGATAGCGAATCGCGGGCGGAAGGTTTTCTCGACTGGGTCGCTGATAAAATTACCGATATGACCGACAAGCTGATCGAAACGGCGGTGCGCAAACCCGTGACAGCGATATGGGATGAGATGAAGCGCGATGCGAGACTGCCATTCGAAGAAAATGGCGATGGCGTGCATACGATTGCGACATTTGCGCAAAAGCTGGCTGCGACAGGGCTTGAGGTGCACCTTGCAGGGCACAGCACTGGTGCGGTTGTGTTGGGCCATCTGTTAGGTGCCCTGGATGGGCTCGGTGTCGACAATTTAATAAAGAGCTGCAACCTGATGGCCCCTGCCTGCTCCCTCGACTTTTATGAGGAACATTATAAGTGGCGCTTGGGCGAAGGTGAGAAAACGCGTCTGCCCGCATTGAATATTTACAATCTGAATGAAGAGCTCGAACTCGACGATAATGTCGCTCTGGCGTATCGAAAGTCTTTGTTATATCTCGTATCGGAAGCCCTAGAACGACGGAGAAGTATGCCTATCCTGGGCATGCAGCTCCACAGCAAGAATGTGGTTGGTCCCAATTTTATCTACTCGAATGGCTCGTCCGGCAAGACTCTAAGTACCAGTCATGGTGGCTTCGACAATGACATCCACACGATGAACGCAATTCTGGAAACCGTTCTGGGCGCGCCGCCGGAACATCCGTTCCTGAAAAGCGAAATGGAAGGCTATTGAGCGGTATCGTGATTCGGTAATCTTTGCAGGGCGTTCCTCCTGACAGAAAGGATCGTGTTTCCCACTGGACCGGAGTATGCTGCTCCTCTTGCGGTTCGAAGCGGAGGCAAGATATGTGCGTTTCCGGTGCGAAGACAATCTTGGCGGCTGTAGCGATGCTGGCGTTCTTCGCTGTTATCGCGCCCGCGGCAATTGCCGATCCGAACTGTACCTGCCGCTATCGTGGCCAGTCCTACACGGTGAAAAGTTGCGTGTGCATCAACCGGGGTGACGGGCCGCAGCTTGCGTGCTGCGAACTGGTGCTGAACAACACCTCCTGGTCCTTTTCAGACAAGGGCTGCCCGACCGCGTCCAAGGGTGGGCCGGGGTTGGTACAGTCCGCCCGGGGGCCTTACTCGCCCATGCCCGAAACGCTTCAAGAACGCCGCTAATCCTTCGGGAAGGTCACGGCTTCCAGCTTGTTGCCTTCAGGGTCCAGGACGAAGGCGCCATAATAGCTGGTCATCGCGGCCTGTCGTGTGCCCGGCGCGCCATCGTCCCGGCCACCGCCGGCGAGCGCTTCTTCGTAGAACGCGTCAACCATGTCCTCGTTGCGCGCCCGCAGGCAGATATGGGTGCCCGTGCCGTCCGGTTCGGGCCGTTTGCCAGGGCGGGCGTTGAGCCAGAATTCGGGATATTTCTTGCCGAAACCAACGGTGCCTTCCCGCTCCACCAGTTTCGTCATGCCGATGGTTGCCAGCAGCCGTTCATAAAACGCGGCACTGCCCGCAAGGTCACCTACGGCTATTGAGATATGGTCGATCATGTCTGCCTTTTCCTTCAAGCTTGCCGTCAGAGGGCCATCGCACAATAGTATAGCGCCAACGCGCATTACAGGGTCGCGTCTCGCCAGGAATTCTTGAGAAACAGCCAATGCCCGACGCCGCCCAATTCGCCACGTTCATCGCCGTATCCGCACTGCTGGGCATTACGCCGGGGCCGGATATTATCTATGTGATTGCGCGCGGCGCAGCACAGGGGGCGCGGGCCGGGGTTGTGGCTGCGGCGGGGCTGTGCACCGGGATCATCGCGCATACGGCACTTTGCGCGGCCGGGCTATCGGCGATCCTTGCGGGTTCCGAGGCGGCCTTCACCGTATTCAAGATCGCCGGCGCGGCCTATCTGGTCTGGCTCGGCATTGGCATGTGGCGGGCCCGCGGCGCGATGAATGAGACCGGTTGCAGCCGGGCCCAGCCGCTTGGCGCGATTTACCGACAGACCGTCGTGATGAACCTGCTGAATCCGAAAGTGGCGCTGTTCTTCCTCGCCTTCCTGCCGCAATTCGTATCGCCCGGGGGCGCGCCGGTCGCCCTTCAGCTCATTGTGCTGGGGGCGATCTTCATGGGTGTGTCCTTTGTCGTGATGGCGTGTGCCGGAATTGCGGGCGGGCAGCTTCGCCGCCTGCTGCAAGGCCGCCGATACGCGGGACGCTGGATGGAACGCGCGGCGGGCTCGGTACTGATCGTGCTGGGTATCCGTCTTGCATTCGAAAGCGGCTAGGGAACGCGGCCTATCCCACCAAGCCGATAACCCCGGCGATGAACAGGCAGACCAGCGCGACCCGCCGGTACCAGGCTTCGTTGGCGGCGCGAAACAGGCGTGACCCGATCCAGGCGGCCAGCATATAGGCGGGCAGAAGGGTCAATGCGGTCAGCGCGGCGGCGGTCGTGACCAGCCCGGAAATGAGCATGATCGTGATCAGCGCCGCCAGGGTCACGGCGAAATAGCCGGTGACGTTTGCCCGGGCGGCGCCGCCGCCGTCCCGTCCGGACAGCATGTAGAGCATGACCGGCGGATTGCCCATGCTGCTCGCGGCCATCATCGTGCCGGAAACTGCCCCGACCAGCGCCGTCACCGGCGGGTGTTTGATCCCGTGATAGCGCCAGCCTGTCGACAGGATTACGACGAAGGCCATGACGGCGATGCCGATGGCCCGGGTCATCGGTTCGGGGTCGATGGTGACCAGCAGCCAGCTTCCCAGCGGCATGAACAGCGCGGCGACAAATCCCATCTGCAGGACGAAGCGCCACTGGACGGTCTTTCGGACCGCCGGCAGCATCTGCGCCGTTACCGCGATATCGAGCAGGATAATGATGGCGACGGTATTTACGGGGCCGAACAGCAAGGCGAAGACGGGCGCCATCATCATGCCCGATCCGAATCCGGCAAAGCCGCGCAGCAACCCGGCGGCGACCACCGTTGCCAGTGCGAGCACAAGGTTGATGTCTAAAAATCCGGGAAGCGTTTGCATGGAATTGCTATACAGGGGCCAATCCGGCGGCGCGATCCAACGCAATGGAAACGCCGCTTTTTGAACTTGGGGGGTAAATGACGATGGAATTGGAAGGCAAGACCGTTCTTATCACCGGGGGCGGCAGCGGGATAGGGGCGGCCACGGCGCGGCTGATGGCCGAAGGCGGCGCGGCGGTCGCACTGGCCGGTATTCCTGAAGCGGAAGCCGCCGCGGTTGCGGCGGAGATCAACGCGAAGGGCGGCCGGGCGATTGCCATTCCGACGGATGTCACCGACGAAGCAGCTGTCGAAGCAGCGGTCGCCGCGACGGTTGCGGCATTCGGGCGGCTGGATTGTGCGGTTGCCAATGCCGGAATACAGCGCCACAAGACCGACGTGAATCTGCCCGAAATGGACATGACGGAATGGGAACGGACCCAGGACGTCAATCTGCGCGGCGTGGTGCGCACCTGCAAACATGCCCTGGCGCAGATGATCGCCCAGGGTGGCGGCGGATCCATCGTGATCGTCAGTTCGATTACGGCGCTGAGCGGCCGGTCGGGGAATGTGTCCTACATGACCGCGAAAAGCGGGCTGCTGGGGCTGAACCGGCATATCGCCGTGCATTACGCAAAACACGGTATCCGCTGTAACGCGGTGTGCCCTGGCGCGCTGGAGCAGACGCCTGACTGGGATGAGCATCCGAACCCTGCCGGTCGCAAGGAAATGATGGAACAGGCGATCCCGCTCGGCCGTCTCGGCACGTCGGAAGATATCGCGCCGATGATTGCCTTCCTGGCATCGGACGGCGCCAGTTATGCGACCGGGGGGCAGTTCGTGGTCGATGGCGGGGTTACCGTCAACGCGTGACGGCCTTGCGTCGCAACATCCGTAAAGAGCGGCATCGGGGCGGCAGCGGGATTTATGCTGCCGCCCGTTGATGCCGCCTAGACCAGCCCGCTTTTGGCCTCGATCGGCGGGTATTCCTTCACCGCGTCTTCGTTGACATCCGCGCCCCAGCCGGGGCCGGGCAGCAGGTGCATGTGGCCGTTCTCGATCACCGGTTTCGCCGTCAGCAGATCGTAGGCCCAGGGCACCTGAACATTGTCGATTTCCATAACCCGGAAGTTCGGCACGACCGCGCCGAAATGCGCCGTGATCAGCGACCCGATCGGGCCACTGTAATTATGGCTGGCGACATTGATGTCGAAGGCGTCGCTCAACGCTGCCATGCGCAGCGAATCGATGATGCCGTTATACATGACATCGGTAATGACCACGTCGACCGACTGGTGATCCAGATAGGGGCGAAGCTGTTTCATGCCGGTCAGCGTCTCGCAGGAGGCGATGGGGGTGCGCGTGCCCTGCCGCAGTTGCGCCAGCGCGGTCGGATCGAAGTCATCGACTTCCAGCCATTCCAGGTCGACCGGCTCCAGCGCCCGTGCCATGCGCAGGAAGCCTTCCATGCGGAAATTGAAATTGGTGTCGAGATGCAGCCCGACGCCGGGCCCGGCCCCTTCGCGGAAGGCGGACATCTGTTCGACGGCGGCATGAATCGCATTGCGGTTCGGGTTGCGATCGCTGTCGCCATTTCCGCCGACCCAGCCGGGTCCATAAAGGTAAGGCTTATCCCGGTCGAACATGATCAGGTTGGTTTTTAGCGCGTGGAAGCCTTCATCCTTCACCCGGCGGCCCAGTTTCACGATATCGTCCAGCGATTCGATGGGGTCGACGCCGATCACCTCCGGGTTGGTGACGTGATAGGAACCGCAATGTGACCAGTACAGCCGGATCGGGTCACGGATCGCGCCGCCCAGCATGTCGTAGACCGGAACGCCCAGCGACTTGGCCTTGATATCGATCAGCGCATTTTCGATGGGGCCCTGTGCGCGGGCGGCGGCGCCGATGGCGACGCCGTAGCTGCGCTTGCGGGTTTCCTCCATCAGGGGCACGACATTGCGGGGATCGCGGTCAATCAGGTGCTGGCCCATCCTGCGGATCAGCGGCGCGATGATGCCGCCGACATTGCCTTCGGAGAAATCGGCCCAGCCGGTCAGCCCTTCATCGGTACTGATCTTCAGGAAATTGAAATTGCGCCAGCCCGCGCCGGCAACAAGGATATCGACTCCGGTGATTTTCATGACATTTCCCCCCTGAACCGGGCAGGGATCAAATCAGGGCCCGCCCGGCAATATAGATCCCGAGTACCAGTAAAGCGCAGAAGAACACCTTGCGGAAGGCTGCTTCGGAAAGACGCTTGCGGACGCGCTGCCCGGCGACCATGCCGATCAATGCCGGAATGACAGCCGCCAGCGAGGTCAGGCCCAGTTCCATCGACAGCAATCGCTGATCGCCCAGCGACAGGGCCAGCGCCACGGTGGACACCGTGAACAGCACGCCCATCGCCTGTACCAGCACGTCGCGCGGCAGGCCCAGCGCCTGCAGATAGGGCACCCCCGGCACGACGAAGGACCCGGTCATGCCGGTCAACACGCCGTTGACCGCGCCAATCACGGGCGACACGAAAACCTCGGCCTTCCCCGGCGACGGTACCTGCGCGCGCAACAGGTTGACGCCCGCATAGACCGCCAGCACCCCGCCCAGCACCGCCGACATGGTGCGTGCATCTGCTGCCGCCAGAACCGAAACGCCAAACCAAGTGCCCACGCATACCATGGCCAGCAACAGCCAGAGCCGCTTCAGGATATCCACCAGCGCGCCGCCGACCAGTCCCTGCCACAGGTTGGTGACAAAGGATGGAAACAGCAGCAGCGCCATCGCCGGTTTCAGCCCCAGTGTTGCGGTCAGGATGGCCAGCGACACCGTTGGTACGCCCAGCCCGATGACGCCCTTGACCAGTCCGGCCAGCAGGAAAGTCAGCCCGATGATGATGGCGGTGTCGATAGCAGGCATATTCGGTTTCTTCAGGCGGTGGCGACGATGACATGCCCTTTGATCATACCCGTAACGGGGCCTTCGCCAAATCGTGCCGCAATGGCCTTTGCGGCACGTTCCGTCACGTGCTCCAGCAGGTCGGGATCGCGGCTTTCGATTTCATTCCGCAACGGCGTTCCCTGGCAATAGGCCATCGCGGGGTGGCGCGGCGTTGGTGCCGTGCTTGTCCGGACCGGTGTATCGATTGTGAATTGTGCAAATCCGGCGGCGCCCAGGTCTCGCTCTATCAACCCGGTGTCGTGATAGCCATGGGGCGTCCGGGCCAGAAACTGCGGCGGGTCGTCGGGAAAGACCTCGGCCGCTGCCTGTGTCACGATATCCGCAAATTCGTTTGCCTTGATTTGATCCCATACATTGAACACGTAATGCCCACCGGGTTTGAGGACCCTGCGCGCTTCGCTGAACCCGGCAACCCGATCCGGGAAAAACATCACACCGAACTGACAGACAACCGTATCGAACGTGGCATCGTCGAAGGGGAGTGACTGGGCATCGGCCTGCTGCCAGGTGATGCGATCATCGACGCCCTGTTTGCTGGCCGCCTGATCGAGCATCGGCTGGTTGAGGTCGGTGACGACGTATCGGGCATCGGGTGGCAATTGCGGGGCGAGCGCCCGTGCGACCACACCGCTCCCGGCGGCCGTTTCCAGAACCGACTGCGGCGCCAGCGCGACAATGCGCGTCGCCAGGTCGTTGGCGTAGGTTTCGAATATCATTGGAACAAGATAGGTATCGTAAATTTCGGGAATCGATCCCGTGAACACCTTGTCAGCCTCGGACATCTGTTCCTCCCCTGAAACGTGGGCTTTCCTGCGGCGGCTGAATGCCTGACGCCGGGGCGTTTATTGTCTTGCGTTGCTATCAGTTCACAAAACCGGGCCGCGCGATAGTCGTCATTTGATTGAACAGATGCCGCCAGCCATTAGTATGCGGTGTGAATCAGGGGGGGGCGACATGACCGATATCAGGGACCGGATCGGCATCGATGCCGGTGACAAGCTGGCAACGGAAGACGCGGTTGAATGGGCCGTTGCGAATGGTGTGCGCTATATTGATACCCGCATCGACATCGCACCCAATGCGCTGGAACGGTTCACCGAACCGGTCTGCACGGCGATCCGTGAGCGCTGTGCGGATGCCGGGGTGACGCTCGGCCTGCATACCCTGTCGGCTGTGAATATCGCGGAAGTGTCCCCCTTCCTGCGTGATGCGACGGACGCCTATCTGCGTGCCTATATCGACGTGGCGGCGCGGTTGAATGCGGCCTGGGTGGAAGTGCATGCGGGGTATCATTTCTCCGACGACAAGCCGCTGCGCATGGAAGCCGGGCTGGAACGATTGAAACGCGCCACCGGCTATGCGGAAGAAAAAGGCGTGCAGCTGCTACTGGAAAACCTCAACGCGGAACCGGCGCAGGCAGAGGTAAACTACCTCGCCCACAATGTTGAGGAATGCCTCTACTACTTCGATGCCATCACGTCACCGGCGCTGCGCTGGTCCTTCACCATCAACCACGCGACCCTGGTACCGGAAGGCATTGCCGGGTTCCTTGATGCCATGCCGGTGGACCGGTTGGGCGAGGTACGGGTCGCCGACAGCAACGGCGAATACGAACTGCACATGCAGCCGGGCGAGGGAATCATCGATTTCACCGACATGTTCCGCCGCGTCGAAGCGACCGGCTTTACCGGTCACTACATGTGCGCTTTTGGCCCGCTGGACGCGATGTTGCGGGGACGTGACTGGATGGTGGAACGGTTTCCGGGGTGAAGGCCCGGTTAATTCTCGACGTGTTGGCGCCAGATGCCTTCCTTGAACGCTTTGACAATCCGGCGCGCCTTGCTGGTATCATTCAGCGCCGCCTGGAATTGTGATTTGTAATCAACGAACCCCTGAATCTGGTCGGCCAGGCCGGATACATCCACATATCCCATGGACCAGTCCTCAAAATCACGCTCTTCAATTTCTTCCCGAAGCAGAAGATTGAAGGACTTGTGTCGGGGGTCCTGCTTGATCTTTGCGACCAGGGTTTCCACGGCATCCTCCTCACCTTCCAGAATCTGCAGGAAGGAACCATTGTGAAACAGCAGCATGCCGGAGATATCCAGTGCCTCGTTGTTTTTACGGGCGTCCTGCAACAGCTTGGCCAGTTCATGCGCGTACATTTTCTGTGTCGCGGCACTGGCATAAATGACATTGATCATGGACTGGATACTCCACAAACGGTCTTAAGTTGTTGGAAATAAGATTAAAAATAGATTGTTTATAGCCTTATGGGATGGTGTCAGACGGGTCTGAAAAATGGGCTCCATGTTCCTTTCCGATTGTCAGGGACATTGGAAAAAACTCACTAAGCAACTGTATTGTATACGTATTATTTTAATTAATCATGAACGGCTGATTTGGTTGTTCCGGTCGGTATGATGCCAGCATGATGTCATTGGTCGGCCCGTTATTCTGCGTCTTCGAACCGCGATCGTTCGTCATGATGAATGGCCGGGCAGCAACGGAAGGCTGAAAATTGAAAATCACATTCCTGGGCGGTGTCGGAACGGTTACGGGCTCGAAATATCTGGTAGAGGCCGGGGACCGGAAGATCCTGGTCGATTGCGGGCTGTTCCAGGGCTACAAGCAGCTTCGCCTGCGCAACTGGTCGCCACCGCCGGTCGATCCGTCGACCATCGATGCCGTGGTGCTGACCCATGCCCATATCGATCATTCCGGCTATCTGCCCGTGCTTGTGCGCAGCGGGTATCGCGGTCGTATCTATGCGACGGCGGCGACGCGTGACCTGTGCGATATCCTGTTGCCGGATAGCGGGTTCCTGCAGGAACGGGAGGCGGATTTCGCCAACCGGCACGGTACCTCGAAACATCATCCCGCATTGCCGCTCTATACGCGCGAAGAAGGCGAAGAGGTCATTCCCCGTTTTACGGATGTTGATTTTGACGCGGATACCGACCTTGGCGGCGGCGTGACGCTGCGGATGATGCGGGCCGGTCATATCCTCGGCGCGGCGATGATTCGCCTCAGCTTCAAGGGCAGGCATCTGCTGTTCTCCGGCGACCTGGGGCGGCCGGATGATGCGACAATGCATGACCCGGCGGTGGTGCGGCAGGCGGACTGGCTCGTCGTTGAATCGACCTATGGCGATCGGCAGCATACGGCGCAGGACCCGGAAGCCGCGCTGGCGGACGTTGTCAGCCGAACTGCCGGGCGCGGCGGTACCGTATTGATTCCGGCTTTCGCGGTCGGGCGGGCACAAAGCATCCTGTACCACCTGCACCGGCTGAAGGCGGCGGGCCGCATTCCCGATATTCCGGTCGTGCTGGACAGTCCGATGGCGATTGATGCGACCGAAATTTTCTGTCGCCATATCAAGGACCACCGGCTCGATGCCAATGCGTGCGCGCGGGTATTCGGCGCCGTTCGCTATACGCGAACCGTGGATGAATCCAAAAGCCTGATGCAGAACCATATCAACATGCCGATGATTATTATCTCCGCCAGCGGCATGGCGACGGGCGGGCGGATCCTGCATCACCTGCGCCATCTGGCGTCGGATCATCGCAACGCGATTCTGTTCGCCGGCTTTCAGGCGGGGGGCACGCGCGGGGCCGCGATGACATCGGGCGCGAAGTCGGTAAAAATATTTGGGGAGTATGTCGCCATCAGGGCGGAAGTTGCGAACCTGCATATGCTGTCCGCGCATGCGGATGCGGATGAGATCATGGGGTGGTTGCAGGGTTTTGAATCGCCGCCACGCCAAACCTTTGTGACCCATGGCGAGCCGTCTTCCGCCGACGCGTTGCGCCACCGGATCGAAGAAACATTGGGGTGGTCGTGTATGGTTCCGGAGTATCGCGATCAGGTTGCCCTGGGCTGATATTCATCGCGGTTGCCGGTTCGCTGCTGGCGATTATCTTGCGCGTCGCTGATCTGTTGTTATCCTCTTTGGGAAATTCGCCGTCGTCATAGTGAAGGAAGTATCCATGCCCGCCTCGCAGCCGAACATCGTTTTGATCCTTGCCGATAATCTGGGGTGGGGGGAGCTTGGCTGTTACGGCGGCGGAATCCTGCGTGGTGCACCGACACCGCGAATCGATGCGCTGGCCGGGCAGGGGATGCGCTTTCTGAATTTCAACGTGGAAAGCGATTGCGTGCCGACCCGCGCGGCACTGATGACCGGGCGACAGGCGATCCGCACCGGCGCCTTCCAGTCGGTGCCGGCCGGGCTGCCGCAGGGGCTGACCCGTTGGGAGGTCACCCTGCCGGAACTGTTGTCGGCGCAGGGCTATGCGACCGCACTGTACGGCAAGTGGCATCTTGGCGACCGGAACGGGCGCCTGCCGAACGACCGGGGATTCGACGAATGGTACGGCCTGCCGCGTACGATGAACGAAGCGCTGTTCACCAGCCATGAAAATTACGATTCCGATGTCGTCGACGTGCCGTATATCATGGCGGGCGAGCGCGGTTCGGTGTCCACCAACGTCAAGGTTCTTGATGCGGATGCGCGTCGTCTGATCGACCGGGAGGCGATGGAGCTGACCATCGATTTCATGCAGCGAAGCAAGGAAGCCTCGAAACCGTTCTTCGCCTATGTGCCGATCACCCAGCTGCATTTCCCCAGCCTCGCCCATCCCGATTTCATTGGCCGGACCGGCCATGGCGAAATGGCCGATTCGCTGGCGGAAATGGATTACAATGTCGGGCTCATCATCGATGCGATTGATGAATTGGGGCTTGCCGATGACACGATATTGCTGTTCGGTTCCGACAACGGCCCGGAATTCCGCCGCCCCTGGCGCGGCACCGCCGGGTATTGGCGCAGCACCTACCACACGGCGATGGAAGGCAGCCTGCGCGTGCCCTTCATGATGCGCTGGCCCGGCCATGTGCCGGAAGGCGGTGTCAGCGACGAGATCGTGCATATCGCCGATCTGTTTCCGACACTGCTGGGCATCGCTGGCGGGGATGTGCCGTCCGACCGGGTCATTGACGGTGTTGACCAGCGCGATTTCTTCTGCGGCGCGCAGGAAAAATCGAACCGCGAGGGTTTCGTCTATTACATCAAGGAAGAAATGCGCGCCGCGAAATGGCGACAGTGGAAGATGCATTTCATCTGGGAGGAAGAAGTGAACGACGGCGCCATCAAACTGGAATCGCCCTACCTGTTCAATCTGATCCAGGACCCGAAGGAAGAAACCAATGTCGCGCTGGAAGCAAGCTGGGTCCGCGGCGCGATCATGCGCATGGTGCATGACTTCCGCGAGAGCCTGAAAGAAAACCCGCCCATTCCACCGGGCACACCCGACCCCTACGTACCGTAGCGGTTCTCGGCGAACGTTATTTAATATGCGCGCATAGGAAATGCATGGATCGGATTAAATTCGCGGCGGTATCGCGGAATTACTTTAATATGCCGCTCTGGGTCGCGGTTCATTGCGGGTTGTTCGACGATGAAGGGCTCGATGTCGAGGTCGAATTGCATGAACCGATTGACGCGGTAAGCCGCCGGCTTGAGGACGGGCGCGTCGACCTGGCCTATGGGGTGACGGAGCATGTGATTCTCGACCGCGAGGCCGGCGGGCATACGATGATCATCGGCGGCAAGGTGAACAAGCTGCCGTTTTCGTTCATTGCCGGGAAGGATATCCGCAGCTTCGAGGATCTGCGTGGCAGAACTATCGGTGTGTCATCCCGCAAGGCGGGCAGTTCCTCGCTGGTGATGAAAATGCTGTCGGCGCACGGGCTGGAATACCCGCACGATTACGCGATCGACGAGGTGGGCCCGATTCTCGCCCGATGGGAGAAACTGCAATCGGGTGAAATCCAGGCCGGGCTGCAGGGCGCGCCGCTGAACTATATCGCCATCGACGAAGGCTTTACGACGCTGGCGGAACCGCGCGATGAATTTCCGGACTTCCAGTTTGCCTCCCTGCATGTTGATACCCGCTGGGCCGATGCGAATCCCGACCTTATGGCGCGTTTCATGCGCGCCTTCGTGCGCGCGCATCAACGGTTTTTCGCCGACCGCGCGACGATGATCCGCATTGCCATGGCAGAAACCGGTATCACGGAAAAATATGCGGCCGCCGCCTGGGATGAGTATACGACGGCGGAAATCTTTCCCCGCAATGGCGATGTCAGCAGCGCGGGTGTGCAGGCGCTCATCGATATCAGCGGGCTGATCCGGGCCCTGCCCAACCGGCGCGGCACATCGGCGGAAGCCTATATCGACCGTCGTTACCTGCGCGCGGCATGGGCGCAAACCGCTGTGGAATAATGCCGCCTTGCCGGAATTCGGCGGAACCCGGCATCGCTTTATCCAGAAAGGGAAAGGAAGTATCGCATGAATTTCAGGTTTGCCCTGGACCACCAGAGCCTCAAGGGCCTTCTTTCCGATATCGTCGATGCAGGGCGCATTGTTGTGTTGGTACGGGCATGAAGGCGCTTCCATCGGATGTGACCGAATACAGCCGCACTGCGCGTTTTGCGGAAAGCAGTATTCCAAAGGCGCTGCTGGATGACCATGCCACCAAGGCCGGGGTCTGGGGCCGGATCGTCGTGGAAAGCGGAGAATTGCTGCTTACGTTTGCTGATTCCGGCGAGGCAATCGTCCTGAAACCCGGTGAAGACGGTATTGTCAGCCCGGAAGAAAGGCATTGCGTGCAGCCGGTTGGCGCCGTTGCCTTCCATGTCGAGTTCTGCCGCTGAAGGACCCGCAATGCGGTGCCTTGACAAAGGGCGGCGGGAATTGAAACTGATCCGGCCCGAAGAACCGAGAACAGGAAAACACCGAATGGATTTCACGCTTCCCGAAGAACATCAGATGCTGAAGGATCTGGTGGCCCGTTTCGTCGATGACGAACTTATGCCATTGGAGGCGAATGTCCTTGCGCGGGAAATAAAGGGTGAGGAATGCCGCCTGACCGCGGAGGAGGAAGCGCCGCTGCTGAAGCAATGCCGGGAGCTTGGCCTCTGGGGGCTTGATGTGCCCGAGGAATTCGGTGGCGCGGACCTGCCGGCGGTAGCGATGGTCGGGGTGAACGAGGAAATGGCCCGCACGATCGTGCCCTTCGATTTCCCACCCGATTCACCAAACCTGCATATGCTCATGGCGACGGCCGATGAACGCCAGCGCGCGCTGTATCTCGAGCCCTATGCGAAGGGCGAGGCCCATTCGGCCATCGCGATTTCCGAACCCGGCGCCGGCGGTGATCCGCAGGCAATGACGACCACGGCGGTTCAGGATGGCGATGACTGGGTTATCAATGGCCGAAAGATCTGGATCAGCCGGGCGGCGCGCGCCGACTTCATCATCGTCATGGCGGTGACAGAAAAGGGCAAAGGTGCGCATGGCGGTATTACCGCCTTCGTCGTTGAAAAAGACACGCCCGGAATGATTATCGAGCGGGCCATTCCCATGCTCGCGGGGCACATTACCTATGAACTGGTCTTTGACGACTGCCGCGTGTCGAAAAGCCAGGTGCTCGGTAAAATGGGCTACGGCTTCGCGCCGATGCAGTTGCGGCTGACGGTGCGGCGTTTGCAGATGGGGGCCTGGGGCGTTGGCATGGCGCGCCGCGCGCTGGACATGATGTGCGAGCATGCCTCGCAGCGCGTGACATTTGGCACGCTGCTGGCCGACCGGCAGGCGGTCCAGTGGTGGATCGCCGATGCCGCGACCAGGATTCACGCCTGCCGCTTGATGGTCTATGACGCGGCGGTCAAGCTTGATGCCGGCGGCGAGCTGCGCACCGAAGCATCGATGATCAAGGTGTTCGCAACCGAGATGGCGACGGAAGTGATCGACAACGCGATGCAGGCCTTCGGCGCGATGGGCATGACCAAGGAACTGCCGCTGCAGCTGATGGCGCAGAAGGTTCGCCTGATGCGGATGTATGAGGGGCCAAGCGAAGTCCACCGCATGGCGATTGCGCGCCGGACATTGCGCGGCGCACGCTAGGGCATCGCGCTAGTAGACCGCCTTGCGGAAGAACAGCGCCTGGCAATTGCATTTGTCGGTGCGCTGTTCGCACAGGAATTCCCCCTTGTCGCATTGTTCGCGCCAGTAGCTGTCCTGGCTGGTCCAGAACGTGAACCCCATCCGCTCCATCACGCCTTCGATCTTGGTGGAGCCGGGGCCGCGTTTGAAGGTCGCGATCAGTTTGTCGCCGCCCAGCCCGACCAGCTTGTCATGGACGATATTCAGCAGTTTCGAGCCAATGCGTTCGCCGCGATATTCCGGCAGCACCCCGATGGTCTGGATCACGCCGATCGTGCCTTCGGTATCAGCTTCGCGCAGATCGTCCGGGAATTCGCTGACCCGGTTCTCCAGGAACGCTGCCAGCGTACCCTTCTTCAATACCGTGCCATGGGCGAAACCGATCAGCTCGTCATCATCCGACAGACACAGCACCATATAGGCGTTCGGACCCTTTGAGATCGAAGACGGGTTGGGGAAATAGCCCTTGCCGGAAATCCGATCCGCCAGCGCCAGGACCTGTTCCTGAAACAACGGCGTGTAATCTTCAAAATGCATCACCATACCTCCCAGGCCGAATTGTCACCGGCGTAACGGTGCTGTCGACGCACCATTATAACGCACATTCTCCCGAATGTGCCTCGTGAATACTTCATATCCGATTTTGGCCCGGAAAACCGTTGATTCAGGTCAATGCGGCGACGGCCGGATGGCGTGCATGCTACGCCCGTAATGACGAATTTAAAGAGGAATCTGCGATGCAGGCCAAGGATATCATGACCGTCAATGTCATCTCCGTTACCGAGGATACGCCCGTTCACGAGGTCGTGGGCTTGCTGTTGAAGCACCGGATCAGCGCGGTGCCGGTTATCGATTCCGAACGACACGTCATCGGCATCGTCAGCGAGGGCGACCTGCTGCGACCGGAAGGGAATGAACGTATTGCGGTTGAACGTCCCTGGTGGCTGGAGGCGGTTTTCGCCGGGAAATCCGTTGAGTTCAAGAAGTCGGATGCCCGCACGGTCAGTACCGTGATGACACGCGATGTTTTTACGGTCGCCGGCGATACGCCGCTGAATGAAATTGCCCAGATCCTGGAAAGCCAGCACATCAAGCGGGTGCCGGTACTGGAAAAAGGCCGACTGGTCGGGATCGTCAGCCGCGCCAATCTGCTGCACGGGCTTGCCGCCGCCATCGTTGAACGACATGAACCCGGTGCTGCGCGGGACCGTGAAATCCGCGACGAGCTACTGCAGATACTGCTGGATGAACACGACCTCGATACGGTTCTTGTCAACGTCACCGTTGCCGATGGCAAGGTCCGGCTTTGGGGTGTGGTTGAAAACAGTAAAGAAGCTGCGGTGGCGGAACGTGTCGCCAGGACACTGCCCGGCGTAACGTCGGTTGAAAACAATCTCGGGACCGGGCCGCTGACGGGCGTCCCGATCTGAGGTGCGTGACGGGCGCGGCAGTACTGCCCCCCACTGGCTGCCGCGCCCCGATCCCCCTATAGTCGCCGGTACTGTTGTGAATATCGGGGGGATCAATCATGACGCGGCATATCGGGGCGTTGTTGCCGGCGACCAATACGATCATCGAAACCGAATACAGCCAGTTGCCGCAGGACGTACTGATGTTTCACTACGCGCGCTGCGACAAGGTCAGCGCCGGGACGCCCTTCCACCCCAGCAAGGATGAAGACGTTGCCTATCAGGCGAAGATGCTCAGCTATGCCAAGGTTGAAGTGATCGGCGTTATCCAGACCTCCGCCAGCCTGTTTGAGCAAGGATATGATGCGCGGGTCAAGAAGATGATCGCGGAGAATGCCGGCGTTCCCGGCCTGACCTCGGCAGAGGAAATCGGTAAGGCCGTGAAGGCGCTGGGGGCACAGCGTATCGGTATCGTGACGCCCTATTCGAACGAGGTCATCCAGCGCGCCGCGGATTATTACGGTGAACATTTCGGGCTGGTTGCTTCGGGATTGGAAGGGTTCGGCGCGACCGATGCCTACAGTATCGGCAATATCAGCCCCGACACGGCGACCGAGGCACTGAAGCGGCTTGATACGCCGGAGATCGAGGTCTTCATTTTACCGGGCGGCAATTTCCAGACGATGAAATACCTGGACGGCTGGGAAGCGGCAATCGGCAAACCGGTTATCGCCACCAATCAGGCGCTGGTCTGGGGGGCGATGAACGCGCTCGGTATCCGCGACAGCCTGCCCGACCGGGGCCGGCTGCTCGCGGATAATCCGAAGGGCTAAATCATAGAATGCTCAGAGGTGATGTGCCTTACGGCATGCCCTTCTGGACCTTCGGGAAGACTTCTTCCGCCATCAGGTGGAAGGAATCCAGCACCTGCCCCTGCGGCATGCCGATGCCCTGTACGCTCATGATGATGTGGTTCACGCCCAGCACCTCGTTATAGCGCAGCATTTCCTCGGCCACCTCGTCCGGGTCGCCGACGATAAAACGGTCCCGGGCCAGTTCTTCGTAATCCTGGGTGATGTCGCGGTCGCCCGCCGCCATCGCCTTGTCCTGGCCCCATTCGGCATAGACGTCATACATTGACTTGATATACGGGCCGGCGACCTTGACCGCCTCGTCATGGGTTCGCGCGCAGAATACTTCGCGCCGCATTGGCAGTTCTTTCGGGAAGGGCTTGCCGACCCGATCCAGTTCTTCCTTGTAGATATCCATCTGACGAATGAAGGTTTCCATCTTCTGGTGCGGGTTCAGGTACCAGCAATCGCCCAGCCGCGCGGCACGCCGTATCGCGTTATCGGCATTGGCGCCGATCCAGACCGGCGGGTGCGGGTCCTGCTGCAGCGGCGATGAAATCCCGGCATTGTCCAGCTCGAACTTGTCGCCGGTCATGCTGACGCTTTCCTCGGTCCAAAGCCGCTTGATTGCTTCCAGGTTCTGCTCGAAGCCTTTGACCCCTTCGCCCTTCTTCACGCCGAACGCCTTGTATTCGACATCCCGGTAGCCCAGCGCGCAGCCAAAGATCATGCGCCCGCCGGACATCAGGTCCATTGTCGCAAAGGTTTCCGCTACCTCCAGCGGGTTATGCAGGGTCAACAGCACGATGCCCGCGTTCAACCGCATGTCGGGCGCTTCGGCCATGACCCGGCACAGGTAGGGAATCTGTGTCATTTCCCGGTGCGGGTAGGACGAAAAATGCGATCCCTTTGTGATCGAGTCATAGCCCAGACTGTTCAGCACCCTTGCCTGTTCCATCAGTTCCTCGAACCGGGCCGGCATGTTGTCGTTCCAGTCGAATACGCCGCGTTGCATCACGCCGAATTGCATTTTCTTTTCGGTCATTTTTCCTGTTTGCCTTTGTTATGTAATTGGATATCAGGGTTATCGGAATGCCAGATCCGCCGGTGAAATCAGCGCACCGAACTGTTCGCACCAGATTATGACGCTGCTGTAATCCTGCAATGTCACTCCGTCTGGGATCGTGTATTTCTGGCTGCCCTCAAAAGACCGCAGGCGACCCAGGTCGATGAACATGGCGTCGTCCAGATCCGACGAGGCCCTGATTTCAGCTTTTGGCACCAGGTAGACATGGTATTTCGGTCCCGGTCCGACTTTGAAATCCGGCTCCAGAAAGACAGTCTTCTCGTAAACCGTTACGCGTCCGGAACCGTAATGGACCGGGTCAGATGGTTGTGCGTGGATGAAGGTTCCGTTGGCAACGACCGCGCTCTGCTCCGCGGCGCTCAGGTTTTCCATCGCGGGTGGCGGCGGGAACACATAGGGAAACAGGAAGAAGCCGAGCGCAACGCCGAACCCTGCGCCCAGAATGCCGCCGCCGAGGAATACCGAAATATAGCGCCACATGGTCGTTCTCTTCCCTTGCAATGAACCTGCACCAGTGCTGATGCAGACAGTATAGCCGCTGTTTTTCGGCCACGATCAAAATTTCCTGTGATCGGCAGAAGATGACGGGGGGTTGCTTGTGGCGGTCGCCCTCGCCGATAGTAACGGTTCTTGTTATCTGCTTCGGGAGGATTGTCATGACCAGTGTGCTGACGGCGGAACAGGTTGCGGGATACCGCCATGATGGATTTCATTTCCCGGTCACCGGTATCGGCGCCGAACACGCAAGGGCGGCGCGGGCCGAACTGGAAGCCTATGAAGCCAGCATGGGTGGGACGCTGACGGAACTTGATCGCTCCGCCCGTTACAAGCTGCATGTGAAACTGCCCTGGGCGCATGGCATCGTGACCCATCCCGCCGTTCTGGATGCGGTGGAATCCGTGATCGGGCCGGATATCCTGGTCTGGACCAGCACCTTCTTCGTCAAGGAACCCAGGACCGACGCCGTAACGCTGTGGCATCAGGATGCGACCTATTTCGGCCTGCGCCCGCATGATCACATTACCGCCTGGGTCGCGCTGAGCGACGCTTCCGCCACATCGGGCTGCATGACCTTCATTCCCGAAAACGGCGCGGCGCGGCTGTATCACCACAAGGCCAATGTCGAACCGAACAGCATCAATGGCGGTGGTCAGGCCATTGTCGAGACATTCGACGAGGATTCAGGCGTGCGGGGCATGCTTCGGACGGGGGAATTTTCATTGCACCATACGCTGTGCGTCCACAGTTCCCCGCCGAATGAATCGGATGATCGCCGCATCGGCTATGGCATCAGCTTCATCCCGGCCACCACCCGCCATATTGGCACAACGCGGCAGCGTGCCATGCTGGTGCGTGGTGAAGACCGCTACGGAAATTTTGAACTGGAGGCGCATCCCGGTGCCGATGCCGCCGCGAATCTGGCCGAATACGAAAAAAGCATCGAAAGCTACAACACCGGATATGCCGAGCAGATCGCCTGGCACGAAGAAGGCCGGGTCCGCAGCTGAGCGGGAAGATGAACGAGCAGGGGGGAGAGACGCCATGTCGCTGACACGCGCGGAAGCCAATATTATCGCCGACGCCGCAATCGCCAAGGCGGAGGCGCTGAACATCGGTATCAATGTCGCGGTGGTGGACAGCGGCGGTCGCTTGGTCACCTTCCAGCGCATGGATAATGCGACCTGGGCCGGTGCCTATGGCAGCCAGGGCAAGGCGATTGCTTCGGTTGCCTTCGGTCGTTCCAGCGCCGAATTGCAGGAACGCGCAGCCCACCCGACGCTGATTGGCATTCGTGCGGCGGAAGGCGAGCATATGATCATGGGCCAGGGGGCGATGCCGATTTTCCGCGACGGCCGGGTCATTGGCGCCTGCGGTGTCGGCGGCGGTACGTCGCAACAGGACGAGGATTGCGCGGTTGCGGGGATCGCCGCGCTTTAAGGGTCGTGCGGCAATCCCGGTGTCTGGCCGCGTAACGTCCGGGAATGAAATTGTGTAACCGCAGGGGAATGCCATGGCGCTGCTTATCGTCAATCTG
>Ga0222651_1000067_pt1 | contig 77125 bp, 79 predicted proteins | sample AntAcemetagen369_FD_179855 | JGI IMG/M metagenome (GOLD analysis project Ga0222651, IMG submission 179855) | Saline water microbial communities from Ace Lake, Antarctica - #369 | ecosystem: Environmental > Aquatic > Non-marine Saline and Alkaline > Saline | place: Antarctica: Ace Lake...
TGTCTCCAGTCTCCATTGTGCGTACGACTTCTTCCTTAAACTGTTTGCTGTATGCTTTGCGTTTCATGATCATCTCCTTGGGGTATTGTCCCCAATCTAGATGTCCGAAAAAAGCGGGTTAGTCCACACTGACCCCAATTCTTCGGCTAACTAGCGCCAACAAAATCAAGAAGTGGCGTAATGCTATGCTTGTCAGCTTCACGAAGCGCGGCAATATACTGCGTTCTTCGATCGCTATCGACCATCAAGTCTTCTCCGGCTGCCCAGTCGATTGAGTCGTGATTAAGCAACTTGTTTAGTAGCGCATCTGCAAAAATTCTTGCATGGCGACCGTTACCATTTGGAAATAAGTGAATCCACACGAGCTTGTGATGAACACGCGCCGCGATCTCTAGGGGAGGGTAGGTGTTATGCTCAACCCAATACTTGGTATCGTTGAGCAACTGTCGTAGTTCGATCGCGATCTGAATTGGATCGACGCCGATGTTTTTCTCAGTTTTTCTGAACATGCCAGCCCACCCCCAAACATACCCGAACAGCTTCTTGTGGAGTTGTGATACGAATGTCTCCGAGAGTACGTCCGGAGTGCGTTGCTTTGATAACCACATCATGCCCATTTGAAGGTTGGATTGTTCCAGTTCATCAAGTTGGCTTTTTAGAGTCACATGAGGATGCAGAAGACCCAGAAGCTCGTCTGGATCAAGGGAAGTAGCGCCTGGTACACTTTGCTCAATCATTCCAGAAATTCCGATCTGGTGCTGCTAGCAGCTCAGCTGCGACCCTTTCTACTTCAAGTGCTAGTCTTGCTTTTGGTAATGCTTGTGCTTCCAATGACATGTGTACCGAGGCATTTCGAACAATTTTCGCAGCTTTTTGCTTTGCTCTGTTTTCTAAAATATTATCTACTGAGGTTTTGGGGACAATTGCATAAACTAAGTCGCACTCCATACTCTCTGCTAGCCGTTGTAATTGTTTCAAAGTCATTGAGCCCTCGGTCTCCGATAGCTCTGCTTGGGAGATACGGGCTCTTGTCACACCAGCTCGTCTCGCTAACTGCGCGCCAGACATGTTCAGCGCCTTGCGAACGGTACGAACCCAACCTTCTGGCGCTCTGATGCGCTTTGAAGCACTGAAGCTCGCTTGATTTATGATCTCTCTGTACTGATGACTAATGGTTTGTTTCATTTTGTTAACCAATATATTGACCATAAATAGCACGATGTAATTATATATATTGACAAATATATTTTTATTGTCAATCTATATATATACAAAATGGAGAAATTTAGATGCTTAGCGGTCATATACTAATATCTGTCACTCGATGTTGGATGCAGTTTTGAGGAATAAGCTGCTTTATGACTATATTTTTACAAGTTGGGCGGACGGGTGGCTGCCCACTACCGTCACTTGCTTTCGATCGAGGGGTATAGAGTGGGTGGCGAACAAGACATCGCATCATTTACCACCTTTCTAGGTGAGCTGGTCAAAGGCAATATGGCAGGAAAGCCAGGGCCCATTGTTCCGAATGAGTGGATCGCGTTTGATTACGCTATCAATGCTGGATTAAGCCGGTTTTTCGGACAGCTAAATCGGGGACAATACCCGGGGGCGATGGCGGCATTTCGGGATAAGTACGGCTAGTTAGCTGAGGACTCTGTCGTTTTTGGTATCACGTTAAGTAAGAATTCTTGAGTGTATGTTGGGTGCTTCGCGCTGAGTTGGTACTGGCCGGTTGTAAGCGGTGGTAATAATACGTTTAGGCTGCCCAATGTGTTTGGTTTGGCGTCTGCTAGATTCAATACAATATCGCTGCCTTTGCGAAGTGTTATCGAAACCGGGTCTGTAGTCGAAACATCTATCGAGACAAGGAATTGAAGCTGAGCTTTTAGGTTAACGGTCATAGGTTTTTGTGACCGAGTCTGTTCGAGATAGACCACATCTTCAATTAAAGCGCTGGTCGGGAGCAATCTCGCCGGTAGGCTGAAGTAAATGCCGAGGCCCAACAGCAGTGATGCGCTATAGGCGAATTGAGGCTGCCCAATCAAGCTTCGAAGGTTACCCAGTAGGCTGCTTTTTGATTCGCGATTTTTTAAGAGTTCTGTGCCGATTTCCGCTAGTCCAGCTTTTAGCTCTGCTTGCAGCGTGAGCTGCTTTTGGAGCTGTATGTCGCTTAGCATCGCGGTCTCAAAAGCGTCTTGTTCGGCCTCGTTCAATCGACCTGCAAGGTATTGATCGATTTGATCTCCTGTGAATTGCTGCTGGTCAGACATCGCTCTTCCATTCTGCTGGCACCAATTGCTTGAATCGATTTCGCGCTCGATTAATGACGCGATCGAAGTGTGGCATAGACAGATTAAGAGCCTCGCAAATTACGGGTTTGCTCTGTTCGCGAACATAGTAACGGTGCAGGATTTCTCGATCTCTTGGTACTTTCATTTTATCTATTAATGATCTAACGGCAGATCTACGCCGGTCGAGGCTAATGTTGTCGACAGCAGACGCTGCTTCGGTTGTCTGGTCCTCAAAGGAGTCTCTTAGCTCTACTTGATTGCCCGCACGGCGAAGCCAGCCGATGAAGGTATATTTGGCTGTTTGCTGAATGAATCCCGCTAGTCCTGCCGGGTTATCGATACTTCTCTCTCGGAGCCTTGTGATGACGGTGAGTAGAGTGTCTTGAACCAGGTCCTCAGCCCTCTGAAAATCCCTGGTGCGTTGGTTCAGCATCAGCACAAGACCTGATCGATAGCGCCTGTAGAGAATACTTTCGGCTGCTGTGTCGCCCTCACGAATACGCAGCACCAGATCAGAATCGCTGATGGGCGCTTCTTCATTCGTGCGTTGTTCGGCTTCTTGATTATTGTCCTGAATTGCCTTTTCCATCAGTCGCTGCGCCCATGAGATGGACATCTTTCGTACAACTATATCAGAACTATCTGGATTTGGTTGTGTCACTAGCATATCCAGATAGTGCGGTATCTGGATACTTTCTCCCATATTTACGATCTAGTGCTGGCGCAGATCCCATCCGACGCAAATTAGCTCTGTGCCGCATTGGTTGTCGCTTCAGATGCGCGATTAGCGCATGTTAGCTGCGTTGGTTTAGGTGGGTTGGCTTAGGTAGGTTGGTTTAGGCGGATTAGGGTAGATGGCTTAGTCAAGAAACGCTGGTTATTTGGAGCAACATCAGAGGTTGTGTTTGGTGGATATACTGTGACAATAGAGCGTCTCTGCTTCACATCATGCGGGAGTCACCTATTTTGCTCGTACCACATTTAGGAAAGCTCGTTCCTGGTAGCGATTTTTCAGTCCAGGCGGCGATCCTTACTCATAAGATGACCGCGCTTATCCATGATAAGGAGCGAAACTTCACGCTGGCGCGAAAATTACCCGCTGGCTATACCTACCTGGGTCAGTTCCTGGCACACGAGTTAGTGCCAAGACCCAAGCTCGTGACCCGTAGCAGAAAGTTAGATTTAGATAGTCTTTATGGTACAAATCCTGTCGAGGACGGCAGCAGTGATCGCTACATCGACTGGTCAACCGGACGTTTGCGAGCGCGCCTGGTGAGTGGTTACGAGGTTGACTTGCCCCGGGATGAGCAAGGCAAAGTCACGATCCCAGAAATCCGCAATGATGATCAGGTTATTCTTTCGCAGTTGCACTTACTGTTGATTCGATTTCATAACCGGCTGGTCGATGAACTGGAATCCGAGTTGTCACCGCTTGAGAAGTTTGAACTAGCAAAGCGAGGTGTTTGGGCAACGCTGTGCCGGATAGTTTTTGAGGACTATTTACCCAGAATTTGTCAGCCTAATGTCTTCAATGCTGTTTTTGCTGAAGGCCGTCAGTTTATTGCGATGCCTGAATCTGACACGCTACTGCCGCTAGAGCTCACACACGCTGCCCTGAGGTTTGGTCACTCTCAGGTACGACGATCATATAAATTAAATAGCGCTCACGCCGTGGTATCACTAGAATCCATTTTTTGTCAGGATCAGCCTATTAAAGAAGAGCTGGTGATAGATGATTGGCAGCGCTTTTTTGCAGATGGCTCTCAAACCGCCGCGATCATCGATTTACGAATCGCCGATGGTGTGGCCGGTTCAGGCCCAAATATCGTTGATCTAAATTTGCAGGCCGGATTCAGGGTCGGCCTCTGCTCTGCAGTTGAGCTGGTCCATGCGTTTCATGCTGAGGATATTGGTGTGGTGCCTGAGATTCATTTCTCTGTCGAGCGCGTAAAGGAAAAAAGTATTTTTGAACGACATGCTCGTATTGAGGAATTGCCAATTTGGCCTTTTGTCTTGCTTGAGGCGAGCGAGTGCGAATCCTTAGGTGATCGATTGGGCCCGCTGGGTAGTTTGTTGCTTTGTGAGACTCTGAGAAACGCGGTTTCAGAACAGGATCGTATGCTCTTGGAGCAATATCAGATTAGTGTGTTTCATGAGCTTGCTGTACTAGATAGCATGTCGAGTCTAATAGACTTCGTTCAGGGCAGCTGAATTAGCCAGTGTTAAACTAACAAGGGATGAACTAGCGATTATTGAACTAACCAATTTTGAATGACAAAGGGAGACTTGAAATGGAGAGAGATAGCCTTTTAAAGGCGTTTGAAAAACAAAATCAAAAAGTGTCAGATGTTAGCTGGGTGTCGCCCGACGCTGCCCTCTCTGATGAAGTCAAAAAAGATTGGGAGTCGCTCGAAGATTACCATCCTGGAAATGGATTCCCGGTCAATGTTCAATTTGTTGAAGCAACGGCAACCGAAGCCAGTTGCATTCGAATAGAAGTTGACGGACCTCCAGAAGCGGCGGCGCTTTTTTCTAAGGTTCGTTTTGTGCCGAGATTTCCTAACGACCTTGTTAGTGAACCTATGTCGCCAGAGGATCTCCAGCTAAACGAATCGAATTGGTATCTGTTCAATGCGTCCATAGAGCAGACTGATAATGGCAAGAATGAGGTCGTGCTGCTCTGGGGAAATTCGCGAAGTGAACTAAAGGAGTTGGTTGCCTCAAAATGGCGCTGGTAAGACTCATACCTTGTCAACGGATAGCGTCTTTTGGTCTTTTGATGGGGGCGCTGCTTGGCGCTGAAACTATTCAGGCCGCGCCCGATGATGGCTGGAAGAAGCTTGATCAGTTTCGAGTTGAATCGCCGCGGATCATACTGTTAGAGCAAAAGACCGCTGATTTGACGGTCCGTGTGGCTCAAGCTGGCAAGTTTCTTTTCGAGCAAGATGGTCCGGACGGGTATCTCGGTACGGAAGTCTTACTGTTTGAGCCAGGCGACGAGTATCAGATTTCAATCAAGACGACCTTAAATGGTGCGCCATTAGATTATCGTTTGAACTCCATAGACGAGCCTTCTGCGGCAGAGATCGCTGCCGCTTATCGCCTGCAATCGGTTAGTCGCGATTGGCCGAGATCGGTGCCTCTACACATTCCATTAGAATCATTACCTGTTGATCACCCTTTATCTGTCCTACAAGGGGTATTCCAAATAGAAAGCGCGCTGGAATCCGGGGATGCTCAAACAGCGTTGGATGTTTCGGAAAATCCGCGGTTTGCTAAGTTGCCTTATCCCTATTCTGAGCATTTGGCGATGCTAAGAGTTCGGGCATTGTGGGAAATCCTGCAACTCGATGTTGCCTCCACAGAATCTGAGGACCTATTGCGGCGGCTTGATAATAGGATAGCCAACGAATCCGATCCGGCCCCAGCCTTGATTCGTCAAAGGGATGAACTGCTCGCTATGGTAGGTGGTCTCAGAGTCTTTGCGGGCAGAAAGATCGGTTGCGAAGCTTTGATTCATGCTGGTGGAGACGCAATTGAACGAGGCTTGTTATCAGCTCAGCTTTATCCAGACTACGATCTGCAAGGTACTTTGGTGATGTATGAGTCGGGCTATCACAGCATGGTCGATGGGCGTGTTAATGACTTTAGTCCGATGGCGTTGCTAACGGCAGAGCAGCTTTTAAGGCGGGCAGGCAATAAAGAGAAACTTGCAAGTGCATTAAACAACCGCGCTTACGGCGAGCTGGGTCGGGGCAATGTGGATGGCGCACAGGCGCTTTATCGAGAGGCTATTGAGTTAACGACAGATGGCGCAAATCGCAGAGGTTTGGCGCACTTCAAATCACGATTAGCGTATACCTACTTCATTACTGGCGATTACCATCGAGCACGCGTGGTGCTCGAAGACAGTATTGAAGTGTTTCGAGAGCTTCGTTTGGAGCGGAAGTTGTTACACGAAGAGCTCCAGTTGGCGAATATCTTTCGAGCGTCGGGAGATTATGATTCGGCCGTTAAGTTACTTCACGCCTTGCAGCAGAGGTTAGATCGTCAGAGCTGGATTGAAGATGAACTTAGGGTCAGAACCCAACTGGCTCATCTGTACCTTGATACTGGGCAGCTGGCGGCCGCAGAGAAGCTTCTCGCGCTTGACTGGTCAATCGAAAAGCAGCTTCCAAATGAACAGTTCCCGGCTACCGAAATTTCTCGCTTGTTGTGTGGCAAGTCGCCGGATGCGCCCCGCGAAGTAGATGTGGCCAGTGCATCTCGACTTTACTTCCTACTTGAGCGCAGTATTGCCATCGCGCGCTTACAAAATGCTAGAGGAAATCATTCTGCCGCGATCAGTCAAGTTGCATCGTCTTTAGCGGAGCTCGCGCAAGGTCAACTGGAGCCAGTCCAAAAGTTAGCGTTGTTGCAACAAGCGTTGGTCGCCCATCAGGAGACAGGCGCAAATCGCGCGTTTGAACTTCAGTCAATCGAGGCGATGAACCTGATTGAAAGCATGCGAATGGCGATGGCGGCATCTGACCAAGGTCCAAGGTGGAATGCTAGGACCTCGGATGTCCAGGCACTAATTGTGAAGCATCGTATTGAGCGATATCTGGCGACCAACGACATCGATCACCTGCAGTCTGCGATTTGGTTAATACAAAATAATCGTGCCAGGACGTTGCGAGAAAAAAGGCTTCAGTCCGTTGTTTATCAAAAAATCGATGATCAGACCTACCTGCTTTGGCAGGACATGGTTGAGAAAAAACGCGCTTACCTGAGAGCTTCTCTACAACAGACTTCAACGCTTCAACAGTCTGATATTACCTCGCTTGAGAGAGATTACCTCGGTGCCAAGGAGTTTTGGCTGCAAAGTAGACCTCAAGAGGTTGAGGTCCGGCAACCTAAAACAATGAGTCTTTCTGAGATACAGGAAATGCTTGAGTCAGAGACGTTGGCATTAAGTTACTACCTTGGCAGTAAAGCTAGTTATGGCATCTGGATTTCAAGCAGCGATGCAGGCGTCTTTAGGTTGCCGGACCGTGGTAAGCTGGATGCCGCTCTAACGAAACTTCTCAGCGGATTAGAGTCGCAGTCATACGATTCCCAGGCCCTTGCTGAAATGGGCGGCGTGTTGCTCGGTGGGTTAAAAACGAGTGCGACCACGCTGTTACTTGAAACTGACGGCATACTGAGTCTCCTGCCGTTCGCTGCACTGTCCTTTGGCGACCTCGAGCCACTAGTGGAAAAGTTTTCCATCATTAATGTGCCCTCGCTGAGTGAGTACTACACAGCGAATGATTATCAAGTATCGTCTCAACGCTTAAGCATAGCGATAATTGCAGACCCAAAAAATAGCCTCGCCGGTGATGTCGAAATGCCGTCGGAGTTTCGTAGCTGGAGAAACGGACTCGGCCGCTTACCCTATACCCGGGTTGAAGCTGATGCGATCCTGCAGTTTTTTGAAAAAGACCAGTCAGGAGCCTTTTTCGGTGAAAAGGCGACCATTGAAAATCTGATGAGCAACGAGTTTCGAACTAGTCGAATATTGCACATCGCATCGCATGGTTTTGCGAGTTCGACCAATCCTAATTTTCGTGGGCTAGTTTTGGCTGATGATAATAATAATTCTGGCTTACTGACCAGTGACGAAATCGAGGCGTCGCGCTTTTCTAATGACCTCGTAGTGATCAGCGGCTGCGAGACAGGGCGGGGTGAAATGTTAAAGGGGGAGGGGCTGCTCAGTGTGGCTCGAGGGTTTTTGGAGCGGGGTGCTGGCGCCTCAATAGCCACGCGATGGCCGGTGTCCGACAAAGCCAACGCGCAATTTATGGCGCTGTTTTACTCTGCAATTACCGAAGGCTTGTCTATTCCTTCTGCACTACAAAAAGCGCAGAATGCCTTGCGGCAGATGCCTCGCTATAAAAAGCCCTACTACTGGGCCGCATTTGTGCTCGAGGTTGTCGAGCAAAGCATTGTGAGTCGGGTATATTGAATCATGGGGCCAGACTAGAATCATGGTGCCAGACTAGAGTCATGGGGCTAGAGTAAATATGCACTACCGTAATCGGCGATTTTACAATCGTGGTCCGTTCCCGAGCGCGTGTATTCTTATCAAGAATAGAAACAAAAAAGGAAGAATGATGACAACCGTAGAGATTCCCAATTTTGGTGAACTACTGGCCGAGCACCTTAGCGGCGTGCCAACCGAAGCCTACCCTTACTTGCTCTCACAGCTCGAGCGTACCGCTGCAGATCGCTATCGCGGTTGGGCGGATGATGTACCTGCCCACCGGGAAGGCATTTTGAAATGTGCCGCGCGTGAAGATGAGATCGCTGATCGTGTTGAGGCGATGTTCCCACCCTCCGCCGAACACCGGGACCTGGTGGCCTCAATCATTCCGAACGCCAAGACGACCTACTACAATGCATTTGAAGGCTACACACCGGTAGAACAAATGACCATACAAGCCAATGCCGAACGACAAGGTGCAAATGCGTGGCAAACGCTTAAAGCCCTTTATCCGGATCAGACCGATGCGCTTGATGAGTTGTCAGCCATTGAGCTCGGTAGTGCCGACTATCTAGATGAGCTGCTGCCAACCCTTGTCTAACTCTTGTCTAACTCTGCCCAAGGAATAGTTTTACTGATTAGCGCGCAAAAAAAAGCCCGGTAAGAACCGGGCTTTTTGATCTTAAGATGTCACCTACATTTCGTAAGTGAACTCTAGTGCATAAGTACGGCCTTGGCCCACAGTACCAGCGCCGAACAAGCCGAGGTTTCCCCCTGCTGGAAGAGCAAATGCTGTCTCGTTCTGCTCATCGGTGATGTTTCGGCCGAAGGCCACGAGCGACCATGTCTCAGCGTGATAGCCAATAGATGCTGTGAGATCGTTTGCAGAATCGCGACGACCAAAATCAGAATTTGTCAGATCTTCGCTATCATCAACCTCAGTATACTTGGCGTAGAATTCCACTCTACCCGCGCCAATTTCCATCGTGTAGTTTGTGCCGAAACCTAGAGTAAAATCAGGAGCGTCTCGAGGTTTTAGATTGGTTGCATCTGTCGGTCTGGGATCAGCGTCTGTTAAATCAAGATCAGTTTCGAATTTGCCATATTCAGCATCTAAGTACCCGTAGTTGAAGAAAACCCTGAGGTTTTGAGTCAGCATGAATTCTGTTTCGATCTCAATTCCTTGATACGTTGCGTCAGACACGTTGTCAAAGATGGTCGCTACCGTTCCGTTACCTGGGTCAAAAGCTATGGATGACTCTTGCTTATCAGTAAAGTCGTTACGGAAGGCCGTGACGTTCAACCTCAACCGCCCCTCTATCAGCATACTCTTGTAACCCAATTCAACGGACTCTGCGTACTCTGGATCGTACTGGTCTCTTTCGAAGTCAGCAATATTCTGGTTTGTGCCAAAAAATCCCCCCGAGTGAAACCCTTCTGAGTATGAACCATAAAGTATGGCGGTATCGCTGACTTGATAAGTAAGCCCCAACTTTGGTGATGTCTCTGTCCACCTCTTTTTAAGGTTAACAAAAGCAGGATATGCGAAGGCATCCTGTCTTTCTACGGTAGTTATATACCCTTGGCCGGCAAGAAAATCCTTTTCTTCTCGGGTCCAACGAAGGCCTAACGTCAAGGTCCAGTCTTCACTGAATTCCCAATCATCCTGGGCAAAAGCGGCAACGGATGTTGTCTCCTGCTTTTCGTACAGAACTTGCAGCAAGCTCGCGGTTGGACCAGGGTAAGCGGCGATGCCTGGATCACAAACTATCTGGGGAGAAGCGGCAGGGACCTCACCGTCTTGACAAAGCTGCCAGCCAGAACGAGTGTCGGGAAGGAATGCGCCCGCAGGTATTGGGAGTATTCCAGCCCCCAGGACTTGCCAAAATGCTCCGGCGGTTCTCCAGTCGCGTTCAAATTCGCTATTGAAATAGTAGAGTCCTGCTGTGAAGTTAACTTTGTCGTAAGAACCATCAATTCTAAACTCTTGGCTGAACTGGTCGAAGTCATTAAACTTCTCGATGGTAATAAATGGTGCTGGAGACCCATCAAAGTCGAATATGCCATACTCCTCAAGCTCTCGATAACCCGTGGTAGACACCAGTGTTAAATTCTCATTGAGGTCGTAACGCAGCGCTGCGGTGATCGCGTTGGTATCGAGTTTTGCCGCATTCTTTGTGTCATTTGAAGCAAAGTTTCGGTCACCTATGTCCGTTCGGCAAGTACCTGGGATGGCACTAAAGACTAGACAGGTCAAGAACCCACCTCTGAAATCCGGATCTCGAGGGCCGCTAGGTGCTGGAGCAATACCTGGTGCCAAGTTGTAGTTAGTATTAAATGCGCTAAGTTCGCTGTCGTCTGAAAAATTTTCAAGCGTGAGTAATGCTTCAAAAGCTTCATTAGGGGTGTAAAGGAAAGTGACGCCATAACTTTGGTAGTCGGTTTCGCCATTTTTCCCACCCATGGTCTCATTTTTAATAAACCCATCGTCCTGAATAATAGAACCAAAAAATTTGGCAGCCAGGGTATTCTCTATTAACGAGGTGTTAACCACGGCCCGAAGTTCCTGTTGGCCGTCTTCGCCAACAGTTGCTTTCATTCGCACGCCGAATTCACCGGTAGGGCGGCTTCGAATGACTAAGAAGAATTAACCACGTTTTGTCATTCGTCGTCCTTAGTCTTCGGGACTCTGTTTGCCGCCACTAACAGCCTAAATTCGAAGAATTGAACGAATAATTGGCCAATAGCCATCAAATGGTAATAGACGAATAGAGTGAATGAATAGAGTTGCTAGAGTGCACTAAATGGTGCGACACAATAAATGGGCTTTAATGTCATCCCTGGTGCCGGGTTTCTGCGCCGGCAGGATTTTCCCGGCTCTGTCGCAGTGCAACTCTCGCTGGCAGGCCTTGTTCGGCCTGGTCATGGATCCAACTGAGTCGATTGCTGCCCATACCTTGGGCGGTGAGTGCGTCTGTGGGCTGTACGGCCGATTTATTGTGTCGCTCTGGAAAGCACTAAGATCGAAATTCTAACCCTTCGAAATTGCCTTCTTCGCGCCATTTGGCAAGCAGATCCCAAAACTGAATGGACCCGCCGCTATAGAACGCGTTGTATTTTGCGATCGGATTTGGCTTGCCTTCGTTATTGTAATAACCTGGGGTACAACCTTCGCCGCCAATTTGCATCGAGGGCCCAGTACCGCCAATAATGGTTTGCACCCAGTCAGCTTCTGCCTTCGATGAAGTTTCTATCGCCTTGATATCGTTCTCAATTGCGTGGCTCAGAATATAGGCCAGGTGTAGCGCCACTTCATTTAGCAGGTGTGGGTAGTTAGCAGAAAACCCACCTTGTGAGGCGCTAATCAAGAAGCAATTGGGGAAACCGCGAGACTGCATGCCGTGGAAGGTCTTCATTCCGTCTGCCCACTTTTCTGATAGCTTTTGGCCGTTCTTGCCGACTATGTCATAGCCGGCTCGGCGAGCGTAATCTGTACCCACCTCAAAGCCTGTACCGAAAATGATGCAGTCTACTTCGTATTCCTTGCCGCCAACGACGATACCTTTCTCGGTGATCGCATCGACACCTTGGCCATCGGTATCAATCAATTCGACATTGGGGCGGTTGAACGTCGGCAAATAATCATCGTGAAAACATGGGCGTTTGCAGAACATCGCATAGTAGGGTTTGAGTTCTTCGGCTGTGTTGGGGTCGCTAACAAGCTCTTCTGCCCGGGCACGAATTTCATTCATTTTTTCGAAGTTTGCGAGCTCCATAATTTCGCTGAGCTCTCTTACAGCCTCGCCTTCTGCAGCACCTTTGTTATACATATTGATCATCTTGCCGATCAGGTCGGTCCAGCCGTCATTGACCAAATCTTCAGCTTGAGGCACGCCGGAAACGAGCGCGTTAAAGTTGTCCATTCGCGCTTTCTGCCAGCCTGGTTTCAGATTCTTAGCCCATTCAGGATCTGTTGGCGAGTTGCCTCTAACATCGATACCAGAGGGTGTTCGTTGAAAAACGAAGAGCTGCTGTGCTGCTTCACCAACATGAGGTACGCACTGTACGGCTGTTGCTCCGGTACCAATGATTGCAACTCGCTTGTCATGTAATTTTTCTAGTCCACCTTCTGAAGAGCCGCCTGTATAGTCGTAGTCCCAGCGACTGGTGTGAAAAGTATGCCCCTTAAAAGTTTCAATGCCAGGGATGCCAGGCAGTTTAGGGCGGTCGAGAGGTCCATTTGCCATCGCGACAAATTTGGCGCGAACCTTATCGCCCCTGTCCGTGGATACCGTCCAACGAGCTGCGATGTCATCCCATTCCATACCAGTAACCTGGGTTTGGAACAGTGCATTGTCGTAAAGGTCGTAATGTTTACCAATGTTAGAACTATGTTCCAGTATTTCTGGGGCGAAGGTATATTTTTCTTTGGGAACGAAATCTAGCTCTTCTAATAATGGCAGGTAGACGTAAGATTCAATGTCGCACTGCGCACCGGGGTATCGATTCCAGTACCAGGTGCCGCCAAAATCACCGCCTTTTTCGACAATACGAATATCCTTTATGCCGGCCTCGCGCATTCTTGCGCCCGCTAACAGGCCGCCAAAGCCGCCACCAATGATAAGCACGTCCACTTCGTCAGAGAGCGCGTCGCGCTCGACTCGCACTACATAAGGGTCATCGATATACTTTGAGAAGTCTCCCTTAACTTCTAGGTACTGCTCGTTACCGTCTTCTCTTAGTCTTTTCTCAATTTCTTCTTTGTATTTTATTCTCAGTGCAACGGGATCAAAATCTAAGTCATCGTAATTTTGTTGTTCGCTCATTTTCGCTGTCCCATTCAATCAATTGGTGGTCTGAATAAACTATGTGTGAAGTCGTTGACGAATTCAAATTGAATTACCATGGGATAGCCCCATGGAATGTAGATTTTTGATGATTTAGCTGTTGGCGGCAGTGACAATCTGGCCGCCAATTTCGCTGAGTCTATCCATACCATCAGGACCAGCGAAGAAAAATGCTGGCACCATGATACGCCCAACGCCAAGCGCCTTCATTTGCTCTACACCCGCGACTGGGTCTGCTATTTGTGAACCGAACATTGCGTTGATCTCTATACTATCTGGATCTCTGTCAGCGGTTTCTGCTGCCTGACGGAGTCTGGTAATGAGCGCACCTAGTTGTTTGGCATCTCCTTCGCCTGGGAAAAAACCATCTGCAATTTTAACTGCGCGTCGTATAGCCGCGTCGGAATCACCGCCTACCAAAACTGGAATGTCACCCTTTACAGGTCTTGGGCTACAAGTTACCGGAGGGAAATCTACAAATTCGCCATGGTATTCGGCATGGGGTCCAGCCCAGAGTTTTCTCATGGCGTCGACATACTCATCGTTGCGTGTGCCGCGTCTAGACCATTCAACCCCGAGGGCATCGAATTCTTCCTTTAGCCAACCGACACCGAGACCGAGCTCGACACGGCCTCCGGACAAGCGGTCAAGTGTGGCAAGTTCTTTGGCAAGGATGACCGGATTACGTTGTGGGACGATCAAGATACAGGTGCCGAGTTTCAGAGACGGTGCTGCTGCGGCCACATAGGCTAGCCAAATGAGCGGGTCGGGAATGGGTGTTTCTGGTTCGGCTGGAATCTTACCATCGGGCGTATACGGATACTTGGAATCGATCTTGGTGGGTAGGATGACGTGTTCTCCACCCCAAACCGACTCAAAACCTGCGGCTTCTGCCCGACGACATAAATCTATGGCGGCTTCGCCCTCCACGCCAACACTACTTCCAAACGCTAGTCCAACCTTCATCTTTTGCTCCTTTAAGTACCGATTAAATAGGTCTGCTCGCTAATTCCGCCATGGTGGCTTTGTGTTGAGCTCTTGAAATGGTGAAAAAACTAATGCAAACCACGGATATCGCGGTGAGGATGATCACGCTAGGTCCCTGCACCCAGCCGAACCTTTCTATTGCTGAAGGATCAATCGTTTGTGGTGTTGCGCCAGGTTCGATACCCGCAAGGTCCACCACAAACCCGGCTAAAACCGGTCCCGCCCCACCGACGATTTTGCCGGCAAAAGAGGCCGCAGCGTAATAAATACCTTCTTGCCGGTCGCCATGAATCCTCTCATGTTCATCGGTGATATCGGCGATCATTGAGCCCACCATCGGTAGTGCAACGCCGAGTCCGATAGCCGATACAAAGCCGCTGCTGCCGATATAGAGCCAGCCAACTAGCACGGGATCATCTGGCAAGACGTTGAGCAACTTGAGTAGAATGACGATAGACGTGAAAAATGCATACCAACACATGCCATATATGTAGAGCATCTTTTTTTCCGGGACCACGATGCCTAGCGGGCGGCTTGCGGCACTGCCGATGATGATCCCCGAGATCGCGACGCCAAATAACATTGACAGCTGTCCCGGTGTAATCTGGAAGAAGTAGGTGCCCGTGTAGATGATAAGGGCTTGAATCATGCCTTGTGAAATTCCGAAAATCACACTGGCGCAAACAATCGCTGTAAACGAAGGGATTTTGAAGGCAAGGGATACTTCTTTCAGAACCCGTCGAAAAGAAAATGGGTTTTCCTCCGGCACTCGCAATTCGGGGATCTTGTGGTGTGTGGCAAGTGCAGAGATCAGGACCCCGCCAATCAGTAAGGGAATCGCCGCCAAAGCGAATTTTGGGTAAGCCTCCGGGTTTAATAGACCATTCGGATAGGTGTCGGTTGCGCCGAAGAAAAGTTGATTGCCCACAATCAGCACAGCGAACATACCAATGAGTTGGAATATGGTCCTTAAGGATGACAGCAATGTACGCTCGTCATAGTCGTTCGTGAGTTCCGCTCCTAACGCCATGTAAGGTACCGAATAGAGTGTCATAGCGGATCGAGTTAATATTGCAAAGCCGCAGAGCCAGAAGAATAAGCCGAAATTATCAAGTCCCTCTGGCGGCGTGAAGAGCAGGTAAAAACTTAAGGCAAAGGGAATTGCGGCTACATACATGTAAGGGTGGCGTCGACCGAGTCTCGACTTCGTGGAGTCAGACCAGGAGCCCACCAAAGGATCGCTCAATGCGTCGACGCAAAGGGCAATAAAAACAGCAATGCCTGCCATCGTACCGGATAAACCCAGGACCTGATTAAAGAAGAACAAAAGGTAGAAACCGAAAGCAGCGCTTTTGACACCTTCGGGTAATTGACCAACACCGTAGCCAACTCTTAGCGACCAGCTAACCATGCAGACCTATTTGTTTTTCCCATCAGCGTTCAGATTGAAGCGTTGAAGTAGTGAAAGCAAGGGCTTTGCTGTGCTAATCTTTTTGGCGCTGAATAGGAGATTAATGATGATTCCCGCAACAATTAACGACGTCACACCCGCTTGGCTAAGCGCCGTACTAAATCTCGAAGTAAGTGGTATCTCAGTGCAACAGATTGGCCAGGGGGTTGGGCTCATGGGAGATATCTATCGGGTTGTTCTTGAGAGAAAAGACTTAGAAACAAACGACGCTTCATTGACAAGCGTCGTGGTCAAGTTGCCGTCTTCATTTGAAGACAATCGCACGCAAGGCGTTGCACTCGGAATGTTTGACGCGGAAGTTAAATTCTATTCTGAACTCGCGGAGCAAGCATCGGTTGGTATGCCGCGGGTATACCACGCTGAAATTGTTGCAGGTACACCAGACTTTGTCATTGTGATGGAAGATCTAAGTCACCTTGAGTCGGTAGCGCAGCTTGAAGGTATGAGTTTTGGCCAAGCACTGGCGGCCGTAAAGGTATTAGCAGCGATTCATGCGGTGTGGTGGAACAAGGTTCAAGTAGAATCGCTAGAGTGGATCCCGAGCATGGTCGGTCCTCGAATCGAATATGTGGATCAGCTCCTAACGCAGATATTCCCGATCTTTGCCGATGGCTTTGGCCATCATTTACCCAGGGGTGGGATTGAGCTTTACGAACAGTTTGCGGGTAACTACTTAAAAATTAACACTGCAATTTCGGATCGCAGCCCTTGGACGCTCGCCCACCAGGACTATCGCGTGGAAAATTTATTGTTCGGAGAGCCCGGTTCGGGCAAGGCAGTCGTGCTGGATTGGCAAGGCATTGGCCGCGGCCCGGGCGCTTACGATTTGGCGTACCTGCTCGGTGGCTCCATGACCGTTGCCGCGCGCAGGCAGCATGAAGTCGAGCTTGTTCGTGCGTATCACCATGAGCTTGTGGCCAATCAAGTTGATGACTACTCTTTTGACCAGGCCTTTGATGACTATGGCCATGCTCATCTAATGGGTGGGCTCGCAGTTGCCATGGTGACAGCAGGTACATTGGATCTGAGTAATGAACGAGGTAAGCAACTCGTCGCGTCTATGGCGGAGAGGCATGTTACGGCCGCACTCGACCATGATGGACCGGCCCGTTTAGCGGCCATCATTGGCTAAGGGTTCTGCTTGGAAGCGTGCACTAACGATTCCTTCAACTTCTTCGAACATTGGGGCGATCTGTATTAAATTTAATAGTGCCCGGTTCGCTGATTTGAACGGTACGCATCTTTTGTTAGTGTATTGGCTTCACTAAAAGCTTGCCGATATTGCCACCACTAAACATAAATTGAAGTGCATTTGGATATTGCTCTATGCCTCCAAGCACTTCTTCATCCATCGCGATCGTGCCATCTTTCAACCACTCAGTTAACTCGTCTTTTGCCGCTTGAATGCTTTCTGGAAAATGGAAATAAGCAAAGCCTTCCATGGTTGATTGCCTTTCTGCTAAGCGGAGATAGAGTGACGGACCGGTCACGTGGTCCATATCGTTGTATTGAGAGACTGCGCCGCAAATGATGACCCTGGCGCGCATTGAAAGGTTATCGAGAACAGCATCTAGAATATCGCCGCCAACATTGTCGTAAAATACATTTACGCCGTCAGGTGCAAGTTCCCGTAGCCGCGCTGTTACATCCTCGTTCTTATAGTCGATCGCTGCATCAAACCCTAATTGATTTGTCAGATAGCTGACTTTGGCTGGTCCACCGGCAATGCCAATGACATAAGCACCATCTAGCTTGGCAATTTGCCCGGCAACTGATCCAACAGCACCGGCCGCGGCAGATACAACAAATATTTCACCAGGCTTAGGCTTTGCGACGCGGCGAATGCCAATCCAAGCCGTGACTCCCGTTGAGCCGCCTAATAGGCCGAGATGTGAGCTGAGTGATTCTACCGAGTCGTCAATTTTCTCAAGATCCTTTTCTGAGACCGTCGCAATGGTTTGGGCACCAAGGCCACCACGGACGGCTTGACCTTGCTCCCAGCCTAAGACTTTTGATTCCACCACTCGACCCACGCCGCCGGCGAGGATGGTTCCCCCCATTGCGACTTGATGATGAAAACCTTCCCCGCGGAGCATGGTTCTGGTGCCTGCATCGACTGAGATATATTCAACCGCAACCCTAATTTGGCCGTCCTCTAACGGCGCAAGATCTTCTGTGATCACAGAAAAACAATCAGCTGTGGCCTCTGAGTCTGGCCGTTTGGAGAGTACAACACGGGTTGTTTTTTTATTCATCGGTTTCGATCCTAGTGGAGAAGTCTGGGCTGTGATTTAATACCGTCAACCCTGATTGTTTTGAGGAATTATAATATGACAGATTTCGAGACCGTTCGATATGAAGGTGTGATCAATGGCGTCGCTCGTATTGTGCTTGCCCGTGCAGATACCCGAAATGCCCAAGATAAGAAAATGATCTACGAGCTGAATGCCGCTTTTGATCTTGCCGCTCAAGACGATGAAGCCAATGTGATTGTCTTAGCTGCAGATGGGCCGCATTTTTCTTCTGGTCATGACTTGCGAGACAGGTCGAAGATGGCGGATTTTGAAACCGTCAGCAACTGGGGTGGTTTTACTCTCCCTGGGGCGGAAGGCTATATGGCCCAAGAGCAAGAAATTTACATGGGTATGTGCTGGCGCTGGCGGAATCTGCCGAAACCGGTTATCGCAGAAGTTCAGGGTAAGGTCATTGCCGGTGGGCTCATGTTAGTTTGGGTTTGCGACCTAATCATCGCCAGTGAGGATGCCACTTTCTCAGATCCTGTCGTCGCTTTCGGCGTCAATGGCGTGGAGTACTTTGCTCACCCCTGGGAAGTGGGTGTTCGAAAAGCCAAAGAAATGTTGTTCACCGGGGAGCCAGTGAGCGCAGCAGAGGCGAAATCCTTAGGCATGGTCAACCACGTTGTTGCGAGGGACACGCTCACCCAATTCACGACAGACATGGCGGAACACATTGCGGAGCGTCCTAGCATGGGCTTGAAGCTCGCGAAACAATCGGTGAATCAGATGCAAGATAGCCAAGGGCTATGGCCAGCACTACAGGCAGCCATGTCACTACAACAGCTGGGGCACTCGCATAATAATCAGGTTCACGGTATGGGCGTCGATCCAAAAGGTATGGACATTATCCGGTCGCAGGCCAAGAAAAAATGATGCTTAAGGTGACCAAGGGGTTCTTTACGACTCGAGATGAAGTGCTAGAAGATCTAAAGAAAACCGGCCACTGGCCTACGACCTTTGTTTCTGGTGCTTCGCCCGAATTGCCGCTCCATTGGCACGATCTAGATGTGACCGGATACGTGATATCGGGCGGGACCTACTTGCTAGATGAATTCGGCAATAGGATCGACATCGAGCCAGGAGATAAGCTTGAGCTACCAGCAGGTGCTATCCATGCAGAAGGCGAAGTGAAACAGACGACGGTCTACATCGTCGGCACAGAGAGGCCCGGACAGCTCCTCGAACAATTATCATTGAACGACCCAACTGACCCGAGCAGACCTCTTTAGTTTAAGTCTCTTTAGACAAACACCTCATGGGTAAAGTGGCCATGAAACTGATGAGGTACGTGGTGCTTCAGTTTTAGGTTACAAACTAGATCATCAAGATTGTCGGCTCTAAAGATCTGCAGCTCGCTCTTGTGGGTGTAACCGTTGTAAACCACCTCTAGTAAATAGCCATCATCTTCTGCTTGCGGATTGTCTGAAGCAGCGAAGATGGGCTCAGATCCAAACAAGCCAGGTTGTAGGGTAGCAAGTTGAGCTTCGCCGTCGTACGTAATCCGTTGAATGCCATTGAAGAAGCTGTTGGCACCATTGTGAATCGATGTGGCAGTGTAAGTGACATTGTTTTTCTGGCCTGATTTAGCTGGATTGAATGTGGGGAATTCACATTCAACATCGGTCAAGAATTCTGAACTTATCTGGCCGGTTTTCATGTTCAACGTGTAACGAACGTACTGGCCGCCACCAAAGCGTCCGTCTGGGTTAAATACATCAAACAATGTGTCATTGGCTTCAAAGTTATCGGCGTACATGCCATCAACGATGATTTCATCACCTTGATCAAAGGCATTACCAAAGTGAATAATTGCGCCAGGCGCAGATTCAAACTCTCGAGCTATTTCCAGTGTTTCGAGGTCAACGGCGACAATCCTGAGCGGTATAGAAGGGTTGAAATTAATTTGATCGGCAATGGTTTGCGTGCCCAACACAACCGGCAGCATGTTGCCGAAAACGATTGAGCCAAGGAAGAACAGGGCATAGTGATCCGTGATGGCAAAGTCGTGACAGAAAGGAAAACTGTCCAATGGAATCTGAGCCTTTTTAAAGAGCTTACCGGTCGGATTAATTCGATACATGTTGATGCAAGGCTTGGGTCCCTTAAGGCCAAACCCTGATATGCCCGCGCCGTAGTTGATATAGTCACCGGTAGGGCGATGAACCTTACCGTGGGCACTGAATACCATAGAGGCGTCTAATTCATTGTCGTAAGTAAATTCTCCTACTGTTTCGAGCGTTGCTGGATCCAGCTTCCAAGGTTTTCCGCCTTCGTTTAACGCCAGCAGGTGACCGCCGTGATAAATCGCACTGGTATTGGCAGGATTCGCCGGCATCTTAAGGAAATTCGATCTAAGCCCTCCTGGTACCTGTGTACCAAAACCCCGATACTGAATAGATTGAGACGCGGTTTCATCGACGTACTTCGGGGTCCGAACGTAGCGGTTTTTGAAGTGCACATTACCGTTTGAAAAAGTAAATGCGCAGAGCATGCCGTCGCCATCAAACCAGTGCCCATACTTGGCGTCACCAATTTTTTGTCGACCCGGTCCGTTCCTAAAAAAAGTCCCGGTCAGGTCTTTGGGCAGTTCGCCTTCTATTTCAGTGATGCTGTAACTATGCTCTTCGTTTAGATTTTCCAAGCCACCATGGCAGGTTGGGATCTCATTACTACCTTTAACCGCACCTTCAACTTGTATGCCCATTGCTTTCTCCAAAATCTCTAGTGATCTTCTTTAGTGATCTTCTTTAGTCCGATAGTCCCCGAAGTTTCCGTCACGTTTGCTCAGGGCATCGGTTAAGCCGGCGGCCAATTCTTTAAAATGTCCTCGGGTTGATTCTGTATGGAATGCCAGCGCTTGTATTTCCGTTCCTGATCGTATCGCTGCTCGTACGCCAACCAGTTCCATCTGCCTATGGACAGCGCGTTTGTTCATTTGTTGGATGTCAGTGGGTACCTTGGCAACCCGCTCAGCAATTTTCAGTACTTCATCTTCCAGGTTGTCGAGCGGGAATGCCTTGTTAGCGAAGCCATAATTAGCGGCCTCTGTACCGCTAATAGCATCACCCGTGAGCATCATTTCCATAGCAGGGCGCAAGCCCATTAAGTGTGGAAAAAACTGGTTGTCCGGTGGGCTCATACTGCGAACCACCGGGTATCCGATCTGGGCATCCTCGGCGACGTAAACAAGATCGCAGGATGTGGCAAGCTCGGTACCACCCGCCAGACAATAGCCGTGCACCTGGGCAATAACGGGTTTCGCTAAGTCCCAAACTCTAAAGAACCCATCGACCACATGGCGGGCCCAATTACCGTCACCACCCGATGTGTGGAAAGGTTGGTTCTTACTGTTGTTACCTTTCAAATCATAACCCGCGCAGAATGCTTTACCAGCGCCACGAATTATCGTCACCCTAATTTCTGGGTTGTTATCGTTTGCTTCGAGCGTTGCGTAGATCTCGCCTCGTAAAACGTTGTTGAGGGCATTGCGGGCGTCAGGCCGATTAAGCGTAATGCGCGAAACGCCAGCGCGAGGCTCATCGATGATAATGTGTTGGTGTTCCGACATGGGTTAGGTTTCTCTTGGTGGCTGTATCAATTTTTTTTAAACAAATCGTTAAGGTCTTCGTCTTCCGTTTCGAGCAAGGTATCAACCCATCGGTGGAAATTGTGCCCACCGCCCTCGTTGCGACCGAATAACACATAATCTCTTGCGCCGGTTTTCAGGTTTTTTTGTTGTTTGATACCGGTAGCGTAATCTTCCTCTTCGACGACAAACTTAAGAAACTTGAACTGCTCCACAGCTGCCGCTGCTTGCTCTTCCGTCGGCGGCTTCTCCATCAAGTAGTTCTGTATCGTATAAGAAGTTTCCGGCGTTTCCCCAGGAAATAGTTGCGAGAGCATGACGCTACGCCCACCGCCATCGAACCCGGCGATAGAAATGTGCGGAAAAATGGTCCACACGCCCGCTGTGAGTCGATTAATTGGCCATTCGGCTTCTGGCACGTCCTTAAACTCTGCCAGTGAAGCATCGGGACCACTCGCCCGTTGATGGGGTCCCCAGGAATTGTACAGAGCTCTATTTGGAAAGTCGGGACCAAAGGTGTTTTTGTGTAATATTGGCAAATGATAAAGGTCCATATAACCGTCGTAGGCGATCTTCCAGTTGGGCCCTTCGACAACCTGACTGCCGTGATGGTGCCAATTTTTAAAATCAAAATGACCGAGAAGATCATCGTAGCCGGAAAGGAAGTTGTTGATATCGAGCGTTGATTTAGCATTACAGATAACCCAAATCAAACCGGCGCTTTCTTTCACCGGCAAAGGGATAAGACCGTAGTCGCTCTTATCAATATCGCCAAAGTCCTTATTCTGAAATATGCCGGTCAGCTCGCCGTCTCGGTTATAGCTCCAGGCATGGTACGGGCAAGTAAATCGATGGGTGTTGCCGCAACCATGTTCCATGATTTGAGCGCCACGGTGGCTACACATGTTCATCCAAGCCCGGATTTCGCCATCATCTCCTCGATTAATGAGCACTGGAATGCCACCAGCATCCATCGCTTTATAGTCACCTATTTCTTTTATTTCAGCGGTCATTGCCAGCATGAGTGGCATGCGGCGAAATATTTTATCCATCTCAGCGCGCCAACGATCTTGATCGTAGTAGTGCTTTGCCGGGACTTTAAGAACGCCTTCTGTCTGGGCAATAGTGCCGGCTTCAGCATGGGCGAGGGAATTTCGAGCCATTTCGATCAATTGTGAACGGGACACATAATCTCCATTTGACGCATTGCTTGGTAAGTGAGTTAATAAACAGTCAAGCTTGATTGTTTATTAAGATATCAAAATTACTAGGGAAAAACATGCTGAATAAGCTATTTGGACTGCAAGGTGAAACTGCCGTTGTAACGGGTGCTGGTCGTGGAATCGGTGAAGGCATCGCAAAAGTGCTCGCTGCTGCCGGAGCCAACGTTGTTTGCGCCGCCCGACGGACCGACGAGATAGACCGGGTTGCGAAAGAAATCAACGATAGCGGTGGTAAAGCAATCGCATGCACGACCGACGTCACTGATGACGATGCTGTCCGTAGCCTTGCGCAAACGGCCATCGATCAATTTGGCGCTCTGCATATGTGGGTGAATAACGCGGGTGGGTCGCCTATTCAGTCACCGCTCATCAAACTAGAGCGTGAGGAGTGGGACAACACGATGGCCCTCAACCTAACCGCCATTTGGGTTTGTACACGGGTCGCAGCAGAAATGATGGAGAAGGGCAGGATACTGAATATCTCTTCTCTTGCAGCAGAAGATGTGATTCCCGGTAGTGGTTACTACTCGGCAGCAAAAGCCGGTGTGAATATGCTCACGAAAACATTTGCAAAAGAGCTGGGGCCGAGAATTCGGGTCAATTGTATTATGCCCGGCGCGGTACCAACGGAAATAATGATGCAGGCTTTACAGCTGAAAGAAGAAGACTTGCCGAATTTCGAAAAGATGATTCGGCTTCCGGCCGGTCGACTCGGCACACCTCAAGATCTTGGGGCCGCCGCATTGTTTTTGTTGTCACCAGCTTCTGAGTGGGTGACCGGGCAAAACATCCGCATATCAGGAGATATCTAGTGATTAATAAGAAAGTTGTACTGTCGGGGCGTCCTAATGGAACACCTCAACCTTCTGATTTCAAAGTGATTGAAGAAGACGTGGCAGAGTTAGCTGACGGGCAAGTTAGGCTTCAAGTCGAGTATTTATCCATTGATGCGTTTATTCGCACGATGCTTGACGACAGAGACGATAGCCACCATGGCAGTATGGAGATTGATTCGCCCGTTATTGCGCTGGGTACTGCCAGGGTTGTTGAGAGTAAGTTCGATGGGCTGAATCAAGGGGATGCCGTTTTTGGACCTATGGGTGCGCAAACGATTGTTCAATTACCGGGCGAAATGTACCGCAAGCTCGATGACAGTGAAGTCCCCGCTCGAACTTATCTTGGTGCGTTAGGTATGACCACAGGGCTTACTGCATATGCTGGCATGATTACCGTTGGCGAAGTCCAGGCTGGGGAGACTGTCGTGGTATCGGCTGCTGGTGGCGCGGTGGGCTCCATTGCCTGTCAGCTGGCGAAAATTAAGGGTGCGACGGTCATTGGTATTGCCGGTGGAAAAGAGAAATGTGAATTTCTAACGAATGATGTAGGTTGCGATTACGCCATCGACTACAAAGGCGATGATATTGATGCCAAGTTGAAGGAGTATGCACCTGAAGGTGTGAGCGTCTTCTTTGACAATGTTGGCGGAGAGCTGCTGGATCGGGTTTTAGATAATCTAAAAATGGGTGCCCGAGTGGTGATCTGTGGTGCTATTTCGCAGTATGACCACCTGACTGAGGTTCGCGGTCCCACTCTGTATTTACGAGTCGCAGAACGGAACGCTTCGATGCGCGGTTTTACGGTAGATCACTTTATGTCGAACTTCCCTGCAATGGAGGCTGACCTTTCCGGGTGGCTAAAGGACGGGACGCTGCATATGCCAGAGCAGATTGAAGAAGGCATCGAGAGCTTCCCGAAAGCTCTCAGTATGCTGTTTGACGGGGGTAATAAGGGCAAGTTATTGGTCAAACCTTAGCCCTTAAACCTTAGCCCTTAAACTCTAGCGGGTGAGATCAATAATCACTTTGCACTGATTAGTTGGATTGCGGAGCTCCTCGAATATAGCGGGGACTTCCGCGAGGCTGACCACATTAGTCACCATTGGCGTTGCATCTATCCTTTTTGCCAGCATCATTTCGATACTAAACTCGAAATCTTCTTTGTCGTAACCCACCGCCCATTGGATGCGTAGCTCTTTGCCGAAAGCCATCAATGGCACGATGGTGTCAGGATTGTCACAAACACCAATGCCCATGATGAGACCACGTTTTGGTGCCCGGGTAATACATTCCTGCATTAGACCCACAGCACCGACACATTCAAATTGTACTTCCGGTGCAGTGCCTGTGATTGCCTTAAACTGAGCGCTCACGTCTTCCTTGGGATTCACAAAATCGGTAAACCCGAATTCTTTCGCCATGTCGAGCCGAGCCGGTGACATTTCGCTAATGACGACGTTTCTTGCGCCAAAAAATCGGCACCAGATAGCGCAGGTTAGGCCGATAGGACCAGCGCCAATAACGAGCACGTCTTTTTCAGCAATAGAGCCAGCCATTTTGACCGAATGAAGTCCAACGGCGAGTGGCTCGACCAGGGCACCTTGCTGATCATCAATGCCATCGGGTAGACCCACCACCAGTTCTTCACCGACTTTAACGAACTCGCTGTAGGCACCTGTGATCTGGCCCAGACCGATGGTTTTATCGCCAATAAATGGCAGCGAGGTCACTCTATCGCCAATTGAGAATGCTTTAATATTCTTGCCCACCTCCACGACCTCGCCTGAAAATTCATGACCAAATACCGTATCGGGGGGCGCCATAAATGGACCTTTCCTCGAGGCATGAATATCAGTGCCACAAATGCCGCAGCGGGCGACCTTAACCAACATTTCATTGTCAGAAATTTCGGGTCGGTCGACCTCTTGGATAGTTAACGGTTTGCCTGGTGTAGAGAAGACAGCGGCTTTCATGATGATTCACCATAGGTATAAGGATTGAGTTCAACTTCTTCAGCGTCAGTGATGTCGCTCGTCATGGAATAGATATCCTCGCCGATTATCTTCCCATCGCGAGAAAACGGCCAAAAAGTCACTGTTCTGCCACGAGTGGCGTAGGTTGCGCCAGGTTTCGCTTCAGCGACGCCCATAGCGTTCAGTACTTCTCCGCTAAAGGGGACCCTGATTTCGCCTTCTGTGACCAGTGTGTCGTCACCGACGATGATTCGTTCGATTGCGTATTCAAATCTGTTAGAGCCGCTCGCGATCAAGCCAGAATAAAATTCTTTTAGGGCGTCATAACCTTTAGGACCTGAGTCACTAGACCCGCTCCAATTGTGGAAGATCGGCTCATCCGTCATGGTGGCGAGTAGGGCATCAAGGTCACCGCCACATTCGGCTTGTACATGCTGCTTCAACTGTAAGAGCATTTGCCGCCGCCAATCATTGGTTTCGGTTTCTAACATTGTGTCGATAATCTTCCAGTTATTGCGGCTGTCGACTGTTTGCATGTTACCGCCTGCTATTTCTTGTCGAATCGAATGCTCAGGTCCGCAGGGCCATGCAGCAGCATGCTGGGTAAAAACTCCAAATCTCCTTGCTCAGGCGGGAGTGAGAAATTCGTCATGCGTTCGAGTATGACTTTAAAGCTGACAATTAGCTCTTGTCGAGCGAGTGGTGCGCCAAGGCAGTGATGTACGCCCTTGCCAAAAGCGATTTGAGATTTGAGGTTCTGGCGGGTGACATCGAATTGCTCGCCCATAGCAAACTGCATTTCATCGCGATTGGCTGAACCGAATTTTATCATCAGCGTTGCGCCCTTAGGTATTTTAACGCCATTCAATTCGGTATCTTGTAGCGCGATGCGCCACATTTGAGTTGTTGGTGTGGACAGCCTCAACATTTCTTCGACCATATTGGGGATGAGGCTTGGATCCTCTTGTACTTTCCGAAGTTGATCGGGGTGAGTTGCTAGGAGGTGCAAGCCTTCCGCGAAGGTGCTCGTGGTGGTTTCATTGCCAGCCACGACCAACTGAGAAATGACCGATAAGCATTCAGCGACGTTCATGGGCTCTTCACCCTCGTCATTCGAATTAACAATATCGGAAAGCACATCATCTGTTGGTTGCTTCTGGCGCGCTTCAATTTTTTCAGCAAAGTAATGCTGGAAATCTACTACCAGCTGTGCACTTCTGAGTACCTCGGCGCGATTTTGATCAGCAGCGAATTGGTAAACCGAGGCGTCTGACCACTCCTTAAATAACGCAAGGTCATCAATTGGCACGCCTAAGATGTAGGCAATCATTCGAACCGGCATCGGCACCGCGAAAGCGTCCATCCAGTTACATTGGCCGTCGTCAATAAATTGGTCAATCAACTCGTTGGCGAGGTTTTCTATATAGGGTTGAAGTTTTGCGACGCTGCTCGCAGAAAATGGTTTTTGACACAGTGATCGGTAGCGACGTTGTTCAGGTGGGTCTTGAGTCAGCATCGTCTCAACGCTCGGAAACCCCTGCTTTCTGATATTGTTGAGCTCTTCATCTCTTGCGGGTTGCTCCCCACCTGTCTGCATCATGCTGAACTTGTTAGAAAACAGTTTTTCGTTCTTAGCGACTTCTACCACTAGATCATAGGTGGAGACAAAGAACACGCCCGTGTGTGGGCATTGATAAACGGGTGCCTGCTCGCGTAATCCTTTATTAAACTCATAGGGGCACTTTAAGACTTCAGGGTCAAAAGGGTTGTACTGCTCTAGGGATTTTGTCATGAGTAATTCTTACTTAGATGATTTTTGAAATTTCATTTTTAGCCAGATCGAGAGCTTTAAAAACGGCGCAAGGTAAGGCAGTACTTTCAATATATTAACGACTTTCCAGTCTACCAATGCTGCATCCAACCGTGAATAGAGCGCATGGAAAAATGCCTCTGCTCGATCCGGGGTTTGGTCAATGTCCTCCATGGTCATTGTGAACATAAATAGAAGCACCACTAGATTCAATTGGTACTCCTGCATCATTTGTTTGAAGCTGTAGTCTTTTACGCCATATTCAACTAAGCGATCGTGGTATAGCTTCAGCAGATCCTGTTCTGTTTCACGGCGCTGCTCCACCGTGATGCTCTGAGTTAGCCAGCGTGCAATGTCGGCCATAGGCTGCGCCATGCCGGTGAGCTGCCAGTCGATCATAGCGAATTCACCACCATCAGGACCCGGTAGAAATACGTTATCGGAACGTAGATCACCGTGGTTTAGGGTGTAAGGGAAAGGTGGTGGCGGTTCCATGTGACAGAGAGGTGGCAATAGGTATTTGAGTTTGTTTATTTCCGGATAGCGATCAAAGCGTCCAGTCTCATCAGCTTGTTTGATGCTGTAGTTAAGAGTTGCCAGAGACTCTTTAATAGGTTTTGCATTGACCCAGGGTTGAGCCCAGTCATAGCTAGCGAGGCGTTCGCTGTTCCACCATTTGGCGTGAATTTTCGCGAAGGCTTCCATGACTTGTTGAGATCCTTCGATACTAGTGCCTTCAACCTGGTCACTGGCGATTGCCGGGGCGAGGTCCTCCAACAAAATAACAAAATGATTGGTCTCGATATTGTGTGACGTGTGATAGCAGGCGGGGACCTTGACCCCTACATCGTGGCCAATATCATTGTAGAAGCCAATTTCCTTCGCGTAATAATTTTGTTCTTTCGCCATCATCCGGGTTTTGGTTTGTGTGGATGCAAACTTGGCGATGATTGCGCGAGGCGGACTTTCTGTCGGGCTGCTGTCTGCTGTGCTGCGGTCTGTTGGGCTACTATAGGTCAGTTTGACTCTTGCTAGCTGCCCCATAAAACCTTCGCCCACACCGATGATAGTGGCTTCAAAACCTGTAATGTCCTGGTCCGCAAAAGGTAAAACCGCGTTTAACCAGTCGTTAGATAGCTCATCTACAGTTTTTGGAAAACCTGTCATTAGGAAGCTCTTTTCTGGGTTGGGTCGACTTTCAGTTCATTGGGAATATGGTCGTGATAGTTCAGTCGAACGATACTGGGTTCGGGTTGGAGCAAAATTTCCGTGACTGCGCTGTTATGCATGATGTACTTATGGCCAAACACAGGCTTGGTTCCAAGTAGACGGGAGAGAGCATGGGCAATAGCGGCACCGTGACTGACGAAAATAATGTTCTCACCGGCATGGGCGCCTCGAATCTCATGAATTGCCTTAACCATTCGATTCGCTAACTGATTGGGTGATTCGCCATTGTGGCCTCTGAAGTCATCGTCCATGATCGACTTTTTGGCGAACTCAAATTCAGAGAGTTGCTTGTAGGTAATGCCCTCCCAATCACCGAGAAACCCTTCCTTCAGACCCTCGTGAAAGTGGATAGGTAAGCCGAGTGCTTTGCTGATTTTGAGACCGGTATCCTGGGCTCTGGACATGGGGCTTGCATACACGCGGTGATACGGTGTTTCCCAGTTCATGAGCATTTCTGCTGTAAAGGCAGCTTGTTGTTTCCCCCGATCGTTTAAGGGTGATTCAGACTGCCCGTGGGCGATTTGCTCAATATTCCCGACGGTTTCACCGTGACGGACAAACATTAGATGGTTACCAGTCATGGTTTACGTTCTTGCCTCAGGTATCTGCAGTAAGTTCAAAGGTATGGTGCTCATTCGGTTTAAGTCTTAGAGAATAAAAAAGCTCGCCGATAAAAAAAGCAGGCCTGACTGTTTTATAGTCTTAGCGGGCGATAGTCAAGGGACTGGCAAGGCAGCTTATAGGTGGAAACGCGCTTTTGAGCTTGTGGCGCGAACTAGGCCATTTGGGACGTAAAAGTTGCGAGATCAAAATAGTCCCGCCAAGCCGTGATATAGCCATTTTCGACTTCAAAGGTGCCCATGACGGGAACGCTGAGTCTCTTGCCACCGGGAAGGTCGAAGTTATCCAGGCGCTCGGTGAGCACCTTGTTACCGCTTTCTGCGATGGAAAGCGTTTCCCAGTGGACACCGACCGGTTGCATGCCGGTGATGAATTTCGCGGCATTGTCGCGACCGACGATTTTTTCCATGGGAATGTTGTGGTAAACCACGTCTTCAGAGAGCGCGTTGACGACAGCATCCCAATCCATTCGATTCCAAGCGGCAATAAAATTCTCTACGGTTTCTGTGGGTGTCATTTCCGTTCCTCTTGTCTGTACCTGCCGGTTTAGTGCCTACTGGTTTAGTGCCTACTGGTTTAGGTTTTACTGTCTAAGCTTCCACCAATCAGCCATGGCTGTTGGGTAACTTTTTTGTGCGGACTTCATGCCGGCATCCATTTGCTCAGTCAATTCAGGGTCTTCGGTGTGAGGAAGAGGCGACGCTTCTTCTACCGGGTCGAGATATTCGAGGGAAATGGATTTCAGCACCTCAGCAAAATCGTGTCCTTCGTGATGGTCCGAGTTTTGGTGTTGATAAAATGCCCACTTATCCCTGAAAGCCAGCAAACAATAGTAAGCATTTGGTTTCTGAGCCTTAAAATACTCGTAGCGGAGGACCCCATCTTCTTTCATGGTTTCTGCCACCATGTCTTTCATGATGGCTTCCCACTTCGCTTCTTTACCGTCATGAATTTCAATATGTGCCAGTATGGTTGTCATGTTGGTGCTGCCTAGTTGGTGCTACTTAGTTGGTGCTACTTAGTTGGGAAGGTGGCCCATATGTTGTCCGCCGGAAATATCAAGTAGTTGGCCCGTAACGAAGCCAGAAAGACCTTCGTCTGCCAGATAAAGGGCTGCAGAGGCTATGTCTTCGATGCTACCCATTCTGCGCAGGGGAATTTCCGGCAGGAAACGGGTTTCTGTGGCGTCGTCCTGGAACATGCCATCCGTCATATCCGTTTGAATCAAGCCAGCGGCGATGGAGTTGAAGCGGATGTTCTGTGGTCCATACTCCAATGCAGCAACGCGAACGCCATAGTCGATGCCCGCCCGAGCCGCTGAATATACAGCGAGGGCAGGCCCTGGTAAGCGAGCCGTTAAAGAGGAAATAGTGATCACGGAGCCGCCGTTTTCCATGTTCTCAGCTGCATATCGAAAAAACAGCAAAGCGCCGGTAAAACTCACATCCAGAGTTGGTTGGATCAGTTCCTTTGTGAGCATTGAAATAGGGGCAGCTGACAACGTTCCCGCCGAGTTAACCGCAATGTCGACCCGCCCCGTCTGGGCCTTAGCCTCTTCAAATAGCGATTTGATTTGTGACTCGTCAGACATGTCGCACGCAATGGCAATGCCATCGAGTTCTTCGGCCAACGCTTGTAATGGTTCCAGTCGACGTGCGGCCAACACGACCTTTGCGCCAGCTTTTGCGTATCGACGTGCGATTGCGACACCGAAACTGTGCTGGCCTGATGCGCCAACGATAACTGCGGTTTTTCCTGATAGATCAGACATGCCTTACCCTAAAATGAATGGTGGTTATCGTTAAATTGTTGTTAGGTTCTGAAGAAGTGTTTTAAGTACCCGTGAGGCGTTCTACGATCGGCGCAAATGCTTCCATGGCAGAATCACCGACGGTTACATAAGAAATGCCAAACGCTTCGCGGCGTCGATTGAGTTCATCGCAAATTGAATCTACATCCCCAAACAGTGCGTGAGGGTGTTGCGCCATTTCCTCTGTGGACAAGCCAAACATGCCAGCAAAGTTCTCTAGCACCGGTTTTGCGTCGTCCATAACAAAAGTGAAGTACGCGCCGACCTCTATTTCCAATTCGTCAAATCGATCTCCAGCACCGGCCTTTATCCATGCGATCTTTTTATGGGTCTCAGCGGCGGTAGAACTGTTCACGCCAGCGGGCCCGATCATGCCCGAGGCGTTGTTGAAGTTAAGGCTAACGATGTTTGCGGTTCTGCCGGCTAAGCCAAGGATTTTTCGGGCACCGCCACCGATCATAATGGGCGGGTGAGGCTTTTGAACGGGTTTTGGAGAACCGGTAAATTCACGCCAATTTATCGTATTGTTTTGCAGTTGAATGGGTTCGTCCGAGGCATAGGCCTTGACGCCTTCGATCACATCTGCCAGTCGATCGATTCTCGTGCCGGGCGAATCCATGGTTAAGCCTAAGGCGGCATATTCGTCTTTCAGCCAACCAGCGCCCAGCCCTAATTCGAGCCGTCCACCCGATAGAACATCTATCGTCATCGCTGCCTTTATTAGGACAGCAGGATCATGGTAGTCCACACAAAACACTCGACAACCAATCTTAATGGTATCTGTGACCGCAGCGGCGTAAGCCATTGCGGGGATTGCCGCGAGGGTCTGTAAGGGGTGGTTGCTTCTTTCTAGTGCTGGCCCTTCACCAATGATGTGGTCGGCCAGGTGAAAAGCGGAATAGCCCAATTTTTCCGCTTGTTGGGCTCGTTCAGCCCACTCTTTGCCAGACTCCGCGCTAAAACTTTGAACGCCAAAACGAAACGGTTTTACCACGTCTATAGTCCCGCACAGTATTTAATACCGCGCCTTAATAGTTCATAAAATTGGGGTTTATCCCAGGAACCTTTTTCGATCACCGGGTAGTAGTCAGCAGCGGGTTTCATGTCCCAGTGGCCACGGCAATGGCCCAGGTTCAAATACAGAACCTCACCCTTGCCCACTTTGTTAATGTAGTAAACGGGCCTGGGTTCGTTGTCAGGCCAGTCACTCTCAATGAACCCAGTGGCTTCTCCTGTGAACTCTGTATAAAGCAACGTTTCAAGGTCGCCAAGGATGCGACACAGATAGAGTTCGTCATCAGTTTCGAACTCGCCGATATCCTTAACCAATGGGTGGTTGTTGTCGGCGGTCTTGACCGTGAAGGGTTGAATCGGTGGATGGGCGCTGAATTGGGTCCCGAGTGTTTGCATAAAAATCGGCGCAGAGTCTGGTGTTGCAACGCCATCAGCAGTAAATTCAAGTATTGAATTTGTACCATGCAGAGCGAACCACTTGCCACCATTTGAGACAAAATCCCGAAGCGCCTTTTGTTGATCTTCGGTTGGAATCAGATTGCAGGTATAGGTGATCAGAAAATCGCTTTGGGCGATTTTCTCTGTATCACTGAAGTCCGCGGCCACGATTGTGCGTATTCGTGGCTCTTCTGATAACAGTTTCAGTAGTTCTAGGCGGGCATGGTCAATGTCATGATATTGACCTGCGGCAACCAGATAAACGGAAATAGACGCTTCAGGCATATTTGACTCCAGCTTAGTATTGGATGCGCTTGGTTAGGCCCCCGTCAATTACCACGTTGGTGCCCGTGGTAAATCCGGCACGTGGGCTGGCAAGTAGTGTGACCTGTGCAGCAACTTCTTCTGCGGTACCCATTCGACCGGCAGGGATTTGCGCTAGGGTTGAGTCATATAGAGCCGTCATGTGCTCTTTGATCATGTTCCATGAACCACCTTCGATGTAGATTGGGCCTGGGCTTACTGAATTAACGCGGATGCCTTTGGGACCAAGTTCTTGTGATAGTGCACCGGCATAATTGAGTAGGCCTGCTTTCATTGCGTTGTAGGGTCCAGCGCTCATGAAGTGTTCTAGGGCAGCAGTGGTTGAGATCATCACGATATTGCCGTTCGAGGACTTTTCCAGATAAGGCATGCTGGCTTCAACACCATGTACGGCGGACAAAACATTGAGATTGAATTGGTTAATCCAACCCTCGTCGCCCGCTGCGTTGGAGCCGCTGACGTTTGACACAAAAATATCCAAACCGCCCATTTCTTCGGCTGCTTCGGCAATCCAGCTTTTAAAGGCATCGCCATCAGAGATGTCGAGCGCTTTACCGGTAGCCTTGACGCCTTTTGCGGCAAGGCTTTCAACGGCAGCTGCTACTTCTTCTGCATTACGGGCACATATCGCAACGTTACAGCCTTCATCTGCAAGTGTTTCAGCGATTGCTCGACCGATACCCTTGGTTCCGCCGGTAATGACAGCACTTTGGCCTTTTAGTTTAAGATCCATTTTTTTCTCCTGAGGTTTTGAAAGGCATTAATCGGCTAGCCGAAAAAGATTCCAAGACTAGGCTTGCGAAAAGAGTCAGTCAAGACTGTTTTTTTATTTGCGCCTCTTTATTCCTGTCTTTTTATTGCTGGTTCTTTATTGCCGCTTTTTATTGCTGGCTTTTTAGCTTTGTCTTATTTTTACTGAGAATGGGCCCATTGCATTGCAGCGTCACTCGCCGCCCACGATATGGCGTTCTTTAACAGTTGTTGATAGTGCTTTGACTGCCACGCCACTGGATCATCACCACCTTGTATATAGGCAATGGGGCTGTTCAGATAACATTTTACCCAGGCAACGAGGTTAGCGCCGTTTGGATGTTGCCAGTTCTCGTTGTTGAACATTTTTCCTTCCTGTACGACCTTTGCTGCGGAATAGAAGTTTTCTGCAGCAAATTCATAGTCGCTGGTCAGTAGTGGTATGACGGAGTCCTCGAAGACTTCATGTAGATACAATTCATCGGTCATTGGAAATTTATCGGGTAAGCCCATGGTCACTTCATGGTCAGATATCTTGCTGAGCTGATGGCTCACCTTATGCCGATAGCCACTATCTAAATGCCATTGCCCCCTCAACTCAGCTGGTAGGTATAAAAATCGACCGCCGATGATTTCTGCATACTCTGGCCAGGCAGGCCAACCTGCGATGGCGTGGTGCATGAAGACGAGCCCCTTTCCTGAGGCGAGCAGGTTTAAAAACCCACGCTTATAAGCCTCAGAGGGTGTTTCGAATTCCGCACCATCTGGTCCAAATTTAATGCCTGGCATGTCATATAAGGCGATAACGTCATAATCGGCGGCCATTTCTGGCGTGAAAAAAGCACGCGCAGCAGGTTGTTCGACATGGGTCCAGTTGAACCCGAGGCCGTCAAACATGTCGAAAAATTGACCGCGATCAAACGGATGTCCTTTTGTGACCACGAGTAAGTTTGGTTGATTCATGGGTGGTGTATCCGTCTTCCGTAAAGTGACTGGGTGAATCAAAGCGAGTAATATCTTCTGCACGAAGCACAGTATGGACGATGCAATGGTAGCCGGCAAAGCCGCTAAAAGAGATAATACTTGGCAAAAAACCAAAAGTGAAAAGACCCGGGCCATCATTTTAGATGCTGCCTTAAGGTGTTTTTATGAGCGAGGTTATAACAACACAACCACGGAAAAAGTCGCCTACGAAGCGGGTGTTTCTCGAGGGGCCATGCTGCATCATTTCCCGTCTCGTTTCGATCTAATCAAAGCGACAGTCCATTATCTTCACAGTCAGCGGCTTGAATTGTTCGAGGAACAAGAGCTTGAAATTCAAGAGAATGCAGAACACAGCCTCATTAATGAAGGTATTGATGCCTACTGGAAACAGCTTCATTCGCCGCTATTTACCGTGTGGAATGAGTTGAGAGTGGCTGCCCGAACCGATAAAGAACTGCACAATATATTGAAACCTGCGTCTCGAAGTTTCGAGAAAAGTTTGCAAAAAATATCAGCGTCGGTGTTTCCGGACCTTGCATTGTCTGAAGAGTTTGAGAAAGCTAATATGCTGACCACTTATTTGTTAGAGGGTATGGCTGTTAATGGTGTGGCTAATGGTCCCCAGGCTGACGCCATGGTTTCTTGGTTAAAAACGCAGCTGTTCACCATGTTTTCGGATGTGACGGATATTAATCGAACGATGGCTTCAATGGACAAAAAAAGAGCTATTGTTAAAAGAGCTATTGTTAAAAGGGCTGCCGCTAAAAGAACGGCTCCGAAAAGTAAAATCGCCAAGACGACTGCCAAAAGGGTAGCTCTGAAAAGAGCTGCGCCGAAAAAGAAGCTCGCTAAGAAGACAGCTATAAAAAAGAAACCGACTCAGAAAGGTAAAAAATAATGATTATTATTTCCGGGACTGTAGATCTCGACCCAGCACAGATGACTGCTGCTCTGGCTGCTGCGAAGCCGCTAATTGAGGGGGCCCTAACGCAAGAAGGCTGTATGGACTACGACTGGTGCCCTGATCCTTTGACCGTAGGTCGTCTTAGGGTATTTGAACGCTGGGAAAGCGAAGCTGCCCTCGCGTCTCATTTTCAGAACAACTGGTATACCGATATGAGAGCGGCCCTCGCTGAGTTTGGGATTCGAGGCGCTGATGTCTTGAAGTACCGAATTAATTTGGCCGAACCGGTTTATGATGAAACGATGGCGCCTCGCGCTGATTTTTTCACCGAAAAAAGCTAACTTCCGTCCTTAAACAGTCAGGCTTGACTGTTTCTCAACGACCCCGCATGATCTTGGACCCGGATTCATTCGCTTAGGCGAATATTCTGCAACGAGATCAGTGAAGGTAAGAGGGAACAGGGTGGCAAAGAAGATATCAAACAAGGTACTAACGGACCTCCATATACGCATGTTGCGTATCCGCCGCTTCGAGGAAGAAGCGGGTAAATTGATGGAAGACGGGAAAATCCCCGGCGCTTTACACTTGTATGTAGGTCAAGAGGCAGTTGCCTCAGGTGTTATGCAACACCTGAGCAATGACGATCAAATTACCAGTACCCACCGTGGCCACGGTCACATAATAGCTAAAGGCGGTGCATTTAAGCAGATGTTTGCCGAGCTCTTTGGCCGTTCCACTGGTTATTGCAAAGGTAAGGGCGGCAGCATGCACATCTCCAATATGGCACTCGGTGTTCTAGGTGCAAATGGTATTGTGGGCGGTGGCTTAACCATAGCGGTTGGTGCTGCCTTCTCGAACAAATTCCGCAAGACAAAAGATGTTGCTGTAGCCTTTTTCGGTGATGGAGCTTCCAATGAAGGCAGCTTTCACGAAGCGGCTAATATGGCAGCGCTGTTCAAGTTACCCTGTGTTTTTGTCTGCGAAAACAATGGCTATGGTGAGTACACAGCGCAATCCAACCATCAGGCCGTTGTTGACGTAGCCGATCGCGCAGCTGGTTACGGGATGCCGGGCGTTATTGTTGACGGTATGGATGTTATCGCTGTGCACGAGGCCGCAGGCGAAGCAATTGAGCGGGCTCGAAGTGGCAAAGGGCCGACCTTGCTTGAGTGTAAAACCTACCGGTTCTATGACCATGTAGGGGTCAGAGGCATGGGACTCACTTATCGGACCGATGAGGAACTGGAAGCGTGGAAAAAAAGAGATGCCATATCCAACTTTGAAGACCAGCTCGTCAAAATGAAAGTGTTAACCAGGAAAAAAATTGCGAACGTGTTGGAGGAAGTAAATGCAGAAATCAGCGCCGGTATTAAATTCGCAGAAGACTCGCCTTTTCCTTCCCCAGAAGATTTGTTGGAAGATGTTTACCACGTAGGGAGCGCGTCATGAGTGAAGCCGTCAAGCAAGAACCTAGAAAACTCACCTACGTCGCAGCGATCACAGAAGGTGTTCGCCAGGTACTGCTGGAGCAGGATAACTCATTTGTTGCCGGTGAAGATGTCGGTCAGGCTGGTAGTGTGTTTGGTTACTATCAGGGCTTGTACAAAGAATTTGGCCCTGAACGAATTTACGATACACCGATCAGCGAGAAAGCGATTATCGGCTTAGGTGTCGGCGCTTCTGCGACCGGTTGCCGGCCAATTCTTGATTTGATGTTTATGGACTTTCTGGGTGAGTGCATGGACGAAGTTGCCAACCAAATGGCTAAGATGCGATTTATGTTTGGCGGTGGTGCAACGCTTCCCGTAACAGTGCTTACCATGGCCGGCGCGGGCATGAACTTAGCTGCTCAACACTCGCAGCACCTAGAAGCCTGGCTGGCACATTTGCCTGGCGTAAAGGTCGTGATGCCATCTAATGCCTACGACGCCAAAGGTATGATTATTGCCGCAGCTAGAGACGACAACCCCGTATTTGTGGTTCTCAATAAGGCGAGTTTAGCCTTGGCATGCGAGGTTCCGGAAGAACCATATGAAGTTCCTATAGGCAAAGCGGCAGTCGTAAAAGAAGGTAAAGATCTGACTATCATCGCTGTTAGCCGCATGGTTCACGAAGCGATGAAAGCTGTGAAACCGCTGGCGGAGTTGGGGCTGGATGTTGAAGTCATCGACGTGAGAAGCATTCAACCGCTCGACACCGATACCATCGTGACGTCATTGAAAAAGACGCACCGGGCTCTGGTCGTTCATGAAGCCGTGCGCTTCGGCGGATTTGGTGGCGAGATTGTGGCGCAATTGCAGGAACTCGCGTTCGACTATTTAGATGCGCCCATTGCAAGAGTCGGTGCGCCGTTCTCGCCCGTGCCGTTCAGCCCTGCGTTGGAAAAAATCTACGTGCCGAACGCTGATTCAATCGTTGCAGAAGTTAAGAAGACCATCGGGGTCTAACGTGCTTCCAATCGGCATAGTGGTGAACCCTTCCTCAGGGAAGGATATCCGCCGCTTAACGGCAAAGGCTTCGGTGTTTGATAATCGCGAAAAGGCCGCCATTGTAACGCGTGCTGTTGCCGGTGCGATTGCAGCGGGTGCGACCGATATCAGGTACATGGACGACTCCCATGGCCTGGCGGCAAGCGCATTCGAGGATCTTGATGTCGGTATCCCGGTACCCTGTCCACGTTCTGCAACTGCATTGGATACGCTCGAGGCAGCAGAAAATCTTAAGGGTATGGGTTGCTGTGCGGTGATGGTTTTAGGCGGAGATGGCACAAATCGAGCTTTCGTTAAAGGCTGGCAAGATGCTGTTCTATTGCCTTTATCTACGGGTACTAACAATGTTTTCCCCGTTTTTGCGGAAGCAACTGTTGCCGGATCTGTGCTCGGACTGCTGGGTGCGGAAAAGTTGGATCCGATTGAGGTGAGTCATACCACCAAAATAATTCACATAGAGATTGAGGGCGAGCAACCAGATGTTGCCCTTATTGATGCGGTCATCACGACCGACGATTTTGTTGGTGCCCGTGCACTGCTGGATGCAGAAGCGATCAAGGTTGCTGTGCTGACGAGAGCTGAACCGGCTGCGGTGGGTATTACGAGCCTTGGTGGCTTACTACAACCTGTATCCGATGCAGATGAGCATGGTTTGTTGCTTGAGTTAGGGACAGGGAATTTGAAGTATGCGGCGCCTCTCGCACCGGGTCTCTATGCAGAGATCAAAGTGAAGATGGTTAAGCAGCAACCCTTGGATATGAGTTTCTCGTATTCAGGACCTGGCGTACTCGCTTTGGACGGAGAAAGAGAGCGAGTTATTGGGCCTGGCCAAAAATTAACGTTCCGGATATCGAGACAAGGTCCGCGCGTTTTAAATATAGATAAGGCAATGAAGCTGGCAGCATGCCGCGGCCTTTTTAGAAGATAGTGGAGACAGAGTAATGCCAAGAGAAATCTATCTCGTCAAGGTTGGAATGACGATGACCGAGGGCATGGTGTCCGAGTGGTTCATCGCCGACGGCGCGGAAGTTAAGAAGGGCGATATGTTATATGCCCTCGAGACAGAAAAGGTTAATCTCGATGTCGATGCGGAAGCTGATGGCATCGTCAAGCACGTGGTTGAAGTCGGTATCAGTATGGAACCGGGTGATGTCGTTGGGTATATCTTTGAACCCGGAGAAACGGTAGCGGATGTATTGCCCAACGCGGCTGCTCCGGCGGCGACGCCGGAAAGCCAGAGCGACCTAACGCCAACAGACGCTAACCAAGCAGAAGCACCGCCTGTTGCGACACCTATTACTAGTAGTGAGTCAGGACATACTAAGTCATCCCCGGCAGCCCGACGATTAGCCCGGGAGCTAGGGGTCGCCATATCTGAATTATCAGGCAGTGGACCGGGTGGTCGCATTATCGAAAGAGATGTTACCGCTGCAAGTAAGAATCCAGCGGCGGCAACAAATCTTGCAACAAGTCTTGCAACAAGAGAAATAAAAGCCTCACCACTGGCTAAGAGAATTGCCGCAGAGAAAGGCATTGATCTTGGGCGTATCCAGGGAACAGGTCCTGGTGGTCGCATTGTACAATCTGATTTAGACCAACCACTCAGTTCTCAACCAGCAGCAGGCGTAGACGTCGGTCCTCGGGCGGGTGAGATTATTCCTCTGAAAGGCATGCGAAAAACCATTGCGCAGCGCATGCAGCAAAGTCTTATGGACTCAGCGCAGCTGACGATGGATATGTCCGCCAGCATGGACGATACCGTTAAGCTGCGTGGCCAACTGATCAATGAATGGGAGGGCATTTCCCGACCTTCATTCACGGATCTGGTGGTAAAAGCCACGGCAAAGGCGCTGAAGCTTCACCCTAGAATGAATAGCCAAATGAACCCGGATGGGATTCATCTCATCTCTGAGGTTCACATCGGAATTGCTGTCGCGCTACCAGAAGGTTTGGTTGTGCCGGTGATTCGCAATGCCGATCAGTTAGACCTAAAAGAACTTGCCATTGAAAGTGCTCGACTGGCAAAGGCTGCCAAAGAGGGTACGCTCGGCTTAGACGATTATTCCGGTGGCACGTTTACCATCTCTGCCTTGGGTATGTATGGCGTTGATTCATTCACGCCCATCATCAATCAACCCCAATCTGGCATTCTTGGTGTTAACCAGATTTTCGACGGTCTAGCATGGGATGGGGATACACCGGTTAAACAAAAACAAATGAACTTGTCTCTAACCTGGGACCACAGAGTGCTGGATGGTGCACCTGCAGCGGAATTTCTGCAGTCTGTCGTTCAGTTTCTCGAAGAACCTTACAGGTTACTTTTATGAAAGAATTCGATCTGCTCATCATAGGTGGTGGTCCCGGCGGTTACACCTCGGCAATTAGAGCATCTCAGCTGGGTTTGAAAGTTGCAGTGGCAGAGCGCGCTGAACTTGGCGGAACCTGCTTGAACTGGGGTTGTATTCCAACCAAGTCGTTGCTTCATTCAGCCGATGTCTTGAGGGAGATCCAAGGTGCGAGTCAATTCGGTATCAAGACTGGCAAAGTAGAAATTGATCTAAAAAAGATGGTGGGTGCTTCCCGGCAAGCTGCGCAAACTTTGAGCCAAGGTGTCGCTCACTTGATGCGAAAAAATAAAATCGAGGTAATTGTCGGCGACGCTAGTATTCAGGAACCAGGCCTGGTTACGGTGGGGCAGGAAGAAATCCTTGCAGACAACACATTAATCTCTACAGGCGCCAAAGCAAAAACTTTACCTGGGGTTGAGCCAGATGGAAAACTCATATGGAGTGCTTCCGATGCGATGACACCATCAGTTCTTCCTAAGACACTATTGGTTGTCGGCGCGGGCGCAATCGGGGTCGAGTTCGCAAGTTTCTATCAAACATTAGGTACAAAAGTCACCCTCGTGGAAGTGCTTGATCAAATTTTACCTGCTGAAGATCACGAGATTGCCGCTATGGCTCGAGCTAGTTTTGAGCAATCAGGTGTGGAAGTCATGACCAGCGCTGAGCTGGGTGAAATCAAACGTGGAAAAAAATTGAACGTTATTCTGAATGGTGAAAAACGAACCTTTGATGCTGCAATATTGTCTGTTGGGGTTACAGGTATTACCCAGGGGCTAGGTGTCGATGAAGCTTTTATCGATAGGGGCTTCATACAAGTAGACGAGTATCAAAGAGTTAGTAAGGGATTGTATGCTATTGGCGATGTGTCAGGGCCGCCGTGCTTGGCTCACAAGGCTACACATGAGGGGGTAATTGCTGCCGAGGTGATCGCTGGGTTAAAGCCCCATCCACTTCAGCGAATGCAAATACCAGCTTGTACCTATAGTCATCCTCAGGTTGCGAGCATTGGTCTAAATGAGCAGAGTCTCGGAGATCGAGCGGTGAAAGTTGGCCGCTATCCGTTTTATGCGAATGGCAAGGCAGTAGCCACAGGTGCAACGGAAGGCATGATCAAAACTATCTTTGATAGCAATACTGGTGAATTGCTCGGCGCACACATGCTGGGTGAAGGTGTGTCCGAAATGATTCAAGGCTTTACGATTGCTATGCAATTAGAAACCACAGAAGCTGAGCTGATGAATACCATTTTTCCGCATCCCACTATTTCGGAGAGTATGCAGGAATCTGTGCTATCGGCTTATGACCAGGCACTGAATCTTTAATTGCAAAGAAATTTGGATTAGACAGATTTTGACTAGAAAGACTTTGATTAAAAAAAGAGGAGAAGACTGTGTCTGTAGTAGAAGATCGTGAGTTTAGTAGCCCTTATCTAACGGGTAATTTCAAACCTACCTACGATGAAATTACCGCCAAAGATCTTGAAGTCATCGGAACAATACCCGCTGATCTGCAAGGTAACTTTTTGCGAATAGGACCGAACCCGTATTACGTGCCGGACGAAGAGAAATACCACATATTCGATGGCGACGGTATGGTGCATGGCGTTCACTTTGCGAATGGAAAAGCAGACTATCGGAATCGGTTCATCGATTCAGACGGTTTAAGAGAGGAGCGTGAAAAAGGCGGGTGGATCTATCCGGGTCTGAACATGTATGGAGACCTGATAGCGAAAGGTGAAATGCCAAGCGGCAAAAACACCGGCAATACCGCGATGGTCTGCCACCAAGGTCAATTATTTGCACTTATGGAAGGGGCAAAGCCCTATAAGCTATCACTGCCAGAACTTGCAACCCAGGGCGTGACGGATTTTGACGGCACACTAACGCATAATTTTACAGCTCACCCCAAGGTGGATGCTGAAACGGGGGAAATGCTTACATTCGGTTATTCCCCTATGCCCCCGTTCCTGACCTATAGCGTGATCAGTCCAGAGGGCAAGGTGGTTCACACAAAAGAAATTACAATTCCAAAAGGCATCATGATGCATGACTTTGCCATTACGGAAAATTATTCGATCTTTCCAGACCTGCCACTGACTTTTGATTTTGAAAAGTTAGTGAAGGGGGAGAGCATGATTGGATGGTCACCAGAAAATGGCTGTCGAATTGGCATCATGCCCCGCATGGGTGATGACTCGAGCATTAAGTGGTTCGAAATAGAAGAGAGCTTTTTGTTCCACGTCTCTAATTCCTGGGAAGAGGGCGATGAAGTCGTTTTTCAAGCTTGTCGTTCAAATCGAGGCGGTATTGAGTCCACAGAAGGCGTTGCCATGGAAGATCAATTTGGTCAACTGCATGAGTGGCGCTTCAACATGAAAACGGGAGACGTGATTTCAAAGGCCTTAGATAGTGAATACTACTGCGACTTCCCGCGGATACACGACGACCTGATCGGTAAGAAAAATCGGTACCTCTACGCAGCGCGATTCAGAATGGGTGATGCCGCGGTATTTGATGGTGAAATGAAGTACGACAATGAAACCGGCAAGTTACAGGTGCACGAGTTTGGACCTGATAAAGAATCCGGCGAAGCGATTTTTGCGCCCAAGGTTGGTGGGATTGATGAGGATGATGGTTACGTCATCTGCTTTGTATATGACAAGGTTTCTGAAACCAGTGAATGTCACGTTATAGATGCTAAGAAGTTTACTGATGAACCTGTAGCGCGAATTAAAATGCCGCAGCGAGTTCCTCACGGCTTTCATGCAAGTTGGGTACCGGCGTAAGCCGGATCCAACGACTGGGTACCCGCTTAGGGACCTAACAAGTTGAGTCTGGCTTAGCCGGGCCCAATGATAAGTTCGGGGTTAGGCGGTGACCTAACTACTATGCCGTAAACCAAAACTGGAGAAGCATTTATGAGTGACGTTTTAGCAGAAATTTCTACCTGCCCAGTGCACAACATCAACCCTATGCATCCAGAATTGTTGAAATCACCTTATATGATGAATCAACGACTTCGAGACGAAGCACCTGTCTATCAGGATCCAAACAGCGGAATATTTTTTATTTCCCGATATGAAGATGTGACAAAAATGGCCATGGACCATAAAATCTTCTCGAGCAAAATGCGCTCATCTAATCGCGCCGTGAGTGCGAATGTAGATCCAGAAATTGCTGAGATCATGAAGTCTGGCTATGCCCAAGTAGACACCATGCTCACCGAAGATCCTCCGCTGCAAAGACACTATCGAAAATTCGTAGACCGGGCTTTTTCCCCCGCAAGTCTAAAAGCTCTCGAACCCTTTATAGAAGCCACTACGAATACGCTGATCGACCAATTTATTGACGACGGTAAGTGCGAGTTCCTAGATGAATTCGGCGTCCTACTGCCCCTCACTGTCATCATCAATCAGCTAGGTGCACCGGCCAGCGACATGGATCTATTCCGCAAATGGACCAGCGCGTTTATTGGCAACCTGAGCCAACAATTAGATCGAGACGGACTCGTCCAGTCGGCAAAGGATATGGTTGAATTTCAGCATTATTTTGTGAAACGAGTGGAGGAGACCCGCGAGAATCCACGGGAGGACATTCTCTCTAAGGTCAGTGCTAGTGTTGATGGAGAGGAAGTTCTCTCACACAGTGAGTGTCTGTCGATGATCTCCCAAATACTCGTGGCAGGAAATGAAACAACCTCGGCATCTCTCACCGAAGGCATCTGGTTATTGATACAGAATCCTGACCAGTATCAATTATTAAAAGATGACCCTTCTGCCGAAATGATTTCGAACCTGGTTGAAGAAACGTTACGAATCTCTAGCCCATCGTCCAATATGTTTCGCCGAACAAACGAAGATGTAGAAATGCACGGTGTGACGATTCCTAAAGACTCTGTTTGTTTTGCCAGATTCCTATCCGCCAACCATGACGAGCGCAAATTTCCGGAGCCTTTCAAATTCGATTTGACCAGAACCAACCTAAAAGAACAGGTGGCGTTTGGAAAAGGCGTTCATCATTGTCTCGGCGCTGCTTTGAGTCGACGAGAAATGAATATTGGTTTCAAAGTAATCCTAAGCCGAATGGAAAATTTCCGTCTAGTCGACGGTGCATCTGAACCTGAGTTCTCTGCAAACGCATTGCTACATGGACTTAATGGACTCAATCTCGCATTTGACAAGAGGTAGCTTATGGACGCGAATAGCAGATTTGCCATCGCAGATGTTATGACTCGCTATGCATCAGGGGTCGACGATTTCGATATGGCGCGCTACAAAAGTTGCTTTGCAGATGATGTTGAAGTGGTGGGAATGGGGCCTAGTACTGTTCACGGCATAGAGCCCTGGCTCGAATTCGTTGAGGCCGCGCTCAAACCTTACGCGGCTACTCAGCATATGCTCGGTCCACAACTAATTGAAATGGAAGGAGAGATCGCTCATGTACGCACTGATGTACAAGCGATCCATTTCTTCAAAGAAGGACCCGATACCTCTTTCACGCTATGGGCAACTTATTTTTCTGACATGGTTCGCAGCGGCAGTGAGTGGAAAATTAAACGCCATGAACTGGTGCGACGAGGCATGAGCAAAAGCTAGTCCGAGCCGAAAAACTCTCGTCGTTCCAGATCAACAGGATATGCCACATGAAGAATACGCAAGTTGTTCTAGCTCGCCGCCCAACTGGATATCCAGTTCCTGAAGATTTTCGTGTTGAAGACGTTGAGCTTTTAGAGCCAGGTGTCGGGCAGGCACTGATCCAAAATTTGTATATATCCCTGGATGCAGGTTTTAGAAATTGGATGGATGAGGGTGCTGGCGATGCAATACTGCCGGCCATGCCCCTAGACGAGCCTGTTATGGGTTTAGTCGTTGGAAGGGTGCACAAATCGAATAATACTCAATTGCCGGAAGGACAAATGGTGATGGCAAGATTGGCCTGGCAAGCCTGGTCGATTGCCAAGCCTGACGACTTTGTTGTGCCCTTGGATGACATTGGTGATCTACCTCTGAGCTATCATTTGGGCGTACTAGGAGATACCGGTATGTCCGGCTATTTCGGGTTGAAAGACATCGGCCAGCCAAAGCCAACAGATACGGTATTGATATCTGCAGCTGGAGGTGCGGTGGGTATTGTGGCTGGGCAGGTGGCAAGAATTCTTGGCGCTAAAACCGTCGTCGGTTTTGCTAGTAACGATGAGAAGTGTGCGCGACTCGAAGCTGAAGTTGGTTACGATAAAGTGATTAACTATCGAGCCGGAAACGTATCTGAGCAACTAGGCCAGGCATGTCCGAATGGTGTGGATGTGTATTTCGATAATGTCGGCGGCACTTTGCTAGAAGTGGTGTTAGATCACATCACGCATGGCGCTCGAATTCCATTTTGTGGTGCAGTCGCCGATTACAATCAAGATAGCCACGGTCCTAGAAATCTTTTTAATATTGTCACCAATAGTGCGTCGCTTGTGGGCTTTATGACGCACGAAAGAGTTGATCGATATGGCGAGGCCCGTGACCAACTAACGGCTTGGCTCCAGTCTGGCGAGCTTAAAGCCTTTGAACAAGTGTATGAAGGTGTTGAGCAAACAGGGTTAGCTTTTTGTGATCTTTTCGCGGGCAACAATTTTGGAAAAACCGTCGTCAGGGTCGCTTGATAGAAGAAGGTAGTAACGATATTTAGGGATAATGATTTAACAAAAAGAGGGTTAAGAAATGGCTGCACATGATCACGAAATTGTCTCGATTTACGGGCACAGTGATGAACACCGCAATAAACTAATGGACCTCGCGCCTGAGTGTGTCCTGATGTGGGCTACCAGCGATGGATGGCCCGTTGGCGTCGTTCATTCCTTTCTCTGGCACGAGGGTAATGTGTGGTTAACCTTTACGGTCAATCGGCATCGTGCAAGAGCCATCAAACGCGATAATCGCGTTTCCGTGACGGTTAGCGGTGCAACGTCCAGAAACCCTGAATGTCCACTGGGTGCAGTGACACTCAAGGGTCGCGGGACATTTCACGATGATGAGGAAACGAAACTGTGGTTTTACCGCGCCCTTTCAAAAAAGGTTTCACCAACAAATAAAGAGGGTGAAGATGCATTCAATGAGATGCTTAATTCACCGCTGCGAACCGTACTGCAGATTGCACCAGAAAAGTGGATATCGTTCGATGCGGCTAAGTCCGCCAAAGATCGTGCCGGCATGTTAGATGAGAGCGATAAAACCCCGCGCATGAGTTCCGACGGCGATCGAATGAATGCCGAACGTAAAAAGCGCGGGCTTGATCCACGCTAGAGTTTCAGGAGCTGTTTGCCCCTGTTTTCTCCGGTAAAGATTCTGAGGAGGGTTTGAGGGATGTTTTCAAACCCTTCTTGGAGGTCTTCTTGGTAGATGATTTTGCCAGTCCTGATCCAATCTGTGATGCGCGCAATAGCGATATCGTTTTCTCGTTCGTAGCCACTTAACAGAAAGCCTTCCATGGTGGCCTGGCGAAATACGATATTAAAATAGTTAGCTGGGCCGGCAGGTAGTGCTTCCTGCTCGTACCGAGAAATACCACCGCAAATAACAATTCTGGCAAACGGTGCAATTCGAGCCAGTGTATGGTCTAGGGCGATTCCACCGACGTTGTCGAAAAAGACATTTACGCCGTTCGGGCAGATTTCTCGCAGTCTCACTTTGATATTTTCACTTTTATAATCGATGGCAGCGTCGTAACCGACTTCGTCCACAAGCCACTGGCACTTCTCCTCACCGCCGGCGATGCCGATTGTTCTGCAACCCATCAATTTTGCGATCTGTCCGGTGATAGATCCCACTGACCCTGCGGCACCGGATATAACAACGTTGTCTCCAGGCTCAGGTTTGCCAACGCGCAATAGACCGAAATAGGCTGTTAAGCCGCTGGTGCCGAGGGGGCCTAATCGAGCGGTGAGTAAGTCGTCATTGGGAATGACTTCAAGTTCCTTGGGTTGGTTGATGCTGATTTCTTGCCAGCCTAGTTTTCCTGTCACCTTGTCACCGACTTTAAAGCGCGAGTTTTTAGATTCAATCACTTCGCCTATACCTCGAGCGGGCATGACGTTACCCAGATCATTGCCGGCGGCGTAGCCGGAAACATTTTCAAGCTGGCCCTTTTGTGATGGGTCGAAGCTTAAGTATTCAACCTTCGTGCGCACCTGGCCTTCGTCTAGGGTGTGCAAGGATGCTTCGTGGTACAGAAAGTCTTCTACCGTTATGGCTCGACCACGGGGATTACCATCGATGAGCCACTGCCTATTAATAGTCATTCGTTTTCCCAATAGGGGGCTTTTAGTTTTCGCTTGTTGATTTTACCCATGGTGTTTCGTCCTAGATCTGTGACGAACTCGAGGCTTCTGGGACATTTGTAATGGGAGAGTTGATCTCGACACCAGGCGATGAGTGACTCGGGGGTTGGCGGCGTAACACCCGCTTTGAGAATGACGAGTGCTTTAAGCTCTTCTCCCATTTCCTTGTGAGGAATGCCGATACAAGCTACGTCTAGTACCGCTGGATGTTTGATTAGAATTTGTTCTGCTTCAGCCGGGTAGAGATTAACTCCACCGGAAACAACCATGTCACTGAATCGGTCGGTGATAAAGACGTAACCTTCTTCATCCATATAGGCAATTTCGCCGAGCGTGAAGACGCCGGGTGAAACGTGTGCTGCCGCCGATTTTTCCGGGTCGTTGTGGTAGACCACGCCACGGCCCGTAGCGTCTCTAAAATAGAGTTTGCCCTCCTTATTGGCGGGGAGTTCATTGTCATCATCGTCCAGTATAAGAGCTGTGAAGGGCGGCACAGCCTTGCCAACGGAACCAGGGTGGGTGAGCCACTCTTCGGACAAGATCATGCAGGTGGTCCCTACTTCGCTTGCGCCGTAGGCATCTAGGAATACCGGGCCGAACCACTCAATCATGCCTCGCTTAATGTCTACAGGGCACTTAGCGCCGGTGTGGCTTACGCTCTGAATTGAACTCAAATCGTATTTTTTCTTGATCTCATCAGCCAACGCCAACAAACGAACAAAGTGTGTGGGCACCATAAGAGTTGATTGGATTTTGTGTTTTTCTATTGTTGCCAGCGTGAGCTCTGCATCGAATCGACCCAAAATAACCGATGGCACGCCGGCGATAAGCTGCCTCGTCGCACTCAAGGGACCCGTATGGTACATGGGTCCAACGACCAGTTGAGGACCGACCTCACCTGTGGTTCGAGCCAAGGTGCGTTCTCTAAAATTTGCAAGGTGCTCTTCGATGGTGTCCCCACCAGCAAACATAGTAGGTGGTAGCTCCGTGCCTTTAGGCCGACCCGTGGTGCCAGATGTGTAGAGCAAATTAGGCTTTGGTGGGATTGAATGATCAGGGTTATCAGGAGAGCTTTCGGTGAGCCACGTTTGCCAACCTGTTAGTCGAACTCCATCGGCAGGTTGGTCACTAATATCATCATCCGGCCACGCGATGATGGTATGAACCTTAGACTGTTTGGCTGCTTCAATGCCTCGCTCACGGGTAACTGCATCTACGAACAGCACGCGGGCACCAGAGTCGCTAAGAATGTAACCCACTTCTTCTGCCGTAAGATGGAAGTTGACCGGGACGACCGATGCGCCTGCGACAAGCCCGCCAAGATTGCTGAGTGCCGTTTCAACTGAGTTCTCAGAGAATACGGCTATTCTCCTGTCGGGTCCTAAATCTAATTCGTGTAATCCATTTGCGCACCGATTCAAAATATCATCAACTGCCAGCCAAGAAAGTTCACTCCTCTCATCTTGGATGGCGATTTCGTTAGGTTTTAGTTTTGAGAATTCAGCGGCGAATGTCATGATTTTCTAGTCCTTTTATAAGAACGTTCGGTAAGGGTGTGCTAGCCTACCACGATACAATGCAATCTAAGATAATCCAATCGAGCAGGTCTGAATTATGATTGTTGGTGTTCACCATATCGCCGTTGGCGTAAGCGATTTAGATGCGGCGGTTCAGTTCTATACTGAGGCGTTTGGATTCGTCGTTGTGCAAACTCAGGCATTCGACTCGAACCCAATGGTCGACTCCGCTGTTAACTTGAAAAATGCTAAAGCGCGGATGGCGATGTTGAAAACGCCCAACAATTTCATCGAGCTTTGGGAGTATCAGAACCCAGTACCAAATGATCGCCGCTCTGAGCCAAATGATTTGGGCTATCCTCATTTTGCACTTCAAGTAACGGAAATAGACAAAGAGTACGCAAGGCTAAAAGCTTGCGGTATGACGTTTGCCGGTGAACCAGTGCACTTTAGTCCAGAAACTGCTGCTATTTACGGCAGAGATCCGTTCGGTAATATTATTGAGCTGTACCAAATTGAATCACCCGACATTCCACGTTTGGAAGAGGAGTAATTATGGCTGAAGCTAAACCCGGTAGTACTTCTGTTATAAGTTCTGGCAGTCTTTCTGGCAGTTCTTCTGTTAGGACTATGGATGAGAGCTATCACAAGCTTCTCGAAGTCGATACAAATGCAGCCTTTATCTCGGACGCATTGAAAATAAATTCCCCCCTTCCGCCGGGACCGACGTTAGTCCCAGTTGCGCGATATATAGAACGAAAATACCACGAGTTAGAAAAAGAACGTCTTTGGAGTAAGACCTGGCAGGTGGCGGCTCATGAAGACGACTTTGCAAACGTGGGTGATGTCGTCCCCTACGACATTACGACTATGTCGTTCCTCATTGTTCGTTGTGGGGAGAATGAATATAAAGCCTATTACAATGCCTGCTTGCACCGCGCAAGGAAGTTGCGCGAGGTTAGGGGGACTGGCCTTGATGAGCTGCGTTGTCCATTTCATGGCTGGTCATGGAATCTAGATGGATCAATCAAGCAGATACCCTGTGCTTATGATTTCGCGGGTCTGAACAAAGAAGAAGAAAGTCTGCCTGAAGTTAAGTTGGAACGGTGGGGCAGATTCATCTTTATTAATCCAGATCCCGATTGCGCGCCGCTCGCAGATCACCTTGGCGATCTGGGCTCTCAGTTCGAAATCTTTCCCTATGAAAACCGTTATAAAATGGCCCACGTTGGGAAAGTCATTCGTGCCAATTGGAAAACAGTACAGGATGCCTTCATGGAGTCCTACCATGTACTCATGACTCACCCGCAAATACTGACCGGGGGTGCTCATGATATGTGTACGAAATATGATGCGTTTGAAAACTATTCCCGTGCAATTCGCTGCGGCGCGCTCGAAAGTTCTGGTATGCCAGCCTGGGAGCCCGTCGGCGATCTCGATGGAACTCGTAAGTTACAACATCCTTTAAATGGTTGGGTCTATGAGGATCTTGGTAATGAAGAGGTATTGGTCACAAATCTAAAAGGTGAAACGGGTAAATTTACTGTGGATGCCCGTTGGATTGAAGGCGAAATAACGGATGCAAACCCCCATCTTTGTCTTTGGGTAGGGGGTCGCCAACTTAGTCATGCATCCATGAGCACTATGAATGATCCAGCAGTGGCAGCGAAAATTAGAGAGAAGCTAGGCGAGAATGCACCCGCGCGCGCGGTTGGCGCTGAAATGCAACGTCAGGCATTGAAAGCGATATTACCCTCAATGGCAGAAAACATTCCTGATATTGAACTGACCTCGGCGATATTTATGACAGTTTATCCAAACTGGCACCCCTGGGGGTCGTTTAACCAAATCAATTATCGTTTCAGGCCTAATGGCGATAATCATGATGAATGCATTATGGAATGTATGTACCTCGCGCCCATCCCAGAGAATGGTAATTACAAACCAGTACGAGAGATCCACATGTTAGGTGTGGATGAAGATTGGACCGAGGCGCCTGAGTTGGGAATGCTGGCTAAGATCTTCAACCAAGATTTGCGGAATTTACCCTTTGTATACGCAGGCATGAAAGCGACAGCTCGGGAGCATTTGCGTTTAGCGGATTACAACGAGTTAAAACTAAGACACTTCCACGATATGTATACCAAACGCGTCGCATTCGATCAGTAGGATTACTTATGGTGAACAAAGCAGCAGAGTGGATTGATCTTTCAGGCAAAGTTGCCCATGTAACAGGTGGTGCCAAAGGGATTGGTGAAGCCATTTCTCGTGCCCTCGCCATGGCTGGTGCGACGGTGATGGTTTCCGATGTTAATTATGACAGCGCAAAAGCCGTTGCAGATGATATTGGCGGTAGCGCCATGATGTTGGACGTTAGTGACCGGCAGGCAGTTGATCAGGCCATGGAAGGTACAGCTGAGGAACTGGGTTCTGTCGATATTTTAGTGAATAACGCCGGTGTCTATATTGGCTTTGGTGGACCCGTGGAGTCGATCACCGATGAAATGTGGCGCACCCTTTGGTCGGTGAACGTTGATGGTGTCTTTTATTGTTGTCGTGCCGCTGCAACGATCATGAAGCGCCAGGGAAATGGTGGACGAATCATCAATCTTGCCTCTACCCAGGCTGTATCGCCGGGCGTGGGCGTGACCTACGATGGGTCTAAAGCCGCGGTTGCGCAAATGACAAGGGCGTTGGCCCTAGAACTTGCACCTCATAGAATCAACGTCAATGCTCTGGCACCAGGACCGACCTGGGTTAATGGGGGAGAGCCGCCTCCGCTCGACGGTCAGACACCAGCCAAAACCGGAGATCCTTTAGCAGATACGGTTGCCAATAGGATTGCACGTTTGCCACTTGGCCACTGGGGTGACCCGATGGAGCAAGGCAAGGCCGCCGTTTTCTTGGCATCTGATATGAGTAGTTTCGTGACCGGCGCTTATTTACCCGTGGATGGTGGCTGGCTAACCCTGTAGTTATAAATAGTTATAAATAGTTATAAGTAGTTATTAGAAGTTGTTGAACGTTATTGAAAGTGATCGGAGAAATCATTGCCCTATACCCATGATCAATTAGGCGATATCGAGTGTATTCGTCAAGTCGCAATGCGCTATTCACAAGGTGTTGATCGACTAGATGAGGCGGTTTTAAAATCAGCCTATTGGGAAGATGCGCTCGACGAGCATGGTAGTTTTGTCGGTAATGCCCATGTTTTTGCCGAGTTTTGTATGACAGGCCATCTGAAATGGCGGGCAACTCAGCATTGTATTTTCAACCATAACATCGAGCTTAGTTCAGATGGCGCAGCTGCAACCGGTGAGGTTTACAATATTGCTTATCTATTTCGCAAGGACGAAGCGGTGATGGACACGTGGCACGGGCGCTACCTCGACGAATACGAAAAACGTAGTGGCGAATGGAAAATATCGAAACGGGTTTGCGTTCACGAAGGCACTAAAACCGAGGCCATATCGACTATGGATATTGACTCGTCAACCTTTACCCAGGGCCATCAAGATAGGAATATGGAGTAAGTTTTATGTCAGGATTTCCAACTAGACCAGAAGCGCTGACTAAAGAATGGTTAGCGGACAAACTTGGCGTGGGTGTCAACGGATTCGACGTTAGCCCGCTTGGTGAGGGGGTAGGCGTTATTGGTTTAGTCTGCCGGGTTACCTTAGATTCAACCGATGGACCTGCCACTGTCATCGTAAAATTCGCCGCGACGGCTGAAGAAAATCGTCAAATTGCAAATACTTACAGTATGTATCTGCGGGAATACCGTTTTTATTCCCAGCTAGCAGAGAATATTCCCATACAGTCTCCTCGTTGTCATTACTCCGAATACAACCACTCTACGAATGAATTCGTATTGCTGTTGGAAGAAATTCAAGGCTATCGGCTTGGTGATCAGGTGACTGGCTGTAGCATTGATGAAGCTCAGTTGGTAATTGAAAGTCTTGCTGCATTACATAGAAGTACGTGGCTCGCGGGAGACGAAATAGAAATTGATCGCCATAACTCTCCAGCGCAAATTCAAGGCATGAGTATGGGCTTCGATATGGGTTGGCCCGCGGTGCGAGAGAAATTTCCAGATATTGTCACGGAAGAAATATTTAACGCTGGAATGTCTCTCGGTACAAAAGTTGAATCGTTACTCGAAAAGGTTTGTTCGGCGCCTCATTGCTTGGCACATGGAGATTTACGACTCGACAATGTGTTTTTTGGTGAAAACGACATTGTGTTAGTCGATTTTCAGGCCATTTGTAAATCAGCACCTGAACATGACTTAGCCTACTTTGTGACGCAGAGCCTTAAACCGGACGTCAGAAACGCGCGAGATTGGGTCGCGATTTACCACGAATTGTTGACCTCTGAAGGTATCGAATACACGCTCGATCAATGCCGTGTTCGCTATCAACAATGTGCGCTGTACTTCCTCTGTTACGCTGCGGTAATTTGTAGTGCATTAGATCTAGGTAACGAACGTGGCAGGATGATGGGTGAGACCCTGCTGGGTAATGCCATTGACTCAATCAAAGAATTGAAAGCATTCGAACTATTGGAGACATTATGAAACTTGAGAATAGAGTGGCCGCCATCACCGGTGGTACTGCGGGTATTGGTCGTGCGATTGCAGAAGCCTACCTGGCTGAAGGCGCAAAGGTGGCCATCATGGCGCGAAACGCAGAGAAGGCTGGCGCCATGTTAAAGGAAATTGGTGCTGGTGATCGTCTTGTGTTTTGTCAGGGTGATGCGACTTCTCAGACTGACCTGGAGGCTTTTGTCGACAAAACCGTCGAGACGTTCGGCCAGGTTGATGTCCTGGTGAATAATGCTGGTGGTGCTGGAGACCTGCAGCCGATTGTCGAGCTATCTGATGAGGCCTTTGATTTGGCGATGAAGTGGAATGTTTATTCCACCTTTTGGGCGACCCGACGCGCGTTAAAAAACATGTTGCCGAATAAATGGGGCCGAGTGATTAATATTTCTTCCGTTGAAGGTAAGAATGGCACACCCGTTTTGACTGCCTATGTTGCAGCCAAACATGCTGTCAATGGCATGACAAAATCTATTGCTCGTGAGGTCGGTACCGAAGGCGTGACGGTAAATGCCATTTGCCCTGGCTTAATCCTTACCGACATCGTCAAAGATTCAGGTCCTGCCACCGCTGCAGCGATGGGGATATCGTTCGATGAGATGGTAGCGATGTTTGTCAGCGAATCAGCGATCAAACGCCCCAATAAGGTGGAGGAAGTTGCCGCGGTTGCCGTGCTGCTTGCCAGTGAAGCGGGCGCTGGAATTACCGGTGCACTGATCAGCGTCGATGGTGGCACAGCACACTATTAACAATAACAGTCAGACTTGACGGTTTTATTCGAAACCGAGACAATGACAGACCTTTATGTTTTAGGATCTGTGAATGTCAGTCAACGAAATGTCCCTTAAGGGAAAAGTCTGTGTGGTGACCGGAGCCACCCGTGGTATTGGTCGTGGAACCGCTGTCGCGCTGGCGGAGCAAGGCGCGATTGTTTATGTCTCTGGGCGAACGGTTGGCAGTGTCGACGACCTAACCATTGAAGGTAGTGTTGCAGCCATTAATGCTGCCGGTGGTGAAGGCCACGGTATGCAAGTGGATCACGCTAACGATAATGAAATTGAGGCCCTTTTTGACCTTGTTGGTAAAGAGCAAGGCAAGATCGACATACTGGTCAACAACGTTTACAAAATCCCTAGCCCGCCTGCCTGGGGTGGAGGATTCTGGGATCACCCCATTCAAGTCTGGGATGACCAGGTTGGTATTGGCCTACGCGCGCACTATGTTGCTAGCTGGCACGCAGCCAAATGGTTGTTCAATGCTGGAGCAGGTAGCTTGATCGTCAATGTATCGTCACCAGGCGGCCAGTCTTATCACTTTTCATCTTCTTATGGTGCGGGTAAAGCAGGCCTCGATCGGCTGACTGCAGATATGGCTGTCGAATTGAAAGACAAAGAGATTGCTGCGATTACGCTCTACCCTGGTTCCGTTGCGACAGAATTTATTGTGGCAAGTGGCCGGGATTCATCGGGTGCACAAACCCCCCTGGGCGTAGGTAGAACCGTCGTTGCGCTCGCGACAACGCCTGATCTGATGGCTCGTTCGGGGTCCATCCAATGGGTCGAAGACGTTAGTAAAGAATTTGATGTGCGGGATGAGAACGGTAATCTTGCAGTCACCTATCCAGAACGAGTTAGCTAACAGGAGTACAATTATGGCTGCGTTTTTTATTGCACAGTACCAAGTAAACGATGTAAGTCTGTATCAAGAATATTCAGCGGGTGCAGGCCCAACACTTGCTGCCCATGGGGCAGAATTGGTGGCGTATGATGTCGCTGCCGAAACGATTGAAGGCAAGCCTCCAGGCGCTCAGACGGTGATCATTAAGTTTGAGACGGCAGAAAAAGCTAAAGCTTGGTACAACTCTGATGACTACCAGGCGGTGGTGGGTAAGCGCCTGGCAGCAACAGAGGGCTACGCTGTCATTTCAGAGTCTATGAACCCAGGCGGCTAGCTGCGGGCGGCTAGCCTTCTTCTTCAGCGAAGCTAGCGTAAGCCGCAGCAGTACCCAGAGCCATTTTATCCCCGTCAAAGGGGATAGATAGCTCAGAGGTAAATTCCAATACGATTCGTTCCGGCGTGTCCAAGAATTTGACGAACAGTTCTGGCTTCAGGTTCTTGGAGAATTCGTTACCATCATCGGGGCGGCGTGCCATTCCATTTGCCAAGAGATTGTAGAACCATAGTTTGGTTTCTTGGTCATCATGGATCACCGTGTGGCCTTTGTAGGTCACGGTTTTACCGCCACCCATATGAGTTCCTTTACTGGTAAACACGCAAGAAGAACGACCGTCCCGCGCAATGGCCTTAATCCGCACCCGCTCCTTTGTGGCCGTCATCCAGATCTTGCCTTTTACGGGTACATAGGCCGTTATGACGCCAATTGGGTGACCCGCCTTGTTCGCCCAAATGAACACGCATTCGCCGGCACAGTTGATAAGTTCCTGCTCTCGTTCTGGATCTAGTCGATACTGTTTAACATCATCGTAGTTGGTTGATTGGTCGCTCATAAGGTTTCCTTCCAGGGTGGGATAATCATGTGTTGTTCTGCAATCATTAGGTCGACACTTTCTAAGTCGACAAAGTTTCTAGCATCGGCAGATTGGTCTTCGATCATTTGTCTCGAGCCAATAGCCTGAAGAGCACTGGGCACATCTTGCCAATATAGTTCAGTAACGCCGTCGAAATCAGGGGTGCCATTTTTATAGGCGCTCTTCAGTACATGGCTTTGGATATAACACGTGGCATTTTCCGTCAGCGCAGCGACGGGCCCATGGTTCTGCCACCAATAAAACTGGAACTCTTCTACTGACATATCAGATTTTCGACGGAATGCGTAAAGAGCTTTGACGCCACGATTTTGGTAGAAGTCTGGTCGGCGCATCACGACTCTCTCGATGCCAACCGCTTTACCCGTCACTTCAACAGGTTGGGTAAATATTGCGGTCGGCAGGACCTGACTTGCAGCATTGGCCTCGTCCGCATCGTCGAACCAAAGCTCAAGGGCGCCGCTCATGTTAAGAGGTCGCCCGGGAATTGCGTCTACGATGGCAACAGAGAGTACTGCAGCGTTTGTGCGTGGATATAGGGTTTTGATAAGCTCTGCGGCGTTTTCCTGCAGCGCTAATATAGGTGGTAACTCAGGCGCTGTTTCAGGTGCGGCCTCAGTATTCGGTTGGATTAAAAGGATTAAAAAATAGAGCTTGATCATATCTTCGCGCCACCTACTGACTGTTTATCGTTATACATTATTTTTGTTATGCCACCGTAGCTCATGTTAAGTGTGATATTTTTAAGTACACTTCTAGTGAAAGCTGTCTTTGGATAAAGAAAGGAGCCGTACCCATGGAACAACCACAAACGCCTTATGAAATTTTGGGTGACGCAGGTATCAAGCAACTCGCTGCGGCGTTCTACGACGTGATGGATGAAATGGAAGAAGTGCAAGAGGTTAGAGCGATGCATGCTGAAAGCCTTGATCACATTAAGCGTATGTTGGCCGCATATCTGACCGGCTGGATGGGCGGCCCGCCGGTTTATCAAGCAATAAAAGGTACTGTATGTTTGACCGATCCACACGAACCCTTCCGGATTGGTCCGAAAGAGAGGGATCAATGGCTGCGATGTATGGATGCGGCACTCCTTCGTGTTGACGCTAGTGAGGAACTCATTGAAATGCTCAAAAAACCTATGTACCAGGTAGCAGAAACGATTCGCAACTGCGATGACTCCACACCGAAGAATCAGGGCGCGAACATTATCGCCGTCTCCTGACGCTATTTAATTTCGCTACTGGCAACTCTATTTCTCTAAGGGCACTTTATTCGCTCAGGGCACTTTATTCGCTCAGGGCACTTTATTCGCTCAGGGCACTTTATTCGCTCAGGGCACTTTATTCGCTCAGGGCTATATTTCTCGACCGGCAACTCTAGGCCGAGACAACTGCGTTGTTGGATTTGGGTTGTTCCCAACCCAATTACAAAGTTGCGGGTCAGCTTGTTTTATTTCACCTGAAATATGAACACCTTCGGCGGTGAACAGGCCCGTTTTGCCATCAACAGATATTTCTATATTGCCCTCGGTAGTGAGTGAATAGAGTCGATCGCTTTCGAAAGGATGATAGAGGTTCGCCATTGTTATTCTCCTACCCATTCAGTCAACTTGTGATGCAACCATCGGACCTTGCCTTCTTGATACCCTGAGAGCGTGATGCCGGGTTTGTACGTCGATTCAAGACCTAGTTGTACCTTAGGCATATTGAATGCGTCCTGATCGAACACCTTGCCTAAGAAGCCTAAGGCGCTTGACCATTTCTCATCCTCTTTTAGCCAGTGTACTTTTGCAGAGGGAGGTCTCTCGCCCTGAAAGGGTGACAGCATAATGCATTCCATAATGGCAGAACGATGGTCATTCCCATTAGGTCGAAAACGATAAACGATTTTGTTAAAAGCTCCCCAGGGATGGAAGTTTGGAAACACGGTGTAGTCGATGCTATCGACAATTTCAGCATCGCAATACTCATCTACCTTGTCACCGGCGAGTGGGCGTAAGTTCTCTCGGCTGATAGCGGCCATGAAAGCTCTAGCGTTCATACCATCCGGCACTTTCGGTACATCGGCTTCTGGGGGTAAATCCATCATGGCACGAAGCATATCTTCGTCGGTAATTTCGTAGTCGAGTAGAGGGCTGGATGTAATCCCCGGTGTGATGACTCGGGCACAGTTTTCCCAGACGTCAACTTGGCTGTTTGTGTCGCCAATACCCCGCATAATTTGCGGGTGTGTGGCGTTCACATGATACGCCTCGCAAAAAGCTTCCTGACTGATCTTCCAATTACAGGGCATCACTTTTGCGACGTGGGCTTCTTTGTATAAAGCGCCCAGGTCCCAGCGTTCAAACTGGCTTTTCATATCAGAAATAAAATCATCGAATGGCGAGCAATCCTGGTCCGGATTGATAAATACAAATCCTCCCCAAAGTGCCACTGGCAGCTCAGGCAAGGAGAATTCTTCATCGGTTACCTGTGGGAAGTCCCATCTAGCGGGCACGTCTTTCAAACAACCATTTAAATGCCAGGCGAAGCCGTGGAATGGGCAACGTATTTCAGTGGCGTTACCATCAAACTCCTTCAGCATACGGCCTCGGTGTAAGCAGGCATTGGGGAAAGATTTAATTTCTCCCGTATCTGTTCTAACAATCAAAAAAGACATACCGGCGATATCATATCGGTAGTGGTCACCACGTTCCGGAATGTCCTCTTCTCGACAAGTGAACTGCCAGACTTTCTTCCACAATTTTTCGACTTCTTTTTGGTGCCACTCAGCGCTGGTATACCTTTCGACTGAAAAGTCGTTAAGCCCAAGATCCTTAGGTGATTCCAACCGCAGTACTGGCGGCACCTCATGTGAATCCTGATCCAACAGTTCTTGATAGGTTGCCCCGGGCGAGCGCACCATGTTTGTGGGGTCCAGATCTTTCAACATTTCTGTCATGAGTTTCACCTTTGAAAATAAACAGTCACTTCTGATTGTTTTAGTCTACTTGAAGTAAATATTCGTTTACAGCATTGATTTAAATCAACATAGTGCCAGAAGTTTTTAGGAGTCCATTTATGCCGCTGAAGAAGAAAACGCTTTTCTATTATGGGCTGACGGATCTGCCTGTCAGCATGGCGATGTTTCCTGTACTGGTTTTTATTCCTAAGTTTTATACCGGCGATCTTGGGGTGTCTATCGGCATAATGGCAACGATTCTGCTGCTGGTGCGGGTTTCCGATGTGTTCACTGATCCATTTTTTGGCTACATAACGGACCGTTTTCCAACGCCCTGGGGTCGGCGCCGATTCTGGATCGCCCTGTCTACGCCCCTGATGATGCTGTCTATTTACCAGCTATTTCTGCCGCCAGAAGGTGCTGGTGCGTGGCATCTGGGCATTTGGATGTTTGTCTTATCCATCGCCACCACAATGATGATCATTCCTTACTATGCGTGGGCTGCAGAGCTTTCTCCTGATTACAATGAGCGATCGAAGATCACCGGCGTTCGATCTATGATGGGCGTTGTTGGTAGTCTTTCGGCCCAGCTGGCGCCCGCCGGTGCGTTGCTGTTCTTTGGCCTGGGGGGTAGCAGCGTTGTGCTCGAAATTGTCGGCATCACCATGCTTATCATCATGCCGATTTGCGTATTCTTCACTGTCACTAAGGTGCCTGAGCCCACGACTTATGCCCGCTCTGTGATGCCAATGAAAGAAGGTCTAAAGCTGATGTTCAGTAATAAACCCTTCTTGAGACTGATCATGGCGTTTATGGTGAGTTCAACCGCGCTCGCGATTACCACGCCGCTCTACTTATTTTTTATTACCTACGTGCTTCACGAGGAAGCGAAAGCGATCTATATGTTGACGTTTTTCTACCTGGCCAACATGTCTGGTGTGCCCTTCTGGGTTTGGCTGTCAACCAAGATTGGTAAGCACAAAGCCTATGTCAGTTGCTTCGCCATGATCGGCCTAGCCCATCCTTTCTATCTGTTTTTGGGGGAGGGTGATTTTTGGTACATGCTGCCCATCACCCTGGTGACCGGTTTCGCTGCGGGTGGGTTTGCTGCGCTGCCGAATTCCATGAAAGCCGATGTAATCGACCTGGATACTCTGAAAACCGGCGAAAATCGAGCCGCGCTGTTTTTCTCGACCTACTCCTTCACGGCTAAATTGGCTGGGTCATTAGGCGGTAGTATTGGTCTGTTTAGCTTGGCGTTTATTGGTTTTAACTCCGTGGATCCGCAACTCAACTCTGAAAGTCAGCTATTTGGATTGAGCTTCCTGTTCGCCATGTTCCCTTCGGTCTTTTACCTAACTGCTTGTGCAATAGCATGGGGCTACCCCATCACAGAAGAAAAGCATATGGAACTTCGGGACGAACTAGAAGCCCGCAACCAGGCGATGGCTGCGGGAGAGTGATCGGGAACTCTAGAGAGTGATTTAGTCGTCGAGGCCGCGCTTACCAGCCTCACGAATAATGGGTTGGTGCTCGGGGAAAGGTGTCGCGTTGTTCGACCCAATCGTAATGCCTGCGTCGGTGGTGAGGGTGTGCCCTGTTGTGTAGCCAGACTCGTCGCTAGCGAGCCAAAGCGCAGCGTTGACCACGTCGTCAGCAACGCCTGCACGGCCGTGAAGCGGCGAAGCTGCGGCGAGAGTCTTTTTGGTTGCTTCAATGTCTGAAGGGTCACCTTGTAGGGCAGCAACCATCGGTGTTGCCATCCCTGCGGGCGAAATTGCATTGGCCCGAATGCCGTATTGAGCAAGCTCGCAGGCAACGTTTTTAGTGAGTCCAATAACCGCGTGTTTTGCCGTGGCGTAGGCGTGGGGCCCAAGGCCACCCATGAGTCCTGCCGTGCTCGACATACTAACGATGGAGCCTGACCCTTGCGGAATCATGACGCGAGCAGCGTGTTTACAGCCGTAGTAGACACCGTTCAGCAGAATATCAATGGTGAACTTCCATTCGTCCGTCACCGTGTCTGCGATGGGTCCAGCAGCGCCGACAATGCCAGCGTTGTTGTACATCACATCGAGTCGACCGAAGTGGGCAACTGCGGTATCGACCAAATTTGCCACGTCATCTTCTGAGGTCACATTGCACTTAACAAATACCGCAGCGTCGCCAAGGCTAGCAGCCACTTTTTGCCCTGCCTCCTCTTGGATGTCGCCAAGCACAACCTTAGCGCCTTCGGCGACAAATCGAATTGCCGCCGCTTCACCAAAGCCGCTTGCAGCGCCTGTGATTGCGACCACTTTATTTTCTAGTCTACCTGCCATGGGTTCTCCCTCTTAGTGAGTAAATTCTAAATTCAATTCTAACGTTCCCAACATGATGCCGGGTTGATGCAAAAAGTTGTTGTTGGCGCTGTAGTTAAATTTGGCTATTCGCTGGGTGATCACGTCCCAGGCGACGGTCTGTTCCAGCCGCGAAAGAGTGGCGCCTGGGCATACTCGTGCGCCCTGGGAAAAGGTTAGGTGCCTGGTGCCAGCTTTGCGATCTAACTTGAGCGTCTTGGGCTCATCCCATTCGTTAGGGTCAATGTTGGCTGCGGCCCAGCGTAAATGTAAGAAGGATCCTTTGGCTACGGTTACGCCTTGAAAAACTTCGTCTTGGCTGGTGATGCGGGTAGATAGCCCCTGTGTAGGAGATCGTAGTCGCATTGCCTCTTCAGTAAAACTGCGAATTTTGCTCGTTTCAGATTTTATGGACGACCAGATGTCATCATGGTCGATCAGCAATTGCACCTGTTCGGCGAGCGCGTATTGCGTGGTTTCTAGACCACCGATGACCATCGCATAGACAATGCCGTTTATCTCCGGATCGGTCAGGGTTCGGTCTAAAGGCGAGTAGCGCACCTGTGTAAGAGCACTGATCATGTCGTCTTCTGGGTGTGCTCTTTTTTGCCGAATGAGTTCTGCGCTAAAACTCTCAAATTCATCTAGTACAGCAAACTGTGCTTTGACTTCATCTCGCTGCAGTTGATTCCTGTGGCCGCTACCAAAAACGAAAGGTTGCACACAGGCGTCGCCAAACTGCTTGAGCTTGGGTAAATCTTCAAGGGGCCAGCCGAGTACATTAGCCATAACGATTTGCGGTAATGGTTTAGCAAATTCACTCACCCATTCGACGCTGCGGCGTTCAATGAATTGATCGATCAACTCGTTTGCAACACGCGTCACCATATCTTTGTGCCGTGTTGCGCCAGGGCCAATCCACGGATCGGTCAACTCCTGCCGATGCGTGCGCCACAGCTCAGGATTGGGGCGTAGGGTCGCCATAGAAGCCATCATCACGTTGACATGTTCTTGTTCAAAAGGGTCGGTTCCCGACTCAACGATTTGCCTTACAAAAAGCGAGCCTGGCAAAGGGAATCGGTCTTGATCCCGCACAATGGCAGCGATGTCGTCGTGTCGGGTGACGATGAATGCATCGGTGCCCGGCTTAAAACCTTCACCGGGTATGCGGTGCATGGGGGCTTCTTTGTGCAAGATATCGTAAGCCTCGTACCAGTGTTCTTGAGCGCCTGGTGAAAACAGATCGACATCTGCGAGCCCATGGGGGCACGTCATTGGACTTAGCAAATGGTTTGGCTTTTTATTACTATTTTCATTAGTCATTTTATTAATCTTTTCACTGATCTTTTTACTAGTCATGGTCGAGTGTTGTCGATCACAGCTTGTTGGTTGTCAATGACTATACTATGGTTCGTCTGAAAACCAAGTCGATATAATCAGGATAAATTAGCATGATAAGTCAGGGCCCCATAGAAGATAGGTTGGCGATTCGTGAACTCATTGAGTCTTACAATGATGCCGTCATGCGATTTGATGGTGATGCATGGAAGGTAAATTGGCGGAGTGATGCGAATTGGACGCTGCCTGGAGTAGGCGAGATTAAAGGTCTCGATAACTTCTTTCCAATCTGGGAGCAGATGATGTCTGGTTTTTCATTTGTTGGATTTTTTGCATCGGCAGGTCCTTTGATTGTTGATGGCGAAACTGCCAAAGGTACGTGGTACCAGCAGGAAGTATTGCATGGCAAAGATGGTTCAAAGCGAAAAATTATGGGTAAATATACAGATGACTACCTAAAAGAGGGTGGTCGCTGGTATTTTCAGAACCGCATATACGAGATTCTAGACTCCGAAGAGTCCTAATTCTTCGGAGCTTAGAACGTCTCGTTTAGAAGGCCTTGTCCAGAATGTCTTGGCGACAGACTCCTCTGTGTTCTGTGTTCTGTGTTCTGTGTTCTGTGTTCTATGCGATCTTCTATTCGGTCGATTGCTCAATGTTGTCTTCGATATATTCGTCGATCAGTTCGTGGTATCGACGAATACGCATTTCTTGATTCGAAAGATAAACGCCTTTAAAGCCTCTTGAACGAAACCCGCGTTGTTGAGTAACAAACACAGATACATCATCCTCAACGGCGGGTCCTATTGAATCATCAGGGAAGCTCATCATCGTGCGTTCAACATCGGCAACTTCTCCAGTGTTGAGAGAATTACTTGGCTGCGCATCTCGAATTGATGCTTGGCTGCCATACCACCAGTTATCGAATAAACACTGTTCTGGGTCGGAACGATGTGGTCTGGCTCTCAAGAAGTGAAAACCATCGGCCCAAACGGACACGGCGAAATTCGGAAATAAGGTGTAGTGAAAGGCGTCGGTAAACTGCTCATCTGGGATCTGGTCGTAGTGAGTGTAGCCGCGCTCGGGACCTAACTTTCTCTGAGCGGCTTGTAGGGCTTGCCGCGTACTAGCAGGGTCACCTTTGAAGTCTTCTGGATTCAAATCCCAGAAACGAAGTTGGCTGGCAAGGGGCTCCATGATATTGCCTTCCTTGTCGGTTGCGCCCGTGCCAAAACCGCCCTTCATGATCATTCGATTGTGCCCTTCATCGGACAGATCGAATTTTGTTTCTTTGAAGTAGGTATTGATATGGCCACGTATCGCTTTACGGTCTGTGTCTGGCGTTGCGCCCTGGTGCACCGTGGGTACGTGATAAGACTCGTTGAAGTTATCGAGTACGACCTTCCAGTTGCAGGGCAGCCACATGGTATTGGCCATGGTTCGCTTCCAATCGCCGATATTGCGTGCCTCCCATTCGTCCCATATTGGGCCGAGGAATTCTTTGAGCGAAACGCAATCAGGGTTCATATTGACCCAGACGAAACCCGCAAAGGTTTCACACCTTAGTTCTTCAAGGCGAACATTTTTGCAAGGGTCGCCTTCGGGGAAGTCTTCTTTGTCAGGCGCAAAACTTAGCGTGCCGTCAGGCAAGTAAGCCCAGCTATGGTACTTGCAGACGAATCGTTGCAAGACGTGGCCTTTGTCACCTTCGACGAGTGGGTTACCTCTGTGCTGACAGACGTTGTAGAAAGCTTTTACGCCGTCGTCTTTCTGACGAACCATTAGAATTTCTTCGCGACCGATTTCTTCCATTTGCCAGTCACCTAGCTTGGGAATTTCAGATTCGCGACCCAGTAACAACCACACCTTGGTCCACATACCTTCCCATTCTTTTTCGAAAAATTCTTTCGACGTATAGCGTTCACCCGGTATGAGGTGGCCTTTCGTTTTTTGGGTTGGCCAAGTATCAACACTTCGATTTTCTGACACAGACATCAATGTTCCCCTTCTTCCTAGTACGTGTTGGTAGTACGTGTTGCTAGTACGCGAAATTATTATGCTCAAATCTTTCCAGTTAGGTCAATTTTTATAGGTCATTACTGCAGGCCACTACTCTTGGCCATTACTACAGGCCACCTGCAACGTAGAGACATTGACCGGTGATCCAGCTAGATGCCGGCGACGCCATAAAAACCACGGCGTTGCCGATATCTTCTGGTGTGCCTAACCTGCCAAGAGGGACTCTCAGTAACTTACCGACGTCTTGTCCTTCCGGGAAGTTAGTGGAGTCTTGGAAGTTCGGTGTGGGGACCGGCCCTGGTGCCACGGCGTTAACACGAATTTTAGGACTGAGTTCCAGTGCAAAAGTTTGCGTCAGGCTGTTTACGGCGGCTTTAGATGCGCTGTAGGGGCCGTTCTTAACGCTGCCCTGAGATTTGGCCGCGCTAGACGAGATATTAATAATTGCTCCCTCTGTCATACTGTTGGCAGCAACCTGGCAGGCCATAAAGACGGCTTTTAGATTCAGATCGAGTTGAGCATCCCAGCGATCCTCTGGGGTTTTGGTCAAATACCTTGGCGTAGCATCTGGCAGACCGCCTGCATTGTTGACCCAAATATCTATGCCGCCCGACGCGACGGCCGCCGCTGCAAGGGCCTCTAGCTGCTGCGCGCTCGTAACGTCGCAGACGACGATTTCGACTTTACGGCCGAGTGCAACTATCTCCTCTGCGAGTTCATCGAGGTCTGATCGAGTGCGCGCGCTAATGATGAGATCTGCTCCCGCTCGGGCCAACTGCGCAGCAATACCCCGGCCGATGCCCTTTCCTGCACCTGTCACGACAGCGCGTTTGCCGTCTAGTCGAAATGGGTCTGACATAACTCCTCCAATACTTATTAGTATCTAGTCTTAAAAACCTGGGCTTTCTTTGCTGATATTGAGATGTTTATCCAACGTATTGTGGAAGTTTCGAATTCTTGCTTCCTGATAATTCGCCAGTGTTTGACCCGGCTTAATTGACGCGTTCATGCCGGCCCACTGGCGTTTGAAGTTTTCAGTGTCTTGATCTAGTACATGCGCAAGGGAGAAGTTGTCGACGGTTTTATAAGACGTTTGTTCATCTAGAAAAATGACCTCAGCGGGTGCAGGGCGTGCACCTGAATCAGGAATCGGTTGGAGAATCATGATTTCGTGGATGCAGGTGCCAACGGATGTGGGCCTAAATCTATAGATCAATGGAATTTGGATACCGGGGAAAAAACATGCATTGGGGAATAAATGGTATTCAATGGAATCTAGCATGAGTGAAGTGTTGACGTTACTGAGGTCTGTACCAAAAGATTTTCCGAGAGACTCGCGGAGGTTTGCTGCATGTTGCTGTCTTGCCGTTGTATCTGCTGGAAGTTTATTTGGATCGTAGCCAAGCAAGCCATATATCTCACTTTCAGTTTGATCAATTTGTGGGTTGCCCGTTGACAAGTTTTGCAGGAAGCGTGAAACGTTTTCACCGAAAATATCGTACTGGGTGTTGGCCCAAGAAGAAGCCCGTAAAGCTTCGGGGTGCGTCGCAAGAACATGGAATGCTTCAAGGAATCCCTCCATACACATCTTCCAGTTACCAGGTAATTCCTTGCTTGTGTGCATTGCGACGAAACGATTTTCTAAACCCCAATTCTGAAAGTGCTCGGGCAAAACTCCGAGATGTTCAGCAAGCGGCGGGCAGTTTTTGTCGAAGTTGATAAATATAAAGCCTGCCCAACTGCCACATGGGATTTCTGAAAGACCGAACTCTGCATCACTAACGTGAGGAAAATCCCATCGACATGGGATTTCTCGCAGCGAACCATCGTTCTTCCATGCCATGCCGTGGAAGGGGCAGCGAATGAAGGGCTTGTTGCCTGAACTGCCAGAGTCTGCAAGTTGCATCCCGCGGTGGGGACAAGAATTCACAAAAGCACGCGGCTGATCGTCGTCGCCCCGGATGACGAGGGCGCTGTAAGGACCGACGTCGTAAACCATGAAATCACCAGCCTTAGGAATATGCTCTTCTCGGCAAGCCCATTGCCAAACTTTCGGCCATAGATGGTCTAGTTCATGTTGGTAAAACTCTGGCGATGTATATCGTGAGAAAGGTAAATCATGATCCCCTAAAAAGTCATATTGAGAAGCCATTAGACCACGATCATATTGACTGTCTTCGTTCTCGAGGACTTCCCTTACTGAACGCCCTGGGCACCGCGCTTCACCGGGTGACAAATTGGGATCCGATGGCTCAGTTAGGGTTTTTATCATGTCTTTCATGGTGAGACCTCGTGCGCGTCAGGAAAAGTGTATCACCTCTTTTGTCTTTACAGAGTGATGCATCATATTCTAGATTGGGCAACTCGCAATTAGGAATAAACTCAATGGCACAGACACACGACCACGAAATTGTATCAATTTATCCATTCTCGGAAGTCGAGGTGGACCAGCTTATGAATACCTCGGTTGAGTGTGTCCTCATGTGGGCAACCCAAGATGGCTGGCCCGTTGGAGTGACTCACGCCTTCGTTTGGCATGAAGATAAAATTTGGCTGACCTTCTCTGCCCACCGGCACAGAACGATCGCGATCAAGCGTGATAATCGAGTGTCAGTAAATGTTAGCTCTCATGGTTACCCTCTGGATATGGATAGCGCTGGTCTGCCGGGCGGCGCCATCACGTTCAAGGGAAAAGGCGAATTTTTCGATGATGAGGAAACCAAAACGTGGTTTTACAAGGCACTTTCACAGAAGCTAAACCCAGAGAATAAACAGGGCGCAGATTTTTTCTATGACGTGCTGGACTCACCTCTTAGAACCGTTCTCGCTGTGACGCCCACCAAAAAGATTATGTACAACGGCAAAAATGCAGGTAAGCACATGGCGGGCACCATTGATGAAAGCGAACTCGGCGACCGTATGGCAGTGGATGTGGATCGGATGAATAAGCTTCGGGCTGAGAAGGGCTTGGAGCCAAGATAGTCTAAGGCTAAAGGCCGTAAGTTCTATCAATTTAAAACAAACAGTACTGATTGTTTTATTTATCAATAAATATTCTGCGGCAAAAATGTGGTCACTCAAGCCTGGGTGACCACTAACCATCAACAGGGAATGGCTGCTACTTGAGGAGTTGGTCGCATTCCATCGTCTCGAGTGCGGCGAGTGACCGTGACAACATAACCTTGCCGAGCTCGGCGCCGCGTGCGTTGCCTGAGTCCAAGGTGCCACAAACAGCAATGGGCGTAATCATTGTGAGCATCAGGTTGAGCCGGTAGTGCGTAAGGCACTCATCAAAAGTGTAGTTCTTCACGCCGTTGGCGATGAGCACATCGTGGTAATGTCGTAGGCTCGCCAGCTCAGTTTCGCCACGAAGCTCAGGGCCGCAACTCTGGGCACTAAAATAGGCGATATCGTGAGTACAGTTGCCGCCTCGCGTGTTCTGCCAATCGACGGCGACAATTTCTAATTGGCCCTCTCGGGTCGGCAGCAACATATTGTCGATTCGGTAGTCCCCATGAGTAAGGGTTTGCGGTCCAGACATGGCTGCCGTTGATAGTTCGGCAAACTGCTCGCCTATCCGAGTAACCGTCCGTTCAAGGTTTCCATGAAAAAATTCACCGAACCCTTCTAGTGTGGGCTGGATACCGGGCTTATAAATAGCATCGCGCCGGAATAGCGTCAGTTCTTCGTCATCGTGATAACTTAACCATGGGATATTTTCTACCTTCTCCCAATAGTGTGCGTGCATTTTTGCGGCGCCTGCGAAGGCAAGCGTTAACACTTCGGATTCGCAGCCCTTTAATTGGTCACCAGCCACCTCTGTACCAAAGTCCTCAAGTATTAGTAAGAATTCTTGGGTCTTCGGATCAATCTCAGCATATAGGCACTCTGGGCTCTTTATTGGGCATCCAGAGGCAAGGTCACGATAGAAATTAACCTCGTTGAGGTAGAAGTTTAAGCCTTTAGCTATTTCGATATTTTCGTTTTGAGAAACCACCTTAATAATGACGGTGGTCGATTCTCTTGTGTCCCTATCAAAACCGAGTGTGGCGCGACCGATGGAGGACAAGAGCCCAACCCCTTCCCCTAGAGGTTGTACGTCTACGGAAGTAATAGGCTGCGAATATTTGCCGGCAAGAACTTCGTTTGCGATTGCAGGCGTGAACTGTTGCGCGTTCTGAATGATCCTTCCCATATTGGTCTTCCTAGAAGCTAATTGTGATAAATTTAGCACTATTACTCTGTCTTGAGGCGAATAGTCTTGGAGGAATTTATGTCTGTATCGGAACGTTTTGGGCTTACGGGTCATGTAGCGGTTGTAACAGGTGGTGGCCGCGGAATTGGCGAAGGGATTGCTAAGGACTTTGCTGACGCGGGCGCATCGGTGATCGTTGCAGCAAGGCGTAAGAATGAGATTGAAGCTGTCGCCGCAGAGATTAATGCGGCTGGTGGAAAAGCGCTGGCCGTTGTCACTGACGTGACAGATGAAGTTGCGATTGAAGCGCTTGCTAAGGCCGCGCTGGACACTTTTGGCAAGCTCACGATCTGGGTAAACAACGCAGGCGGTTCAACCGCCAGAATGCCAATGATTGATCTGCCAAGGGACGAATGGCGGAGAACCATCGAGCTCAATTTAACGTCGGTCTATATAGGTTGCATGACGGCGGCGAAGTACATGGAGACGGGTTCGATTATCAACATTTCCTCTGGTGCGGGTACAGGTCCTGTGCCTGGTAGCGGTCATTACGGTGCGGCAAAAGCCGGCGTGAATTCCATAACGCAAACACTTTCTGTAGAGCTTGCACCTAAAATCCGTGTCAATGGCGTTGCGCCTGGCGCCATTCCAACCGAGGTCATGTTGGCAGCGCTAGATAAAAACTGGGATGAAACCGAGGAGATTTTGAAAGAATGGAAAATTCCACTCGGCCGCTTAGGCACACCTAACGATATTGGTTCGGCTTGCGTTTATCTCGCTTCGGATGCGGCCAGCTGGATTAGCGGCGAAATATTGAGAGTCGCCGGCGGCGCTAAAGCCAGATGAGCATCGTCAAGTTTGTTATGCCATTAACTCGAAAACCTGGGATGACAAAGGAGGCCTTTCGGCAATACTACGAGCAGCATCACAAGCTGATTGGTGAAAAACACCTGAAAGATTATGTCGTTAAATATAGTCGGGGTTATGTCAGTCCGATGGCTGGGGCAGAGTCATCTACTGATTTCGATGTTTTGTTAGAAATTTGGTACCGAGATTCTGAATCGCTCAAAGCCTGTATGAAATATTTGTCGACGCCGGAGATCGCAGCTGAGATCGCCGCAGACGAGGAAAAGCTATTTGATCGCACAAAAAAGCGTGGTTACCTACTTGATGAAGTTGAATCAGACTTTGAAGAAACCTAAGTTTGATTTAGGAAAGGCTCGTCCGATTTAGGATTAATTGCCGCTTCCTTTATGTAAGTATAAAAAGAAGTGAGCGCCTCTGTTCGCTCATAAACCTCAATCATATGCCCCAGGTCCTTCGTCGCGTCAATGAAACCAAACTCTGTTCCGGTTGCCGTTTCTGCTGTTAGTGCGATTTCATAACCCTCGGTTCTATAGTAGTCATAGGTATCAGGCAGGGAATCGACCATCATGGCGACGTGGTGAAGTCCTTCTTCACCGGGTGCATACATATCTCTAAAAGGAGAGTTGCCTTCACTATCCTGTTGCACCAGTTCAACCATGACCTCTCCCCATTGCCCAAATGCAGAAGTGTGAATAAAATCAATGGGTTGACCGCGGGACTCCGCCCAGGCTAGCTTGATTTCTGCTGCGACGTGGAAGGGGCCACAATTGAATTGTCGGTGCATTTTGAGTGCGGCTGCTCGTGCGTCCGATACAAAGTAAGCAACCTGGCAAATGTTCATTAGAGCAGCTGTTGACTAAAGCAGCTGGGCAACTTTTTGGCGGTGCCATGAACCGTCGCCAAACAGAAACTGACTGTGCATTTGTCGTTTGTGATAAACCTGAACGTCAGCCTCCCAGGTAAAGCCAATGCCGCCGTGCAGTTGAGTCGACCGGTTTGAGCAAAATGAGGCTGTGTCTGAGGCGCTGGACTTCGCGAAGTGTGCATAGCGAGCAGCGGTTTCCGGCTCATGGTCGTAAGCGCAGGCTGCGTTGTATACCAGCGATCGAGTTTCATCAGTGGCGATCATCATATTGACGATCGGGTGTTTCACTGCCTGGAAAAAACCAATGGGCCTGTCAAATTGTGTTCTGACCTTGGCGTACTCAGTCGTTGTCTGAAGTTGCCACTCAGCAGCGCCGGCAATGTCAGCTGCAATCAGTGTATAAATTGCAGATAGGGCTTTTGCAATCACCGCCTCAGCTTTGCCTGGTGCAGAAACAACTTCTGCGGGCGTATCAGAAAGGACAATGCGGGCCTGATCTCTCGTTAGATCAACAATCTTGTCGCACCTAATTTCTGCGGCGCTGGCCGGAACGCAATACAATCCAATACCTGCGGCTGACTTCGCTGCCACAATAAAATTATCCATTTTGGAGGCATCTTGTACGTACCAGCTTGTACCAGAAAGTGTCTTGCCAGTGACAGTGACATCTGTGGAATCAACCTCTAACGATCCATCCTCACCAAAAAGTGTCTTGCCAGTGACAGTGACATCTGTGGAATCAACCTCTAACGATCCATCCTCACCAAAAAGTGCAAGCCCCATGCTCTCACCGGCGACAATTTTCTCCAAACATGTCGTCGCATTGGCTTCTCGAAGCAAGAATGTCGATTGCAATGTATTGGTTAGTGGGCAAGGGCACGCTGCCCGACCGATCTCTTCCTGAATGGCAGCGGCTGCGACGAGCCCCATGCCAATGCCACCGTTTGCCTCAGGTACGGCGAGCAGGTGCCAGCCAAGCTCCATCATTTCTTGCCATAAAACTCGGTCAAACCAGGGTTCCCTTTCTTCTCCATGGTAAGGATCTTCACTGCCTGCTAAGTGTTTTCTTAATGCAAGGAGGGGTAATTTCTCATCCAGGAAGCGTTTCACAGCATCCTTCAACATGCTGGTTTCTTCGTCGAAGCCAAAGTCTCGTGGTTGTGTCATATCGTCTCTACTTGGTTTTCGGAAGACCGAGCACGCGCTCGCCTAAAATATTGCGTTGGATTTCGCTGCTACCACCTGAAATGGTGCCCGTATAGGTATTCATATAACCGAGCGCCCACTTGCCATCATCAACGGCATTCTCATCACCTACGTATAGGCTAGAGCGTGCTCCCATGATACCCAACGCGACTTCATTGAGTTCCTGGCCAATTTCACTACCGACTAGTTTGCCCTGTAGGGGTAATCGCATCGCGCCACCGTTGAGGTCTTTGATCCGGCTTCTGCGAGAATTTTGCATGATTGCCTCTGTGCGTTCGTACAGTTTGACAATCTTGTCTTGCCAAATCGGGTCATCCCATACGGATTTGCCGTTTCTTTTTGTATCTTTCGCAAGTTGAATAACTTGATGTATGGCCGAGAGCGGCGATTCGCTGCTAGCAACGGCGCCAACGCCCATTGACGCGCCGCGTTCGCTCGTGAGCGTCGACATGGCGACTTTCCAGCCGGCGCCAACTTCATCGACGCGCAGATGGTCTGGGACCACGACGTCCTCTAGAAAGACTTCATTGAAACCGGCTTCGCCGGTCATTTTGTGAATTGGTTTTACTGTAACGCCGGGCTGATCCATTTCAGCTAAGAAATACGTGATGCCGTTGTACTTATCGTCTTTGTCGTTTCTCGCTAGCAGCAGCATCCAACTGGAGAGTGCCCCAAGACTTGTCCACACTTTGCTGCCATTGATGATCCAGTTATCGCCATCTTTAACAGCAGACGTTTGTAGAGACACAAGATCGGAACCAGCGCCAGGTTCACTGAATCCCTGGCACCAAATTTCTTCGGCAGTGAATATAGGTGGCAAAAACCTGGTTTTTTGTTCTTCTGTGCCATGCACTAGCAGAGTAGGGGCCGCCATGCCCAGACCAATCCAATTGATAAAGTAGGGTACCTTGGCTTTCCTAACCTCGCCACTTGCGATGGCCTGATACCCATCATGGCCATGACCGCCGTAGGCTTTTTCGACATCTGTGGCGATGAGCCCAGCTTCGTAACAGCGATTTTGCCAGTCGCACAAATACGCACGATGATCTTCAGACGTGACCTCGTAGGCAGCCTGGGGCAGCGGGATTTTTGTGGGGGGAGGGCGATTTACTTCGAGCCAGTTTCGACAATATTCTTGAAACTCAATCTTGTCGGCTGAAAGTTGTTGCTCGGCCATGGATGGACTTCTCTCTTGAGGCTAAAAGCACATGCTGCCACGTGTTTCCCTAGGAAACAATCACAGGTGACGGTTTTAAAGAAAGCGGGGGAGCCAAAAAGTTATTAGGTCAGAGAGGATCTCCGAGTCTAACTCCGGCACGAATGGCTCATCCTTGGCGTCTATCGCGATTTGTTTGGATCCAACTCTGTGTGAGTGGCGTATTAGCCTCATGTATAAATTATTCGCTGACTTCCGACCCGCCCGTCTATCCGACCTTGAAGGTATTAACAAACTCATCGAGTCCGCTGTGATGAATTGGCCTATGCCCACTCGGCTTAAACGCAGAGCCGCACTTGTTCTGCAATATGATGCAGTGGACCTTGATCACTTCTCCCTGTTTGTTTGTGGGCGTGGTGCGGAGATACTCGGCGTTGCAGCGCTTGATCTGCATCATTCACCGGGACAGGGTCTACTTCATGGACTGTTTGTGCTGCCTATTATTCAGGGTCATGGCATCGGCAAACAGCTTATGCAGATGGCGTTTGATTGGGCGGCTGAAAATCATCTTGAATCGGTACTCATTAAAGCAGAGGGCGTCTCTGCATCTTACTTTCATAGATTGGGTCTAAAACCAATAGATCGACTAGGTCCAGATGACTATCCCCATCAATTTGAAAAAATACTAGAGCTTCAAAAGCTAGTGGCGAGCGCGTCCTAAGGCCTTCTTTGTTGTAATTTTACATCCAGTTGGTTTCTAATGCGTGCCATGCTGAGCGAACCCCAACAACACGACTATCATCAACAAGGCTATCTCGTACTGCCTCATTTATTTTCCGTTGCCGAAATGAACGGGCTGAAGCGTGCGGCGAAGCGGATTGTTGATGAATTTGATCCCGCATCCACCTCAGCGATCTTCACCACAAAAGATCATTCGATTATGCGCGACGACTATTTTTTGAATTCTTCCGACAAGATAAGGTGCTTTTTTGAGGAAGATGCCTTTGATGAGAACGGTCGTCTCAATCAGGATAAGTCTCTTAGTATTAACAAGATCGGCCACGCCCTGCATCAGCTAGAACCGGCTTTCGTGCAGTTTGCGGAGGATCCGCGCATTCGAGATATCGCCGTTGACGTTGGTCTGGCGAAGCCGCAGATACACCAGTCCATGTATATTTTTAAGCAACCTCGAATAGGCGGCGAGATTTTGTGGCATCAGGATGGCAGTTTTTTTCTGACGGCCCCCATCTCTGTCACGACCTTCTGGTTTGCCATTGAAGACGCGACCATTCAGAACGGCTGTTTGCAGGTGCCTGCCGAACTGGTTGATTATCCTCTTCTAGAACAGTTCATTCGTCATGGCAATGACGAAACAGAAATGCGCCGCCTGCACGATATACCCTGGCCAAAGTCAGCGGTACCGATTGAAATTGAAGCGGGCGGTTTGATTGTCTTCAAAGGCCTGTTACCTCACTACAGCGCGCCAAATCTTTCCCTTAGTTCTCGTCACGCGCTCACCTTGCATATCACCTGCGCGAACACCCGCTACGCGAAAGAAAACTGGATCCAGTCACCACCTAAAAAACTATTTTAAAAGGGCTATTTTAAAAGGGCTGTTTTAAAAATTTTAGCTTAGCGCTCGAGGTGGGCCCAGACTTGACCTGCATCAATGCAAGTTTAATGCTCAATAGCTCTAATAGAATCTTGCATGCCGCAAAGAGGCTATATCAGGATCAGGGTAGAACTATTTCATGAAACCTACACCAGAAAAAGATAGGCTAACTGTGTAAAAACCAACAAGACCGAACAGACGACTGCGAGACCAAAGTGACAATATTCCATAAAACCGCCGCTGCTGCCATTTCCTGCATTCAGAGTCATGAGTTCGTTTGGTGCCATTCCATGGCAGCAACACCCGTAGGGTTGATCGACGCTCTTGCCGACCATGCAGAGGCGAATCTTGTTAATGTCACACTGCTGCAACTCCATCTGGAAGGGGCTGAATCCCTCTGTCGCCCGGCATTAGAAGGTCATCTTCGGAATCGTGTGTTTTTTGCTGGCCGTCATACCCGACAATTAGTGAATGAGGGTCGTGCAGACTACGTACCCATATTCTTGTCAGAAATTCCTAAACAGTTTCGCCGAGGTGAGCAAACACTCAACACGGCCCTGATCCAGGTGTCGCCTCCCGACCGACACGGTAATTGTTCACTGGGTTTGTCGGTTGAAGCGACCCGGGCTGCCTGTGATGTCGCAGACAAAATTATCGCCCACATCAATCCCCACATGCCTCGCACCCATGGTGAGAGCTTTATCCCTATCAATGACATCGATCACGCCTATACCGAAGCCGTATCCATGATTGAAATTTTGCGGAGTGAAGCAAACGAGACTCAACTAAAAATCGGCGAACATATTGCAGGTCTAATTGAAGACGGTGATTGCTTACAAATGGGGGTGGGGGCGATTCCAGATGCTGCACTCAGCAATCTCCATCACCTTAAACATCTTGGTGTCCACACCGAGATGTTTAGCGATGGGTTGCTGCCATTGCTTGAGGCGGGCGTTGTCGACAATTCAAGAAAATCCGTTCGACGGGGACGCACCGTGACTGGATTTATTATGGGGAGTTCTAAGCTCTACGAGTTTGTGGATGACAACCCCACCGTTTTGTTCCTGGATATCGAATATGTCAATAGCCCGATGGTGATCAGCCGTAACAAACAGGTGACATCCATCAACAGCGCTCTACAAATTGATTTGAGTGGCCAGGTTTGTGCCGACTCGATCGGACCCAAGATCTACTCAGGGGTTGGGGGTCAGGTCGATTTCGTTCTGGGCGCAACCTATTCCGAAGGCGGTAAATCTATCATTGCGCTTCCAAGCACTGCCGGCAAAAGCACCGCCGGTAAAGGCACAGCTGCCAAAGGGTCCTTGTCAAGATTGGTCACAACGCTAAGCCCTGGTGCTGGCGTCGTGACCACTCGGGCCAATGTGGACTATGTTGTCACCGAGTATGGTGTTGCCAGTTTAAATGGCCGCTCAATGGCAGAACGGGCGCAAGCGTTGATCAATATTGCTCACCCGAGTTTTCGTGAAGCCTTGCTAAAAGATGCACGAGAATTTTATGGGTTGAGACTTAGCTAAAATGCACACGATGATCGGTGGTTGCTGCCATTCGTCGTTACAATCTTTCGACTTAACTTACTCTCAAAATTTCATCCTACAGAAGCGGCATCTTAACGAGTTCAGTGCAACCCTTTCATAAAAATATGCGTCAATACTATTGAGTCTTAGGACTTACGAGCCATATTTTTTCTTGAGGAGAGTTGTTATGAAGTTAATTTCAAAAAGTGCTGTTGCTGCGATCGTTGTTGGTTTGATGACGGTACCTGTTATATCCCAGGCGGCGATTAAGTCTACAGAAGTTTCATCAGACCGTGTTGTGATTACCTATCAGGTAGAAGATCTGAAATCTGTGCAAGGTCGTGCAAAGCTAGAAAGAGAAATTCGTACCGCGGCAAGTGAGGTTTGCGGTAATGTCAGTTACAGCAAGAGCCGATCACTGGCAAGTGTTGCCAAGCAACGTAGCTGTTATCACACTGCCGTTGCTGAAGCATTGACGGAGCTAAGCTCTCGCCAGATGCAAGTAACCGCGAGATAGGTGCAATAATACGAGCGCGGCCGATCGGTCGCGCTGTTTTCTTTCAAAGGTTTTTGAATGTGCAGTTGCCGTTCTACCGCGATTTTTTTGAGATAGCACAGACATGAAAAAACACCTCCAGTCCACAAGGATGTGAGTAATACAAAAAAGTAGGTATCCAGTCGTTTGTGAACCAGGCTTTGTAAGCGCACTGGAATGGCAACACTCTCCCGGACATTTTTTTTACGCAGCTTCTAACCACCGCGTCTCATAATCTGCTGGTGACAGATATTCGTTTCTAGAGTGTTTGCGCTGACGATTATAATAA
>Ga0222651_1000068_pt1 | contig 76204 bp, 62 predicted proteins | sample AntAcemetagen369_FD_179855 | JGI IMG/M metagenome (GOLD analysis project Ga0222651, IMG submission 179855) | Saline water microbial communities from Ace Lake, Antarctica - #369 | ecosystem: Environmental > Aquatic > Non-marine Saline and Alkaline > Saline | place: Antarctica: Ace Lake...
AACAGAATTCCTCGAGTTGTTCGAGCCAAGGGTCGGGAGCGTTTGTCCAACGTCCCGCGCTATGACCCAACCATCGATGTTGACGCGCCGTTTCTATTTCACCGGGGGCGGAAAGTTCGGCGGCGAGCAAGTTGTGGCCGGACGGGAAATCGGGGGCAACTTCCACTAGTTCGCGGAGTAAAACCAGTCGTTCTGCCATGCGCCCTTCGCGTCGCGCGATTCTGATGAGCCCCAGACGCGCATGGGCATCGTCGGGAATGAGCTGAAGCCGAGATCGGTAGGCGGCTTTGGCTAGATCAAGTTCGCCAATTCTCAGGTAGAGATTCCCGAGGTGGAGATGCGCGGGAGCGTAGGTGGAATCGAGGGTGATGGCACGCTGAAGATTCGATAACTCCTGGTGATCATCCCTCCGACTCCGAGCTAGGTCTGCGAGATAGTAAGGCCACATCGCGTTGGTGGTTTCCAATTCCTCGAGTTGCCGCCAACAGGTTTTCGCGATCTCAGGGAGACCACTGGAGTGAGTGAGTCTACCCAGTTTGGTGAGATTGGATATGACGTCTTTTTCCGATTGGAGGGCCTGCTGTAAAGCGGTGAGCTGAGCCTGGAAGTCTGCCGGTAGATCCTTTGCGGTGATCGCTGGGAGTTGAAACGACGGGCCGAGTTTTGGCTGATCTGCGGAGTGCATCCAGTAGCCCACGCCCGCCGCGATCGCACCTGAAAGGGCAAACGTGAGCCAGCGGGTGCGGCGTGATGAGGTCGGAGTCGAAGAGGAGGAACTCATGTCTCAGCTACCGCTGTCGCCACAGCGTGACGCTGCTCATTCGTTCGTAGGGGGGGAAGGTGTGAAACCCGCCGGTGACGATCACGGGGATGCCGTTGCCGTCTAGGTCACCGACGGCGGCGCTGATCAATTGGATGGGGGAGGTGGCCATGGGCCAGGGCGTGAAGTTCTGGTCCCCATCGTTGATCCAGGCCATGAGGGTGACGGAGTCGGGGGTCGACCAATCACCATAGCCGCTGACGGCGATCAAATCGAGGTGACCATCCCCGTTGATATCGGCGGCTGACGGAGCAAATGCCCCCGCAAGATCGCCCACGTGGTGATAGGCGAATTTTCCGTCCCCTAGATTCTCCAACCATTGCATGCCGTGCCACGAACGGGGACCACGGACGGAATAGTCGAATCCGTCGCCATTGGTGTAGATCAGATCCGGGCGACCGTCTTGATTGAGGTCGGCAACTTCAAGCCCGCTACTCCCGTAGTCTTCGTTTGAGGATGCCCAAAGAACTGAATCGGAAAACTGGCCGTTTGTTTGATTGGTGAAGAGGTGAACTTCTTCCCACTCTTGAGTGATTAGCGCGGCGAAGTCAGGAGTCCCATCACCGTCAAAGTCCGCCACCGGGGTATGCACGGTGCCGGATTGAGTGTTCACAATCTGACCGGTGAAGTTCCAGTCCCCGTCGTTACGCATCCATCGCACTTCGCCTTGGTCGTAACCAAATTGTCCGACAATCAGGTCCAGCCTTCCATCGGTATGACCGCTGAGGTTGGCGGCCCGCAGATCCGAAACTCGGGTCGTGTTGGTGAGTAGTTCGCGTTTGGTGAAGGCGCCGTTGGGTTGTTGTTCTAGCACCAGCACCGTGCCGATCCGACTATTGTTGGGCGCGATCTGCCCCATGCTGGCGACAAGAATATCGAGCCGTCCATTCCCGTAAAGATCGGCGGTATCGACATGGGCAGGACCTGCTACTTCGGTGGCGACGATTTGCTCGGTGAAGACGCCACGGGGGGCCTGCCGAATCCAGCGCACGGTGTTCAACTGAGCCTCGCAGTAGAGCACATCCAGGAAGCCATCTTGGTCTAGGTCAGCTACCTGCACGTGGGTGACGAGCGGGCGTCCGAAAGACTCAATCGACGCGCCAATGGGAAACGGGTCATAGTTGGGGCCCCCCAGGGGGGAAACCACCGGTTGACTAGGCATCACGGCCATTGGCGCGGAAATTGGTGCGGTCGGCGGTGCTTTTAATTTTCCTAGTATTAGCCATCCTACTGCACCGCCGACGGCGACGCCGGCGAAAATGGGCGCGAGCGTGCGCAGGGATATTTTGACCACTAGAGGTTCTCCTTCAAGTGAGGTGGCAGTAAATTACGGGCGAGCTCATCTAGTCCCGGCTCAAAGTATTCGAGTTGTAGATTGTCTCGTAGAATTTCCCAGCGATAGAGGGCGTCTGAACTCAGCGAGCGGAGGAGTTCTTCGTCTGCTTCGTCCGCGCACGATTCAGCTTCAAGGCGGGCTGCGTCGATCTGTTTGCCTTGGGCGAGCACGACCGCGAGTGACACCCGACGGTCCCAAGGCAGATCAACGTATTTCAGATCGGCAACTTGTTTGGTGATGCGCTCAACTAGGTGAAGGAAATTAACTAAGTCTTTCTGGGAGGCTGCGATGTTGGCTCTAGCAACCAACCCGCTGAGGTTGTTTTCGTGAAAAGATCCAAGTGAGTCTGATACTTTCTGAGCGAATGCGGGCTGCTGCATCGCAACAAAATATTCTGCAAGACGACTTAGTGTTATGGCATCGTCTTGGATTTCGGTGATTTCGAAAACAGCAACATAATGAGATTCTAGTCCGGGCAGGAGTGGAAGAAGGAATGGCACCGGTTTCAACCACGATGGCGAAACCCATTGGTTTAAGAATGCCATGAAAGAGAATTGTGGGTTGTCCGCACCGACCAGTGCGAACTGATCCATTACCCCATCCCAGGATGGCAGGATAATATGGGTGATTTTTCGGTTTTTCACCAACGAATGAGCTTCTTCCCATGAGGTTGCTCCGGCGATACGGACGGCGGCGCCGAATCCGGCGCTGTTGCCCGGGTAGGGCGAGGCGATCCCTCGTAATCCCCCATGGAAAAATAGCGAGGTAGTGAGATTGGGCGGCGCGAGGATTGTCGCGCCAGCGGGGCCGGCGCGATTGGCGAGCCAGTAGGCGATGTCGCGTTCGAGCAGACTCGATGCTTCGGCAGCGGCGACGGCGGCGCGGGGCGGGGCGCTGGCGATCCGCGCCAGAGCTATCGCGCCGGGGAAAATCGCCAAAGCGGCTGCGATTAAAACGAGTCTACGCGTAAACAAATCGAGCCGCGATGCCTTGTCGCTTGCGGCCAACAGAAAGGTGGTGGCGACGAGGAGAGAAATGCCGAAGACCGCCCACCACTGGAGAAACATGAGACTCAGCAGCAAGCTGCCTACAGCGGGTAAAGTCAGGAGAATCAGCGGTCGTTTTTGTTCGTTGGTCGGAGCGGCCTTGATTAAAAAGTAAATGATGGGTCCGACTAATCCTAGGGAAAGCATGGTCGGCAGAAGCGTCGGCCCTTTCACGTGCTGGCCCAGCCAAGCGAAAGTATTGGCGGCTTCGACGCTCCCGGGGTGCGCGGCTAAACTCGTCAAGCCGGCGTCGAACCAAAGGCGGGCGAGTTGTCCGGTAACTGCCAGTCCGATGGTCGATCCGATGACAGCCACTAGGCCGAGTCCGAGGCCGAGACTTTTCCGGGGAGATTTGAGCTGAGAACGCAGCGGTGCTCCGCTCGAAACCCAAGTCTGAATACCAAGTAGCGTTTCGGCCAATCCCCACCAGTAGACGGCGTGGAGGGGGTGGATTAAATCGAAGCGCTGAAGGCCGGTGCTCAGTTGGGCCGGGGCATATTCCAGGGCGAATAATCCAAGGGTGACGATCGCTCCGGTGGTCGCCCAGGTCCGCCAGGGAAGAGTCATCCCTGCATTGGCGTGGCGGCGATTGATCAGAATCGTGATGAGTCCACCGATGACCAAGGTCGTGATCAGCGTGAGGGTGATACCCGAGGTAACCCAAATCCCGATGGCGCCGCAAATTCCGCTGAGCTGCAGCCAACGTTGGTGCGTTTTTGGGGTATCGTGCCGCCGCGAGATCAACGCGGCGGCAAAACTGAGTAACATCGCCGCAGCCAGGCCGAGGCTGAGGCCGTAATCGTTGGGCGCGCCCCCAATGAAGTTGCCAGCCAGTGGGTAGAGGTTTGCCCAACCGAGGGCAAACACCCCGGCCGCGGTGGGGCCGAAACGGCGCCACGCCATGAAGCCGAGGCCAAGCAAGAAAACGAACTGGATAAAGGGCTCGATCCATCGGGCCGTTCGTTCGATCGAGAGACCGGGGGAGTCTCCGGTGAAAATTCGGCTCATCCGAGCAGTCGTGGCCAAAGTCCAGCGGTAAGGGGAGGCTCGGTCTACCGCGCGGCCCGTGGGTGAATTGTCGTAGTCCACCTCTCGCAGTCGCAGGGGGCCCTCATCGACCATTTTTTGGGTCTCGGCGATTAACGCGTAGGCTTCTTTGTGCTTATCCGGAGCGATCAACCAGCGCTGTCCGGCAACGTAGCCAGTGGGCGAAGCCTCATCGTGCATGGGCTGGGGAGAGCCTTGGGCGGTCAATAAATCGACTCGCTTTACCTCCTGACTGCCCCGCCACGCGATGCATCCGCCGGCGACGAGCAGGGATATTATGAGGAAGAGGGGAAATGACCGGGGAGGGGAGACCATGCGGAGGGGGTCAGTGGACAGACTCGAAGCAGTGAAGTCGCGTTGAAAGTCGAGGCAAGCCCCAGCCTGAGTCGATTGGTAGCGCGTTCACCAACTGGGGAAGGGAATCGCTTCCCGATTTGCCATTCAGGCGCTTTTTAGGTTCACGCGGGCAATTCAGTCTCTAGTTTCCGGGGTGATGTTACCAATTTGCTTCGTTGTTGTTCGATTTGCCCGGTTAGGGCTGGGGGGCTTGGCCGGATGTTTGAGTGCGTTGGTGGTTTCGGCAACGACCGGGGGCGAGGGATTCACCAGTGAGCCATTGGAACCACGCGGGGGCGGTGGAAGCACGTTGTTTCGGGAAATGGATCCCATGGAAACGGGGGTGGTTTCGGAAAACTTATATGCTGATCCGCGTATGTGGGGGGATCGCTATCAAGAATTTGCCCTAGGGGGGATGGGCACGGGCGTCGCGATTGGTGATTTCGACAATGACGGGCGGCCGGATCTGTTGGTTGTGAGTAAGACCGAGCAGTGTCGATTGTTTCGAAATTTAGGTAATTGGAAGTTTGAGGACGTCACGGTGACGGCGGGACTGGGGGCTGGCACCGGCATGATTGAAGAGGGGCTGTCGTGGATGAAGGGTCTTATGGGAGGGCCTGAAGCGCCGGCCGACGACATCGAGGCATGGAAGCAGGGGGCGGCGTGGGCTGATGTAAACAATGACGGCTGGTTGGATCTGTATGTGTGCCGGTTTGGCGCCCCGAATTGGTTGTTCGTGAACCAGCAAGATGGCACCTTTAAGGAGGAGGCCGCCGAACGTGGGCTCGCCGCGGTCGATGCGTCGGGCATGGGGACATTTTGCGATTATGACCGGGATGGTTGGCTGGATGTTTATCTGCAAACCAACATGCTGAATGCCGTCGCCAGTCCGGGCGGACAACCGGATCGACTTTATCGCAATAATGGTGACGGCACCTTTCAAGACGTGACGCGGTCGGCGGGAATCTCGGGCGACTCCTTGGCACACTCCGCCACGTGGTGGGATTTCAACGAGGACGGTTGGCTTGATCTCTATGTGGCCAATGATTTCGCGCCCGCGGATATACTGTATCGAAATAATGGTGACGGATCGTTTACGAACGTGATTCACGACGTATTACCGATCATGCCTTACTCGGCGATGGGGGCGGATTTTGGCGATATAGACAATGATGGTCGCATCGATCTTTTCGTGGCCGATATGGCGGCGACTACCCATGAAAAGGATCAGCGGGGAATGGCGAGCTCGCGAGCGCTGAGTCGAGACGACGCGGATAGTGCGGTTTTGGCTCCGCAGGTGCTGCGCAACACGCTCTTTTTGAATCGAGGCCCGGCGGGAATTCAGGAGGCGGGGTGGCTGGCTGGGCTGGGGGCAACCGATTGGACATGGTCAGTAAGGTTTGCCGACTTTGATAATGACGGGCATCTGGATCTCCACGTGACCAACGGGATGAATCGGGAGTATCAAAATTCCGATCTACGCGAACGCATCATCTTGGCGGAGAGCCCCTCCGCACGGCTACGGATCATGAAGGCAAGTCCGATGTTGGCCGAGGCCAACCTCGCCTTTCGTAATACGGGAGACCTGGGTTTTGAACCCGTAAGTGAGGCGTGGGGTTTGGACCAAGTGGGTGTTAGTTTTGGCGCGGCCACCGGAGATCTGGATGGAGACGGCGACTTGGACTTGGTTTACGGCAACTATAAGAAAAGTGTCTCGGTCATGAGGAACGAAAGTGCGGACGGACAACGACTGATGGTCGCCCTGCGCGGCACAACGTCCAATAAATTTGGTTACGGAGCGAAGGTGACGCTCCGTTCACCAGACGGCGTGCAGGTGCGGCGACTCGTGCCCGCCCGAGGTTATCTTTCCAGTAGCGAACCGGTGCTCCATTTTGGGCTTGGTGATGCAGTGATGGCGGACTCGATTGAAATCGAATGGCCGGGCGGCAAGGTGCAGCGATTACGCAATTTGGAAGCAGGACGAAAATACACGGTGACGGAACCGGCCGGCCCCGCGCCACGACTGGCTCCGGCGCTGAAGGAAACCGTAATCAAGGGTCAATTTGATTTGGTGAGTGGAGCACTGGGGCTCGCGGTGGCGACTCCGGAAGGGCCGTGGGCCGAGGATAATCGACAGCCGCTTTTGATGACGCGGTTTGACCGGCGGGGGCCGGCCTTGGCCGTGGCGGATTTGGATGGGGACGGGACGGACGACTTATTGCTCGGCGCCAGTGATCGTGCCGAGCTGAAGGTTTTGCACCGAGGGCCGACGGGAAGATTTCAAACTGATGCTGGACTCGGGCAAATCGTGACTGGAGCAACGGGACCTTTACTCATTTTCGAGGTCAATGGCGATGGACGGCCTGATGTTCTAATCACTCGAGCCGGAAGCCAGGATAACGCGGGCGCAGCATCCTATCAACCGATGCTGGCGCTCAACGCAGGCGCGGGTAACTGGTCACTCGCGACGCCGAGTGCTCTGCCTGAATTTCCGGTGAGTGTGGGCGCGTTGGCGGCAGCTGATTTTGATCGGGATGGGCGTTTGGACGTATTTGTCGGTGGTCGGGTTGAGCCCGGAAAGTATCCGACCGCACCGCGCAGTGGATTATGGATCAATCGGGGGGGGCGATTTGAAGACGTGACGGCAACGGTCGCACCGGGACTGGCGCGAGTGGGGATGGTGACTTCCGCGGTTTGGTCTGATGTAGATCGGGATGGATGGCTCGATCTGATCGTGACAACTGAATGGGGCGGGGTGTCGGTTTGGCGGAATGAAGAGGGACAGGTATTTCGGGATTCGTCCGAAAGATTTGGATTCACGTCGGCGGGGACTGGTTGGTGGACGAGTGTAACGAGTGCGGACTTTAATCGAGACGGGTGGCCAGACTTTGCGCTGGGAAACGCCGGATTGAATACCCCTTACTCGGCGTCGGCGGAGGCACCGGCACTTTTGTTGCGAGGGGCTTTCGTGGGTCGCGGCCGCAGTGCGCCAAATCTGATCGAAGCGTATTATCAAGGGGGCAAGTTGTATCCCCGACAAACGCTCAAAGCACTGGCGGGCGAGGTCCGGACGTTGACCCGAACATTCCGGCGTAACGATGACTACGCATCGGCGACTTTGGCGGACGTATTCGGCGCAGATAAATTGGCCGCGGCCCAACGATTTGAAGCGACGGAACTGCGCAGTGGAGTGTTGTTGAGTCGGAGCGATGGAACGTATGCGTTCGCCGCGCTCCCGCGGGAGATTCAACTTGCTCCGATGCAGGGCTTGGTCGGGGGAGATTTCGATGGGGATGGAAACGCGGATATTTATGGAGTGCACAACAGCTACGCTCCCACGTCGGTCGTTGGTCGGTTTACCGGAGGGCTGAGCCAGTTGTTGCGGGGGGATGGTGCCGGTCACTTTGAAGTCGTCGATCCGGCGGAGAGTGGACTGGTGGTGACGGGGGACGCCAAGGCTTTGGTGCGGGTTGATTTGGATCGAGATGGATGGCCCGACTTTGTCGCAAGTCGAAATAATAGCACCACGGTCGCTTTCCGAAATGGCGGTATGGCAGGTCGTGGTTCCCTTCGAGTCTCTCTGCGGGGTGATTCCAATAACCCTCCGGCGGTCGGAGCCCGGGTGAAGATGACCGCTGCCGATGGGAAAACTCAGGTGGCGGAAATTTCGGCTGGTTCGGGCTACTGGAGTCAGTCAGATGCGGCGGCCTATTTTGGGCATACATCGGAGGCCACCGTAGAGGTCCGCTGGCCCGATGGCCGCACGACGCAACACGTCGTGCCGGTTGGGGTAACGAATCTAAAACTGGATTTACCCACGCGATGATTTTGGGATGGAAATTGCGGAAGGCGGTGAGCGTGGGGTGGGGATTGAGTTTGGGCGCGGCGTTAGTTGCGGTGCCATTGGCCCCCCCGAGTCGAGGCACCGGCGAGACGATGTTCACGACCATGTCGGCCGCGGAGACAGGCATAGTGGTTTCGAATAACTATGCAGATCCGGGGATGTGGCAGGAGCGGTATCGTGAGCTCACTTTCGGAGCGATGGGAACGGGCGTGGCGATTGGCGACTACGACAATGATGGTCGGCCCGATGTCTTTGTGGTGAGTAAAACCGAGCAATCACGGTTGTTTCGGAACCTAGGTGATTGGCGGTTTGAAGATGTCACCGGGTCGACCGGCTTGGCCGGGCTGACGGATTGGATCGATCGGGGACTGGCTTGGTTCAAAAGTAGGAGCGAAGACGCCAAACCGGTCGTTGATGAAGTTGAAAATTGGCAACAAGGCGCCGCATTTGCAGATGTGAACAACGATGGTTGGCTCGATCTTTACTTGTGCCGATTCGGAGCCGCCAACGAGTTGTGGATCAATCAACAGGATGGCACCTTTTTGGAGGAGGCGGCGACTCGAGGTTTGGCGGTTGTCGATGGATCAGGGATGGGGGCGTTTGCGGACTATGACCGCGATGGCTGGTTGGATGTTTATCTGCAGACGAATATGTATGACGTCGCGAATCACCCGAGTGGGCGACCGGATCGGCTGTTTCGAAATCGAGGGGATGGCACCTTTGTTGAAGTGACCAGTCAGGCAGGCATCTCGGGTAAAACATCGGGGCACTCCGTCACGTGGTGGGATTATGATACGGATGGGTGGCCCGATATCTATGTGGCCAATGATTTTGCGGTGGCAGATCAACTGTATCGCAACAACGGAGACGGAACATTTACGGACATCATGGATGCGACCTTCGCCCGTTCGCCTTATTATTCCATGGGGGCAGATCAAGGAGATGTGGACAATGATGGTCGAATTGACCTCTACGTTGCGGACATGGCGGCGAGTTCGGCGGAGCGCGATTTACGCGGCATGGCGGGTTCGCGAGCCCGCGGGCAAAAGCATCCGACGCGGGTCGGCGAGACGGCGCAGTCGATGCATAATGCGCTCTACTTGAACACCGGCACCTCCCGGATGATTGAGGCGGCGGAACTCACGGGGTTGGCGCGCACGGATTGGACGTGGTCGGTGCGCTGGGCGGACCTCGACAACGATGGTTGGTTGGATTTACACGTCACCAACGGCATGAATCGCGAGTATCACAATAATGATCTCTTGCAGAAAATTATGGTGTCGGAAGCCCCGGGGGAGCCGGTGCGGATTATGCAAGAAAGTCCCGTGATGGCGGAGGATAATTTTGCTTTCCGTAACCGGGGTGGACTCACGTTTGAGTCGGTGGGGGGGAGTTGGGGACTGGCGGAGAAAGGGGTAAGTTTTGGCGTGGCGACGGGTGACCTCGATGGCGATGGCGATCTTGATTTGATCTACGGCAACTATGAGAAAGGTCCCACGGTGCTGCGCAATGATGGGGTCACGGGGAATCGACTGTTGGTTGATCTCCAGGGCGCCAAATCGAATCGGTTTGGTATTGGAGCCCGCGTCCATATCGAGACCTCGGCTGGTGCGCAGGTGCGCGTTTTGTCTGCCTCCCAAGGTTACTTATCGTCCAGTGAGCCGGTTCTACATTTTGGACTAGGTGACGCCACGCAGGTGGATCGGTTGGTGGTGACTTGGCCGAGTGGGGTGGAGCAAGTGTTGGAGAGCGTCGCCGTGAATCAACGCCTCGTCATCAAGGAAACGGGAGCACCTAAATCGGAATCGTCGGTGGAGACAGCTAAGCCGAGTCGATTCTTTGAGCACGCCGTCGCGGGACTGAATCTAACCAGCAACGAAGGTGGGGAAATTGAAGAAGAGGAATTGATGCGATCGCTACAGCCTTGGCGGGTGGGTGGAAAAGGAGCGCAAGCGGTTACCGGTGATTTTAATGCGGATGGACGACGGGATATCGCCATGAGTGACGCGGGGCGGTTAGGGGCTCGGGTTCTATTAGCACGAGCAGAAGGGGGTTTTGCAGAGACGCTATTAGAGCCAATTTCGGGTGGTGCGGAGGCGGGTCCACTCGCGGTTTGGGATGCGGATAATGACGGTGACTTAGACCTGTTACGAACCAAGGCCGGAGCGTTGCTGCCCGGGGATTCCAGCGATTACCAGCCCGAGCTTTGGATGAATAACGGCGCTGGAGGATTTACCCGTGCGGGCGAGCGTGAATTGCCGGAGATCCGGATCAGTGTCGGCGCGGCGGCGGTGGCGGATTTTGACGGTGATGGCCGAACCGATGTGTTTCTAGGATCACGAGGCCAACCCGGGCGTTACCCGGAAACGAGTGCCAGCTATTGGATTTTAAATCGCCCCAGCGGTCGGGTGATCGTTTCGGATGATTTTGCGCCAACGGAGGAGTTAATCACCGCGGTGGTGGCGGAAGATGTGGATGCGGATGGTTGGATCGATTTGGTGATCGCGACGGAGTGGGGCGCGGTGCGCGGCTGGCGAAACAACGGGGGCAAGGGGTTCGTCGATGCCACCGGTGAGTGGGGATTTGATTCGGCCGGGGCAGGTTGGTGGCGCTCTCTGGCCGCAGCGGATTTCAATGGCGATGGTCGAGTCGATTTTGCGATCGGTAATGCGGGACTGAACACGCATTATCGCGCATCGGGTCAGGAGCCGGCATTACTTTATGTCGGGCGATTTGGCGGGCGGAGCCCCGTGTTGGTCGAGGCTCGTTTTGAGGACGGGAAAATTAAGCCGTGGCGGAGTCGGCAGGAACTCGCGGCCGAGATTCGCGCGGTGGCCCGGAATTTTCGCCGCAACGAAGATTATGCCCGGGCTGCTCTGGGGGAGATTGTCGGCGAGAAAAACCTGGCGGAGGCGACACGCTACGCGGTGACAGAATTGCGCAGCGGGGTGTTGTTGAGTCAATCGGACGGGAAGTATCGGTTCCAGTCACTCCCTCGAATCGCCCAAGTGGCTCCGGCGCAAGCGATGGTGGCGGGAGACTTTAATGGTGATGGGCCGGCAGATATTTACGTGGTTCAAAACGACTATTCGCCCGTTGATTTTGTAGGTCGATTCGCGGGGGGGGTGAGCCAGCTACTGCAGGGAGACGGTCGCGGTGGGTTCACGGCAATTGAACCAAGTCGAAGCGGCTTGCTGGTGAAGGGGGCCGCCGAATCCGTGGTGGCGATTGATGCCAATGAAGACGACCGATGGGATTTGCTGGTTACCCGGCGTGACCAACCGGAAATTCTGTTTATCGCCAAGTAGGACACGAAATCGTCACATGCAGGGGGAGGTTTTAATCGTGCGATTCGAACGAGACGGTAGAAGGGTGCATCCCATGGTACTTCGAAATGGATTATTTTTGGCTTTGGTTGTCGGCTTGGTCAGCAATTTGGCGGGTGAGAGTAAAAGGTATTTTAAGGGCAATACGCATGCGCATTCGCTGTGGAGCGATGGGAATGATTTCCCGGAGATGGTCATCGATTATTACCACCGCAGCGGCTATGATTTTGCGGTGGTGAGCGATCACGATGTGATGGCCGAAGGCTATCGCTGGATGTCGATTAGCGATATCAATGCGCGGCAAATGGCGGAAGGGCCGGGCGCGATTGAAAAATGTATCGCGCGGTTTGGGGCGGATTGGATGGAGTGGCGAGAAGTGGAGGGATCGCCGGGGATCGTGCTCAAAACGTTGGCTGAATTTCGGGAGCAGTTTGAGGCTCCGGGCGAGTTTCTGATTTTGAAGGCGGAAGAGATTTCGAATACCTCATCGAGCGGACCGATTCACATTAATGCGCTCAACTTGGAGCGGGAGATCGCGCACGTGAATCGGCCGGATTGGTCGGCGGAAACGGTGATTCGGGAAGCACTGCAGGCCGTGCAGCGCCAGGAGGAGGAGATCGGACGACCGATCCTAACGCATCTTAATCACCCGAATTATCTTTGGGCGGTCACGGCGGAGGATATTGCCGCAGTCGTGGAAGAGCAGTTCTTCGAAGTTTATAACGGGCATCCCTTGATCAATCACCTCGGCGATGAAACGCGGCCCGGTGATGAGCAGATTTGGGATATCGCGAATACGATCCGGATCGCAAAAATGGGCGAGGCACCGCTCTACGCGGTCGCGACGGATGACTCTCATTGGTATCATGGGGGCAACGTTTCGCCGGGCCGGGGATGGATCATGGTCGCGGCGGAGAAACTGGAGTCGGACGCGTTAATGGTCGCGATGCGAGCCGGGGATTTTTATGCGAGTTCCGGGGTGACGTTGAACGTGATCAGCTATGATTCCGCTTCGCGTATGATTGAGATCGAAATTGCGGAGGACGGCGATGCGGGGTTCGAGAGTCGATTGATTGGGACCCGGAGTGGTTATGAAAAAGTGAAAGGGAAACGTGGGATCGGAGAGGTGTTTGCCACGCAGACGGGACGGAAGGTGCAGTTCGTGGTGCCGGCCGATGCGCTTTATGCCCGGGTAATGATCATTTCATCGACGGATCATCCCAACCCTTCGTTCGAGGAGCAAAAGAAGCAGGCTTGGACTCAGCCCGTGGGCTGGAAGTAGCAGGAGAGATTAAGTGCCAACGGGCCGGAAGTCGGGGTGTAAAACCCCTCTTACGTTTGATCCGGCTAGTTTACTGACTACTGACTCCACTCAGTGCCGAATTTTTGGGCGTAGACGGTCTTGAGTTGGTCGAATCGTGGGCGTTCGAAAACGGGTTGGGCAGCGATGCGCGTGAGCATGGCGTTGGCCTCAGTTTGGTTGCCCAGTTCAATCGCATTAAAAGCGAGGATGCCGAGGGCGGTGGGATTTGCGGGGTCGGTTTCGAGGGCGGCGCGGATGTTAGAAATGCCTAGTTCGCGCCGATCAAAGTCGATTAGCGCGATGCCTAGTTCCAAGTAGGCGTCGGGCTCGTTGGGGCGGAGGCTGATGGATTTGCGGTAGGACGTGAGCGCGGGGCCGTATTCGCCCACGGCGCGTTGGCGGCGGGCTTTCATGAGGTGCAAGCCGGGGGAATCGGGACAGGCTTCTAGGCCGGCCTCGAGGACCCGAATCGCGGCGGAAGGATTGGACGTTTTGGCGTGGAGGTCGGAGAGCTGAGCCCAACCATCGGCGAATTCGGGATCGAGCTGGGTGCAGCGGCGGTAGTAGTCGCGGGCTTGATCGATGTTGCGCTGTTCACGGTGAAGATTGGCGAGTTGGAAGTGGGCGGAGAGGTCGGTGGGGGCGACCGCAATCGCTTGTTCGAGTAGCTGAATCGCAGCGACGGGATTGCCTCGGCGGGCTTTGGTGCCGGCTTCGAGTGCGAGCATGAAGGGGTCGTAGGAATCGGGGAGGATTTCATCGAGCCAGGGATCTTCGGGGTCGCGGTAGGCGCCAGAGGCGCGGGATTGGCCTCGGATCGCTTCGGCGCGGGCGTCGAGACCGAGGCGCTCGTAGAGAGTGACGATGAGATCATAGCCTAGGGTGTAGTTGGTTTGGCCCACGACTTTCTCGAGTCGGCGGCGGGCGTCGTTCCAGTTTTCGGCTTCGAAATCGATGCGGGCGAGTCCGAGGAGGGCGTAAGGATTATTGGAGTCGATTTCGAGGGCTGCGAGGTAGGCCGTTTCGGCGGCGGCGGTTTGGTTGTCTTTCAGTAACAAGTCGGCGTAGCGGAGGCGGGCGGGAAGGTAGTCGGGCGCCAGTTCGATGGTGCGTTGCCATAAGGCGATTGCGGCGGCGGCTTGGCCGTAGCCGGCGCGAATGGTGGCGTGGAGGTGAGGCCAACGGGCGGCTTCGGGTCGCAGTTCGGCTAGCGCCTCATAGGTGATACTCGCGGCATCGAGATAACCGTTGGCGTGATACAAGCGGCTTAACTCGATCAACCCCGCGACGGGATCACGTCGTGAGGTGGCTGCGGTATCCGCAATGGAGATACGTTCGACGAGTGCCGGGGGCGCTGAAGTTAGATCGGGTACGGGAGGCAGCCGCATCACGACCGCGTCTCGGGCCTTGGTCGCGGACTGCCACCAGGCGCCGAAGCCGATCAAGCCGATAATCAGAATTCCCGACGCGATTAAAATGGGCGCGCGCTTTTTCATGGCTGAGCGCGTGGAGTCCATAGCATGACCCGGCCCATCGCGTCAAAGGGGGGGTAAATATAAAAGCCTCCGGTAATCAGAGAAGGCCGGCCGGTGCCGTCGAAGTCCCCATAATCGAGCGTGATCAGATCCTTGGGCGTGCGCGTGAGGACGTGAGGCTCGAAGTTCATTTTGCCGTCATTGCGAAACCACATGAGCGAAATGACGTGGCGGTTCTTACTGTTCCAATCGGAGTAAGCGGCGGCGGCCACGACGTCCATGGCGCCATCTTGATCTAGATCGACGCCGATGGGGCTGTAAGCGCCGGGAAGGGTGCCGATGCGGTGGTAGCGGAAGCCGCCGTTACCGGTGTTTTCAAACCACTGCACCCCATGCCAAGGGCGGGGGCCGGGAGTGGCGGCGGGGCCGAAGCCATCACCGTTGGAGTAGACCACGTCGGGGCGACCGTCGCGGTTGAGGTCGGTGACACTGATGCCGCTGCTGCCGTAGTCCTCGTTGGTGGAGCCCCAGATGCGTTGGCGGGTGAAGCTGCCGGAGCCGGAGTTTTGAAAGTAGAAGACTTCTTCCCACTGTTGAGAGAGTAGAGCGACGATGTCGGGGTGGCGATCGCCGTTGAAGTCATCGACGACGACGTTCACGGCGCCGGAAAGATCGAGGATGACATGGCGTTGAAAGTGCCAAGGGGATTGGCCGGTGTTTTCAAGCCAAGCGACTTCGCCTTGGTCGTAACCAAACTGAGCGAGAGCGAGATCTAGATCGCCGTCGTCGTCGAAATCGGCGGGGCGCATGTCCACGATACGCGTGGTGTTTTCGAGTAGGATGTGAGGGGTGAAGTTCTGTTGGCCGTCGTTTTCGAGGAGGAACGCGGTGCCGACGCGATCGTTATTGGGAAACACGACCGACATGCTGGCGATGAGCAGATCGAGATCGCCGTCAGAATCCATGTCGGCTGCTTCGGCGTGGACGGGTCCCCGCATATCCGCCGCCAGCAGGGCTTCGGGAGCAAATTTGCCAGGGGAGGTCTGTCGAATCCAGCGCACCTCGTTGAACTGGGCTTCGCAAAACACGATGTCGGTGAGGCCGTCTCGATCGAGATCGATCGCTTTGACGTGAGCGATCCAGGGGGGGAGTTCGCCCGGGGTGCCTAGTTCCTGCGACTGAAGTCGTTCTAGGGCCTCGATCGGCCCGAATGATTGGTCGGCGGGTTGGGCGGCAAGGCGGGGAGGGGGTTTACTGCAGCCACCGAGCCCGCCAAGCATTGCCGCGAGGAGGAAGCAAACGGCAGAAAGGATGGATCTTAGAGCAGGCATAGAAGGGGTCTCGTTCCGAAAGGGGAGTCAGAGATGGGGAAAGGACGAGCAAACGGTAAGGGGTTTTTTGAGAAATCCGCAAATTGTTGACGCCGTCTTATTCAAATCGGATGCAATGGTGCCTCGGTTCGGGAAATGATGGCGAAGACTTGGCGTTATTGATGCTTTGGGTAGACTGTTTTTCACTTTCTCCAAAAGCGTCTTGCAGGAGCTGACCCCGCTGGGGATGCTGGGGCGAATTTTTCTTCATCCGACCGTCTATTTAAACCATGGTATCACCCAACACTGATCTAAGCTACGACAGCAAAATCGAAGGAGACATCGTCATCTCACGTCTCGATGCCGTAGTGAATTGGATTCGCAGCAACTCCATGTGGCCGATGCCGATGGGATTGGCTTGTTGCGCGATTGAGCTCATGGGCTCGGCCGGAGCCCGTTTCGATATTGCCCGTTTCGGTGCTGAAGTGATGCGATTTTCTCCCCGCCAGTCCGATTGTATGATCGTGGCCGGCACGGTGACCTACAAAATGGCGCCTCACATTCGTCGAATTTATGATCAGATGGCGGAGCCTAAGTGGGTGATTGCCATGGGTGCCTGTGCCTCCTCTGGGGGAATGTATCGCAGCTACGCGACGTTGCAGGGAGTCGATCGCATCATCCCCGTCGACGTCTATATCAGCGGTTGTCCTCCCCGTCCCGAGGCTCTGCTCGACGGCCTCATCAAACTTCAGAACAAGGTAAAAAAGACGCCTTCCTTCAGCAATCTGACCGCCTAAGCGGCCGACTGCTCCCCGAATCGACCAACCATGAGCGAGCCAGCAGCTGCCGACGTTACTAGCGCCATTCAGGCGAAATTCCCCAACGCAACGATTCGCCCGAGTGGCGATCATCCTGCGGTTAACTTGCCCATCACCGAGGTGGTTGAGGCCCTGCAGTGGCTGCGGGACGAGCAATCGTATGACTTTTTGGTCGACGTGACGGCCGTTGACTGGGCCGAAGAGGCGTCGCCCCGATTTTCCGCCGTTTGGCACCTCTACTCGACGACTCAGCATGGATATGTGCGGGTGGTCGCAGACTGCATCGATGACGTAGATCCAAGCGCGCCGACCGCGACTCACTTGTGGCCATCCGCAAATTGGCATGAGCGCGAGACTTGGGATCTTTTGGGGGTGAAGTTCGAAAATCACCCGGATCTGCGCCGTATTTTAATGTGGGAGGGGTATCCTTACCATCCTCTGCGCAAAGAGTTTCCGTTGGCGGGAATTGAGACGGAGCTGCCCGATCTTGAGGTCGCGGCTGAAACCGAAGCCAAAGTTATTGCGGCGCCCATGATGGGCGGGCCGTTTGTGGCCTCCAGTCGAGGGGAAATGAACTTAACTGACGCGGAGCCTCGAGCCAAGGACGAGAGCTGGACCGAAAAATCCGCCAAACCGGAATAACCCGCGAAACGATTTACTGATGGCTACCGAATATACCGTGCCCGATACCGCTGCGAAGACCGCGGCCGCTGCAAACCAAGAGTTTGAGACCGAGAAAATGTCCCTCGCGATGGGACCCTCGCATCCTTCGACCCATGGGGTTTTACGGCTGCAGCTCGAGCTCGATGGTGAAACCGTGACAAAGTGCGACCCGGTGCTGGGCTACTTGCATCGCGGGGATGAGAAAATTGCCGAGAACATGACCTACAATCAATTCGTGCCTTACACGGATCGGTTGGACTATCTCGCCCCGTTGGCAAATAACGCCGCTTACGCGGCGGCGGTCGAGAAATTGGCTAATGTCAATGTGGGGCCGCGAGTGGAGGCAATTCGGGTGATCACCTCGGAAATGGCGCGAGTTTCGTCCCACCTGATGGGCTTGGGGGCTTACGGGATCGATGTTGGCGCTTGGACGGTGTTTCTCTATTGCTTCACCGAACGCGAAAAACTTTACACCCTCTTCGAAGAACTGACGGGGGCCCGTTTCACGACGAGTTACAGCCGGATTGGCGGAGTCTCACGGGACGTGCCGGAAGGTTGGAACGACAAGGTTTTGGCATTCTGTGATCAGTTTCTGCCGATCCTCGAAGAGATTCTTAAACTGCTTACTCGTAACAAGATATTTCAGGATCGCACGGTCGATGTGGGCACCATTTCGGCTAAAGATGCCGTGGCCTACGGCCTATCGGGACCGAACCTCCGGGGCTCGGGCGTAAAGAGCGACTTACGCAAGGATCGACCCTACTGGGGCTACGACCAATATGAATTTGATGTTCCCGTCGGGCAAAAAGGTGACTGCTACGACCGTTATCTCTGCCGCGGTGAAGAGATGCGCCAATCGATCAGCATCATCCGTCAAGCGATCGCTCAGTTCCCGGAAGGCTCATACTACGCGGAGGATGCGCGCAAAATTTTCGCCCCCCGCAAAGCCAAAGTGATGAGCTCGATGGAGGAGTTGATTAACAACTTCATGATCGTGACCGAAGGCCCACAGATGCCGGCCGGCGAAGTTTATTTTGAAGCGGAAAATCCGAAGGGCACGTTGGGGTTCTTCATCGTGAGCAAGGGCGGCGGAGTTCCTTGGCGCATGAAAATCCGTGGTCCATCATTTTGTAATCTCTCTATTTTGCCCAAAGTCTGTCAGAACGAACTTGTGTCTGACGTCGTTTCCATTCTCGGATCGCTCGATTTCGTGATGGGTGAATGTGATCGGTAATTTGCCGCAAATCTACTTTTTCTGAATCGATGAATTTGAAGCCTGAAACACTGACCCGGATCGACGAGGTCATTACCCATTATCCCGAGAAGCGTAGTGGCACTTTGCCGCTGTTGCATTTGATCCAAGAAGATGTGGGCCACATTTCGGATAAAGCGATTGAGTGGATTGCCGAGAAGCTCGAGATCGAGCCGATCAACGTCTTCGAGGTCGTCACGTTCTACCCGATGTTCCGCCGGGAACCGATTGGGCGTCGGCACATCAAAGTCTGTCGCACGTTACCTTGCGCATTAGCAGGAGGTTACAAGACGTGCTCCAAATTTGAGCAGGAATTTAATACCCATCGCGGTGAAGTCTCGCCCGATGGTGAAGTGACCGTCGAGTTCGTGGAATGTTTGGCGAGCTGCGGCACCGCCCCGGTCGTGCTCATCGATGAGACGCTCCACGAGAATGTGACGGAGGCGAAAGCCAAAGAGATTAGTGACCAAATCAAGGCTGAGGCCGCCAATCGAGGATAAGCACCATGTCTGATCTCACGGAAAAACGTATCATTTTTAAGCACATCGACGAAGCAGGGTATTCGAACGATATCGCCTGTTATCAAAAGCATGGTGGCTATGAGAATCTCAAGAAGGCCGTCATGCTTAATCCACCCGATATTCGGGATGAGGTGAAGAAGTCCGGCCTGCGCGGTCGAGGGGGAGCAGGGTTCTCCTGCGGACTGAAGTGGTCTTTTGTTGATCGAAAGAGCGGCAAGCCCATCTACCTCATCGTCAATGCTGACGAGTCTGAGCCGGGCACCTTTAAAGATCGCTACATCATCCACCAAGATCCGCATCAGCTGATCGAAGGCACGATGATCTCGTGTTTTGCGAATGACGTGAAGCAGGCCTACATCTACATTCGGGGTGAGTTTCCCGAGGGCGCCCGCATTCTAGAGCAGGCGATCCAAGAAGCCCGGGACGCGGGATTTGTGGGCAAGAACATCTGCGGAACCGAGTATACTTGCGACATTTTCGTGCATCGCGGCGCGGGGGCCTACATCTGTGGCGAAGAAACGGGCCTCATCGAATCCCTCGAAGGCAAGCGGGCGAATCCTCGCATCAAGCCACCTTATTTCCCGGCGGTTCTGGGACTCTACCAGTGCCCGACCATCGTGAACAATGTGGAAACGCTTTGTCACGTGAAGCACATCATGGACATGGGCGCGGATGAATATCTCAAGATCGGCACCCCCAACAACACTGGCACCCGCATTTTCTGTGTTTCGGGTCACGTGAAGAAACCCGGTTATTACGAATTTGCCTGCGGCCAAGTCACCATGGGCCAACTGCTCAACGACGTTTGCGGCGGTCCGCTCGAAGGACGTCAGTTCAAGGCGGTTATTCCCGGTGGCTCCTCGGCCAAGATTCTTCGTTTCGGCGAGAAATTCACCATCAAGAATAAGGATGGCACCACGAAGGAGTGGGCGGTGGAAGATATTCCACTCGATTTTGATTCACTCGCAGCGGCGGGAACCATGGGTGGTTCAGGCGGCGTGATCGTGATGGATGATTCGGTTAATATGGTCGACGCGCTCGCGAATATTAACGCGTTCTACGCTCACGAGAGCTGCGGCCAATGCACGCCGTGTCGCGAAGGCTCGCTGTGGATGAAAAAGATTTCCACCCGGATGGTGCACGGGGAAGCTCGTCCGGAAGACGGTGAGTTGATCAAGAACGTCGCTGACCAAATTGCAGGTCGCACGATCTGCGCATTCGGGGAAGCCTGTTCGTGGCCGACCCAAAGTTTCGTGGCAAAGTTCGGCGATGAGTTCAAATCCTATGCCGACGCCAAAAAGCACAAACCTGCCGACGCCCTCGAACTCGTCTAAGCCATTTCTGCAATGATTCAGCCTGCTAAACTCGATCTCATCACCGTCATTATCGACGGCAAAGAAGTCGCTGTGCCCAAGGGCACGAATGCGATCGAAGCCGCGCGTCTCGCCGGCACCGACGTGCCTCATTATTGTTACCACCCGAAGCTTTCGGTCGCGGGTAACTGCCGGATGTGCCTCATCGAGTTGGGCATGCCGATGGCCGATCGTGCGACCCGCGAGCCGATCATGGATCCGGAAACGGGGAAGCAAAAGATTGGTTGGATCCCGCGTCCGCAAATCGGTTGTGCCACCAACGTTGCCCCCGGGATGCAGATCAAGACGCAGTCGCCGATGATCAAAGAGTGTCGGGAAGGCGTGATGGAGTTTCTCCTGATCAATCACCCGTTGGATTGCCCGATTTGCGACCAAGCCGGTGAATGTAAATTGCAAGAGCAGGCGACGAGTTATGGCCGTGGCTACTCCCGTTTCATTGAGCAAAAGAACGTAAAGCCCAAGCGCACTCAACTCGGCCCCCGCGTCGTGTTGGACGACGAGCGCTGTATTCTCTGCTCCCGATGTGTGCGATTTTCCCAAGAAGTGGCCAAGGACGATGTGCTCGGTTTTGTCGACCGGGGCAGCTACTCCACCTTGACCTGCTTCCCGGGTAAGGAGCTGAAGAACAATTACTCGCTCAATACGGTGGATATTTGCCCCGTTGGGGCGCTGACTTCGACCGATTTCCGCTTCAAGATGCGGGTCTGGTTTCTGAAGCAAATCAACAGCATCGATACCGAATCTTCCGTCGGAGCCAACACGGTGGTCTGGTCGCGCGAAGGAGAGATCTATCGCATCACCCCCCGTCGTAACGACGAAGTGAATGATACCTGGATGGCCGATAGTGGTCGGTTGCTCTACAAACAAGTGCAGGTTGACGACCGACTCAAAGAAGTCACCTGCCACGGTGCCGCGTCGGATCTCAAAACCGCGTTGGCCGCTGCCGCAGAATGGGCAAAAGCTGGCGATGTCGCCGTCGTTGGTTCGGGCCGTAGCTCGGTTGAAGAGCAGTTTCTCACGAAGAAGATCGCGGACAAACTTGGTGCGACGACGTCTCTCGTGGCCCGACTCGGGCAAGGGGACAAGTTGCTGATCTCGGAAGATCGCAATCCCAACACCCGAGGCGCGCTGGTGACCGGATTGATTGATCAATTGCCGGCCACCGAGTTGACTGATTTAGCTTCAGCGATCGAGGGCGGAAAAGTGAAGACGGTGATCTCAGTTGGGGAAGATTTGGCCGCGGCGGGATTGACGGCCGAGCAGATCAGCAAAGTGAACGTGGTTTACCTCGGCACTCACGCGAACCCGACCACCGCTCATGCCGGGGTGGTGGTGCCGACGCTCACGGTTTTTGAGAAGAGCGGTTCGTTCATCAACCAACAGTTCCGCATCCAGAAGTTTGCGAAAGTGGTGCCTGGTCCCCGCGGCGCGATCGATGATCTTACGGTGCTCGATCAACTGCTGATGGCATTGGGGGGCGACTCGGTTGGCGGTGATGTGACTGGCATTTGGACCACGCTGGCCGCCGAGGTTTCGGCGCTCGCGACGATGACGTTCCGCACGATTCCCCAAACGGGATTGCTACTCGATAGCACGCCTTGGGCAAATTTGTCTTTTCCTGAGGGTGAAACCCTTCACTTCAAACCCGCGTTGGCGGAAATCACGGTCTGAATGATTGAGCTATGATTGATCTTTATCTCAATCTTCCCGTCTGGATTCAGGCCACCATTAAAGGGTTGGCCACCATCTTAGTGATCATTCCGATCGCGGGCGCCTGTTCACTCGCTGAACGCAAAGTTTCGGCGTGGATTCAAGGGCGCCCCGGCCCGAATCGGGCACGAGCTTGGGGGCTAGGTTACATTCCCGTGCTCGGTCCAATTCTGCAACGCCTCGGCGTTTTTCACTTGATGGCCGATGGCGCGAAATTCGTCTTCAAGGAGGACGTCGTTCCCGGTCACGTGAACAAGTTCTACTATTACCTCGCGCCACTGGTGGCGTTGGTGCCGGCCCTCTGCACCATCGTCGTGGTGCCATTTGGCGCTTATTGGGATACGGCGACGAATGGGATGAAACCGATCATCCTTGCTGATTTGGATATCGGGATGTTGGCCGTTTTCGCGATCGGTTCGCTGAGCGTGTATTCGCTAATTTTGGCCGGTTGGGCTTCGAATTCGAAGTATCCCTTTCTCGGCGGAGTGCGGGCTTCCGCTCAGCTCATTTCGTATGAGCTTTCGATGACGTTATCGGTTTTGCCCGTGTTCTTGTGGGTTAACGCTCCCGGTGGGCAAGGCACGCTCAGTCTCTTCGAGGTGGTGCAGACCCAGAGCCTGCCCGGATTCCTGGGTGGCATATGGTACGTCTTTTTGATGCCGTTGAGCGCATTTATCTTTTTGGTCGCGCTGTTTGCCGAGACCAACCGCCAGCCATTCGACATGCCGGAATCTGAAGCCGATTTGGTCGGCGGTTTCCACACCGAATATGGCGAGTTTAAATGGTCGTTGTTCTTTGTGGCCGAGTATGCGCACATGACCATCGGTTCTGGGGTGTTTGTGCTCTTATTCCTCGGCGGATGGAATCCGTTGCCGTGGATTCCGTTGGGACCCCTGATCGAGAGCCTGCCGATGTGGTTGGGCGGAATTATCGGAATCAGTATCTTTCTCGGAAAGACCTTCTTCTTTATCTTCCTTTTCATGTGGGTGCGCTGGACGCTGCCCCGATTCCGTTATGACCAAGTGATGAAACTTGGATGGCAGAAGCTCCTTCCGATGGCTATCGGCAACCTTATTTTTTACGCTCTCGCGATCGCTTTCATCGAAACCCGATAACGCGCTTTTCTCATGTCTTTTGTCACCGTCGAACGCAAACCGCTCACCTTAGCCGAGCGCACTTACATACCGCAGATTTTGAGCGGATTGAAGACCACCTTCAAAAAGATGGTGAAGCCGAACGAGACGCTGGAGTATCCGGAAGCGCGTCCTTCCATTCCGGAAGGCTATCGAGGGGTTCCGACCTTAGTGATGGACCCCAACGGACGGGAAAAGTGTGTTTCTTGTCAGCTTTGTGAGTTTGTCTGTCCACCGAAAGCAATTCGCATCAAACCGGGAGAAATCGCGGCCGACAGTGAAAACGCTCACGTGGAGAAGGCGCCGCTGGAATTCGATATCGACATGCTGCGCTGTATTTATTGCGGACTTTGCCAGGAAGTTTGTCCGGAGGAGGCCATTTGGCTGCAGAACGTATTTTCCCTCTCCGGTTACACCCGCGAGGAGATGGTGAATAACAAACAAAAACTCTACGAACTCGGTGGCACCCTGCCCGACGAGCATTTCAAGTGGGACAAAAAGAAGGCTGCCGAGGAGGCAGGCAACGGCGCGCACTAGTTGAAGTAGTGAGTATTTTAAAACAAACGTCATGAGTTCTTCATATCAGTCATCGTATTTGAACCGCCCGAGAATGGGCTGGGTGCAGTCTACTCGCCACTCGCTACCCGCTAGTCACTACTGAAACTGTCATGTCCGACATTATATTTCACGTATTTGCATTCTTGACCATCGGGAGCTCGGTTGCGGTCGTCATTAACCACAACGCGGTCAACTCCGCGCTGGCGTTCCTCGTGGGGCTCTTCGGCGTAGCCGGTTTGTTCGTGCTGCTCGACTCGTTCCTATTGGCCGTGCTGATGATTTTGGTCTACGCGGGTGCGGTCGTCGCGCTGTTCCTTTTCATTATCATGTTGCTCGATATGAAGGGAGGGGAACGAAACGCGTTTTCTAAACCGACCGCCATAGCAGGCTTAATCGGTGCGGCGCTTTTAGCGGTTTGCTCCACCTCATTGGCTAAGGGGTTCAATCTTTTGCCGGCAGCGGATGCCGCGTCGGTCATTCCCGTCGGAGCGACGCTGAGGAATTATGCAGATCAACTGTTCACCGTTTATCTACTCCCGGTGCAGGTCGTCGGCTTCTTGCTGCTGATTGCGATGCTCGGGGTGATTGTGTTGAGTAAGAAATTTGAAGGATTGGAGGATGTGAAATGAGTTCAATCGGTCTTTTCCACTATCTCATGGTCGCCACCCTGATGTTCTCTATCGGCTTCGTTGGGGTGCTTATTCGCAAGAACACCTTGGTGATCTACATGTGTCTCGAGTTGATGCTGGTCGCTTCGACGATCGCGCTCGTGGCTTTCTCCCGTTTCAACGGAACGATGGACGGTAACGTCTTCGTTTTCTTCATTCTCACCGTCGCTGCCGCTGAAGTCGCGGTGGGACTCGCCATCATCGTGGCCCTCTTCCGGCGTCGTCAGACGGTGCAAGTCGATGAACTCAACGCGCTCAAGAACTGATCGCCATGGAGCCTACGCAAATCGCCCTTTATACTCTCTTATCTCCGCTGGTTTCAGCGGTGGTCATCGCGCTGTTTTTTCGGCGTAACGGCACCATCGCGGCGACCATCTCGGTCGCTTCGGCTGCCGTGGTCGCCGCGGGAGGACTGATGCTCGCGTACGGCGGACATCGTTTCGAAGCCTCGATGGAGTGGTTCCGTTTCTACGACTTTGGAATGTCGCTAGGATTCAAGTTCGATGATCTCGCGGCCGTCATGATTGCCATCGTGGGAGTGGTGGGCTTCTGTGTGCATCTCTTTTCACTCGGTTATATGGCCGATGATGAGGCCAAAGCGCGTTTCTTTGGCGGACTTTCGATCTTCATGTTTTCGATGCTCGGCATCGTGCTAGCAGACAATCTGTTCATGATGTTTGTCTTCTGGGAACTGGTAGGATTCAGCTCTTACCTGCTGATCAATCATTACTGCCTGAAGCAGTCGGCAGCCGAGGCTTCCAAAAAAGCCTTCATCGTGAATCGAGTGGGGGACTTCGGTTTTCTGATCGGTATTTTGATGTGTTACGGCGTTTACGGCACCGTGAACCTCTCCGAGCTCGCAATGGCGACAACGGGTGGGGCGTTAGTCGCCACCGCGATTCCGTTGCTCTTATTCTGTGGTGCTTTGGGTAAGTCCGCCCAAATGCCTCTGCATATTTGGCTACCAGACGCGATGGAAGGTCCGACCCCGGTGTCGGCTTTGATTCACGCGGCGACGATGGTGGCGGCCGGTATTTACATGCTTTGTCGTATTGAGATGCTGATGGTGGCTGATGCATTACAAGTGATCATGTGGGTCGGCACGGTGACGGCGCTTTATGCCGCACTTTGCGCGGTGGTGCAGAGTGACATTAAGAAGGTATTGGCTTATTCCACCCTTTCTCAGCTGGGCTACATGGTGGCCGCGTTTGGTCTCGGCGCAGGCCAGACCAATTCTGGAGCGATGTTTTCTGTCGGTGCGGCGGCCGCGATGTTCCACCTGACGACTCACGCGTTTTTCAAAGCGCTGTTGTTCCTCGGTTCTGGTTCAGTGATTCACGGATGCCATCATGAACAGGATATGTTCAAGATGGGGGGGCTATTAAAGAAGATGCCGCTGACCGCGATCACGATGTTGATCGGGGTGTTGGCGATCGGTGGGCTCCCGTTTGTAACGGCGGGCTTCTTCTCTAAAGATGCGATCCTCCATTTGGCCCAGGTGACGAACCCGGCAGTTTTTGGGATCCTCGTATTCACGGCGGTGCTCACCACGTTCTACATGGTTCGGATGTGGAAACTCACCTTTCTCGGCTCCCCTCGAAGCGACTCAGCGTCGCACGCTCATGAAGGTGGTTTCATGACGATGCAATTGCCGCTGATCATTTTGGCAGTGCTCTCGATCTTCGGCGGTTACACTCACGGTGCACTCGGATTTGTTTACGGACATTCGTTTGATGGAGTCTGGTCGCAGATCCCTCACCCGGAGAGTTTGGTCGGAGTGGTGATCATGTCGCTCGCGATCCTAGGTATCGGCGGCGGTTTGGCCTGGGTATTATACCCGTCGAGCGACAAGGACGGACTGGAGACTCAGGTGCCGGGCGCTTTCGCGGTTCTCACTCTACTTAAAGAGTCGTTCGATAAAGCTTACACTTACTATGTCGCTAAGGTGCAGGATCGCTTCGCGATGTTGCTGAACTTTATCGATCAGATTCTTATCGCGGGCTTAATCGTTCGTGGATTGGCCGGATTTGTAGGCCTGTTCGGTCTGGGAGCTCGGGCGCTTCATGTGGGTAGCCTCCACGCTTATGTTTATTGGTTCCTGTTGGGTATCGTGATGCTGTGGGGCTTCGCTGGAGGTCTGTTCTAACTCTTTTTCCGAATGCAAAACTTCGATATTCTCCTTTTCGCTATTCTGTCGCCGCTCGTGCTGGCGCTCGCAATGGCGTTGGGCCTGCCGTCGGGATTGGCCAAGAAACTGGCTTACGTGGCTTTCGCGATTCCAGCGCTCGCCGGTATTTGGGTTTGGTATCGCTTTGGTGGTGCCCCTTTGGAGGGCAGTTACGCTTTCCTGACGACTTATAATACGGGGCTGAGTAAGCTTGGGATTACGCTTAAACTGGGGCTAAACGGAATCTCTCTGCCTTTGTTCGTGATGGCAGGAATCGTCGGTTTTGCCGCTGGGCTCTACGCGTTACAGTCGGCGGCGGAAAGGATGGGCACCTACATCATGTTGCTGCTCATTATGCAGGGTGGCCTGATGGGCGTCTTCGCGAGTGTGGATGTGTTCTTTTTCTACTTCTTCCACGAACTCGCGCTCATCCCAACGTTCATCATGGTGGGAGTCTGGGGCGGTCGTGATCGGAATTATGCGGCGATGAAGATGACGATTTATCTCACGGTAGGCGCGATGTTATCGCTGATCGGTTTGATCGCGATTTACTACAAGTCTGGCGCTGAGTCGTTTGATATGATCACGCTCCGCGCCGCGGTGCTCGAGCAAGGTCTCTCGACGCTGGCGCAACAGAATATTTTTGGGCTGTTGATGTTTGGCTTTGGTATTTTGGTGTCGCTTTGGCCGCTGCACACTTGGGCCCCATTGGGCTACGGTGCCGCTCCAAGTTCGGTCGCAATGTTGCACGCTGGCGTGCTGAAGAAATTCGGTCTCTACGGGCTCATCCAGATTGCGCTACCACTGCTTCCGCAGGGAGCTTCGCATTGGGCACTCATTCTCGCGACCTTAGGCGTGGTCGGCAACGTGCTGATCATCGGTTTCGTTACCATGGCCCAACGTGACCTCAAGCAGCTGATCGGTTTCAGTTCGGTGATGCATATGGGCTACGCTTTTCTCGGGGTGGCTTGTTTGTCGGTCGTGGGGGCGGGCGGGGTTGTTCTGATGATGGTCGCGCACGGCCTTTCGGTCGCTTTGCTCTTCATGCTTTCCACGAGTATTTACCACCGCACGCAGTCCTTTGATCTCGATGAGATGGGCGGACTGGTGAAGCACGCCCCGGTGCTGTCGGCGTTTTTTGTCGCTGGCACCATGGCGAGTATAGGATTGCCCGGCTTTGCTAACTTCTGGGGTGAACTCACCATCTTCGTCGCGGCTTGGCAGGTCTTTCCTACCCTCACGGTCATCGCTATCGCGGGGGTGATTATCTCCGCGATCTATGGTCTGCGGGCCGCCGCTAAAGTGTTCTTTGGACCACAGTCGGAGGCTTTTGATAAAGTGCTCGAAGAAAAGCCTGCGGTGGACCTGACCTGGGCCGAAAAATTCCCGGCGCTCATCTTACTCGCGACCCTGCTGGTGCTGGGTTTTTGGCCGAAGTCGGTGACGACCGCGTTGGATGCTTCTCTCTCTGAAATTTATCCGACAGCGCTCTCGAACCCTGCGAGTGATGCCGAAGTGGCCCAAAAGTGAGCGGGCCTGAACAACGAATCTAAGCTGTCGTGATGACCACCGAACTTCTTCAACAGGCCGCCGCCGCCAACCAATGGTCCGCCATCTTCCCCGAGTTGATGGTGGGCTGCCTCGCGCTCTTACTTCTCATCTTCGAGATCGTGCTTCCGAAAAAGAAACACGACATGATTCCCAACATCGCGATTATCGGATTACTCGCGATTACGGGAGCGCACATTTTCCATTACGAATCCGCCTTTCTCGGCCAAGAGACTTTTAACGGACTTTTGCGTCACACGGGAACGGGGCAGTTTATGCGGTTATTCTTCTTATTGGCGGCGACGGGAGTTTCAGTTCTCGGCACCGTTGCGTTGAAGCGGCAGGTCATGCCGAAGGTGGAGTTCTTTGCGATTACGTTGGTGGTCGCCGGGGCGATGATGCTGCTCTCGCAGTCCAATCATTTTGTGATGTTGTTTGTGGCTCTCGAAACGATCACGGTTGGGTTCTACGTGCTCGTGAGTTACACCCGCACCAATCCGCTCTCCTTGGAGGCCGGCTTGAAGTATCTGATCATGGGCGCGTTAAGCTCAGGCATTTTACTTTTCGGAATCGTGCTGCTCTACGGTGTGGCGGGCACTAAAGGGCTGCCCATGGCGACAGCAGAATCGATGAATTTCGACGCGTTGCGCGCATTCCTCTACGCGAATCCGGACAACCTGCTTGCTGCCGTCGGTATCGTGCTCGTGCTCTCGGGCGTGGCCTTCAAGATTGGGGCGGTTCCGTTCCAAATTTGGATCCCTGATGTTTATCAAGGTGCGCCAACTCCGGTGACGGCGTTCTTGGCGATCGCTTCGAAGGCCGCGGGCTTCGCGATTCTATTGATCCTCGTCAATGTATTTGGGGGTTACGAATCCTTGGTGGTCAATGTGCTGTCGGTTATGGCGATGGTGACGATCATTTTCGGCAACCTCGCCGCTCTCACGCAGCAGAATGTAAAGCGTCTCATCGGCCTTTCAGGGGTTTCCCATGCGGGCTACTTGATGATCGGGGTGATCGCGGCGATTCACGTGGAATTCGCGGTGGGGGCAATTTGCTTCTACTTGTTTGCCTACTTGCTGGGTTCACTCGCGGTGTTTGGGGTGATGACCCATGTTTCCGGTGATGATGATGCGGATCAAAACCTCGATCACTATAGTGATCTGGCGAAGACTCACCCGTTTCTCGGTGGCGTGTTGGCGGTGGGACTCGGATCGCTGGCGGGTATTCCGCCTTTAGCGGGATTCATGGGTAAGTTGCTGGTGTTTCTCGCCGCTTTTGAAGCGGGACTTTATCCGCTCTTAGCCGTCGCGATCATCGGGGTGATCATGTCGATTTACTACTATTTTGGATGGATCAAAGCAGCGTTTTTCCCGCAGTGGCGTCCTCCAGTGTTTGAAGGGGATGACCCGGTTCCTGAACCCGTTCGCAAACCCGTATCGACGGCCGCGGGGATTGTATTGGCCACGGCAGCACTTGCCTCGGTATTGCTTGGTTTCTACCAAGGTCCGATTGGGCAGTGGCTGGGTCTCGGATAGAGGCGCGCGCAGGTTTTAAAGATTTACCCCGATTCACTTTAAGTAGTCGGGGTTTTTCGTGAAATCCAGCCAGTCAACGTGCAATAGTTTGCACGGATATCCTGAGGAGCAGGAGGTGACTTAAGGCGGTGGAGCACCATGATGTTCCGTTGTGAGTATTTCATTTTTATCCCGTCCCATTACTACCCTGCTCGTGGCCGCGGCTTGGTTTGCTGCAGCCGTGACCCCAAGTGATCTTGGGGCCCAAGAGGTTCCGGCGGGTGGGACGGTATTACTCGCCGAAGCCAATTTGAGTGCATCGGGATTTTACGGAGAGACGGGTGATGTGGCCACCCGCTCAATTGAGGCGGTTCAGGGGCAGTCATTTTCGGAAGTGGCTCAGGTAGCGACGTTGAATCCCTCCGGAAATTTTTGGTCCAGTGCGATGACCTTCAGTAACAGTTTAGTGGTAAATGAAAGTGACGTGGTGTTGCTGCACTTTTTTGCCCGGATGATCGAGACCCAAGATGAGTCGGGCACGGCGACGACTACCGTGTATGTGGAAGGTCCGGATTTCGCCAAATCGGTATCGGTTCGAATCAACGTTTCTTCGGCGTGGAAGGAATATTTCGTGCCTTTTGAATCGGTCGGCACCTATGCGCTGGGGCAATTGGGGTTTAAATTCGGCTTTGGGGCCACTGGTCGGGCGCAAGTAATCGAAGTGGGAGGCGTAGCGGCCTGGACCTATGGTCAGACCAAGACATTAGCAGAAATGCCTCGCACGAGTTTTGATTATTCAGGACGCGCGAGCGACGCGCCGTGGCGGGCAGAAGCCGCCGCGCGAATAGATCAACACCGCAAGGGGAACTATGCGGTGCGGGTGCAGGACGATGAGGGCAACCCGATCGATGGTACGACGGTGCGCGTGCGAATGGTGAAACATGCCTTTGAATTTGGCACGGCCATGGTGGCTTCGCGGATCATGGACAGCGCTTCGGCGGATGCGGCGACGTATCGGCAAAAAATCCTCGAGTTATTCACCAGCGGCACGTTGGAGAACGACACCAAATGGCCAGCTTGGATAGGACAGTTTGGACCGAGCTTTAATCCGGCGCAAACGGTCGATGCCCTGAAGTGGACCCAGCAGAATGATTTGGCGATGCGGGGCCACGTGTTGGTGTGGCCGTCGGTGAGGAATTTGCCGACTTTTATCGGAGACTTGGTCACGGCGAGTGATCCCTCGGTTCCGAGTCGTATCCTCACCCACATTGCCGACGTCATGTCGACCACGCAGGGTTATTTTAATGACTGGGATGTGATCAACGAGCCGTTCGATAACTTCGATGTCATGGACAAGTATGGCTATGACCTCATGGCCGAGTGGTTCAAAGCGGCCCGATCGCAAGAAGCGAGTGGAGGGCGTTTCATCAATGACTACGGAATTTTGTCGGGAGGGGGCTTGAACACGGCGAAGCAGGACGCCTACGCCGCTACTATTTCGAGAATTAAGGCCGACGGTGGGCCGATCACGGGGGTGGGATTTCAGGGCCACTTCTCCGGCACGCCGACGGGAATTACGAAGGTGGGGGAAATTTTGGAGCGTTATACGACGGAGTTTCCGGAGCTCGATATGCGGATCACCGAATTTGATATCACGGGGGACGATGAGGCGCTGAAGAGTGATTATCTCCGGGATTTTTACACGATTGCTTTTAGTCATCCGAAGATGCTCGGGGTGCAGATGTGGGGATTTTGGGAAGGCGCACACTGGAAAGATGAATCCGCTCTCTACAATGCGGATTGGTCCGAACGTCCGATGGGACGGGCCTACCGGGAGTTGGTCCACGGCGAATGGCTCACCAACGATCTTGGAGTTACGGGAACTGATGGAATGATGACCGGCCGTGGATTCAGCGGTGAGTATGTGATCGAGGATGCGGCGGGGCGAAAATTAGGTAGTTTGATCGTTTCGGCGGGCAATATTGAAACGCTGGTCGTCACGTTGAGTGGCGCGTCTCCTAACGGCGGGCGACTGGCGAGCTTGTCCACCCGTGGTCGAGTGCTGGGAGGGGTGGGGAAAATGGTCGCGGGATTCGTAATTGAAGGCAGCACAACCAAGGATGTTGTGCTCCGCGCGGTGGGACCACGTTTGTCGGATTTCGGCGTGCCAGGATTGTTGGTGGATCCGAAGATTGCGATCTTCCGCGCGGGTGAGAGCACGCCGTTCGCGGCGGCGGACAGTTGGGACTCAAGCATGAGTTCAGTCTTCGCGACCTTGGGCGCTTTCAGTTTGGGAAATGATAAGGCTTCGGCGGCGATGCGGACGCAGTTGGCCCCCGGCGCTTACACGGTGGAGGTGTCAGGAGCGGACGATGGCATGGGGGTGGCTATCGTCGAAGTCTACGATCCGGATTCCGGTGCTCCGGTGCATATGGTCAATCTTTCCACCCGGGGCGCGGTCGGCGATGGAACCGAGATCATGGTGGCGGGATTTGTGATCGAAGGCAGTTCCCCCCAACGGGTGTTGATTCGAGGAGTCGGTCCGGCATTGGCTGGTTTCGCCGTAGACGGCGTGTTGGCTAATCCGGTGATAAAACTCTTTCGGGTCACCTCGACTGGGCCGGAGTTCATGGAGCTAAACACCGCATGGAATTTGGGCGAAAATGCGGCGGATATCGTGGCGACAACTTCCGCGGTCGGTGGGTTTTCGCTTCAGTCCGGTGGCGGAGATGCCGCTTTATTGGTCGATCTCGCTCCCGGAGCCTATACGGTTGAGCTCGCCGGAGTTGCTAATAGCACTGGTATCGGATTAATCGAAGTTTACCGCGTGCCCTGATCGATCAGGCTTTAGTTGACCTCGTAGACCTCAACCAAAGCAATACCGGTGGTGTCGTTGACTCCGCTGACGGTGGCCGTGTAGGCACCTGGGGCCAAGGTGACCAACACGGCTGCGTCGGCTGTGGAACTCAGCGAAAACGCTCCAAGGGTTTGGGCTGTGCTAGTGATGGTGGCATCGTTGTTCCAATTGTCGTTGGAGGCGGCGATGGTATCCGAACCAAGAGGCCGAACGACGAGTTGTGGGTCGTCCAGCACTCCGGTAAGGTTGAAGCGGGAGTCAGCTAAGGTGGGACCGATGGCCCGGATCAGGAGGGTTTTGTTACCCGTCCCCTCGATGACGAATCCCGCTACCAGCACATCGGCTCCCGTTCCCACTTGGTTGCGGGCGGAAACATTGATCAACCGGGCGGTGCCGGAATCGACGGACTCCAGATCATAGGCTTCAACAATCACGAGTCCGTTGTTGCCTTGTGTATCGACCAAAGCGGGATGTGGACCGGAGGTAAGATTGGCGACCAACGCCGCGTCGTTGGAGCCATCCACTAAGGGGAAGGCTCCAACGGTGTTGAACGTCGTCACCAAATTGGCATCCCAATTGTCGTTACTGTCCGACACGACCCCATCAGTAAACACTTGCACCGCGGGGTCAGTTGCGACGCCGGTGAGGCCAAAACTAGTATTCAGCGTTGGCCCCGCTACGCGAATCAAGAGTGACTTGGATCCTGTGCCGCCTACGACCACACCTACATTAAGGGCATTATTTCCGGTGGCAGCGTTGGCGCGCACGGACATATTGACGATGCGACTAGTGCCTGAGTTGCCACCACCACCACCACCGCCACTACTTGAACCCGAGCCATTACCACTGTCTGCGGTGACCGAATAAACGGATCCCCAGTCCATGGCGTAGTTATCGAAGAACGCGCCGCGCACTTGCAGGCCTTTCGAGCCGGTTGATGAAGCGGTGTAGTCGAAGGTCGTGCCGGAAACATGCCCGCTCGAGCTTAAGACCACGGCGACTTGGGCGCCGTCCAGATTGATATCGTCGATGAGCCAGCCGGAATTGGTGGACGCGCTGTTAAAAAACGTGCCCGAGGAAAACGTGAAGACGAAACGAACTTTGATGGTCCGGCCGGCGAAAGACGTGAGATCGATCGATCTATTCTGGAACGATGATTCAGTGGGGGCTGAGCCGTTGCTGGTTCCGGCCTGTTCGTAGACCGCCGACCAAGATGAGCCGCCGTTGGTCGATATCTCCACCGTCGCGACTTGATCCACACTCGCAAATCCGATTCGAGACGCGAAAGCAAGAGAGGGGGAGCCGTTGGTCGCGATATTGTAGCGATCGGGGAGGGTGAGCGTTTCCACGCCCGGTTCCGGATGGGTGAGGTGATAAACCCCGTTGCCGCTGGCGGTTGAATCAGTGGCCCGGGCGGAGTAGGAGGCGTTTGTTCCATCGACTAATCCTTGCAGGCTCCCCTCGGCGCCAAAAGTTACGGACAAAGGACTGAGGGTGAGTTCACGCCAGTAAAAGCCACTGCCAAAAGAGGGAACGGTCGCGGTGAACTCGGTCGGACCGCCGGTGCCGGCATTGGTGGGGCCCGCAACGGTGCTTTCAACAAATTCAGTGCCGGGGGTGTCTGGGTCGAAAACGGTGACCGTGTAAGTGAAATTGCGAGAGCTCCCGCCGATATTGACGTTGTTGATCGTGACTTCGTAGTCCGCATCGGAGGAGGGGGTGGGATGGGGGGTTAAGTCGCTACCAGATTTGCCGTCGTAGCGCCACACGATGATGGGATCCAGGGCCGAACCGCCCGAGATGGCATTGAGGTCTGCGCTGATGGGGGAGCCGTCCCGGGTCATGGTTACGGTGGATCCGGAAAAATCTGCGCCGGGGTAGGAGAACGACCAGCGCGCCCAAACCAATGGGGCCGGGATTTTGCCTTGGGGGGGGCCAGGCGACAAATTCTTCCCGGCTGGCAGGTCGAGGGCCAAATACTTGGGCGTCTTGGACCCAGAGGGCGTTGGCTGCTTGGAAACTTCCTTGGGCTTCAACATCGCCGGTGCCCATTTCTTGAGTGGGTCCGTGGAAAAGCCAACGACGGTGTCCCACACTTTCGTTGCCGGCCCCATGGTCGCGCATGTAGCCGTCGATGGTATCGGAGCCTCGCGAGCCGATACCGAGGTTGGATTTTCCGGCGGCTTCGTGCCCATCAGCGGTCACATGAACCCATCCCGCTTCGTCAGCCGGCGTATGACTTAGGCCTCCGTTCGCACTCATGATCAGGGCGGCTTGTTGGGCTTTCGCGGAGAAAGTTGAGTTGATTTTGATCACGGCGGGGACGCCCGCGAGGGCCCGGTAGAAATTGATTCGATCGATCACGGCGGACTTGAATGCGTCAGTGGTGGTGCCAGCGTTGCCCGAGTCGGTGTTCCCATTCCAGCCGCTATCGACCTGATTCGAGGCGGTATAGATTGAGCGGTAAAATTGCCGAACTTCTTCCCGGGAATTGATGTCGACGGTCCACGGTTCGCCGAGGGCTTGCGCTTTCGGGTCGATTTCCGAAGCGGCCTGAAGGGCGGGTAGCTCATCCAGCTTGGGGAATGTCGGTTGGGCAAAAACTACGGTACCGGAAAGCAAAAGAAAGGCGGAGAGTAGAGTGGATCGGAGCATGAAAAATTGATTGAGCGCTAGAGCGGGACACCAGATAGACCAATATGGCGATTAACGAAATTAAACAGGCCATCAGAGGCGAGAAAAGTTCCGCTTCGGTCGTCGAAATTTGATTCTTTTGGGGGCGAAAGCTGAGGGGCGCGGGAAGTCGGAGCGAAACTCGTGAGGTGCGGATGGTTTTGCCTTTGCGCTGGGCGTCGAATTTTGCGCCGATGAACGGCGATGCGCATTACCGGACTCGCTATTGTTCCCCCCCCCACGGCGGCTGATCTGCCTCAAGTCACGCCCGAACTCCTTGCTTCGGTTCTCGCCCGTTATTCGCGGAGCAACGACGGGATTAGCTCGATCCTGGATAAGGTTGATTTGGCAAATCCGGATGCCTCGATCGACCGAATTCTGAAATTCGTCGATTATGGCCATGCTTCGATTGGTGGACTCACGGGTGGGCTGGCGGTTGCGCTCGATGATGTGTCGATGTGGCTGGCGCTCAAAGTCTTTGAAATTGCGCAAATGGCGGATGGGCAGGAGTCGAGCACCCGCTACATTACGATGGATGCCACCAACTTGCCATCGGCTGAGGAAATCGGAATCCCGGCCGATTTGGCCGGTCGTTGGACGGAGGTCATGGCGCAATCGTTTGCCGCCTATCAGAGTGAATTTTCCCGCTTGGATGCCCTGGCTCAGGCTGAACCGGAGCGAGTGAGATTACCGGAGGGGGCAAAGCCGGCGTTGGAGAAGCGCTTGCGCAAGAACTTCGCCCTCGATCGTGCGCGCTATTTTATTCCGATGGCGACGCGCACAAACTTGGCGCTGGTGCAGAGCTCACGGATGTGGGCAACGACCGTCAAACATCTGGATTCTTTGCCTCACCCTGAGGCCCGGGCGGCGGCTAAGATGATTCGCGATGAACTCATCAAGCAGTCTCCCCGTTTGATGCGCCATAGTGTCGGGGAAAAATCTTACCAGGCTCAAGCGGCGCAAGAGCTGCAAACGAGTCTAGCACTGGGGTTGGAGCGTCTATCGATTGAGCCCCTCGCTGACGAAGTTTGGGTGAATGTGAATCGAGCAACTCCCCCCTGGTTGCCGGCGTCACAAGCAGTGGCAGACGCGCTCAAGCACCGTTCGAATCGCTATGGTTATCAAGGGACGGCAACGCGTCGGATGTCGGTGGCGTTCGCCTGGAACAATATGGCTTTGGCGGAATTGCGGGATCTGAACCGACATCGGACGGGGCATCGTTGGACTCCCTGTATTCAGGTGGGTTTTTATCTCCCACCGGAGATCGATCGTGAGCAGCACCGGAGGTTACTGGAGTCACAAGCGCAGTTGACTAAAGAGCTGATGGAGCGCGGTTCAGAGAGCTACGTCTACTCGTTATTGCTGGGGGCGCAGACTCCGTTTGAGCACAGCACGCATGCGGACAAATTCATCTACGAGGTCGAACTTCGCACGGGGATGGGGGCGCATTTTCGTTACGCAGAGCACTGCAGTGCGGTGTTAGAGAAATTCTTGGATCAAGTGCCGGAAGCACGTGATTGGGTGGAAGAGGGCACGGCAGAACCAGAATGATTTGAGTGCAGGCGGAGGGCGAGGCCTGCAAATTTGGCTTGCTGTAAAACCTTGGAGATCAAGCTTTGAGTCCAGTCATGAGAAGCCTGCTGCAACATCGGACCATGCTTTTAGCCGTTATGAGCTTCGGGGCTCTAGGCACTTTGGCGGAAAGCAACGAAAAGCAGGTTTCGATCAATGATCGATTTTCGACATCGGCTGAAATCCAACCGCGATTAAAATCTCCGGCGTCTTCTCACCATGCGGCGAGTCTACTCAAGCCGAAGAACAATAAGGTCGTGCGTAAACCGGTGGAGGTGAAGCGAACCAAACGGAGTCTGGCGCAATGGTTGCGAGGTGAATCTATCGCCAAACCTGAGCAAAAACGAGTTCGCAGCCTGCACTCAGGCGTTGTCTTACGACCTGCTAACAAACCTTCGTCCTCAAAATTTTCGACTCAACGAGTCTGGAAATCTGGTCGTCCATGATGCCGTTTCGTCTCCTGCAGTTTAATATGCAGTTTTCCCAGGGTTGGGATGATGCCGATCCTGACAACGCTCCGTTTGATTTGGATGCGACGATTGCCGAAATTAAGCGTCACGACGCCGATGTCGTGTATTTGCAAGAAGTGGAACAAACGCTTCCCGGAGGCAAGCAGGCTCAGCCGCCGCCAAACTATGAGCGGTTGAAGGCAGCCTTGGTCGGATACGACTCCGTTTTTGCTTACCCCAAAGAGGATCCGCGGGAGCTCCCGTTTGGCATTGGATTGGCGATATTTTCAAAAACGCCCCTGCGGGATTCGATGAAACATGATCTCCCCTCGCCGAAGGTTGAATTTGATTTTTACGGTGAGACCAAGACGCCGACGGATCGGGTGTTGATCCAAGCCAAAACGGATATCGATGGAAACGAAATCACGTTACTCAATACGCATTTACTCGCGTTATTTATGCTCAAATCGAGCAGCGAAATTTATGGCGAACAGCGTCGTCAGATTGGTGAAATTCTACGGGGGGCTCGCGCCGCAACTTTGCTGGCGGGAGATTTTAACGTGAGTCAGCCGGACTCATTAATTGCGGAGTATCGAAAATTTGGATTCGAAACGGTGCAGTCGAGCGAGATCACCTGGCGGCGAATGCCCTTCGTGCTCGATCATATTTTCCACAACGAGAAGTTGCGCTGTGTGAGGCACCAAGTCGTGCCGACGCCGACATCGGATCACCATCTTTTGATCGGTGATTTCGAGTTCGTAGAGAAGTCGTAACCGGTCTTATCAGGTCCACCGTTTTTGGCCTAATGTGCCCGCTATCGAGCGGGTATTTTTTATAGGTTCGAGCCGAGGTCCGGCAAAGCAATCGACTTTCCCCTTGCCAATCTAGGGAAGAGGGGGCTAGCCCTAGTGTATCTAGGGAAGATATGAGCAGAATCGAATTACTTAAAGGCACGCTGGATCTATTGGTCCTCCGCGTGCTGCAATCGGGGCCGATGCATGGTTTCGGTATCGCGCAAAAAATCCATCTCCTCTCCGCCGAGGCCTTACGTATCGAAGAAGGGTCGCTTTACCCGGCCGTTTACCGGATGGAGCGAAAAGGATGGATCGAAGCGGAGTGGGGCGTTTCCGAAAACAACCGACGCGCGAAATTCTATCACCTTACGAAGGCGGGCCGCAAACAACTCGTTGCGGAACAGGCGACTTGGAAACGACTGACCGACGCAGTCGGCCAAGTGTTGGCCAAAGCGGACTGATCCCCTCTCACCCTCGACCGGAAATTACCGTAATGAATCTCTTCAAAGTCCTGTCCCACGCGATCAAGTCCGTCTTCCGCCGCGACCAAGTTGATGCCGACATGATCGAAGAAATGCGCTGCCATCGTGAAGCTCAGATCGAATCTAATCTCGCAGCGGGGCTGACGCCAACCGAGGCGACTCGCGCAGCCAATCGGCAATTCGGGCGCATTGACGCGATTGCGGAAGAAGGGCGGGAAGCCCGCGGGTTTGCGTGGCTGAATCATCTCCAGCAGGACCTGCGTTATGGCCTCAAGATGCTGCTCAAGCACAAAGGGTTTACGGTCGTGGCGGTGATGACGCTGGGGCTGGGACTGAGTGTCAACATCACGATCTTTAGTCTGGTCGATATCTTATTCTTCCAGCCCTTGGAAGTGAAGGACCCGCACCGTTTGATGGTCATGACCCGGGACGATCCGAAGAATCAGCTCTCCTCGTCGATCTCCTGGGCCGACTATGAAGACTATCGCGACAATGTGCCTGGTTTGGAAAACGCGATCGCCTCCCTCTTGCGGCCGGTGCACTTGAGTTGGGCGGGGCAGCAAGCGCAGCGAAATTGGGTGAGCAACGTCAGCTCCAGTTATTTTAAGACGCTGGGGGCGCGGGCACATATCGGTCGTCTCTGGTTGCCGGGAGAGGGCGAAAAAACTGGGATCGATCCGATCATGGTGCTGTCGTTTTCCTATTGGCGCGACCGGCTGGGTAGTGACGCCAATGTCGTGGGGCGGACGGTCGCCGTGAATGGGCAGACGTTTGAGGTGATCGGGGTGGCAGCGGAAAAGTTTAATGGCGATCAGTGGGGAATTGGAGCGGCGGGATGGGTGCCCGCCACGATGATTCCGGCGCTTTATCATTGGGGTGAAACCGTCTTCACGGACCGAACCTGGTCCTCGTTTCGCGTTTCAGGTTATCTTGCACCCGGGTATGATATCGAACGGGTGGGCGCGGAATTGGCGGTGGTCGATCAACGCATCGCTTCTCTGCCTGGGGCCGGTTCGATGGACGGGGTGGTGACTCGCCTGGTGTCCGAATCTCGCAGTCGACCGGACCCGAGCGTGAGTGGATTCCTGCCTTTGGCGGCAGCGGTTTTCTTGGCGCTGGGGTTGATGATTTTGCTCATTGCCTGTGCCAACGTCGCCAACCTGCTCTTTGCCCGGGCGGCTTCGCGGCAACGAGAGTTGGGGATTCGGGCGGCGGTCGGCGCGTCACGCGGTCGACTCACGCGACAGCTGCTCACCGAGAGTCTATTACTGGCAGTGATCGCTGGGGTCGTGGGCTGGGGGCTCAGTTATGTGGCCGCGGCAGGGTTGGAGAATCTCTCTCCTGGTGGGGATGTGCCAATCGCGACCGAGGCGGTCGAAGGCAGCCCTTGGACGATGGTGTTTGCGGTGGCAATGTCGCTGCTCGCCGGAGTGGTCACAGGATTGTTGCCGGCCTTGCGGGCAACCCGGGTCGACCTCCAGCAGGTGATAAAAGGCGGGGTTTGTGGCCGGGGGGCGCGGCGCCAGTGGATGCGCAATACTTTGGTGGTGTCGCAGATCGCGTTTTGTGTGATCGTATTGGTGGCGGGCGGGTTGTTTGTTCGCAGCCTGCAACAGGCGGCGCGGATGGATTTAGGGTTTTCGCCCGAGAATCTGGCGATGGCTTCGCTCGACCTGGATTTGCAGGGCTATTCGCACGAACACGGATTCGCATTTCTGGATCAACTCACGGAAAACCTCGCGGCGCTTCCCGGGGTAGAATCGGTGGCCTACGGTAATGTGTTACCCTTAGGCAACAGTCCGGGACTTCGAGCGGTGGCGGATGCCGCTGCGGCAAAACTTGACGAATCGGGGCGGCGAGAAGGCGAAATTCAAGCCGCCAGTAATATCGTGGATGTGAACTTCATTGCCACGATGCAGATGGGATTGTTGCGCGGTCGCTTATTTAATGAATTTGATACGTTGGACTCGCCCAGAGTCGTGATTGTCAACGAGGCGTTGGCCGAAAAACTATGGCCCGGCGAAGATCCTTTGGATCATCAGCTGATCATGCGCTCGGGGGAACCGATGGAAGTGATCGGGGTGGTGAGGACGGGGAAATACGTGATGATCAGTGAGAGCCCGCGGCCCGCTTACCTGGAGGCTTATGCTCAGGCCTACAACGCGCCGATTACGCTGTTCGTGCGCACCTACAACGAACCGGCCCAAATCTTGCCGGGGATGCGCGCCATTTTGCAGCGACTTGATCGGGATCTGCCGATTTTTAATGCCCAGACCATGGCTGAGCATCTCCGCACCACGCCGTTTGGTTTGATGCCGTTGCGGATGGCGGCGTTTATTTCCGGGGCTCAAGGTATCGTGGGCCTGCTGCTCGCTATCATGGGCGTTTACGCAGTGGTGGCTTATTCGGTGAGTCAACGCACTCGAGAGATCGGCATCCGCCTCGCTCTGGGAGCGGAGCGTCGCGATGTGTTTCAAATCGTGGTCGCAGGCGGGCTGCGCCTAATCGTGATTGGCTTGGGGGGCGGGCTGGTCGTCTCCTTGGGCCTGTCTCACGTGTTGGCGGGATTGCTCGTCGGACTCGATCCGCTCGACTTGCCGGTCTTCGGTGGCGTCACCGTCGGTCTGACCGTGGTTTCTCTGTTGGCGTGCTATATTCCCGCCCGCCGGGCGATGGCGGTCGACCCTGCGGTGACGCTAAAATATGAGTAATCCTTAGCCTTCGCGGACGCGATTTTTCTCCTCTTCACGTTCCTCTTCGAGGCGGACGCGTTCGCTGGCGATCTGGGGTCGAAGCTGCTCGATTTCGGCGAGATTTCTTTCGGCCATGGCAGCCGCCAATTTCTGTTTTAGGAAGATTTCTCGTTCGGCGATCTTGCCCTGAAAAACCGTGTCGATCTCGGCCAATTTGGTCTTTTGCTGAGCGGTTAAAGGCTGAGCGGAATTGGGGTCGGACGCGTCGAGGCGTTCCATGGCGAGTTCGTAGGCACTTTTCACAAGACAGGTATCAGGTGAACCGGGTCCCGATGACAAGCACCACTAGCGAAATGAGGGGAGGGCCCCACCATCGGCCTACTTGGGTTTCCCAGGCATAGGCATAGCCAATCACCATGGAGGAGAGAACGAGGAGCATTCCCGTGGCGCCCCAGTTGGCCCAACGAAATTCGGCGGGATGCGAGAGCATCGACCATTCTACCGCGACGGTCAGAAAGGCCTGAATCACGAGCAGAACGACCGCCGCAGCGTGGTTGAAAAATAACGCAAGAGGAAGGAGCCCCACCCAGCCGCAAATGAGGGCGATGAAACCGCCTACAATGGCCAAACCCGCGGCAGGAATGAGGAGGAGGTTTGCGAGGAAAGCGATGGGCGTGAACCAACCGAAGAATGCGATGCCGCTGATCAGTCCGACGGTGGTGGCGGCCCAAGCTAACGCGGTAAAACTTAGGGTCTGTTCCCAGCTGTCGCGCCAGATGCGTTGCCATTTGGTAAGAGAACCCTCGGGTAAATCCCGGTAAAGACGGAGCTTTTGTCCCAGATATTCTCCGAGGGGGAGCCCGTAGAGGAGGAGGGCGAAAACAATTCCGTAGCTCATTTGGAACCCGGCGGAGAATAGTTGCATGGGGTCGATCAGCAGCACCAGCAGGGCCGACCCGGCAATGGCCGCGACGGGATTACGCGGGGCTCGGATCAAGCTGGCGGCGTGCACACAGGTGACCATAAGCCAGGCACGAACGGAGGAAGGAGTGCGCCCAATCATGTCGACGTAGAAAGCGAGGAGCGCGGTGCTGGCGAGGAACGTGGTGAGGCGGCCGAGGCGAATCGACCGAAGGGCGCCGAAGAGGGCTCCGGCAATGATACCGATATGAAGCCCACTGATGGCGAAGAGGTGCATTGTGCCGGTGCGCACGAAAAGTGATTTGTCTGCCTCGTCTAGGTGTTGGCGCTCTCCGAGTAACATCGCCCGTAAGGCTCCGGCGAGGTTTGGGTGGGTTTCTAAGCCAATAGACAGGGCGTTGCTCCCGCGTTTTTTTATTTGCTCCCGTAGCTGGGCGAAGGCCGTGGGAGGCTTGCTTATCGCGAGCACCCGTCCTCGAATGAGACTGAAATTGAGACCGGAATCGGTGAGGTAAGCGTCGAAATCATCCGCGGAGCGGGTGGAACGAGGCAGCGGAGCGAGGTGACCAATGACTTCGATTGTGCTCGAACGCATGAGATTAGCCGTCAAATCAGAGCCGCGAACCCGAAGATAAAGACGTTGCCCATTGAGATCGGCGAGATGCGGAGGTGCGGCCATTACTTGGCCCAAGTAACTGCGGGAGCTGTAGTGACTGGGACTGACGAAGATGCGATCGATGCGAATCGTGAGAGTCGCTTCGCGAGCGGGCAGGGCGGTCCAGTCTGGCAGACGATCTCGGCGGAGCTCGTGGTAAAGGGCACCGGTCGCGATGGTGCCAGTGATGAAAGCGAGCGCCCACGCCGGATTGTTCTGACGGGAAAGAATCCAGGCGGAGCAACCGCTCACCAAACCGATGATGGAGACGATGGCGAGAGGGACTGCACTCGCGCTGGAGTGTCCGAGGGCCAATCCCGTGGCGAAAGGGAGGGTGAGCCAAAGGAGGGGGGCTCGATGACCGAGTGATGACCGCGCCGCGATCATCGCGGCGTGATATTCTTCGAAAGCGTTGCTTTCTTTTTGGGGCGGAGTGGTTTCATCTGGGGAGAGCGACGAAGCATGGGAACCTCAAACGAAAACGACCTGTTTGGCGAGACTGCGGGCACCCGCGCGGATGCGGGGAGTGGTGAGCGCTCGTCGACGGCCCATCAACCCCTCGCCGCTAGAATGCGGCCGCAGGCGCTGAGTGAAATGGTGGGGCAGGAGCACCTCACTAAGCCAGGGAGCCTGCTGCCACGATTAATTTCGACCGACCGATTCGGTAGTTTGCTTTTTTACGGTCCACCGGGCTGTGGAAAGACGAGTTTTGCGGAGGTGATAGCGCGGGAGACGAAGAGTCGGTTTGTGCGGATCAATGCCGTGATGTCCAATGTGGCGGAGTTACGGGAGATTCTGGGTTTGGCGCGCAAGATGCCGGAAGCGAGGACGTTACTGTTCATCGACGAACTGCATCGGTTCAACAAGGCGCAGCAGGATTTGCTTTTGCCCGATGTGGAGGAAGGCAACGTGCGGCTGATTGGAGCGACGACGCATAATCCTGGTTTTTATGTGAATCCGCCTTTGTTGTCGCGGAGTCATCTTTTTCGGCTTGAGCCGTTATCGACGGATGCGGTGGCGACGGTATTACGGCGAGCGTTGGAGGATACCGAGCGGGGATTGGGAGAGCGCAAGTTGACCGCCTCTGATGCCGTTTTGACCGATCTCGCGGTTTTGTGCGACGGAGATCTGAGGCGAGCGCTCAATGCCTTGGAGGTCATGGCGCTGAGTTTGGACGGAAAGGTGGTGATCGAAGAGGGTGAGTTGGAGTCCTTTGCCCGGGAGCGTCGGATTCGTTATGATGCCAACGAGGATGAGCACTACGATACGATCTCGGCGTTTATCAAAAGCTGCCGCGGCGGGGATCCTGACGCGGCGATGTATTGGCTAGCGAAGATGTTAGCTGGGGGCGAAGACCCGCGGTTTATCGCCCGGCGGTTGGTGATTTTGGCGAGCGAGGACATTGGACTGGCTGATCCGTTTGCGCTGCCGCTGGCGGTGGCGGCGCATCAGGCGGCGGAATTTGTGGGCCTCCCGGAGGCCGAGTTGACGCTCGCGCACGCGACCTTGCACATCGCCTGCGCGCCGAAGAGTAACTCGGCGACGAAGGCGTTGGCGGCGGCCAAACAGGCGCTGAAGTCGGGCCCCGTTCAGCCAGTGCCGTTGCCGATTCGAGACAAGGGAGGGAAGGCGAATAAGCGGGAGGGGCTGGGGAAAGGTTATGTCTACTCCCACGATTACGCGGAAGGGATCTCGGGGCAGGATTATTTGAGCACCCCGCTTTCACTTTATACGCCATCGGCTAATGGCCTAGAGTCGAGAATTGCGGATCGTCTGGCGCGCTGGAAAGCCCTGAAAGCTGAAGCGAAAGGAAGTGATCTCTAGAACTCAGAACCCGGTGCATGAGGCTGGAGGGGAATCAGTGAATGCTCGAATCGGAATTCGGTTAGAACCTCAACCGACTCATGGGTTGTCGCATTAGTGACCAGGGAGATCAGGACTGCCAAAATGATGAAACTATATCTCACCGTGGTGAGCTGAGGGGCGGTGAGCTTAGTGGACCAAACCAGTTCAAATAAGGATACCGCGATCATGGTAAGGGCGAGGCTACTCATCCAAGAGTAGTAGTAGGGCCACATGCGTTGCTGTGCCCAGATCTGGTATTTGGAGGTCAACGCCAAGAGTATATTGGGGGCAAGCACAACGTAGCCCAGGATAAATAACCGTTTGAATATGGGCCGGACGGTGGGCCGGACTGGTTCACGATGAACGGGTCGGTTTGTCAGCACCCCGAGGGTAATTCCCATGATGAGACTCGAGCATATTGCCATGGGCGTGAGGTGGTTCGCGATGCGATCCACCCAGTCTGCCGGACCTAGAAAATATGAGTGCCCCAAAGTTTCCCATCTAGGAGTTAGCCAAGACTCCAGTCCAGGGACTCCCCCGAAAGAATATCGGACCAACGCGGTTAACGCCGAGATCGGCGTAAATGAGATTTCACTTCCAGGGTAGGTTTCAAAAAGACCGGCGGCAGATGAACGTAGAAGGAGCCCAACCATGCAGTAAGCAGTGCCCACCACCGTGCACATCACCGTCGCCCGCCAAGTTTTCCAATCTTTCAAGCTGTGATTATTGGCCCACCGAATAATTACGGGCCAAATAATGAAACTCAGGTTTGATTCGTGGCAGCAGATAGCCGCAGCGAACAGGCTTACGATTAAAATGCGTTGGCTCGAATTATCCTCACGCCATGACAACGTGCCCATCAACCAAATCGCGGCCCAGCCCAACCAAAGCAGTGGATTGTAAAACAATGGTTGATAGTTGACTGCGACAACCACCCAGCTGACGGCCAAGACCGCAAAAACGGTTGGGATAAAGTTGTGCGCGGATGCTCGTTTCATGAATCCGAATCCCGCGGCCACACACACCAAAAAGGCAGTTATTCTAATGAATGTCCTCAGGAGATCCGAAGAGAGGCTCATCACCGACTCGATTATTGTCCATTTGGACTGGGCGTAAAATCGGCCAATACTGTAGTCGTAGAGCTCAGCGATTTCCCCTAATTCTGGATCAGCAGCCTGTTGGAGTGCGGCGTAGTCATCGGCGGTCGTTACTCTGACTTCCAGAATTTGGTAAGCTAAAAAACTGATCGCGAGAAGGAGTCCAAAAATTGTCGCAATTCGGGTCGCCCTGAGGCTTCTCTTAGAAATTATCATGGCGCTCCCAGCAATCTAGGTGGATTGGATCAAGTCAGACAATGGTACGACCTTAAAGTCGATTTTCTCCGATAGATCGAGGGAACTGTGATTGAGCAACATAGCTGACCAACGGGGTGATCGCGATACCAAGGTAAACATAATCGCAAGGTCGGTGCCCAAACTTGCCTCCGGGCCGAGCGTCGGACATGTTCAGCTCCATGAAGATCAATCTTGGATTCAGAGGATTTGTCATCGCGGCCATGTTGGGGGCAGTCACGGCGAACGGCTGGTCCCAACCTGACGCCGCGGAGACGGAGTTACCCAAAGTTATTGGCGTAGAAATGCAGCGTCAGGACGGGCGTTACTTAGGACTCGCCGTGGAGGGGAACGCATTCGTGATCCGTTTTTACGATAGAGACAAAAAGGAAGAACCGGTTGATGTGGTGCGGGCCACGGCGCGGTGGCGTTCGCCCCAAAAAGCCGGGCAGCAACGCACCGTGCTTAACCCAAACGGGACGTTCCTGCGATCACCGCCGGTGGTGCGTCCGCCGCTCGTTTTTAATGCTTTTGTGTCCTTTATCGATGACAGCGGCGAGGTGTCGGAGAGTTTCAACTTCAATCTACGACTGTTGAAAGCCGCTAAGTCTGCGGAAAAAGAGAAATCCTACTCAGCCCTCGGTCTAAGATCGACGGGAGGGAGTAACGCGTTCCATGGACACCGTGGCCTGGAGGGTTTGGGTGTGGGTGCCCTTGAAAACACCCCGGGTGGGGGTGCAGTCGAGGTAGTCGCGGCCGGTGGTGACCTGGACGTGGCGAAGGCCTGCGACGCAGTCGTTGGTGGGATCGAGGGGCCACCATTCGCCGCCAGGAAGACAGAGCTCCACCCAAGCATGGCTTTCGGCGGCACCGACGAGTTTCTTGGGTCGTCTGCCGCTCGAGGCTTTGCGTTGGGCCTCGGTTTCAATGTAGCCCACCACGTATCGGGCAGGAATTTCAGCCGAGCGCAGGATGGCGATCATCACTTGAGCGAAATCTTGGCAAACGCCGGTGCGTTGCTTGAGCACTTGGTCGATGGGGGTATCGATCTGAGTGGAACCGGATTGGTAGGAAAATGACTGATTGATCCAGTGGTTGAGCTCTAAGGCCGCAGGGCCGATTTCGCGTCTCGCCTGAAAGAATCGATTGGCGAGCAGATTGATCTCGGCGGAAAAAGAAATGGCCTCCGAGGGAGAAAGGAATTCGAAGAAGCGCAGTTTTTCACTCCGGTAAATCTGACGACCTTCGGAAACGCTGACCTCTAGGGCGGCAGGAGTCGGTTCGGAGGGAATCGTCACTACCTCGGAGTGGCTGTCTAAGGTGAGAGCAGCGTGACGATGAACGAGTGAGAATGTTTTTACCGCGTTGCCGAAGTAGTCGCGATAGGAGTGCAAATTGGTCGCTGGATCGACGGCAAGGCGGTAGGATATGACCTTTTGGCGATGGGTGCTCACCGGTTCCAAGCGAGCTTCCATAAATGATTCGGAGGCTTCGCCAGCGTAGAGATACTGGGTGCGGTGATGGATTTTGAAGCGCATGAAGCGAGACGGATTCAAGAACGGTCGTAGCGCTCCTGCCAAAGTTGAAGGGACTCGTTGGAGAGTGATTCCACCGCTGATTTAATCGCTTCAATTGAATTGTCGATTTTTGTCGGATCGATGGTGCCCGGTTTATTGGCGTTTAGATCGTTGGCGAGCCGTATGATGGCGAGCTGGTTGTTGACCACGTCCTTCAGCATGGCTTTGACGGATTCGATGGCGGCATGACGCACCCGGCGTTGGCGCCGTCGCACGAGCCAAAAGATAATTCCATGGATGATCCCGACAGTGGTGGCGGTGATCGCTGTTACCTTCCACGTATCGGTGTCCAGATTCTGTGATACGACCCCTGAAGCCAATATTGCCAATAGGCCTACGAAGGTCAGGTGGAGCTCCATATTTTTCAGTAGTCGATTCATCTTTGGTTGGTTTTAGGTTCCGGTTAAGCACTAGCAAGTCTACTCAAGGTACTGTGAGACGGTAGATTGAAAAGCCATTTTCAAAACGTGATTTTCTCGACCGGTGTCCTCTCTTGGTCTGGCTCCGATGGTTGCTCCTCGTCGAGAATTCCACCGGACGAATTTCACGGTGAGTGGCGATGCAGTGGCAGCGGCAATTGACGGGATGGAGGGGAATTTGAGCTGAGAATGATCTTGGTCGCGAAGCTGATAGAGTATCGCGCCCGGAGTGAGGAGCTGGTTGAAGCGATTTACCGTAAATCGTTTTCGCTGGAACTCGGTGGATTTACCACGCTCGGGAGTTTCCGTGATGATGAGTGGGACACGCAGATATTAGGTCAATTGGGGCTGAAACGCAGTCGTTTGTTATCCATTTGCCGACCTCGGGTTGTGGCGTTGGCCGGTTGCGGTTCGGCAGTCGTGCCTTTCGCCTCGGTTTGAGGTTAGGAGGATTTCGGATTGCGGAATCGGGGCGGAGTGGTGTTGCTAATCCACTGGTCGCTCGGCTCAGGTCCGCGCAAATCACGCTACGCTGTTATAAACTACTTAAAATGAGTCTCGATACACCTTCTGCTCTCGTCATCGACGGATCCGGTTTCCGGGTCGGTATCGTGGCGGCGCGCTTCAACGAGCGTCTGGTCGATGGACTCGTGAGGAGCGCCATGGCGACGCTACGAGCCGCCGGGGTGATGGATAGCAATGTCACGACCATTCGAGTGCCAGGGAGTGGGGAGTTACCGTTCGGGGCGCAGATGTTGTTTGAGCGCCATTCTCTCGATGTGTGTCTGGCGCTGGGCGTGGTCATCAAGGGCGGCACAATGCACGACCAGTTGGTCGCGGAAGCGGCGCAGCAAGGGCTTTTACGAGTGGGACTGGATGCGAAAATTCCGGTTATCGTGGGCGTAGTCACCGCCAACGACGACGCGCAGGCGGAAGAACGTTGCCTAGGAAAAATCAATCGGGGCGGAGAGTTCGCTCAAACAGCGCTAGAAATGGTCGCGCTCAAAAATCGGATTTTATCATGAGCAAAGCAATTTTCGCCCAACGGCGCGACGGGCGCGTCGCCGCAATGCAATTTCTCTATTGTTGGAGCCTGAACACTCCGCAAAATTTGGCGGAGGATTTACGGGTGTTTTTCGAGGAACTGGAGACGACGGAAAAACCGCGGGAGCATTTTGCTTACGGGGAAGAGTTAATTCACGGAGCGATTCAGAATCAGGCGGAGATTGATGCCCGGATTCGGCAGCTGGCTCACAATTGGGAATTCGATCGGATTGCGCGGATTGATTTAGCGATTTTGCGGATGTCGATTTACGAACTGCTCTTTCGCAAAGACGTGCCCCCGATCGTTTCGATCAACGAGGCGATCGATCTTTCAAAACAATTTTCTACGGCTGATGCGAAACGCTTTATCAATGGAATTTTGGATCGGTTAAAGGATGGCCTGGGCCGTGATTTGCGGAAGGCAGAGTAGGGCGAAGTTAGCGATTTAAACGGGACGAAGCGATGTTTGGGTTTTTTAAGAAATTTAAAGACGGTTTTTCAAAAACCGTCTCCGCGATTTCGGCGACGACCCGGGGGTTGTTCGGCGGACAGAAGATTGATGCTTCTTCACTCGATGAGCTGGAGGAGGCTCTCTACACGGCTGATTTTGGGGTCGAAACCACCGCGGAGATTTTGGCAGAAATCAAGTCGGCCTATCGCAAGGATCCGGAATTAAAAGGTCAGGATGCGGCCGAGATTGGAGCCAAAGTCCTGGAACAAGTTTTGGCGGGGAGTGAAGGTCAGTTGAATTTGGTCGAAGGCGCCCCGACGGTCGTCGCGTTGATCGGGGTTAACGGCTCGGGCAAAACCACGACGTCGGCAAAACTTGGATACATGCTAAAGAACGACGGCAAGTCGGTCATGTTGGCGGCGTGTGATACTTTTCGGGCCGCGGCGGTCGAGCAGTTAAAATCGTGGGCAACGCGATTAGATTTACCGATTGTGGCGAGCCACACTGGAGCGGATGCCGCGGCGGTGGCCTTTGATGCCTGGCGGGCGGCCCATTCGAGAGGGTGTGATGTCTTGCTCGTCGATACGGCGGGTCGCTTGCACACGAAGTCCAATCTGATGGATGAGCTCGCGAAGATTCGCCGAGTCTTGCAGAAGAACGACGCGGCGGCCCCGCATCATGCTTGGATCGTGTTGGATGGCTCGCTGGGCAGTAACTCCATCGAGCAAGCGCGGGTGTTTCACCAGAAGTTTGGCCTGACGGGATTGATTGTCACCAAGCTTGATGGCACGTCGCGCGGCGGAGCGATCGTGGGAATTTGGCGGGAGTTGAAGTTGCCAATTTTCTTTCTCGGACTGGGTGAACAGCCCGACGATCTTCAGCCTTTCAATGCCCGCAACTATGCGCGGGCGGTGTTTGGTTTGGCCGAATGAACAGAGTTTCCCGATCGGTAGAATTCCACTCCGACTCTATCAATGTGCTCGCGTAGGGCGGGTAAGCTTATCCGGTCGTATGCGACCACATCAAATTGGAGCAACGTGGGAATATAATCCTCCAAATCTCGGGCGATCGCTTCGGCTTCCAAAGGGGTAATAGAGCCCCTTAATGCGATATCGATATCAGAGGAATCAGTGCTGGTGTCCATCGCCCGTGAACCGAAAATTACCGCCGACTCAACGCTGGCATTTCGAGCAATGGTGTCAGTAATTTGAGCGAGAAGTTTTGACTCAACTTGCATCGTTAAATTCTCGATTCAGTCGATTTCTTAGATTGGTAAGCGCCGGCAGGTAGTTGTCATGGACCGCTTGAAGAGCCTCTTCGAATTTCTCTTCATCATAATCATGAGCCAACAAATTCCGGTGATTGAGCATGTCGATCCAATCGACTTCAGATTCGATCAGCTTTGCCGCATAAGCTGACTTAAAAACTTGTTTGGGTGTAATCGGATTGATCGTTACGCCAGAGAATTCGAGAAAGTCTTTGAGTGTCTTCCATCCCAGTTCGTAAGTGTATTCGAAACGCTGCACGGCGCCCTCTTGCTCCAGTTCAGATAGAACACCGGGACCATCGACCAAAGCCTTGGCGAGTCTTTTAAGGGCTCGGTCGAAATTTTGGAATCTCTGTTGCCAACGGATGTCGGGCGGTTTGTTCATTCAGCCTAAAGCTTGAGTTTATCCTATGCTTCGGCGATGGAAAAATCAGCAGTTTCTAGCGGAGAGTAATTGAACTCCTTTGTGGGGAACCCGATGATTTTAAACTATTCAACGTCCGCAACTATGCGCGGGCGGTGTTTGGTTTGGCCGAATGATTACTCCAGCTCCGTCTCGACGGTGCCATCCAGGTAACTGAGGGATCGGGCGCGGAAAACCACCTGCCGCGAGGTTGGGTCGGTGCGTAGCAGGTTCAACGGAGCCTCCTTTTCCTGGAGGTTATACGGAGAAAGCTCGATTGACTCTCCCGCCTTCAAAAAGACCTCGCCTGGCACTCCAATGGTCTGGCCGGGGACGAACAAGGTATTGCCGTCGGTATCGGTGCCTTCGAAGCCACCGCTCCTGTCATCGACATCTTTGCCGGTCAGATTGGTGAAAGTAAACATGGAGTAGCCGGCATCGGTGATGCCCTTAAATGTGACGGAAAAGAAACCGACGGCTCGAGCTTGGCGTTCCTCGTAGGCAACTTGGGCGGCTTGGGCGGCTTGGGCTGCGGCGATACTTTCAGCCGTCGGGGGAGGAGGAGCGACTGGCGTGGGACCTGGGGACTTGGTGCAAGCGGTCAGGCCGAGGGAGAGAAGAACGATGATGGGAGTGAGTCGAACTGGGTTCATTGGTAGGGCTTCGGGTTATTGAGACTGGAAGCCCTGACTTTAGTCCCGATCGCGGTGATGTTAAAAGCTGGCCCTGAGGCTGAGCGCTAGGTTTCGACCGGGGAGTGGTGCGACCTCTTTGAGGAAACTGGTATGGAGGCGGGCCTCGCTGTCGGTGAGGTTGGTGCCTCGGAGCAGCAGATCCCACGTGACCGCCGAAGCGATCCAGCGATAACCCAGATAAGCCGACCAAAGGGAGTGACTGGCGGTCCCTATTTCACCGGGCGCGGTTCGATTTTGATCGAAGGTGTAACCCAGTTCGGAGCCGGCGCGCCAGGCATCACGTTGCCAATCGAGACCGAGCCGGGCCCGCGCGGGCGTGGTGCGGGGCAGGTCGGTGCCATCGGTTACATTCTGAGCTCGGACCAAATCTCCGCCGACCGTAAAGTCAAGGTGGCCGCGGTCACTTTGGTGCAGATGGAACGTGCCTTGGACCTCGACACCGTAAAACTCGGCATCTCGTTGCACGAATTCGTAAACCGGGAGCTCGTCGATTTCCGTGTTGTTGGGCTTTTCGAAAATGAAGCCATCGAAACGATTTCCGAATACGGTGGCTTCGCCGGAAACGAATCCGAGCTCACGGCGGAAGGTCAGGTCAACCCCACGCGATACTTCGTTGGTAAGATTCGGGTTACCGATCTCGTAGGAGTTGGTGCCGATATGGGGGCCATCGGCAAAACGTTCCTGAGTGTTGGGCAGCCGTTCAGCGTGCGCAAGGGAGGCAGCGAGACTCCAGCCATTCGCGAGTTGGTGAACCCAGCCGAGTGACGCGCTAAGACTGCGTCCGCTCGCCGTTCGATTGGTGCCGTCGTTGACGTTGAGATCTTGCCATTCACTGCGACCGCCGAATTGCCAGAGGGTTTGATTCCTTTCGAGTTCTTCAAAAAAGAAGACAGCGAAAGTGTCGGTGGTCGAAGGGGGCAAGAAAGCTTCGGCGCCAACGGCGGTGAAGTCGGAGGACGTGAGCTTTGCCCCGATGGCTCCTTTTAGTCCGGACCACTCATCATGCAGGGCATCCACCCGAATATCATAGCCGGTGTTGGTGAAGACGGTGCCGATCTCGGCGCCCTCAAGTTCGGTGTGTTTGTAGTCTGCTTGAGTCGCTTTGAAACGAAGTGCCTGCCAGCCGGCGGACTCGGGGCGCCATTCGCCTTCGAGATGAAGGCGGCGCTGGTTGAGATCGATGGAAACGAATTCCTCCTCCTCGGGTTCGGCGGCGGCCTCCTCGTGATGAGTCTCGTGCGCGTGAGCGCCGGGAGGAATGCCGTAGAGGGAATCAAATCCAGTCGCGGAAAATCCGATAAAACCTTGGCGACTAATCCATGAAATGCCGAGCCCCCCCCCGGAGGATTCGACGCTGGTGTTGGGGATAAAACCGAAGGCTTCTTCCTCTTCCCCTGCCTCCTCTTCATGTGCCTCCTCCTCTGCTGCTTCGAGGGCGCGTAGATACGCGCTCTCAGCAAATCCGGGGATCGCCACGTCTTGGGTCGTGCGACGAAAGGCATCGAGGTGCCAGGCGATCGAGCCGACTCCCCCCTCCAGCACGAGACCACCGGACAGCTCGTCGTTGCCCGTGCCAAAACGGCCTTCGACCCGGCCGACTAACGGGGCTTCCGGCATGTTTTGGTGAATACGATGAGTGATCACATTGACCGCGCCACCGATGGCGGACCCACCTTGCAGGAGGGCGGCCGGACCGCGGGTGATTTCCACGCGCTCGATGAGGAGCGGATCAAGTGAAACGGCGTGATCGGGACTCACGACCGAGGCATCGATCGTGTCGGTGCCATTCTCTAACACGGCCACGCGAGGACCGCCGAGCGAGCGAATAATCGGGCGACTCGCACCGGGCCCGAAGTAGGACGAGCTCACCCCAGGTTCGCTGGCAAGGAGTTCGCCCAGTGAAGTCGCCTGATGTTGGTCGAGATGCAGGCCGCTGAGAATGTGGGTGGGTTGCGCAATTTCGTGGGCCGGACGGCCGTAGGGGTGAGCAGAGACAACGACGTGATCGAGTTCGACGAGAGTAGAATCGGTATCGGGGGAGGGGGGGGTGGTTTGAGCGCTGACGAGCGAGGCAAAAGCCGCGACGAGGCCAACCAAAGGTCGGGAAAATGGATGCATGATAGACGGAGCTGGGGGCCTGAGGGTCCTGGAGGTGGGCACGCTCAAGGCGGGAGGGAGATTCGATAAAGCAAGGAAGCATACCAGACCGACTCGCGGTCCGAGGCGGTGTGCTGCCGAAGGAGACTTTTAAATCGAAACGACCGGGGGAGCTCGTCCGGGGGGGAGCCGAAACGCTGGCGAGGCGACGTCCACATCACGTACTGGAGTCACCAAGGTGGTCCGCACCGAGTTCGGTGAATGGACCAAAACGGTCGCGTAGGCGGGAGTGATTCCGTGCGCAAACTGATCAATCGCACACGAGTGTTGTTCGTGGTGCGAATCGTGGTGCAGTTCCTCGTGCAGATCTGGGGCGATCCCTAATGCGCCCATGGCCAAAACAGTCACCACCAACAGGGTCGCGAGCGCACGACGATGAAGGGTTAGGGAAGCTTTAGCGAACGAGGACATGGGGATTGCCTAAGCGCTACACCCGGGATTCCGAGAGTCAAGCGAATCGGGCGGTATTACGAATTGGGCTCAGTGAGTCGGATGTTGAACAACCACCATTTGTCATCTTCGCGTTGCTCCATTTGTCCGAGAATGGTCTGGCCCTTTTCCACGAGGGGGAGGACGCGGGGATCGACTTGGAACCTCATCGTCATGGCCATCATGACACCGGGAATTTCTTCGTGGGCCACGAGTAAGGCTTCGTGCTGGGGCAGCTTGTCCTGGATGACACCGCGGAGCGCATGGCCGCGCTCGGCGGCATCGGTTCCACAGCCGCAATCATCGAGTGAATCGGCGGTGGCGATGACGGGAATAGAGGCGAGGTGAGTGGTGACGTGGCCGGGGCGTTCCGCGCTGCCAGGATCAGTGCGAATGATCAGGAGTCGGGCTGGTTCGTTGTTGCGATTGTCGAGCACGACCAAGCGGGGAACTCCGCCCGCTCGGCCACCGGCGGCGCTGGTGTTGGGCAGACGATTGATGGCGCTGAGGGTGCCGTTGGCGGCGAGACCGCGCAGAGCGATGGCGCCGGTTGATTCAACCCAAGACGTCCATTGGGAGCCATCGCGCAGCACGGCGCTGGCAACTGCGCCGCGGGGTTTCGTCGCGGGATCGGCGATGCTTACGATAGGGTTCCACGTGCGGCCGATATCGGTGGAGCGGGCGGTGCGAACCTGGGGCTGATCGTTCGCTCCGGTATACCAGGCGACGGCAAGTTGGGCACCGCGGCGACTGAGGTGTGGGCCATTGACCGGACAGCCAGCGATGGTCCAATTATCGGCGGCGGGGAACGGGAGGGCGGTCCAGGCTCCTTTGGAATAACTGGCCAAGGCCATGTCGCGAATTTCGTCGGCGTCTCGATCGCGGTAAGCGGTGAGCACCGCACCGGTGGGGAGCACGAGGGTGGCGATGGAGCAGCAGTCGCAAACCCGTTCATCGACGAGGGTATCCGGATCGGCGCTACCGAGGACTCGACTGAAGAGTTGCATGTTAGCGCTGGCGGGTTTGGCCCGCCCATCGAGCCAAACCGCCAGCCAGTCGCCGTTCAGCAGGGGAGCGAGTGAGGCGAATTCAGTGACGGAGCTTTCGACGGATAACGGCTGCGGGGGAGTCCACGTCCGGCCGTGGTCAGCAGAGGTGCTGACCCAAGTTTGGTAGGCGTGACCATCGCCTTCACCGGCGACTGGCCAAGTCACCGCGAGTTTGCCTCGCAAGCCGGCCGTGAGCGTGGGGGTGTCGGCCCAATTGATGATCCAATCGGGCCCTTTCGTGATGGTTTGAGCCACTCCCCATTGATCAGTTTCACGGTCGAATCGAGTGAAGAGAAGATGATGGGAATTGTCGCTCCCCGGTTCGGTCCACGCGGCGTAGATGTTGCCGTCGCGGGAAGCGGTCAGTGATGGCGTGCTGGATTCGTCCCTGGCGGGCAGGGGGATCTCGGTCCACGTGATATCTTGAGCTCTCGCGAGCAGCGGAAGGAGGACTAAACTGGTAAGGCAAAGGAAGCGTTTCACGGTAACGATAAAGAAACCGATCAAGACAGAGATTGCCACCTGCGAGTGGGCATTTGTTTGGCGCTAGTTTTCTTGAACCATCACGTCCTCCAGATACCACACGCCATTGTCGTCCCGATGAAGCAAGGCGGTGATGCGATCGCCCGCTTTGACTTGGATGAGCACGTGGCGTTCTACCCGTAACATCATCGTCATCGCTCGCATGACTCCGGGGATTTCCTGATGCTTGACCACCAAGGCTTGTTTTTCTGTGAGCACCGATTGAACGACGCCTTGCAGGGGATGCCCTCTATTGGCCTCGGCTGAGGGGGGAGCGGGCGCGACGGCACAACAGGAGCATGCTTTACCGGCGGCGAGTCCTGTGGCGATTGCCGAGCTGACGATGAGGCTGAATCCGCAGATTCGAACGGCGCGAAGAAATATGATTTTGATCATTTCGGTTAGGGCTGGAGGTGGGGCGGGTTAGAACGCGTATTGCCACGCGAGGGTGACGGTATCGCTGGTGCCGAGTTGGGGACCGTCGAGATCGCGGTCGAGGACCTTGCCGTATTCGAGTGCGATACGATTTCCGGTGAGGGGACCGGTGGTGCGGAAGTAGTTGAGGCCGATGAAACCGCTGACTTCACTGCCACCACGGAGATCGGTGCGCGCGGTGGGAACCATCATGGGATTGAGGCCACTGTCAGCGCCGTCAATATCGCCCCAATGGGCGTAGCTGACTCGGGCGGAAATGGAGACGTTTTCGCCGATCGGATGAGCAATCCAAGTCGTGATGTCGAAGCGATCGCCAAGGGTGTAGTTACGATCGTTTTCATCGAGCCGGATGGTGGCGAGAGCTTGGGCGCCGACGCTCCATCGGTCTTGGAAATGAGTCCAAGTGATGCCGGGCTTGAGATCAAAAGTGCCAGAGCCGAGACGCATGGCATAGGGCAGGAGGGTGTTGGCCCCCATGGGGGTCGCATCGCGCACCTCGATATCACCGGTGGGCAGGCTGACTCCGAGATTCAAGTGAACGTGATCGGTGGCGGATTGGTAAAGGTTCCAAAGTCCGCCGATCATAGCGTCGGTAATGCCGCGGGATTGAGTGGAGAAGGTCACGCCATTGCGCACGAGGTGGTCCATCGAAATATCGACGGTATTGAGCATCGCCATCAAGGTGAGCTGATCGGAGGGGGCATACATGACGCCGAGCATCTGCATATCCATCTCCATGCTCACGGGGGAGATCATGAAATTGGCGTGGACTTGGGCGGGGGTCACTTTAGCGGAGCCGGAGTAGTTGTCTTCCATCGACATGCTCATGTAGCGATAGGACAGCATCCACTCGCCGGCTCGGTGGGTGTGGTCACCCATGACACCGATGGGCGCATGGCTATCGGCGCGAGGCGCGGCGGATAGAATTGAGAGGGAACACGAGACGACCGCGGTCGCGACGGAGAGAGAACGAAAGAGAGAAATAGACACAGTATTGAAAAGAAAAATTGAGGATGTGCGCGCTGAGGGCGCACAAAATAAGGGCTCGATCCACGGGGGATCGGGCGAGAACAGGACCGGAACGAATTCGCGCTAAGCGCGAGGAGGCGGGAGCGGAGGGGCTTGGCTGCGAGGGGCGGGAGCTTGGTCTTGTCGCTCCGGCCAACGCTCAAGGGGAGGGGGGCGCAAAATGATCGAGTTCGGCAAATTGAGTGCCAAGAGGATCTTTTGGGTCCCCGCGGGAGCAGGGGAAGACTCACCCGACTCACGGTGTTGTTTGGCTTTGCTCACCACTTCACACACGTCACAGAGGTTATCGGCGGTGAAGGTCAGTTTAGCGGCGTCGGTGAAGGACATCGATTGCGAGTAAGTGGCAAACATTTTCCCCCACGCGAAAGTTTGCACGATATCCCAATGGCTACCGGTGGCAAAAAGCCAAGCAGTCAAAGTGAGAATAAGTGAGCCTTTACGCGACATCGTCAGCGGGGAGGGAAAGCGAGGACTCTCCTTTGCGGCAAGCGAGAATCATGAAAAAATATGAGGTCGCGAAATTGGGGCCGGATCGGTCATTGTCAGCATGAATCCGGATACTACGGTGTATCCCTCTCAATGAGTGACCTACCGATCGAACCTCTGCTAATAGAACCCAACGAAGACGAAGCCGTGCTGGCGGCTTCGTTTGAAGAGTTGGTGCGGTTTGAGCCTGAGCGACTGATGGATGTCTCGGATGTTGTGCTCGCGCGGGCGCTGAGTCGGTTTGAGGTGGATGAGCGGCGAGAGATTTTACGGCGGGTGAGTGAGTCCCAGGCGGCGGATATATTGGCGGAGATGGATGAGGACGATGCCGCGGAGGTGTTGGGCGCGATGCGCGAAAGTCGGGCGATCGCCATGATCGAGGGATTTGACCCGGATGATGCGGCTAACGTGTTGGCCGAGCTCGAAGATGAAGACCGGGAGCGGTTGATGAAGAGTGTCGAGCGCGAGACGGCGGAAGACATCAACCTCCTGCTTTCCTACGACGCGGAGACGGCGGGTGGCGTGATGACCACGGACTTTGGCGTGGTGAAGATCGATCAATCGATTGAGCAAGCGATTCAAGCGATCCGGCGGCAGCGCGAAGAGATTGAAAACATCTACTACGTTTACGTGGTGAATGACGGCGATCAGCTCAAGGGGGTCGTCTCGATCCGGGAGATATTACTCGCGCCGCCTGGCGCTTTGATTCGCGATATCATGCAGGAGGATGTGGAGGGCGTCTGTGCACCGGATGATGACCGAGAGTTGGTGGCTGCTCGCACGGCGGAGTTCAATCTGGCGGCGTTGCCGGTGGTCGATGCGAAGGGAAAATTAATTGGGATCGTGACCCACGATGACGTGCTCGATATTATCCAAGACGAGGCGACGGAGGATCTACAGAAGATGGTGGGTGCGGGTGCAGATGAGAGTATTCTGGACTCGGTGGGGGAGAGCATGATGAAGCGCAATCCTTGGCTGGTGGTGAACTTGCTCACGATCAGCGTGGCGGCGGCGGTCATCACCTTTTATGAGGAGCAGATCGCGCAAATTACGATTTTGGCGGTGATGATGCCGGTGATTGCGAATTTGGGTGGCAATACGGGGGCGCAAACGTTGGCGGTGCTGATCCGGAGCTTGGCGGTCGGCGAGATTCAACCACGCGATACCTTCGGGATCTGTGGTCGGGAAGCGGCGAAAGGTTTTTTAAACGGAATCGTGATTGGGGCGATTACCGGGGTGGTGGTGGGGCTGTGGAAGCAGGATTGGATCGTCGGAGCGGTGGTGGCTTCGGCGATGGTTTCGACCATGACTTTTTCCGGACTCGCGGGCGCGGCGATTCCGCTGACGCTGAAGAGATTCAATTTCGATCCAGCTCAGAGTTCCTCGATCTTTCTGACGGGGGTGGTCGATATGATCGGGTTCTTGGTGTTTCTCCAATTGGCCACGTGGTGGCTGTTTTAAGATGAATAATTCTAATTCTTTGCCGCCCTTACCTGCCAGTCCCCTCCCGGGATTCTACCGTCATTACAAAGGGGGCGAATATGAGGTCGTGGAGATTGCCCGGCACTCGGAAACATTGGCTCCGCTGGTGGTGTATCGAGCGCTTTATGGGGAGCGGGGACTGTGGGTGCGGCCGGCTGAAATGTGGAACGAAGAGGTTGAGGTGAATGGACAAACCGTGCGGCGATTTACCGCCCAGTAAGGAATTAAAAATTCGAGTGGCGCTGGGACCGGAGTCACGCATGTTGGGGGCGATGACGCCCGCGATTCAGCACCCACTCCGTGAAGAAGGCTTTCGGTTACTGCAGGAAGAATTGAACTTCTTGATGGGCTCGTTTGCCGCGGTGCTTCGTCGGATCGGGGAACAGGACCTGGCCGACCAACTTCCCTGGATCGGAACGAAACGCGCAGAAGCCGGGAAGGCGACGCGCTCGTTGGAGCAGGCGTATTCGATCTCATTCCAGCTGCTCAATATCGTCGAAGAACGCGCCGCGGCACGCGTGCGCCGCCAGCGGGAAAAACGGAATGGACCGACGGGTGAAAAAGGACTTTGGGCCGAGAATCTGCATACCTTGCGCCGCGCCGGATTTACGGAGGAACAGTTGTTAGAGGTGTTAAAAGAGGTCTCCGTCGAACCGGTGCTCACCGCTCACCCCACTGAAGCCAAGCGAGGGACGGTGCGAGAACTTCACCGCGAGATATACGGGCTGATCAATCGGCGCGAGAATGACGCCCTCACGCCGCGAGAACAGAATCGTTTGCAGCACCAGATCGAATCTCGATTGGAGAATTTGTGGCGCACAGGTGAGATTCATGTGACGCGGCCGACGATTAGCGCCGAGCTCGATAACGCGCTGCATTACCTACGCGACGTCTTCCCTGAAACGGTGGCGCGCACCCAGGTTAATCTGCAGGAAGCGTGGTCTAGTGAAGGTTTCGATGTCGAAAAACTAAAAGATTTGGGCGCGATGGTTCGCTTCGGCACGTGGATCGGCGGGGACCGCGATGGCCATCCGTTTGTGACGGCGGAAGTGACCGCAAATTCCCTGCGGGCCTTGCGGAAAAATGCGCTCCGCGTGCAACGTCGTGGTCTCGAAAAATTAGCGCAAGAGCTCCCCTTGAGTTCGCTTTTCCAGGCGGCCCCCGAGGAGCTCACGGCGTTGATGATTCGGTTGGAGCAGGAGCTCAAGCCGGCCGCTCACATCAAGAGTGCAGAGGTATTTGTCAGGAATCAGGAGGAGCCGTGGCGCGCGGCGGTGTATTTGATGCGGGCCAAGCTTTTGGCTGGGATGAAACCGACGACCGAGCAGGTGGGTTACACGACACCGGCAGAATTGGATGGTGATTTACAGGTGCTGGCCGAATCACTGGATGCGATTGGGGCAGGCGGGTTGAACTCTGACTACGTGCAGCCATTGCGGCGTCAACTGCAGACGTTTGGGTTTCATCTAGCGATTTTGGATGTGCGACAGAACTCGACCTTTCACGAGAAAGCGTTGGATCAGTTATTGAAGGCGGCCGGAATTTTGACGGAAGGTTCGTTTGCCGAATTACCTCAAGGGGAGAAACGCGCTCTGCTCGATCGAGAGCTGAACTCGCCGCGACCTTTTCTGGCCGACGGCATGACGGCCGGACCCGAGGCCGAGGCGGTGCTATCCTGTTATCGGGTATTGGCGACGCACCGGGCAAATTATGGCACGGCGGGTTTGGGCTCGTTGATCGTCTCCATGACCCGTTGCACGGAAGATCTTTTGGTCGTTTACTTGCTCGCCCGAGAAGGGGGACTCACCGACTGGAAGGATGGGGGATTAAGTTGTCCGATGCCGGTGACCCCGTTGTTTGAAACCATGGATGACCTGGAAGCGGGGCCGGGAATCGTGGCTGACTTTTTGTCTCATCCGGTGACCAAACGCAGTCTCTGGATGGGGGAGGAAGGGGTGAAGGCGGAGTTTCAGATGATGGTCGGGTATTCGGATTCCAACAAGGACTGTGGTATTTTTGCGAGCCAGTGGGCGCTGCATCGGGCGCAGGAGGCGTTGGCCGCGGTGGCGGAGAAGCACGGCGCTAAGCCGGTCTTTTTCCATGGTCGAGGAGGCACGGTGGGCCGGGGCGCAGGACCGACGCATTGGTTTATGGAAGCGCTAGCGGATGGGTCGTTGGCGGGTCGCATGCGGATGACCGAACAGGGTGAAACGATTGCGCAGAAGTATGCGCATTTGTCTTCGGCGGTTTACAACGTGGAGCTTTTGGTGGCATCGACCGCGGCGACCACGGCCCGGCATCGGTTTGAAGCGCCGCGCGATACGGGAATCTGGCCGGTGTTGGACAAGCTCGCGGGGTGGAGTCGGGATGCTTATCGGGAGCTGCTCCAGTTGCCGGAATTTATGGCATTTTATCGGGAGGCGACGCCGATTGATGCGCTGGAAAATTCTCGAATTGGATCGCGTCCGTCACGACGCACGGGGCAAGGATCACTCGATGATTTGCGGGCGATTCCCTGGGTATTTTCGTGGACGCAAAATCGGTTTTATCTGCCCGGTTGGTTTGGAGCAGGGGCGGCATTGGAGAAAATGAAACGGGAAGACGCAGCGGGTTTTGCGCAGATCTGTGACCAAGTCCGATCGTCACCGTTTTTACGATACGTGCTGACGAATATCGAGAGTTCGTTGGTGAGCGCGAACCAGGAAATTATGCAAGGTTACGCGAGTTTGGTGACGGATCCAGCGGTGAGGGAACGTTGTATGGCGATGATCTTGGCCGAATTTGATCGGACGCGTGAGATGATGACGGAAATTTTCCAGGGCACGTTTCAACAGCGTCGGCCGCGTCTCGCATTTACGTTGGAAATTCGAGAACGAGCGCTAGGACAGCTTCATCTCCAACAAATTGAATTGTTGAAGAAGTGGCGGGCACTGCCGGCCAAAGAGTCGGAGGCCATGTTGCCGGATCTGATGATTTCGATTAACGCGTTGGCCTCGGGCCTGCGCACAACGGGCTAGTTCCGTTCAGACGGTTTCATGCTCGTCGTCGTTGCAAAAGCGCGACGACGAGAAGCAATACGAATGAAAGGCCCAACAGCGTGGCGGCAAAGGCGTGGGCGGAGGCGTAGTTGAGTTTTTGCACCTCGTCGTAAAGCGCGATGCTGGCCACGCGAGTTTCTCCCGCGATTGAGCCGCCAATCATCAGCACCACCCCGAATTCACCAAGCGTGTGAGCGAAGCCAAGAGTAAGTCCGACGCCCACGCCGCGCCGCGCGAGCGGCAGATGCACCCGCCAGAAAGTGCGCCAGCGCGTAGCCCCGGCAGCGCGACCGGCATCGAGCAGTTCGACTGGGACTGCGCGAAGAGCGGATTGAAAAGGCTGCACCGCAAAAGGGAGCGAGTAGACGACGGACGCGAGGACTAGCCCCTCAAAAGTGAAGGAAAGCGGTTCGCCAAAAATGGCGACCCACCAACTGCCGGGAGGATGTTGGGGAGAAAAGAAAACCAGAAAGTAAAACCCGATTACCGTAGGTGGCAGAACGATGGGCAGAGTAACGAGTGCTTCGAGGGCGGGGGCGATCTTCAGACGCGTGACGTTGAGCCAGTGGGCCAGCGGCAGTCCCAGTAAACCGAGCAATAACGTGGTGATACCAGCCAGCTTGATGGTGAGCCAGAGGGACTCCCAGAGTGCGGGAGTGAGCCAGAGACTGGCAATGGGACTGGAGAGCAGTGGCAACAAGGCAGTCGCGATTCGAGCGAGCTCAAGGCGGGGCGTCGAGCGTTACCGTGGGCGGAAATTTATAACCGAGAGTGGCGAGCAGTTCTTGGGCAGTCGGAGAGGCGAGCCAGGCTAGCACGGTTTGGGCCGCAACGTTGGTTTGAGCGCGGGACAGCAGCACGGCGCCGTGGGCGAGATCAGCAGTCGCGGACGTGATCACGTGGTGGGGGAAGTCTGACGGGTGGGCGATGAGGAACGACAGCGAGACAAATCCCGTCTGAGCGTTGCCGCTGCGAATGAAATGAAAGGTTTGAGCGACGTTTTCACCGAGGATGGCCGCTGGCTCCAGTTCAGTCCAAAGTGCTTGGGCTTGGAGATAAGTGCGAGCGGCGCGGCCAAAGGGGGCCGTGTCGGGGTTGGCGAGCGCCATGCGCGGACGAGGGGAGGTGGTCAGAAACGAGGCGATGGATTCCGGGGTGGCGGGAGACGGAGCGGGCCAAAGGCACAGCACGCCGTGAGCGAAGGTGAAAAGTGAATCGGCTTGGGCGTGGCCTGATTCGATCAATGCCTCGGGGTAAAACAGGTCAGCGGAGAGAAAGACATCGAAGGGCGCCCCGTGACGAATCTGAGCCACGAGCGAGCCGGATGCGCCGGTGGTGATGTGAAGGTCGATCTCGGGGTGCTCATTTTCCAGGGCTGGCTTAAGTGATTCGAGGGCGAAGACTAAGTTGGACGCGGCGGCGAGCGAGACAACGGAGGGGGCTTGGGCGTGAGTTTCACCGGCGATCATCGAGGCGACAGCGACCGTTGTTACTAATCCCCTCATTCGCCATCGCTTGAGCCGGCAACTAAGGACGGGGAACATCGAGGGTAAAGGCACTCCGGAGCTGCTCTTGGGCGTATTGATTGAGGCCCGTGAAGGTGACCGTGATCGAAGTGACGTTGTCCTCGACATCCACGAGACCGAAAAACTCATCGATGCCCTTGGGCACGATCACGTCTTGGGTCCAGTTTCCGCCGAAGCGGGTTTGGCGGCGATCGATAGGCCCCACGTGGAACTCGGGGAAATTGCCTTCATACTTGCCGGTGACGGTCGAGCCATCGTTGGATGCGAGCGAGCCGCCGTTGCCGCTGAGAAAGCAGATACCGGTGATATTATTTGCCATGATCTAGGACGCGATTTCGGTGCGTTCATGGTCGTAGCGGGCCCAGTCATCGCTCCCCGCCGCATCGGTGCCATGCCAAGCCGTGGATGTGGCAATGAAAATGAGGGGGTGAGTCGGGCTTGAGTGAAGCAGTTCACGCTTTAGCCACTCGAGTTGGGGGGCTCCGAGCATGGATTTTTCAGGACCATCCGGGATTTCAACGGGGTCACGCGCAGTGCGGCTATCGAGAATGATAAATCGAACTCGTCCGTAAGAGAACGCCTGATTAATCGGCCCTACCTCGATGGAGGGAGGACTCGGGGGGGCATAGACGTCGGCATCCGGCTCGGGGGACAACGGGTAGTGAGGTAAATAGTGGCGGTAGGCGGCGTGGGCGGCTGGCGCTGAAGAGGAGAGGCGATCGGCGCTGCCGCCGAAGTCGAAGCGGTCCCAAGTATAAACGAGCGGGATGGCGGCGTAGAGTTCAGATTGGTTGGCGGAAGTAAACGCTTGGCGGTAGGTTTCGAAGTAGGGTTCGATCGAGTTTTCTTTGAGCGCTTCGTGGTGGAAATTACCGAGATGCAGAAAAAATCGAGGGTTTTGGAATCTGATTTCTGAGTAAACACTGGACGCGGATTGGCTCAGCGCATCGGCCGCGATCGCAAAACGGAAGGAGACTGGTTCTCCCTCCATCGGGAGGGTGCGGAAGGTGCCGATGCGTTCATATTCCTTAATGTTTCCGACTCGCAGGCGGTAGTAGTAGGTGGTGTCGGACTCGAGCCCATAGAGTGAGAAGCGGGCTAGATTGGCGGGCGCTCCCTCCATCCGTTGGTCTTGGGCGAACGTTTGGAAGCGGGGGAAATCGCGGAGTGTCGCCACTTCGATACTGGTGATCCGGTCTTGCATCAGGCCGGCGACGATTTGGACAGAGTGGGATGTGACCGCGCCGGACCAAGGGCCGTAATTGATCAGCTGAGCGTGCGCCGAGTGGGCGGCGAGACTGAGCAATAGCGTGAGGGTGTAGGCGTAAAATCGAGTCATTTGGACAGCAACCACCCTGCAGGGGGAATACGGATAAAGCAATGTCAGTTCAGATCCGAAGTCTCTCCGGTTGGGACGGTGGGAGTTGATCTTGTCATCTCCGGTAGATTCGGGCGCGATGCGGGTTATGTCCGAATCGATGTCTGCCCGTTCATTGCCACCGGTAACGCTTTTGTCCGGATTCTTGGGGGCAGGGAAAACGACGCTATTGCGTCATCTGTTGAATCAAGCAGAAGGGCGGAAATGGGCGGTGGTGGTCAATGATGTCGCGGCGATTAACGTCGACGGCACGGTGATGGAGTCTGCCGACGGCGCGGATACGGTGGTGCAGTTGGAAAATGGCTGCGTGTGTTGCTCCAGCCGGGATGATTTGGGCGAGGGACTGGTTCGATTGGCGATGGAGGGGGACTACGATCACATCTTTGTGGAGGCTTCGGGCGTCGCTGAGCCTCGGGTGATCGCGCAGATGTTTACCCAGAAGAACCCGTTTGGTCGATCGCTGGGCGACTGGGTGCAGTTGGCGAATTTGGTGACGGTCGTTGACACGGCGGGGTGGGCGGATTTTTTGCGCGAGGCGAGAGACGGAGTCACGGTAGCACCGGAGAATAGTGTCGTGGGCGGGCCGAGGCCTTTGGGCGAGTTGATGATCGAGCAGATCGAATGCGCTGATCTGGTGGTGTTCAATCAGACAGATCGAGCCGGAGAGGAAGATCTGGACATCGTGCGCGCGGCGTTGACGGGGCTGAACTCGCGGGCCGAGGTAATCGAGACGGAGCAGGGGCAAGTGCCGAGCGAGACGTTGGTGGGGCGCAGCCGATTTGACCCGAGTGAAACATTGGGTGGAGCAGGATGGATCAAGGCTCTTAATTCCGTGGCGGCCGGTTCGTTGGTGGTCAAGCCGTCGGGCGGAGCCGTTAAGGGGCGTCACGAATCTCGGTTCGGTTTGCGCACGATGACGTTTCAGACGCGTCGGCCGTTTGCTCGCGAGGCGTTAAAGGCTGTGCTGGCGGAGGGAGTCCCGGGTTTGGTGCGCGCGAAGGGTTTTTTGTGGTGGGACGAGCAACCCGACGAAATGGGCTTTTTGTCGTTTGCCGGAGGCGTGGCGCGGTGGGATGTGCTTAACCCGTGGTGGGCGGCGATGATCGAGGCAGGGCGAGCGACGAAGGCTGACTTGCCGGCGGGAGTGAAGGCCGCGTGGCAGGATCCCGCGGGAGATCGGCGACAGGAATTGGTCTTTATCGGGGTGGCACTCGACGAAAAACGCCTCCGCGAGAGGCTGGAGGCGTGTTTGGTTTAGAGATTGGTTGAGCTCGCTTAGAACGGAGGTTCTTCGTCGATCGCATCGACGGGACCATCGGGCTCGCGGAGGGGGGGGCCGTCTCCGGCGGGGGCGTCGCCACCCGCGGAACTCACGGCCTCGATCTTCCAGGCGTTCAGATTCACGAAGTAGCTTTCTTTCCACTCGCGGCCGCGAATGTCGAAGAAGACCTTCACTTCGTCGCCCTCTTTGAGACTCTCCACGAGGCTCGTCTTGTCCTTGACGGTCTCAAACTTGAGATCCTGAGGGAAGCGCCCGTCGGGCACGGTGACCACAAATTCGCGTTTATTGAAGCCACTGCCGAAGGTTTGCTCTTCAAAGATTTTTTTAACGGTGCCGGAAATATCGAACATAGTCGCCTACCCTGAGAGAGATTTCCCGTTTGGCGCAAAACTGATTTTAAGAAAATAACAGTTAGCTCTAATTCTTGCCGGATGAGATGAAACGCAGGGCCGCGTTCATGATTTCGTCGGCGGGTCCAGGAGCGGTGATGGCTTCGAGGTGGGTTTCGGTGACGGCAAAGGCCTGAAATTGAGGAGTGCCACCCTCGATGGCGTTCAGCCAAGGGGCCTTATCCACCAGGCCGGGGCCGATCGCTGGCCAAGGATAAGCCTCCTTGCGCAGGTAGTCGGCCCGGGCGCTGGGGCTGCGGTCCAACGAGTAGGTGATCACCTGCAAGTCGGGCACTCGGGTCTGGAAATCGGGGTAAGTTGCCTGCAGCGCCGCCCCGATCTTTTTACAGGGCTCACACCAAGAGGCGCTGTAGAAGAACACGACCACGAGGGTTTCCGCCGAAAGTTCGACTCGCGGTAGCGTGAAGCGTTTGGGTTGCACCAATCCGCCGCGGGTTTGGTCCGGCCGTGGCAGGAGAGTGCCGACTTCGAAGGCAAACGCCGAGCTGGGAGAGAGTGTCGCGATCAGGGCAACGATGATTGCTCCAATGTGCGGTAGGATGGTTGTCGGGCATAAAGCCCGACCCACGTTGAGACGCGTCCTGCTGGGTGGGTCGGGCTTTACGCCCGACAACGATTTCCCTTTAAATTTCACGAAATTAGAAATCAAATCGTGCTCCTACCGTCAGGGTGCGGGGATAGCGTGGGCCGTAGATGTAGCCGGGATCTCGTGATGGTCCGGTTTCCGTATCGGTCTGATACTGGTTGAGTAGGTTGTTCACGCTGGCCCGCACCGTGACTTCGAAGTCTTCGAAATCGAAGGATTTACTTACGCCTAAATCGACCACGAAAAAGTGAGGCGTCGACTCCACGGGATTGACGTCCGGCACGACTGAATCGAGCCGATCGGCGAGCATGTCACCGGTCCACTTCAGGGCGAAAAAGCCATTAACCAGCGAGGGGTTAGTGTAGACCGCCTGCAGTATTCCAGTCCAATCGGGGGTCTTGTTGTAGCGGCGAGTGCCGCGATCTGGATCGGCTTCATCGAAACGGGCTTTGCTGTAGGCGAGGCCCGTATTCATCGAGAACTGGCTATTAAAGCGATACGAGGCATCCCACTCGACTCCCATAACGGTTGAGCCAGCCGTGTTCACTCGGTCGATTTTCTCCCGACCGTTTTCGACGCGCAACGTGCCTTCATCCAAATCGAAGGCATTTTCCAATACGGTGTAGTAGGTCTGGAATGACGTAAGTAAATTCCCGTCCAAGGCGGCGGGGGTGAAGTCCGCGCCGAGCGAAAACGTGTGCGAGCGCTCCTCGCCCAGTTCATTGGGATTCACGATATCGCGGGGCACGCCGCCGATATTTTCGATGTGGATATCCTCGTCAAATACGCGCGGGGCGAGGAAACCTGAACTGTAGTTGGCGCGCCAGGCGAGTTCGTCGGTGACGGCAAAGCGACCGGCGATGCGAGGAGAAATCACCCAATGGGCGAGGGTATTGGCTTTATCGGCGCGGAAGCCCGGCACGATCTCCAGGCGATCGTTCAGCCGCCACTCGTCTTGGACAAACAGACCGGTGTTGCTGAACGAGTCGTCATGCAGCACGGCAATGAATTTATCGTTGGCGTCGAGTTGATCATCGCGGAGGTCTTCGGTCTCCGACTGCACGCCGAAGATGAAGTTGTGCGAGCCGGTCTGACCGATATCACCGGCCGCGTAGTTGAAGGACGCGTCTAATAACCAAGTCGTCGTAGTGGTGTAACCGAAGCTGTTGAACGAACCGCCGCCGGTGCTGTGGGCCAGATCACCAAACAAAGCTGCCGCCCGAGCGGCATCCGTGCCCGGGGTGGCGTCGATATCCGGGGCGCTCCCATTAAAGGTCTTCGCGATGGTATCGACGCGGGGGTCGTCGGGTTGGATGAGTTCCTCGCCGGTGCCGCCGTAAAAACTGTCGCGGTAAAACTTCACGACTGAAGCCGATGCGCTAAAGCTGAGTTGTCGGTTAAGTTCCTGAGACCAACTCAGCGTCGCCCAATGGTAGTCGGTGTAGAGCGCTTCGGCGATTTGGCCGAATTCCTCCGGAATGTCCAGACGGTCACCGCCGCGTCGATCTTCCTTGATGTATTGGTAGTTAAATTGAAGGCGGGTCTCGTCGGTGGGAGTCCACCACAAGTAGGTGCCAATGGTGGTGTTTTCGCGGGCCACGATTTCGGTGAATCCGTCGCCGTTGATGTCGTAACTCTCCTGATCGGCATACAGTCCATAAAACGAGCCCTTTAAGGATCCGTCTTCGTTCACGACAAAGCTGATGAACTGGGATTGGGAGGTGCCGGAACCATCGATGTCCCGGTAGGTGGTGTCGACGTGGCTATGGGTTTCGAAAGGTTCTTCGGGGATCAGATTGATGACTCCGGCGACGGCGCCGGGGCCGTAAAGCGACGAGCCCCCGCCTTTGACCACTTCGATACGTTCCACGAACAGAGTAGGGACTTGGTCGATGCCGTAAACTGCCGCGACGCCCGTAAAGAGAGGGCGGCCGTCGATGAGGATCTGGTTGTAGTTACCGGGCAGGCCGAGGAGTTGGATTTCAGCGGTGCCGCAGTTTTGGCAATTGGCCTCGGTGCGCGCGCCGTTGAGTAGTTCGATGGCGGTGCCGAGCTCGAAGGCCATGGCGGCCGAAAAATCGTCCGCCCCGAGCATCTCGGTCTTGATCGGCACCTCGGAAAAGAGGCGTGCGGTGCGGGTGCCCGTGGTGACCACCTGAAATTCGTCCATCGAGTGAGAGTCGTGATCATGGTCATGCCCGGTCGACGTAGGAGTGACCTGGGCCACAGCAGAGATCGAGAGGAGCATGGCGCCAAATAGGAGCGTAGGAGTTATACTAAGGTAAGACATTTAGAGTGGGCATTGAATATTAGGTAAGCCTAATAATGAGTTCAAACAGCTAAATATCCCAGGAGGTCTGTCAATCCGGTTTACGTCCGAAACCTAATTGTAACAAAAAAAGACGGCCACTCAGGCCGACTTAGGTGTTTTCGAATTCATTGAGGTTAGGATTTCACTCCAGGTCTGACGCGCTTCTTCGGTCGCCATTGCCGATAGCCGGTGTAGGCGAGAACGAAGGGCACCAGCATGAAGAGCCAGCCAGATCCATTTCATTAAATCGCGGTAAAGTTCCCCCGGAGTGGCAGCCGCGATTAAGTCAATGGATGAGGTGTCCGGTCGGGTAATCCCAGTGATGATGAAAATCAAGGATAGTGCCGTCGCGAGGATCTACAAACGCCCAAGAAGCCGGGCGGGTCGCCCAGCGATAAAGCAGGCGAAACCTAATCGTTTTGTCGGGATCACGCGGGAAATTGATGGCTTCGACCTGCATCCCTTTCGGGGCGGTTGCTTCAATCTCCGCTCGGACGGCGGTGAAATCCAAATTCCATTCACTGCGTTCGATCGGCACGGCGAGAGTGGGGCGTGCCTTGAATTCCGAGTCCGTCAAAAACTTGAGAATGTCCTGCCACGTTGATCCCAATCCGATCAGCGCCCCGGAGAGTGGGATCAATGCGATCGGGATGGCGGTGGCGAATCCGGCGACGGCGTGCAAGTCGTCGCTGCGACGACGGCGAGAATTCCAATTCACTTGGTAGAAGCTCTGCCAAGAGAGCCGCCGCTTGAGAAACAGGCAGCATCCCGTGAGGCACATCACGATAAGGAAGCAGGAGGAGATGATGGCGATCCACGGACCAAACTCGCCGGCAAAAACGAAACATGGAAGATCCGCACCGCCTGCATGACGATGGCCGGTGCAGCCGGGGAGCGGATGATTTCGCCGTCGTAGGGATTGACGAAGTGATACTGACGGTCGGCCGGGCCGATCAGCGAGATGCGACCCGGCACATTCGGCAGGTTCATGGAGGTGACGTTCTCTGTCGTGGCCGTTTCAACAAACGCGAGTAAGTCGCCCGACGGCACGCGATCGCCGATCGGTTCCACCCCACGTGCTCCCGTTCCTCGAATGCCTGTAGTTCATCTTGGAATGAGACGATAAGACCGGACCGGCGCAGCTGCACCGCGGAGATGGAGCCGACCAGGGTGGCCCACAAATAAACGCGATTGGTCCAGCGTCGTAGTTTGCGACCCCGCTAATCGCGGGGCCGCGTCACTCCCTTGCCCTTAGAACGTGTATTGGGCGGAGAAGCGGATTTCACGAAGTCGATCGACGTTTACGGTGCGAGACTGAAACGGCGTCCTGAGTGAGAGGAGTAGGCCCCGCGGCAGTGGTTACGTTTCTGCACGCCGGCTTTGTGGGGCAGAATCGGATCGAACCGGAATGCCTGCTGGTCCTCGATCAACGCATGGTTGATGACGTAAAGAGACTGCGGTGTCGCCAGGATAGGAAAGTCCATTTCAGCGCGGACTCGCCCACCTTCACATGATAGCCTTGCCGCTTACCTTGCACCTCGAAAGCGGGCAAAATTGTAGACGCTATCCGTTTTGGCGGTTGATTTGCCGAATATGGGGTGACTCCAGCACAGCAGGCCGCAGCAGAGCCAAACGACTCGAGATGATGTTAGACGGGCAAGGGATGTTACTAGGTGACGGTGTTTCACGCTCCCACTTCAGCCTAAACCGAACAACCGAAGACATTCTGAGCGGTGGCAACTCAGCCCAGAGAGGGATTATTGTTCTACGACTTTACCCGTTTTCGAGGGCGGAAACGTCTCCACGTCAGGACATATCCGGTGACAACGAGTGCGATGGCGGCGACGCAGGCGAAAAATGCGATGAGGCGCCCGGGCAGACCGGCGACGGTTCCCATGTGCAGCGGCAAAACGTAGGAGCGAATGGTGCGGCCGATGTTATATTCGGCATATTCTTCCCACGTGAGTTCCTCGCCGGTGGCGCCGTGCAGATAGAGCCGCGAACTAGCGTAAGGGTGGGGAGGATCTTCCCCTAAAATGAAAAACCGATAGGTGCCGCGACTAGGCGTGGGGAAATAGATCGAGAGTCGCGACCAATCCGGTTGGCGAAGTATGGCCGCGTCGATGGCCTCGTCGACGGGGAGGAACGGGGTGCCTTCTGCCAGTTCCACCTTCTCGGTGGATGGAGCCTTGGCACTACCGGTCAGCGTATAGGGTAGATCACTGGCCCAGCGGTAGCTCATCATTAGTCCAGTGAAGGCAATCAGGAGTAAAACGGCGAAGGACCAGAATCCCGTGACGTTGTGCAAATGCCAATGAAACGCGCGGCGACGGAGTTTGAAATTAAATCGGATCAGCCGGCTCAGGCCCGCTTTGGTTTTTGGCCACCACAGATAGAGGCCGGACACGCAGAGGATGATGAAGAAAATATTGCTCCAGACGACGATGGTATTACCGATGTCACCGGCCGAGAGGCGGACGTGGATTCGTAGCATCCAGGTGAAGAAATTGTGGGGGGTGCGCTCGCCCAGGATAGTTCCATTCTGCGGATGTATCGATATTAGATGCGATCGAGCCACGCGCACCTGCGTCGTTTGAGTCGGATCGGATGAGATGATCATACCGGAGGGTTCGAGTTCCGGTCGCTCGTCAGCGATGTGATCAACCAACTGCTGCGCGGAAAGTCGCGGGGCATCGGGAACGGGTTTGATGGCGCGACTGCCTCGATCAAAGGCCGCCATCAGTTCCGGCTCCAGCGCCATTGCCGCCCCCGTGAATGCGAGGGCAGCGATAACGATACCGCCCGTAACTCCCAGCACTAAGTGGAGCCAGAATAGGGCTTTTCGGAGTGGCTTCATTATTTAGAATGTCGACGGAATCACGACCGCGCCGGGGGCTGCTCAGGAGCTCGCGGCAGATTATGAGGCAGCGAGACCCCGAGAAGACGGGGTAATCGTGACTCAGAAGCGGTAGGCTACCTTCAACGTGGCGTTGGTCGGTTCGCCGGGACGGCCACCGAGGAACTGGGCGAGTTCGTAGTAGTTCTCGTTTGCCAGATTATTAAGGTTGAGCTGCATGCTCCAGTTTTCGCTGGCCTCAAACTGCACGATCGCGTCGACGGTGGTGTATTCGGCGATAAACGCCTGAGCGATGCCGAACGAGGTGGAGTTAACCGCGCGTCGCCCGACGTGACGTAGGCCACCACCGAGGGTCAAGCGACCGCCGAACATCTTTGGCGACAGGGTATGCTGTAGCCATGCCGAAGCATACACCCGAGGCGTGCCTTTGGCCAAACCGGTGACGTTGCCCGTGCCAGGATTGCGGCGGGTCCGCGCATCTTGGTAGGTGGCATTGAGATTGACCATCCAGTGGTCGGGCAGGGAAAGGTTCAGGTCGAACTCGGCTCCCTTGGAGCGGTCTTCGCCGTCGTAGCGGTCAGGGTCCACGTCGATGTTGAACGTCGGCGAGGCGGGGTTGTCGTCGTAGTTAGGGTTTGAATACCGAAGGTTGGTTCTCGCGGTGGAGAACACCGCGGAGGACAAGGCGAGACGTCCTTCCAGAAACTCTTGCTTGATCCCGAATTCGAAGTTGTCGGATTCACTGTCGGGCGGCTGGTTGTTGAGGCGCACGGACCCCGTGACACTGAGGGCGGTGCGACTCTGGCTGGTTGCGATGAAGAGGGACGTGTGCGGGAGCACCCTCCAGGTTAGCCCGGCGTTGTAGAGTAGACCTTCATCCTGAGAGGACACGGGAAGTGGGTCAGGATCGGTGGCGGTGCGGACGAGGTTGTTGTCATAGTCCTGATCGATTCGGTTCCAGCCGATGGCGAGCCGCGCGGTGAGATTGCCGGGCAGCGAGACGACGTCCTGCAGGCCAACACCGTAGGAAGTGACGTCCTTAGTGTAGTCCGAAGAAGGGTAAACTGCGTAGTCTTCGAAGCGGCCGGTTGGCCAGTTGGGATTGCGAATATCCAGAATGTAAGGCACGGGACTGGCCGCGGACCGTGAGCTATCGGCATCGTAAAGGCTCCAACTTTGGGTCTCGTAGTCACGCCACTCGCCGTAAGCGGTCAGCAACAGATCATGATTGGTCTGGCCGATGACGAAGCGACGTTTGGCTTCGGCGAAGTATTGCACGGAATCCTCTTGGAAATCGAATTTGCGATACTCGTGCCGACGCGCCGCAAACGGATAGAGCACGCCGTCAACGACGAGGGGGGCGCGGGGCACGGCGTTGATGCTGCCGCGACGATTCCAATACACGTAGTTAAAGCCGCCCGTGGACCGCACGTAGTCCGAGCCGTAGGAGCGGAACTGAGCGTAGTGGGCAAACGCGCTATCGTCGGAGATCGCCCAGTCGTGGCGCACTTTGATCCGGAATTCGTTGCCGTCGGTCGGGCGCGCGAGTGGCGAGATCGTGCTCGAGTTGCCGAGGTCATAGGGTTGGCCGCCATCGCCGGGAGCGAGGCTAGCGAGGAGCTGTTGGCGTTGCGCGTCGGTGAGTTGCAAGCGTCCGCCGCCGTCGGGACCGTTAGGAATATTCGTGAGGGTAGCATCGCCGGCGGAGACGCCGTCCGGAGTGGTGCTGCGGATATCGTAGATCCGCACGGGGTGCCCGAACGAGTCCACCTGCACCTCGTCAGCAATGCTAGCAGCGGTGAGCAACAAGGAGTGCTCGGCGTTAGGTTTGAATTGGAGCGATCCGTAGAACTCGGTGCGATCCTCCGCGAAGTTGCGGAACCCACCGCTCTCCCGCGTGGCTGCGGTAAAACGGTAGGCCAGCTGGTCGCTTAACGGACCAGTAACATCAAGTTCACCTCCGAAGGTGGCCCAACGGCCGGCGTAGGCTTCGACGCGGGTTTGCTGGGTGGATTGGGGGCGTTTTTCGACGAGGTTCACGATGCCGCCGGCACCGCCAATACCGTAGAGCGTGCCTGCTGCGCCTTTAACAACTTCGATGCGCTCTACGTTGGTGAGGGAGCGCACGGTGGCTCCCGAGCCCCCGCCGCTACCGCCGGACCCGGCGTCGAGACCATCGTAGGTGTAGGAGACCGCTTGGCCCCGGATGGAAAGCTGATCGCCGATCCCGTAGTTGTTTCCTTGGTGCATCAATCCGCTGATGTTGCGGATCGAGTCTTGGAGGGAGACCGCGCCTTGCGCACTGAGGAGTGCTTCGGTCGCGATACTCACGGAGCTCGGTGTATCGATCAGTTTGGTGCCGGATTTCATTGGGGTGTAGGCCTGCGATACTTGCGCAGCCTCTCCCTCGACGATCAGTTCATCCAAGGTATAGACTTGGGACTCGGTGGTTTCGGTCGCTTGACCGAATCCGGTGATAGCCAGTCCGCCCCAAAGGGAGAGTAGGCTGATGGTTTTGTAGGTTAGGTTCATAGGAAATTGGATTGGGTTAAGGTAGACGAATGACGACGGGCTTGCGGGCGGAGTGCCTCGACCGTAGTCCTGCACTCAGGGTTGGCGGCCGACCTTACAGCAGGCTTCACCGGGTCTTTGCGGATCGGGGCGGAATTCAGGTGACCCGCGTTTTCAAATTTCTGGCTTCAACCGAGATGGATCAGGTAGAGCAGGCCGCCCAACGCGCCCAACGCTACGAGCACCGCGAGGTAGAAACGCAGGTCGTCTAAATTTGAAGCATGCTTCGGCAGTGGTGTTTTAGTCATCAGCTGGCGGTCGCGGCTACTTGCCTAGTGGCGAGGACCGTCAACACGCGTTCGGACCATTCCACAAACGTGTCCTCAAAATCTAAATCGGCATCGGCGCGGATAGTCAGCTGGGTAGCGCCGAGTTTAGTGAGACGCTCATCCAATTGACGGGCGAACCCATTAAAGTCGGCGTAGTCCTTGTCGCCCAGTCCCAGTACGGCGTAGTTCAATCCGGTGAGGTCGAGTTCAGCCGATTCCAATTTATACCAAAATTCGGCGGCATCGTCGGGTGGTTCACCGTCGCCCCAGGTGGAAACGATAAACAGAGCCGTTTTCATTGCGGTGAGTTGGGCGGGCTTTACGTCGGCGAGATTAAGTAGACTGGCGGTATGCCCTGCTGACTCGGCGCAGGCTCGGCGCTGTTGAAAAGCTCGCGGCCGAGATCTCGCATGAGGGCGTGATCGCCCTCGATCTCGACCATCTCACCACCGAGCCGCACCCGCAACGTGAGCGTGCCGCGCTTGACGGTG